>JAESFL010000322.1_pt1 | contig 38995 bp, 38 predicted proteins | sample 9269401 | NCBI WGS metagenome assembly JAESFL01 (sample SAMN14506025, study PRJNA617098) | algae metagenome | isolation source: Gloeocapsa sp. UFS-A4-WI-NPMV-4B04 and co-occurring heterotrophs from desert... | place: USA: Utah | collected 2006-10-01 | reverse complement strand
AGAAGGCAAAATCATACCGCCACAGAACGATGGAGCGTCGGCGGGCGAGAGCTTGGGGCATGATCTGCTCCGAGCCCGTCCAAAGAGCCGGAGGTTCCTCTGTGTCAGGGCACGTGACCAGAGCCGAAAGGCACCACCAACCGGCGGTGCTGCCGCGGAAGATGAGAACAGGACCCATGAGGTGCATCTGTGTGAGCCGACAGGGCGAAAGTGAGCCGACAGGGCGAAAGTGAGCCGACAGGGTGAGCCCGCGAAATTCCTGTGCAGCATCAGATGGGTACATGTCGAGTGGACGGTGGCGGGGCCTTATCGGCGCGGAGGCCAGAGTGACCTATGGCCGGCATGATACGGCCGGGTTTGGCGGCCTGGAGCGGAGGCGACGCCCTTTTCATGTTTACGATGTGGGCGGCGATGATCATCGCTATGACGATTCCATCCGTCGCACCCATGATGCTCGTTCACGCGCGCGTGGCGCGCCAAGCTCTCGAGAAGGGCAAGCCCTTCTCGGCAACCAGTTGGTTTGCCGCCGGATACCTCTTGGCATGGACAGGCTTCGCGGCGGCTGCGACTGCCGCGCAATGGGCCCTGGAGGGCGCTGCCCTGCTCACGCCGGCAATGGCGGCCTCCAGCCATCTCCTCGGCGGCGTGGTGCTGATCGCGGCCGGGCTCTACCAATCGGCGCCCGTCAAGGAGGCGTGCCTCGCCCATTGCCAATCGCCGCTTTTGTTTCTCCAGCGGCACGGCGGCCTTCGCACTGACATCCGCGGCTCACTTTCGCTTGGGGCGAGGCACGGGTTTTACTGCATCGGCTGCTGCTGGGCGTTGACGCTGCTCCTATTCGTGAGTGGCGTCATGAACGTCACGTGGATCGCTGCCATCGCTGTCCTCGTGCTCTTGGAGAAGGTCACGCCACGGGGCCGAATGCTGGCGCGCGCCGTCGGTGCAGCCCTAATCCTTGCAGGCATCTCGCTCGCGGCTGGCGGTTTGTAGACTGTCCCGTTTCTGCTACCCTTGCTAGAACGCTGGAGAAATGCGTCGGCAGCGTACTAGAGCATCAGAGCCCGGCGGTTCTGTGCAGGCCTGAGGACGATGAACTGACAGGCAAGGACGGGCGTTCTCCCTGCTCTTCTCGCACTGGCCAGTGTCATGATGTCCACTCCCGCACCTCCACTGGAAGGCGATCCGCTAGCCAGCTATCGCTGGAGGTCCCGACTGCTGGTGGTGTTTGCCGAAGGTCCCGCAGATCCTCTCCTGGCACGGCAAAGGAACATCATGGCAGCCATGGCTGACGAGGCGCGGGAGCGAGATCTTGTGATCATCGAAGCTCTCGGCCGCGGCTCAGAAGCGGACACCCTGCGCCGACACCTTGGCGTGGGCGAGAGGTCCTTCGCAGCTGTGCTGGTCGGGAAGGATGGCGGTGCGAAGTTCGTCTCGGAGGAGCCGCTCACGCCAGAGCGCCTCATGACGACCATCGACGAGATGCCGATGCGCCGCCAGGAGATGCGCCGCTGACCTGGCAGTGACGTCGGGGCGTGACTTGCCCAGCATCGACGCTGTCACAGGATCCTAGACCTGGAACAGCCGGTCTTTGCGTTGCGCTTACACGAGGGCGAGAGCGCTGACCTGTGGTCCCTTCTTGCCGTCCTCGACCTGGATGCGCACCCGAGTGCCCTCGGCGAGTCGATTGAGCCCCGCCTGCTCCAGCACGGTGCGGTGAACGAACAGCTCCTCCCCGCCTGCGTCCGGCACCACGAAGCCGAAGCCCTTGGTGGTGTTGTACCACTTCACGGTCCCAAGGCTCCCTCCCCTCACCGGCGCTGCGATCGGCGCAACGACAGGCCTGGGGTGGAGCTCGTCCTCCTCGTCGGCCAAAAGGCAATCCAGAACCTCCGCCAAACGAAGGGCCTGAACGGAGGTGAGTTCGAAGAGCATCCGCTTGCCGGCATCATCTTCAATCTCAAGGGAGTAGGTGCTGGCCTCCCGTGAGGGGATGATCCGAGCGAGCGCCTTGGCTTTCAGGGCACGAGGCATGGGGACGTATCTTTACTTTCTCGGTCAGGTGTGAGGCAGGCCCTCGACACCGGGCGACGGGGCATGTGGCAATCAAGCCGTTCAAAATGTCTCGCGCGTGCTGAAGAGGAGGGCTGGTTGTGGATCGCGTGACACTAACAGACGGGGGATCTGATCCCGCGAACTGGAACAACTAAGACGGCAACGTGTACAGCCGGAGCAGCAACCGGTCATCCTGAAAGCGCAGCGGTCCAATAGGGCAGCTCTATTGGACCGTTCCTCCACCCCCACATTCTCGGTTCACACAGGGCTTCTGAAGGAGGAGCCTCATGGATCCGTTCTGGCCGAATCGGCGGTTCGAAAGGAGAAGCCAGGATTGACGGCATATCCTGATGCTGGCGATGTTTGCCGTAACTTCCCAGTGAGCAGCGGCAGTCAAGGGTATGAGTTCTGAACTTCTTCGTTGTGGCCTCCGGAGTGGTCGCCATTCTGTTTGAGGTCAACAGCCTTGCTGACACCTAGCCCCACAGCCGGGTGCCCGTCTGAGTAACGGGCGTTTTGGGCGCAGGATGCCTGCGACTGCGGAGGGGCAGCGGCACCTCCCCTCCATCAGCCTGCCGCTTGAGCGAGGTTGAGGAGGTTATGGCCGTGCAAATCATCGCCCATTATGTGTCTAGTACGTCAAGTGCAAGCGCCTGGAGCGTGTCAATCCACTCACGGACGGGCTCCGCCTCCTGATGCAGCGGTGAATCCGGATAGAGAACCAGAGGCCGAGTTGCCAAGTGTGTCTCCGATGCACCTGTTCGTGTGACCGACGAAATCCCAGGGGCAACATGGCCCTAAACCGCGGGCGCAGGCTCACAGTTCAACAAGCCAGCACACACTAGACACTGTGGGGTGTAGCTGCTGCGATGGCGAGGCACTACCAAACCGGAAGTTTGCGGAGTAAACGGGGTAACGATGACGAATCTTCTACGTCGGACTCTCCATCGATTGGCGACGATTGCTAATCCCGTGGCGCAACCAGAGAGGCTGCGACCGGGTGGAGTACTTCCACCTACGCTCCCATTCTCCGATGGGGTCGCCGTCGGAAGCTTGGTCTTCCTTTCCGGACAGATCGGTAATGTCCCCGGCCAGCTGAAGCTCGCCGGCCCTTCTGCCGAGGAAGAGTTCCGGCAGGTCATGGACAACATCGTGGCGACCCTCGCGGCGAACGGCATGACCACGAAGAACCTCGTCAAATGCACCGTGATGCTCGCCGACATGGCAGACTGGCAGCTCTTCAACAAGGTCTATCTCGGCTACTTCGAGCCCCCCTATCCGGCTCGCTCCGCCTTTGGCGCGAGCGGCCTCGCCTTCAACGCCCGAGCCGAGGTCGAGTGCATCGCGGTCCGCTAGAGTCGATGCCGCAGCGCTAAAGCGTTCCCGAGGACTCTGCGGCGAGCCCCGGCGGGGGCATGTCAGAGCGGGGTTGCCAGCACACCACAAGGATGCGGGCGTCCTGCGGCCCAACCGACAGATAGGCGTGCCCGAGGCCACTGTTGAAGTAGATGCTGTCGCCCGCCTCGAGGCGAAGCGACCGGCGTCCCTCGATCACGACCTTCAGAGTCCCCTCGAGCACTATTAGGAACTCCTCGCCCGCGTGGCGAACGAAGTCCGGGAACTCATCAAGGCTGCGCGCCGTCACCCGCCCGGTCATCGGGACCATGCGCTTGCCGGCAACGCCCGCGGCCAGCATCTCGTAGACGTAGGTGGGCGTGTCGTAGCGCTTCGCCCGTCCGCTCCGGGTGACGGCGACCGCCTCGGCGTCGAAATCCTTTCGCTCTCCGGAGAAGAGTGCGCTGACATCCAGGTCCAGGCGGAGCGCAAGCTGCATGAACCGGTCGTAGGTGAGCGACATCTGCCCCCGCTCGACCTTTGAGATCGTCGAGACCGCAAGGCCCGTCCGCTCCGCAACTTCTGCCAGCGTCCACCCGTTCTCCTTGCGCAGGTCTCGCAGGCGCCGGCCGAGCGTCATGCGATAGGCGTCCGCGCCCCGTTCTGTCACTGCCACGGACGGCCGTTTCGCCATGCGATTTCCAATCCGAAAATTTTCTGATACGAAAATTAAACTAGGAGGCCGCGGAAGGGAAGGTCTTGGCGTGCAGCGGGTCGATTGTCTCATCGTCGGAGCCGGCATCGCCGGCGCCTCGGCGGCCTACGAGCTCGCCGCCAACCGTAGCGTCGTGGTGATCGAGCGCGAGGAGCGTCCGGGCTATCATTCGACGGGTCGCTCGGCCGCGCTCTTCACGGAGACCTACGGCAACGCCACGGTGCGGGCGCTCACCACGGCGAGCAAGCCCTTCTACTCAGCTCCGCCTGAGGGCTTCGCGGCCTTTCCCCTTCTCACCCCCCGTGGGACCCTGATCATCGGTCGCGCCGATCAGCAGGCTCAGATCGAAGCAGCCTATGCGGAAGGGGCACGCAACGGACATGTGCGCCGCGTGAGCCGTGAGGAGGCCATCGCCTTGGTGCCGGTCCTGCGGCCCGACTACGTGGAAGGCGGGGTGTTCGAGCCGGACGCCCGCGACCTCGACGTGGATGCCATTCACCAGGGCTACTTGCGCGGTTTGCGCCAGCGCGGCGGCAGCGTCGTGACGCGGGCCGAGGTGATCCGCATCGCGCGGGACAACGAACTCTGGGTCGCGACGACACCGGGCGGCGCCTATGCTTCGCCGATCCTCATCAATGCCGCAGGGGCCTGGGCCGACGTGATCGCCGGCCTTGCGGGCGTTTCGCCTATTGGTCTCGTGCCGAAGCGGCGCTCCGCCTTCACTTTCGCAGCCCCGCCGGAGATGCAGCCGGCCGATTGGCCTGCGACCATCGACGTGGACGAGCGCTTCTACTTCAAGCCAGAGGCTGGGCTCATCCTCGGCTCACCCGCGAACGAAGATCCGGTGGAGCCGCACGACGTGCAGCCCGAGGAGCTCGATATTGCCTATGCGGTCGATCGCATCGAGCGTGCTACCACGCTGACCATCCAGCGCGTGCAGCGCAAATGGGCGGGCCTGCGCAGTTTCGTGTCCGACAAGACTCTCGTAAATGGCTTTGCACCCGATGCGCCGGGTTTCTTTTGGCTCGCTGGGCAGGGTGGCTACGGTATCCAGACGGCACCCGCCATGGCGTGCCTGTGCGCCGCGCAGGTGCGCGGCGAGGCAATCCCGGCCAATCTGGTGGCCACGGGCGTGGCCGCCGCGGCTCTGAGTCCCGCGCGCTTCATGCGGGGGCGCGCCGCGTGACAACCCTGCTCCCGCCTTGTTCACAGGGGCGCGCCGCATGACCGGCGCTATCCTCGCCCTCGGGCTCCTGATGATGCTCGCCGGTGCAGCTGTCGCCTATGCGGCCGGCGCCGCGACCGTGCTGGCTTTCTTCGTCACCGACAACGCCCGCTATCTCGCGATCCTGCCGCAGCGCTTCTTCAGCCAGATCGACGTGTTCAGCCTTATGTCGATGCCCCTGTTCATCCTCACCGGCGAGATCATGAACAAAGCCGGCATCACGCGGGCGCTCATCGGCCTGTCCATGTCGCTCTTGGGGCGCCTCAAGGGCGGGCTCGGCTACGTCAACGTGATGACCTCCGTCTTTCTTTCCGGCATCTCGGGCTCAGCGGTTGCGGATGCTGCGGCGCTCGCCAACACCCTCGTGCCCGCCATGCGAGAGAAGGGCTACAGCGCGCGCTATGCCGGCGCCATCACAGCCGCGGCCTCGATGATCGGCCCGATCATCCCACCCAGCATCATCATGATCTTCTACGCCGCCATGATGCAGACCTCCGTGGCGGCCCTGTTCGTCGCCGGCATCCTGCCGGGGCTGCTCCTCGCCACGGTCCTCTTCGCAGGCAATTTCTACTATGCTCACCGCGACAACCATCCGGGCGGGCGCAACGCCGACGTGCCGCGCTTCTGGCCGGCGCTGCGCCATGCGGCCCCGTCGCTGTCGCTGCCGATCATCATCATCGGGGGCATCGTGTTCGGGGTCGTGACGCCCACCGAAGCCGGCGCGCTTGCCGTTCTCGCCGCCGTATCGGTTGGCTGGTACTATGGCGGCCTCACCCGAGCGAGCCTCCGTGCGAGCGTGGAACACACCGCAATCCTCACCGGCACCATCTTCATGGTTCTGGGCGCCACAGCGGCCTTCGGCTGGCTCGCCGGCCACCAGCAGTGGCTGAAGGGCATGGCCGAGACCGTGACGGGCCTAGGCCTCGGGCAGGTTCAGTACCTGCTTCTCATCAATGTTATTTTCATTCTGGCCGGCATGGTGCTCGATCCGCCGATCGCCCTGCCGCTCCTCGTTCCGCTGCTCGGGCCGCTCGCTGTCGAGCTCGGCACGCACCCGGTCCATCTCGGCCTGGTGCTGTGCCTCAATCTCACAATCGGCATGATCACGCCACCCTTCGGGGGAGTCCTGCTCATCGTCTCGTCCGTGGTCAAAACGGATTACTGGGATCTCAACAAGGCCGTGACGCCCTTCGCGCTGATGCAAACGGCGCTTCTGTTCGTTATCGTCCTGGTGCCCGAGATTTCTTTGTTCCTGCCCCGGTTGGCAGGTCTCATCGATTGAGGCGACACCGCTTCTCGCGGTTCGCCTCCGGCCTGAGTTCAATGATTCGAGGGGCGGGAGGTCTCGCCCGCCTAAGGGACGCTTGAGGAAGAGGGTAATGTCATGATGCACATGAGGCTTGTCGGAGCATTGGCCGGATTGCTTCTGGGCTGGCGCGCCAGCGCGGCCGAGATCAAGATCGCCCAGGATTGCCCGCCCGATCCGCAGCGCTGCGGATCGCACGTCTTCGCGAGCGCCCTGGCGCAGCACCTCAAGGCCAGCGGGCTCCAGGTCAAGGAACTGCCAGTCAACTCCATAGGCGGTGAGGCCGAGCGCCTCGATCAGACCACTCAGGGGCTCCTCGAGATCAACATGGCGGACCTTGCCCGCGCCGGGCAGCTCGACAAGTCCATGTTCGGGTTTTCGTCGGCCTACATGTTCGATTCCGCCGAGCACCTCGACCGGGCGACCAGCGAGGGCAAGCTGCTCGACCGCATCAACGCCAACCTGTCCAAGAAGGGCATCCGCGTGGTCGCCCTTGTGCTCGTCGGCGGCGGCACCGGGATCTTCAACACGAGGCGCGCCGTGACGAAGCCCGAGGACATGGCGGACCTGCGCATGCGGGCGCTCGACGAGAACCAGCTCAAGCTCTTCCAGTCCTGGGGCAGCAATGGCGTCGTGATCACGATGCCGGAGGTCGCGACCGCCTTCCAGACCGGTACGGCGCACGGCTACGTGAACCCGCCCTTCGTGCCCTTCCTCTTCGGCCACGCCGACATCCTGAAGCACTACACTGATGCCAAGATGAGCATGCCGACCCGCGTCGCCATGGTGTCGGAGGACTGGTACAAGGGCCTCTCCGCCAACGACCGCAAGATCGTCGACGAGGGCGTCGCAAAGGCCACGGCCGCGAATCGAGCCTGGGTCGGCCCGAGCGACGAGGCCGCGCTGGCGCAGCTCGAGAAGGCAGGCGTGACCATCACGCGCCTGACGCCCGAAGCACGGGCGAGCTTCCGCGAAAAGTCCCGGCCCGCCTGGACGGCTCTGCTCTCGCAGCAGGAGATCCAGCCCTTCATCGAGGCGGCCGAGAAGGTTCGCCGCTAGGGCGATCGAACGATGCGCGCCGCCATTCTGTCCGTCTCGCACGTGCTCGACCGGATATGCCGAGAGGGGGCGATCCTCTGCACCGTGCTGATGGTCGTCCTCATCGCGATCCAGGTGGTGGCGCGCTACGTCTTCTCCGAGCCGCCGGCCTGGACCGAGGAGGGGGCGCGCTACGCTATGGTGTGGGCCGGGCTTCTCGGCGCCACCTGCGCCTTCCGCGGCGGGTTCGATCCCGTCCTGACGCGACTGGAGCGCTTCGAGCGCGGAAGGCCGCGCATCGTCGGCCTGGTCCTCCGCGTCCTCGCTGTCACCCTGTTTCTCGTCCCAGTCTGGTACTACTCCCTCTTCGGCCCGGGCGCGGACCCCACCCGGGGCTATCTCGCCCGCTCAGCTATGCGCAGCGCTGAGAGCCTCGGCATCTCGATGGTGTGGTTCACGGTCGCGTTGCCGCTCACGATCACGATCATTTTCATCCACCTTCTGGCGCAGATCGTTGCCGGCCCGGACGCACCGCCTCAGGCCGACGCTGCCGAACGGGAAATCACATGAGAGTCTTTGCGGCGGCGCTCGCCACCGAAACAAACACATTTTCGCCGATCCCGACCGGCCTTGAGAGCTTCACGGATCGCGGCCTTTATCGGGCCGGCGAGCACCCGGACGAGCCGACGCTCTTCACCGCGCCGCTCTGGGTCGCGCGCCAGCGGGCGAAGACCAATAACTGGCAGGTGATCGAGGGGCTGTGCGCCTTCGCGCAGCCGGCGGGCATCACGACCCGCGCCGCCTACGAGACCTTGCGGGACGAACTGCTCGATGATCTCCGCCGGGCGCTGCCCGTCGATATCGTCTTGCTCGGCATGCACGGCGCCATGGTGGCCGACGGCTACGATGACTGCGAGGGTGACCTCCTCGCCCGCGTGCGTGCGCTCGTCGGTCCAGACACGATCATCGGCGGCGAGCTCGATCCGCACTGCCACATGACGCAGACCATGGTCGCGAGCGCCGATGTCCTGATCTGCTACAAGGAATATCCACATACGGATTTCGTGGAGCGGGCCGAGGAGTTGGTCGATCTGTGCGCCGCCGCCGCCAACGGCGACGTGAAGCCTGTCATGTCCCTCCACGATTGCCGGATGATCGGTATGTATCACACGCCCCGCGAGCCGATGCGCGGCTTCGTGGATCGGATGCAGGCGCGCGAGGGGCAGGACGGCATCCTGTCGATCTCCGTCGCCCACGGATTTCCCTGGGGCGACGTGCCGGACCTCGGCACCCGGGTCCTCGTGGTCACGGACGGTGCGCCCGAGACGGGCGCCCGGGTGGCGGAAGAATTGGGGCAGGAGTTGACCACCATTCGCACGCAGACGATGCCGACCTATCTTTCCATCGACGAGGCTCTCGACCAGGCGATGGCTGCCAAGGGTGGGCTCGTGGTGGTGGCCGACGTGTCCGATAATCCTGGCGGCGGCGCGCCAGGCGACTCCACCTTCATCCTGTCCGCCCTGATTGAGCGCAACATCGATGACGTTGCGCTTGCGCCTCTGTGGGACCCGATAGCCGTGCGGCTTTGCTTTGAGGCCGGCGAGGGGGCGCGGCTGCCTCTACGCTTAGGCGGCAAGACGAGCCCGATGTCGGGCGACCCGCTCGACGTGGACGGGCACATCCTCAAGCTCGTGCGCAGCGCCCATCAGGGCTTCGGCGCCTCGCAGGTGGCGCTCGGGGATTCCGCAGCCATCCGCGTCGGTGGCATCGAGATTGTGCTGACCAGCATCCGCGCGCAGGCCATGGGGCGCGACCTGTTCACGAATTGCGGTATCGCCCTGGAAACCAAGCAGATCGTCGTCGTGAAATCGAGCCAGCATTTCTATGCCGCCTTCGCGCCCATTGCGAAGCAGATTCTCTATTGCGGCGCTCCCGGCGCTATCGCGCCGGACCTGACACAGGTACCCTACCGGCGCGCCACCCGACCTCTGTGGCCCCTTGACCAGACCGAATAGGAATCTGATGGATTTGAACGAGTTCCGCCGCCTGTTTCCGGAGCGGCACGAAACCGTTGCAGGCCATTCCTGGGGGATCATCGAGACGAGGGGACAGCCCGGCGCACCGGCGCTCGTCATGCTGCCAGGCACGCTCGGCACCGCCCAGATCTTCTGGCACCAGATCGCGGCTTTGGGCGAGCGCCTCCGCATCGTATCCGTGACCTACCCGCCCCTGGATGAGATCGTGCCGCTCGCCGACGCACTAAGAGATCTCCTCGATCACCTGAAGATCGAGCGGGCGAGCATCCTCGGATCGTCGCTCGGCGGCTACCTGACGCAATGGTTCGCGGTGCGTCACCCGCAGCGCGTGGAGCAGATCTTCATCGGCAACTCGCTGTCCGACCCAAAGATCGTCAATCCCGCACGCAAGACTGCAGCCGAGCTGCGGCAGCTCCCCGGCGAGGCCCATCAGGCCATCGTGCTCGGCTCTGTAGAGACTTGGAGCGAGCCAGAGCCGGTCTTCGCCTTCATGAAGAGCGTCCTGCGGGAGAGCGGCCGAAAATTCATCTCGGCGGATTCTCTCAAGGCTCGTGTCCTCTTAGTAGCGGGTGGCGGCGAGGTGCCGCAAGTGAATCTACCCGGAGAGCGGGTGACGATCATTGATTGTGAGGACGATCCGCTCATCCCGGCGGCTGGACGCGACGACGTGGTCCGCCGCTACCCTGGCGCCACTCTCCTGCGCCTGCCGGTCGGCGGTCACTACCCGTACATCACGCGTCCCGAGACCTACAATGCGATGATCGCCCAGAGGCTGCTGCCAGAACAGCCGTTGGTGTAGGTGGTACCGCATGCTGCTTCCCATGTGCTTCCCCATACCGATTGCTGGGAAGCAGGTCATTTGGCGAGTACGGCTCCTTTCTGGGGTGTTGTAAGGCTAGTAGCGGACAAGCGGCCGGTGCCGCGAGAGCTCATTGGGGCGATTGCACCGTGTTTGACCTGCGAGGCCCGTCCTCTTGCGCCAGCTAGAGATCATGATTGGCAGAGGAGCGACAAAAGGTGTAGGCAATCTGTGCCTCTCGGGTCCACTCTGGGTGGGCGAGTAAGGGGAGCCCTTCTTGATCGGTGGGGTCGAGCGTGTCATCGCACGAACGACGCAACTCGCGCTTGGTGTGGCTCTCAGTCCGCACGGCTTCCGCCGCTCCGCTGCCGGCACCTGCCCCTCAGGTGGGTACTATGGAACCTGCGCCGACCTACGGCAGGCATGGCGCGCCCCGGCTACAGCGGTATGCCGCTCTACTCGTCGCATCTCGATCGCGATGGTGACCGGCCTCGCGTGCGGGTGGACGCTCTCAAGCTGGAGGAGAGAGATGCTGGGGTTGTGGGCGCGTCTTCGCTGCGCCTCGAAGGGACCAGCAGCTGTTTTGTAAGCACCTGCTGTTAGACAGAAACGGCGCGAGTGGCCTGCTGTTCGGAGCCATGTTGGCGAGCGAGGTGCCAGGTGACGTAACATCATGAATAGCTCGGGTGCTGAGGCCTGCGATGATGCTAAGCGACGATGCGAGATCACGTTGCAAAAGTCTGCTCTAAGCACAGCTGCAGACGGGATGCTAAGGGCAGCATCGCGTCAGAAGCGGAGGTTGCGCAAACGAGCCGAAAACGTCCAGTTCGCGCCGATTGTGTTGAAGAAATCGGCGCTTGGCCAGTTCTGTGGCTGAGGCTGGCGGAGGCTGCCGTGCCCCTCAGGCCACGGCTGGCGCTGGCATGGGGATGAGCTTGGCAAGTTTCCTGAGGTTCTGCGCGATAACGGCCATGAGGATCTCGTCTTTTGCTCCATAGGGACCTCTGAGGCGCAGGCGGTCGACTTTGAGGATGCGCTTCAGGTGCGCGAACAGCATCTCGACCCGCTTCCGCTCGCGCCTGGAGATGAGGTAGGCCTCCGTCGTCGCGATCTGACGCGCCACGTCGTGTGCTGGCTCATGGATCGAGCGCAGCACCTTGCGGCCGGCCTCACCGGGCCGGCAGCGCTGTCTCAGGTCGCAGGCATCGCAATCGGCCTTGCGGGCACGGTACCTGTAGAGGCCATCGGTCGGCGGCTTGGCTTTGGCCTCGCGGCTGTCCTGCCAATAGCGGCGTAGCTCGCGTCCGCCCGGACAGGTGTAGCGGTCGGCCAAAGCATTGTAGGTGAAGTCTCCGCGCCCGAAGCTGCCGTCGGTGCGATCCTTCTCGAACACAGGGATGTGCGGCTCGATCCCGCGCTCGTCGACAAGCCAGGCCAGGTTTGCCGCATCGCCGTAGCCGGTGTCGGCCGCCAAGCGCTCGGGCTTCAACCTGAAGCGTGCTTCGGTACGATCGAGCATCGTGTGCGCCGCGCCGACCTCCGCCTGCCGGACGGAGGTTGTCGCCTCCACGTCGACGATGAAGGCGTACTTCAGGTCGATGAGGTAGTTGTCGCTGTAGGCAAAGAAGGCGAGCCCGCCATTGGCCCCTGTCCAGCGCGACGCCGGGTCAGCCGTCGCAATGAACTTCGGCGTGACAGGCGTCGCCGCACCGAAGGCGGCATGGTCGAGCACCGACAGATAATCGCGCACCGCGTGCCCCGGATCGTCGGGTGGCATCCACGCGTCACCTGGCACCGAGTGCTGCCGGTTGGCATCGGCCTTGATCATGGACGCATCGACTGCGAACGCCTCACCGCCGACGAGCCCCTGAGCGATGCAGCGCTCAACCGTCTCCTCGAACAGCCTTCGGAGCATGTCGCTGTCAGTCCCGTTCAATCGGCGCATCAAGTGGTCTGTCATGAATGGGCTAAAGCGCTCACCTCGCTCTACGAGGCTCGATCCCTCCTCACCGAATGTCACCTCCATCAATGTGTAGCCGACGTGGGTCAGCTCGTCGGCCGCACTCGTCAGCACACCCTAATTTGGAAGCCGATCTCAGCCGAGCAACGCCCCGCTGCTTGCCCGCGCGACGTCCGATTCAGCCTACTCAGTCGTGGGTGAGGTTGGCCCTATCCTCGTAATCCTTCCATCGTCTCTCGTGGCCGGGGTTCGGCATTACGCGTCAGCCTATCGGCCCTTCCCCACACTCTACGTCCCGAACAGCCCGGTAGGTATGTCATCAGCCAAGACTCTTTAGCAACGTGACTTCACATCGCTAACCCTCTCCTGAAAATGTCGACTTCATGACCGGGTGTTGACGCGCGCTCAGCTAGTGAGCTCTCGCACAACCATCTGCAGGCACCAGTGATTGTTCAGCACGATACGTAAATAGTAGTAGCTCCGGACAATAATGCATCGTTCGAGCCATGTACGAGAGGATCGCTTCCTTTCGGACTCCTCACGTGGGAAGGCCTTACTCATGCGCTCTCTTCTTGTGGCCATCACCCTCGTGCAGGTCTCGTCCGCCGTCTTGGCGCAGACCAGACCCTCCACCACGGCACTGACGTGTGCCCAAGCACAAGGCTTTGTGGCTATCCGGACCTCCTTGCTGATGAATACGGGGCCTTCGACCTACGACACGTCTGTCAGCGGTCCCATCGGGTGTTCCGGCGGCAATGTTGCTGAGCCATCCTGGGTGCGAACTCGAGACCATCTGGAATGCGCTCTCTACACCTGCCGGGGTCGGCAGCGACCAGGCTAATCTGACTGGATCTTGAACTGGGGTCGCAGTCTTTCAAGTCCACGAAGTCATTCGCATTCCGAGGCTAAGGGCATAGCTCCAGCTAACGGAGTTACACGGGTCGTCTCGTTGATCGATTCGGCAGCCCAGCAAGGATATCCGGTAACTTTCTTCCGGACGGCCGCGAATTGGGGGTTATGACGCATTAAGGCGAGAACGACTATGACCAGCTTTTCAAATCGCCTCCTTCTGGGCTTCGGTGCCGGAGCCCTGTCCTACCTGATCTTCCAAGGTGCGCTCGGGTCCCTTTACTTCGCGGCAGATCTGATTCCCGCCCTGCCCTGGAGTCTGAGGCCGGTGCCTCCCCTCGGTGTGCCTGTCAGCGTCAGTCTCGCCTTCTGGGCCGGGCTCTGGGGGATCGTTTATGCCGCAGTCGAGCCGCGGCTGACTCCACGTCTGGGATGGATCGCGGGCGGGATCGTCTTCGGCATCGCACCCCTCCTTGTGCGTTGGTTCGTCGTGCTGCCCCTGAAAGGCGCTCCAGTTGCAGAAGGCCTGCAACCTATGGCGCTTGGCATCTACGTCGGCTTCCACCTGATCTTCGGACTGGGGTTGGCCGTAATCCTGGGCTTTGCGCTCGATCTCGTCCGCCACGCGTCCAAGACACAGGCGTCGGTGCTGCGAGGCTGATGCATAGGGCGAGCAAATGCACCCTCCACTCCGCGCCGAGGTACCGAACATGGCACATGCTTCATCCGAGGCGTCGGACCCGGCCGATAGGCAACAAGTAACGCCTCCCCTCGAGCGCAGCAGGAGAAGCCTGACGGTGAGGCTGCTGGTGATTGCCAGCACCATCGCTGTCGTGGCCTTTTCCCTGAAGGTTACAGGGACTCTCGACTATCTCAGCTTCACGGCGCTCGCCCAGAACCGCGACTGGTTGCTGGGGAAGGTCGTCGAACTTGGCTACGCGGCGCCGCTCGTTTTCATCCTGATCTATACCATCAGTACCGCACTCTCGCTGCCGACCGGCTTGTTGCTGTCGACTGTCGGCGGCTTCCTGTTCGGAACCTGGTGGGGCGGCCTGTTCAATGTCGTAGCTGCGACACTCGGCGCGACAGTGATCTTCCTGGCGGCACGGACCGCTCTCGGAGACGTTCTTCGCGCTCGAGCAGGCCCTTTCCTGCAGAAGCTCGAAGCAGGGTTCCGGGAGGATCAACTCAGCTACATGCTCGTGCTACGCCTAGTGCCCTTGTTTCCGTTCTGGCTGGTCAATCTCGCGCCCGCGTTCTTTGGAGTCCGCACGTCGGTCTTCGTTGTCGGCACAATCATCGGGATCACCCCTGGGGCCCTCGTCTTCGCGAGCGTGGGGACGGGGCTTGGCGCGATCCTCGCGAGCGGCGGCTCACCAGACGGCACGACGATCCCTCAGCCGCACATCATTCTTCCGATCCTCGGATTGGCCGTCCTGGCCCAGATCCCTGCCATCGTCAAACGGTTCCGTCGCCGGAGGATTCAAGGGAGCAAATCCGATGAGTGACACGATCCTCAAGTTCGATATCGCCGTGATCGGCGCGGGCTCAGGTGGACTCTCGGTTGCTGCAGGCGCCGCTCAACTTGGTGCATCGACCGTACTGATCGAGAGGCACCGGATGGGAGGCGACTGCCTGAACACGGGTTGCATTCCCTCGAAGGCCCTGCTCGCATCCGCCAAGGCGGCCCGACGGTGGCAGGCGGAGGCGTCCCTGGGTGTCACCTATACCTCCCCGACCGTTGACTTCGCCGCCGTCCACCAGCACGTCCACGAGGTTATCGAAGCCATAGAGCCGAATGACTCGGTTGCGCGTTTTGAGAGCCTGGGCGTGCAGGTGATCAGAGGAACCGCCCGCTTCGTGAGCCCACGGGAGATCGAGGTGGGCGGCACCCGCATCAGGGCGCAGCGCTTCGTCGTCGCGACAGGTTCCAGCGCTGCGGTCCCGCCGATGCCGGGTCTGAAGCAGGTCCAGTACCTGACGAACGAGACCATTTTCGAGAACACCGTGTTGCCCGAGCACCTCATCGTCATTGGAGGGGGACCAATCGGCCTCGAGATGGCGCAGGCGCACCATTCCCTTGGCGCGAGTGTCACGGTGCTGGAAGCCTCCCAGATCCTCCCGAAGGATGACCCCGAACTTGCGACGACACTGCGCGAGCGCCTCGTCAATCAGGGCATCACGATCCGGGAGAGAATCCGCATTCTCCGCATCGAACGAGACGGCACCGGCATCGCGGCCATCCTGGCGGGCGACAGGGGTCGCGAGGAGCGAATCGTCGGAACGCATCTGCTGGTGGCGGCAGGGCGGAAGCCGAATGTCTCCAATCTCGGTCTCGAGGAGGCCGGCATCGACTACACCCCGAAGGGGGTAACGGTCGACGCACGGCTTCGTACCAGCAACCGGCGCGTCTTCGCGATCGGCGATGTCGCCGGCGGACCGCTGTTCACGCATGTCGCCGGCTACCATGCCGGCATCGTGATCCGGAACGCATTGTTTCGCCTAACCGCCAAGGTCGATTATCGCGCGTTGCCCTGGGTCACCTACACCGATCCCGAACTCGCGCAGGTCGGCCTCACCGAAGAGGCGGCGCGGCAAGCCCAAGGCGACGATGTCACGGTGCTTCGCTGGCATTTTAGCGAGAACGACCGGGCTCAAGCCGAGCGACACACCCAGGGCTTCGTCAAAGCCATCACCACCAAGTCGGGCCGCATTCTCGGCGCATCGATCGTGGGAGTGCAGGCGGGTGAGTTGATCCAGATCTGGGTCCTGGCCATCGGGCAAGGTCTGAACATCAAGGCGGTCGCCGGGATGATTGCGCCCTATCCGACGCTCGGAGAGGTCAACAAGCGCGCTGCCGGCAGCTTCTTCACCCCCAAGCTGTTCAGCGCGCGCACCAAAAGGCTGGTTCGTTTTCTTGCTCGGTTCGGCTGAACAGAGTTCGCGAAACCGATTGTCCACTCATTTCGGCAGAGCCGGGGCGACGATACCCGGCAATCAAGGAGACTTCACATGACCATGGAACACAAAGGTACAGCGATGATCACCGGTGCCTCCTCGGGAATCGGCGCCATCTATGCCGACCGCCTGTCACGCCATGGCTATGATCTCATCCTGGTGGCGCGCAGCGTCGACAAGCTCACCGGTCTCGCCGAAACGATCCGCGCCAGAACCGGTCGGTCAGTGGAAGTGCTTCAAGCCGATCTCGTCTCGCCTTCCGATCTGCGGCGGGTCGAGGACGTGCTCCGCACCAATTCGACCATAACGATGCTGGTCAACAATGCCGGGATCGGTGCCACCGCCCCACTGCTCGCCAGCGACGTCGACGCAATGGAGGCCATGATCGACCTCAACGTGACGGCGGTAACCCGCCTGGCGTACGCCGCAGCTCCGGCTTTTGCGGCACGCGGGAACGGCACGATCATCAATATCGCCTCGATCGTGGCGATCGCGCCGGAGGTTCTCAATGGCGTCTACGGCGGCAGCAAGGCCTTTGTGCTTGCTTTGTCGCAATCCCTTCACCACGAGCTCGGCAGCAAGGGGCTGCGCGTTCAGGTGGTTCTGCCCGGCGCGACTGCAACGGATTTCTGGGGCATTGCCGGCACGCCGGTCGAGCATTTGCCGACGGACATCGTGATGCCTGCCGAGGCAATGGTGGATGCCGCGCTCGCAGGCCTCGAACAAGGTGAGATCGTCACTATCCCCTCATTGCCCGACATTCGCGACTGGCAGTGGTTCCAAGCGGCACGGGAGGCGTTGCTGCCCAATCTCTCACACGCCAGCCCGGCGGAACGTTACCAGAGCGGCAGGGGCCTGGCAGCCTGACCGGCGTTTGGCGCGGTCCGAGCCGCGCGGGCGAAGAACTCCCGGGCGGCTCCGATCGCCATGTAACCATCTGAACTCTGTCCGCGAATGACTGGCAGGGCCTGACATGAAGGGGCCCGCCAAATCGGTGAAAGGAGACACAGACATGGTTAGCGAACGGAAAGTCGCCGTCATCACAGGTGCCTCGCAAGGCATCGGCGCTCGGCTCGTAGAGGGGTACCTGGAGCGCGGCTATCGCGTCGTCGCCATTTCGCGGTCGATCAAGCCCTCGAGCAACCCGGACATCCTGACCATCGCCGGCGACCTCGGCGATGGCGCCACTGGGCGGCGCGCGATCGAAGAGGCGCTCGCCCATTTCGGCCGGGTCGATACACTGGTCAACAATGCCGGGATCTTCCTCGCGGCGCCGTTCACCAGCTATTCGGCCGAGCAGTATGAGCAGGTCGTCTCGACGAACCTCAACGGCTTCTTCTTTATCACCCAGGCGGCGATCGAGGCGATGGAGAAGCAGGGCTACGGCCACGTGGTCAGCATCACGACAAGCCTCGTCGATCATCCGACCGCCAAGGTACCCTCGACGCTCGCCTCGTTCAGCAAGGGTGGGATCGCCGCGGCCACCCGGAGCCTCGCAATCGAGTATGCCACTCGGAACATTCGGGTGAACGCCGTCTCCCCGGGTATCATCAAAACCCCGATGCACCCCTTGGAAACACACGAGTTCCTGTCATCTCTCCACCCGGTCGGCCGGATGGGCGAGATCGAGGACGTTGTCGGCGCCGTCCTGTTCCTTGAGACCGCACCCTTCGTTACGGGCGAGATCCTGCACGTCGATGGCGGCCAGTCCGCCGGCTACTGACCTGCTACCTTAGGAGACATGTGATGCCAATCATCACCGTTCAAACGACCCGAGAGGGCACGCAGCCGGGCGTGGACCACGTCACCGCCGAACAGAAGGCGGCGATCTATAAGGGGATGAGCCAGGTTCTGTTCGATGTCCTGGGCAAGCCGCCGGAATGGACCTGGGTCATCATTCAGGAGGTTGAGACCGAGGATTGGGGATGGGGCGGGCTGCCGGTCCTCGAGTATCGAAAGGCCATGGCTGCGAAAGCCCGCTGACGTCGTCTGGGGATAGGATGATACCAATGTCCGCAACCCGCCATCTGCTCGACCTGCTCGGTGCGAGAGTACCGATCATCCAAGCGCCGATGGCGGGTGTGTCCTCGCCCGCAATGGCCGCTGCCGTGAGCAGCGTGGGCGCCCTCGGATCCATCGCAGTCGGCGCGGTGGATGCAGCGGCGGCACGCCGGATGGTGATCGAAGTCAGAGCGCTGACGGATCAGCCGTTCAACGTCAACGTGTTTTGCCATCAGCCTGCGGTTCGCAATCCCACCCTCGAAAGTGCCTGGATCGAGCGCCTCCGACCGCAGTTCGCAGCCTTCAGCGCCAGCCCTCCGTCAGCCCTGACGGAGATCTACCGCAGCTTCGTCGAGGACGACGCCATGCTCGCGATGCTTCTCGCGGAGCGACCGGCCGTCGTCAGCTTCCATTTCGGCCTTCCGGGAGATGCCGCCATCCGGGCACTCCGCTCGGCCGGTATCGTCCTGCTTGCTTCCGCGACGAGCGTTGCCGAAGCCCGCGCAGCAGCTGCCGCCGGCGTCGAGGCGATCGTAGCACAGGGTTGGGAAGCCGGCGGCCACCGTGGTGTTTTCGATCCAGATGCGCGGGACGATGAGCTTGGCACGTTTGCGCTGACACAGCTCATCGTGCGTGACCTCAACCTGCCGGTGATTGCGGCAGGAGGAATCATGGACGGCGCTGGTATCGCCGCCGCTCTCAGCCTGGGGGCTGCGGCCGCGCAACTCGGAACCGCCTTTATTGCCTGTGACGAGAGCCTGGCGGACGAAGGCTATCGAGCCGCTCTGGCCAGCAAGGCGGCCGGCCACACGACGATGACCCGGGCCGTTTCGGGGAGACCCGCGCGGTGTCTCGAAACCCCCTTCACAACTATCGGCAATAGCATCCCGGCCGCCGGGATCCCACCCTATCCCGTCGCTTACGATCTCGGCAAGGCACTGCACGCCAGAGCCAAGAATCGGGGAAACTACGGCTTCGGAGCCTACTGGGCCGGACAAGGCGCACCGCTTGCGCGCGCGATGCGGGCGGCCCAGCTCGTCGAGCTCCTCACGTCGGAGCTTGCACAGGCCAGCTTAGATTTTGGGCACGGCTCTCTGAGACAGGGCCCCGAGGGCGACACGAACGTGTATGGTGCCCAAGTTCCGGCTGAGCTATATATCGAGTGATCGCTTCGTTGACCTCTGCAAAGGAGAGAGGGCTTGCGAGCCGACCTCCACATGCCATCCGATACTAAGGTGCCGACAGAACCCGCGCCGGGTCGGCTCGGCCGATTGGGTTCATTCGAGGCGGTTGCGGCGATGGCCCAGGTTCTCGACCACGCGCCCGTCGTTGTCGAGAACACCCTGGCCTGCGACACCCGGCTGACCCAAAGGTGGGCGCACGGGGAGCTGCACGACAGCCTTCCGGCGCTCAACACGCATGTGATCATGACGTTCTACGGCAGCGCGCCGCGGGAGCTCGTCTGGCGCAGCGAAGGGCACCGGGTCATCTCACGCACGAGAGCCGGCACGATGACCCTCATCCCCGCCGGACGCGACGGTCGCTGGGACATCGACGGCAGCCTCGAGGTCAGTCACGTCTATCTTCCCGATGCACGGCTCCAGGCCGCTGCCGAGTCGCTAGCCGGTGGCCAGAAGGTCGAGCTCCTCGGGCGCGTGGCCTTCCAGGATCCCACCACCGCTCGTCTCCTGGAGATACTCAGCCAAGAAGCGAGCATCTCCGATCCGTCCTCCCTCATGTTCGTGGAGCAGGCCGTCGATCTGCTCTGCACGCAGCTCGTCCGGGGTCATTCAACTTACGGCGCCATCACGATCGAGGAGCCGCGCAGGGGGCTGGCCGACTGGCAGGTCAGGAAGGTGACCGCCTACATGCGTGAGCATCTCGAGGCCGAGGTGAGCCTTGACGACCTCGCCGGCTTGCTGTCTCTCAGCCGATTTCATTTTGCGACCGCCTTCAAGCTCGCAACAGGCCGAACGCCGCACGACTGGCTGGTCGGCGAGAGGATCGCGAAGGCGCGAACCCTGCTCGCCAATCCCAGCATGCCGATCACGGAAATCGCCTTATCGGTCGGTTACCAGACCCCGTCATCCTTTTCGGCGGCCTTCCGCAAGGTTGCGGGAAGGACGCCCAGCGAGTACCGGCGCGATCTGTAGCCACACACACTTTCGACCGAACCCCACGGCGACTAGTGGGCCGACCGGCCATGTTCGGGCACGACGAAGCTCAAGACGGCTTCCTGACCGGGGAAGGCCCGGTGGTTCGCGTCGACGAGCTTGATCGTCACCTTGTGCGGACCCGGCGGCAATCCAGCGATGTCGACCGTGTTGTTGTCGCTCGCGTCTGCCCACCACCACGGCAGGTCGTCGACGATGATGTGGAGATGTCCGATGCGCGGGCTGACCTGGGTCCCGCCCTCACCGAACACGGGTACGATGCGAAGGTTTTCGACCCGGTACTGAGCCTGGAACACGCCCTGCGCCAGAGGACCTGACAGCGGCTGATCGACGATCAACTTGGGCGCGGGCTCGTCGACGATCGCTTCATAAGGCGATGCGCCGCGGATCTCGCGGGCGGTCTGGGCGAGGGTGCCTGTCGCGAGGCTGGCGCCGATCGCGACCGTGGCGAGAATCTGGAATGCGGTCTTCATGGGCATGTATCCTTTCGGATGAGTTGGCTGAGAACTGGGATCAGCCCTGGGGTTCGCGTGCTGGTGCCAGCGCTGTCCCGGCTGTTGACCCACGTCGCGAAGAGGCCCGGCTGCCCACCGATCGCAGGCAGGCCGGCCCCTTTGCGGTAACCTAGATCAGGTTAGTCTCGACGGGGATGTTGCCCCGCGTGGCCTTCGAGTACGGGCAGGTCTGGTGCGCCTTGTCGACGAGCGACCGCGCAACGCTGGGGTCAACGCCCGGAAGGCTGACGTTCAGCCGCGCGGCGAGCTGATAGCCATTCTCGTTGGTTCCGAGATCAACCTCGGCATCGACCGCGAGGTCGGCCGGAACCGCGACCTTCAGCTCCTTGCCGGCGATCAGAATGGCACTGAGAAAACAGCCGGACCAACCGGCGGCAAGGAGCTGTTCAGGGTTGGTGCCTGCACCGTGCGTGCCAGGCGTTGTGAGCTTGACATCGAGCCGGCCATCGTCGGTTCGCGAGGCGCCCTCACGGCCGCCTGTCGTATGCACACGACCGGTATAGAGGAGCTTCTTGATGCTGGACATTTGGAGTTCCTTTCGTGCTTCGGTTCGATCGCATCCGATGGGATGGACACCCGTAATTCGAAGGATTGTGCAGCGCGGTTACGCTCCACTGGGCCGGCTGCGGCTTTGCCTCACCACCGCAGCAGCCGAGGGCCGAGAAGCGCTCCGGCAAGCGAGGCGAGTGCCATGGCCGCGGTGTATCGGGTGACCACGAAGACCGAAGAGGCCTGCTGACAATGAAGACAGTAGAGCATCGCCGCAAAGCTGCCAGCAGCGATGCCAGCGGCCGCTCCCGCTGCCTCAAGCCGCGTAGGTGCCATTTGTCGAAGCGCCCAGACGAGACCCGTGAAGATCGGAATGGCGAGCATCAGGATGAGCGGAATGCAGGCCCAGGTCGGGTTCAAGAACAACCGGATCCGGTCGGTCGATGCTGCCTGCATCAGCTCGATTGTTGCAAGGAGAAGGATCCCCGCGATTGGGATCAGGGTCAACCACGGTCGACGGAGACGATCGCTGTCTGGGCGGGCCAGCTGATTGACAAGAAGGATGGCCGTCACACCCATGCCCAGAGCGTAAGCGGCCTTCTCCCAGAAGGCCGCACTGTCCGCTACCGCGGCGAGATCGGGTCTTGGCCCGAGAGCTGCAGTCACCAGCAGGAGAGCGAAGCCACCACCGACCGCGAGTCCGACCGCGAGCCGACGCTCGATTGCACGAGGCGCAATCGGCGTCGCGTCGCGGCATAGAGCTTCTATAAGCGCTTCACTTCTCATGGTAGACCCCATTCCGACCTCCGATGATATTCGCGCGTGGGCGTGGATCGGTTACGTCGGCTAGGGATCGGGATCGAACAATCGGCGTCAGCAATGGCCCGTCGAGGCGCATCCGGCGAGCGTCTTCATGCCACGATGGACCGAGACCTTGACATCGGACACGCTTATCCCGACACGCTGAGCAACCTCGGCAACGCTCAAACCAAGAATCTTCGTGTCCCGGATGGCTCGCGCTTGCTTGTCCGGGAGCCCATCAAGCAAGCGGTTCAGATCCATCGCCGCGTTGCTGCTCTGCTCGAAGCCCTCAGTCACCAGGATGCCCTCAAGATCATCTATGGGCTGGTGGCGACGCGAATGGCGGAAATGATCGACGAGCTTGTGACGGGCGATGGAGTACAGCCAGGGCGTGAAGGCCCGCTCGCGGTCGAAGCTTCCACGGCGGGTATGTACCGCTATCAAGGCCTCTTGGACGAGGTCCTCGATGTCGCGTGCATCGTCCTGCATGCGTCGGGCAAAGAACGATCTCAATAATCGCGTGACTTGCTTGAGCAATGACGCATAAGCTTTCCCATCGCCGCTCAGGGCCGCGAGCATCATCGACTTCAGCTCTCCTTCGGTCGAGCGTACAATCGCGCTACGCTCTCGAGCAATTGCAGGTATGGCGCTCATGGTGTGCTCCCATTCACAGAGCTAGGAATGGAAGAGCTTTAGGCTGTCCTCCGACGTGGTGCCGTTCGGGACGTGCGGGAAATGTTCGGATCTTGTGGGGACGGAAGCCGACCGTCGTTAGTGGTTTGCAACGCCTCTGCTATGATCCTCATCAGTGCCGGGTCGATCTGGGTGTCGCGCTTCGCAGCGGCTCGCCTGTTCTGAACCGTAGGCGCTCGGAGTTCGCTAATGTTGCGGGCCTCGGTGCCCTCTCCGATCGGGATCGGCATAAAGTCGACACTCGGTTGACAACGGGGGTAGTTCGAGACTCTCGCCACTTCGCGGCAGTCGCTAAGCTCGCGCCGGTGGTTCCCATCTCTTGGAAGATCCGCATGGACCGACTCGACGCTATCTCCGTTCTCGTAACGGTGGTCGAAGTGGGCAGTCTCTCAGCGGGCGCTCGGCGTCAACGAGAAGGCTCCGGGATGGGGTGAGGAGAGACGGCATGGATGCCCCCAAGACATTAGCGGTGAGCGCAGCGCGCTGGACGGCCAATCACTCCCTCGCACCGCGTGGCCCGAACCGGCGGGCCACGTTCTGCAATGGTCGGCGACCTAGAAGTCTTCCGATTTCCGCAGCAGGCCGCGCACGCGTCAAGCATCTTCTCGCCCTGCGAGTAGCTGTGCTGAGCAAGTGATTGGCTCCTCCGGGGCGGTCCGCGCTGCAGCATGGGCTAAGCCTCAGGGCGTCGGCGAGCGGATTGGCCAGAGTGCCTCGTGTCCGAGCAGCGGTCTTGGTGTACAAGTCAATTGCACATGCGACGCATGGCCAATCTCATTCAGACCGGTGGCACAGAGATGAAGAAGGAGACAAATGGCTCGTTAGGTGGCTCTTATCCTGATTGTTCGAGACGCCAATTATAGTTTAGAGCCGAAACGCCCACTCCATACGAGCCGGCCATGCGACCCGCCCTATATCGACCCCCGGGCTTCTCGTGGCGGCTGCGGTAATCAGAGTCGAACCTGCAGCGAGCTGCGGCGCCAACCCGTGGGAGCACTCCGTTGTTCAAGACGCTCGATCTCGGCATTGCGAAACGCTTCACACCTCGGCAGAGTTGTAGTTTCCGTCCGCACCGCTTCGCCCAACGGAGCACTATCATGAAGCTAGCAGGCCTCGCCGCCTTCGGACTCGTGCTCCTGTCCTCGTTCGCGCAGGCTGCCGAACAAAGATCCTGGGTCGAGATCGAAGGCAAAGCACGGGGGCAGACCGTCTACTGGAACGCCTGGGGCGGCGACGACCGCAACAACGCCTACGTTGCCTGGGTGGGCGAGGAGGTGCGCAGGCGCTACGGCGTCACCCTCAATCACGTGAAGCTCACCGACACCGCGGAGGCCGTCACGCGCGTCTTGGCCGAGAAGAGCGCGGGCCGCAACCAGGGCGGAACCGTCGATCTCATCTGGATCAACGGCGCCAATCTTGCCTCTATGAAGGCGCAGGGCCTCCTGTATGGCCCCTTCACGCAAGCCCTCCCGAACTTCAAGCTCGTCGACACCCGCGGCAAGCCCTCCACGGTGATCGACTTCACCCTCCCTGTAGAGGGCATGGCCTCGCCCTGGCTTATGGCGCAGATCACCTACGTTTACGACAGTGCACGGGCAAAGCCCGCCGATCTCCCCCGCTCCATTCCCGCGATGCTCGAATGGTCGAAGGGCAACCCGGGGCGCCTCACCCATCCAGCGGTTTCGAACTTCCTCGGCGCCACGTTTCTGAAGCAGGCTCTCTACGAGCTCGCACCCGATCCGGCGGCTCTGCAGCAGGAGGCGACCGACGCCGCCTTCGCCTCGACCACGGCGCCGCTCTGGGCCTGGTACGACGCCCTGCGGCCGACGCTATGGAGGGGCGGCCGCGACTATCCCGAAAGCGGGCCCGCCATGCGGCAATTGCTGGCCGACGGCGAGATCGATCTGATGATATCCTTCAACCCGGCCGAAGCCGCTCTCGGCGCGGCGAGCGGCATCCTGCCCGACACGGCACGGGCGACCTCGCTCGAGCGGGGAACCATCGGGAATACGAGCTTCGTCGCGATCCCCTACAACGCCGCCAACAAGGAAGGCGCCATGGTGGTGACGAACTTCTTGCTCGAGCCCGAGGCCCAGGCGCGCGCGCAGGACCCGACCGTGATCGGCCTTCTCACCGTGCTCGATCCCCTACGCCTGCCCCCTGCCGAGAAGGCGCGCTTCGAGGCGCCGCTTCCGCCGGGCATGCCGCGCCCCGAGGAACTCGGCCAGCCACTTCTCGAGCCGCACCCCTCCTGGATGACGCGCATCACCGAGGAATGGCAGAGGCGCTACCAGCGCTGACCCCCTGTGCTGCGGGCCGCTCCAACCCTCACTCTCGCCCTCTTCCTGGCACCTCTCGGCGCCGGGCTCATCGGCACCTTCCTACCGGCCTTTGGTATACTGCCGGCGCTGGGGCGGAGCGGGTTCTCGCTCGATCCCTGGCGCATGCTCCTTGAGACGCCGGGCCTGTGGACCTCACTTGTCTTAACGGTACGGGTCGGCTTCGCCGCGGCTCTGATCTCCTTCACGCTAGCCTGCGGCTTCTGCGCCCTTACCACTTGCAGCGAGCGGATGCGCCGGATGGAACAGGGCATTGCGCCGCTTTTGGCGACGCCCCACGTCGCCGTAGCGTCAGGCTTCGCCTTCCTGGTGACGCCGAGCGGCTGGATCGCGCGCCTCATTTCGCCGGAACTGACCGGCTGGGATCGCCCGCCGGCTCTCACCACCTTGCGCGACCCGGCGGGACTGTCGCTGGTGGCTGGTTTGGTGCTCAAGGAGGTGCCCTACCTTGTCCTTATGATGCTCGCGGCGTCCGGCCAAGTCGCAGTGCGCCCGATGCTGGCCGCCGCGCGCTCAATGGGCTATGCCCCCGTCACCGCCTGGGCCAAGGTGGTGCTGCCCCAGATCTACCGGCAGATCCGTCTACCCGTCTATGTTGTGCTTGCCTTCTCGCTCTCGACCGTGGAGGTGGCCCTTATCCTCGCGCCCGGAAACCCGCCTCCCCTGAGTGTTCTCGCCGTGCGCTGGTACCAGGCGCCGGATCTTCTGATGACCTTCCCGGCTGCGGCGGCCTCGGTGTTGCAGTTCCTCATCGCCGCAGCCGCCATCGCGGTCTGGCACGGCGGCGAGCGCCTCGCCGGTGGCTTCGGAAGCCGCTGGATCGCCGCCGGCGTCCGCCGCGGCCCGGTCTCGCCACTCCTCGCGGGCGCGGGCGGTTTCGCGATTGCGGCCGGTGCTCTCGGCTATGCCGCCATCGCCGGCCTGATCATCTGGTCCTTCACGGCAGAGTGGCGCTACCCCGATGCTCTCCCGAGCCGATGGTCCCTGGCCTCCTGGGAGCGCATCGGCGGTCTGGCAAATCCCCTGCTCAACACGCTGTTGATTGGCACAGTGTCCTCGCTCATCGCCAGCGCCCTGGCCCTCGCCTGCCTCGAGAACGAAGGACGACGTGGTCTGCGGCCGGGGACCCGAGCTCTCGGGCTCCTCTACCTCCCCCTGCTGATCCCGCAGACCGCGTTCCTGTTCGGCACGCAAACGGCTTTCGTCCGGCTCGGCCTTGACGCGACGCTTGTCGCTGTAATCTGGGCCCACCTCCTCTTCGTATTGCCCTATGTGTTCCTGTCCCTCGCCGATCCCTTTCGCGAACTCGATCCGCGTTATGCCCAGATCGCCGCGGGGCTCGGCAGCTCGCCAGCGCGCACGTTCTGGCGCGTTAAGCTGCCGGTTCTAATCGCTCCCATTCTGGTCTCGGCGGCGGTAGGCTTCGTGGTGTCGGTGGATCAGTATCTCCCGACGTTGTTCGCCGGGACCGGGCGGATCGCGACGCTGACCACGGAGGCAGTAACCCTCTCGAGTGGCGCCGACCGTCGGGTCATGTCCGTCACCGTCGCTGTGCAGATGGCGTTGCCGCTTCTTGCGTTTGCGCTGGCGATCGCTATTCCCGCGCTGCTCCGCCGCAACCGGGCGCTTCTCCGATGAGCGCTACCCTCGAACTCCGAGGGGTCTCGATCTGGCTGCGCGGCGAGAGGCTCTTGCCCACGGTCTCCTGTATGGTCTCACCGGGGGAGATCGTGACCCTGATGGGGCCGAGCGGGTCGGGCAAGTCAACGCTGCTGGCCTTCATCGGCGGATTCCTCGAGTCCGCCTTCACGGCTGAAGGAGAGGTGCTAATCGGACAGCAGACCATCACCCGGCTCCCGCCCGATCAGCGCCGGGTTGGCATCCTGTTCCAGGACGATCTCTTGTTCCCGCACCTGTCGGTCGGCGAGAACCTCGCTTTCGGACTGCCGCCCGGTGGCGGGCGGGCAGACCGTCAACGCCGGGTCGACGAGGCTCTCGGCGCTGCTGGTCTTGCAGGATACGCGGCTCGGGATCCGGCAACGCTCTCGGGTGGGCAGCGGGCACGCGTTGCTATCTTGCGTACGCTGCTGGCTGCGCCCCGCGCACTGCTCCTCGATGAACCCTTCGGCAAGCTCGACCGCGCTCTCAGGACGGAAATCCGCGCCTTCGTCTTTGAACACTCCCGGAGAAGTGCTCTACCGATCCTGCTGGTGACACATGACGACGAGGATGCCGACGCTGCCGGCGGAGCCGTCATCAGACTTTAACAACTCGGTTGCGATCAGTGAGGCAGCCGATGATGCGAGACCTTGCGATCATTCAAACGCACGTCATTGGACCTGGGCGAGATACAACCTCTTGGTGATCAAATTCCATAACCGCGAGCGGACCCGACTTCGGGCGTCAGATCAGTTCTGGAACAATCGGCCGAGCGTCTTTCCTTATCGATGCAGCTAGGAATCGCCAGTTTGAGGCGAGTAGACGATAGATAGACTAGATCCAAGCTTGTTCCCGCCTTCGCGGCGATCGTTTCGCGCAGCCCGACGCGTCTGTCATCCTTTGGTGGAACAGGATCTTAGCGGTGTCCCGCCCCAAACGAGGCATTCAGCGTGAATTCGTACTGCCTGAGACAGTTGATACCTTGCGCTTCATCGTCCGACACCTTCCATATCTTGTGTTGAGGAGCTATCCATACTGGCTAAAGCTAGCAGCATAGTCGTCCTCATGAACCAGCGTGCTTGTGAGAGGCTTACCGCGGCTGAATATTCTGTCCGCTCCGATTGTAGAAATTACTGAGTATTCTTGGCGTCTTTCGCCATGATTTCCGGCGCCGTGACGTTCACGCCGCAGGCCGGGAATTCGTTGGCGGCGAAGAAGTTGTCCGAGAGGTTCGACCAGTAGTTTACCCCATCCTGAAGGCTCGTGTAGTCGACCACCGGGATCGGCACGGAGATGAGTTGCGGCATCGGGTTGCCTTCGAGCGCCGAGATCGCGGCCTTCATGGAAATTGCGACTAGACCCGCTGATTGGCCGTAGGACCATCCCTTGAGGCCATCCTGAACATGCTTCGCGATGAGCTTGCGGTAGCCGTTCTCTGCTTCGCCAGAGACAGGCACGAAGGGGTGCTTGGCGTCCATGAACGCCCGAACCATGCCGGTCGTACCAGCTTGTGCAAACGCCGCTACGAACCGGCCGTGCACCGCGAGGGCGTCTGCGGTCGCCTTCTGAGCCGTACCGTCGTCCCAGTTGCCGACCACCTCGACGATCTGGAACTTGCCCTCCTTCTCCATCACCTCGCGGAAGCCGAGATGGCGATCCCGGTCCACGGAGTTGCCGGGAAGCCCACGCACCTCGAGGATCTTGCCATCGCGCTTCGAGCCCAGCTCCTTGAGGAGATGGCGGGCCGAGAGGCGGCCGATCTCGAGCTGGTCCTCGTTGACCTGCATGACCTTGTCGGTGTCGAGCACGTTGTCGAAGGGCACGATCACGACGTTGTTGCGGTCGGCCAGGCGGATCACGCGGTCAAAGCCGTCGGGCGCCACCGCGATGGTGATGATCGCGTCATAACCCTGGTTGATGAAGTCCTCGATGGCGCCGAGCTGGGCGGCCACGTCCGTGCCGGTCGAGACGACCTTGAGCTCCTTGATCTTCTCCTTGACGCCCGCCTGCTCGGCATAGGCCTTCGCGGTCTGGATCATCTGGATGCGCCAGGTATTGCCAACAAAGCCGTTCACCACCGCGATGCGGTAGGGCCCGGGCTTCTTGTCCCACTGCATGTACTTGGTCTGGGCGCTCCAGGGCTTGAAGCAGTTCGGATCCGGACCGGGGCCGGAGACGATCTTCGGGGCCGCAAAGGCCGCGACGGACGAAAGCAGCAAGCCGGCGACGGCAACGGCGCTCACACGAGCAGCACGGGTCATGAGGTCCTCCTGGGGTAACGCTGATGCCTGCGTTCCATTGATGAACTCGGATGATCGGTGTCCCCGCCGTCCGAACCATCGCTACTCTGTGCAACTCACCGCTGCCTTTCGTAGCGCTAGTGAGTGGAAGATGCTAGCCAGAACCTTTGGTTGGGACGGTCAGAATCTTGCTGGAATGGACACGATCTTGCTAGGAAATCGGTGCATCGCCACCTCGCGCGGATCGACGCCTATCCACCCCATCGTCTGAAGGCAAACTGTCAATAACGTCCACTAAAGTCTCTCGATCTTAAGCGGTCGGGACTCCTAATCGGCTTAGTACACAGCGTTACTGTATCCGAAGGCAAAGCCAACGAGGCATGGGTAATCTTAAAGATCTGGCATATATTCGCTCTGCCTTGATGAGCGATCGTTGGCACTCCGTTGCTCTGTCTGTGTCATGTTTCAGCTCGAACAACCTCCGCTTGCGGGTGTTTAGGAGCACTTATGAGCACCTCTGACATTCACGCCAATATCGCTCGTGGTTGGAACCGCGCACCATCTGGTTCCCTCTCCGGCACCGCGGCTACTGGGGTCTCAGTCGCTATTTGGGATTATGACAAGAATGAACTTTTGGAGGTGCACGGAACTCCAGATTGTCACCTTATCAGTGTACAACTTCAGCCTAACGGTACTATCGAGATTGCCAGTGGGGGCCGACCGACACTCCGTGGACCCTTTCCTGCATACGCTTGCGACATCACTCAAGCTGGCGAGACTTCTTGGGCACGTATCCAGGGACCGATCAAGATCCTGCAGTTCTATATTCCTGCTTCCTTTCTACATTATTTGATAGAAGCTGAAACAAGGATAGGAGATTCAAAAGCTGTCGAACTCATCGATATGCGAGGGGTCCAAGACGCTTTGATTACACGCATTAGCTACGAGACCGCAAACGAGATTAGGCTAGCACAGCCTTTCTCACGTCTGAAAATCGACGCGCTTGCACAGGAACTCGGCATACATCTCCTGAGGGCCCATTCCAGCATAGCAGGTTGAAGATCCTTGACCGCGAGCAAACACGGAGCGGACTGGCTATTTGGCAAATTCGGCAGCTCACAGCCTATTTGGAAGAGAAATTGTGTGATGATATCAGCCTAGATGATCTTTCGCGTCTGGTAGGCTTATCGAGCTTTCACTTCTGCCGTGCCTTCAAGCAAGCGATCGGTGTGCCTCCTTACCACTGGATTCTGACTAAACGCATCGAGCGAACAAAATCGCTTTTGACGGCAACCAACCGGCATATCACCGACATCGCGCTCGCATGCGGCTTTTCTTCCTCTCAACATTTGTCAGCCACCTTCAACAAGATGACCGGTATGACCCCGACGCAGTATCGTGCGGTCAACAAATGGTAACCTATGGTCTCTGATCGACGGACCAGCGCTGCAATTACTCGGCGTTGTAAGATCCAGCACTGGTCTGCAACGCAAGCGTTGGATTGGAGAGCAGCCCGGGTTTCGCGGAACGAAGCAGGATCCGCCTGCCGGTCGTCCACGCGTTCTCGAAAACTCTACACTACCGGTAACTAAAACTCTGGCTTGAGCAAACTCCGTGAATCTTCCCGATGTGCCGCAAGATCAGCTCATCGAACCGGTATGCAAGAAACCTCCGAGTGACCGATCCAGTGGCGCAAGCCAAGGCAGCCTTAAACCACTGGAGCAACGCCGACGGGCTTGCACCAGATCTCGAGTAGCCGATTATCTACGACTAAGGCGACAATAGGCGTAACATCAAGAAATCTCTACCGGAGCGGCGAACTCCGTGACGGCCCCCTAGGAGCGGGCACCGCGAGCACCGTCCGTAGAATCTTCCGCCGTATCGGGCCCCGGTCCTATACATGCCTGCGGCCGCCGATGCCCTAGCCCTCCTCTCACCCTGACGGCGGCTCATCGTCGGCGCATCGACATGTCTAACACCGGATCGGTACTGCGCTTTACGAGCAGCAATCGCCTAAAGAAGGATCATCTGAGCAATCGCGGATCGCATTGCCGATGCCAAGGTCTCGGGACCATAACCGTGGAACTGAGACAATGATGACAGGCGGTCACAAGTATATCGCACACATCGCAGGTAGCCTGTTTACTGCCAGCATCTTGCTCTCACAGATCAGCTTGGCAGTCGCTCAGGGAACACAAGCTAGCTCGCCTCCCTCAGTAACCGTTGCAAAGCCGATTGTGAAAGAGGTTACGGAATACGACGAGTACACCGGACGTTTCGAGGCCGTGGACCACGTCCAAGTGCGCGCACGAGTTTCAGGATATCTCGATCATGTTGCCTTTGTGGAGGGAGCGCTCGTCAACCAAGGGGATCTTCTTGTCGTCATCGACAAGCGCCCGTACCAGGCCGCCGCGGATCAGGCCGAGGCGGCAGTTCAGTCCGCCCAAGCCCGTGTGGCCTTCACTCAGGGTGATCTCGAACGCGCGCACTCCCTGAGCCGGAGCGGAAACATCTCCGAGCAGGTGCTCGAGCAACGTCGACAGACATTTGAGACCGCCAAAGCGGACTTGATGGCCGCTCAGGCTGCTACCCGAACGGCACGTCTCAATCTCGGCTTCACTGAGATCCGAGCGCCTATTGGCGGCCGCGTCAGCCGAAAACTCGTGTCTGAGGGCAACCTCGTTGGTGCCGACACGACCCTGCTCACTACGATTGTTGCTCTCGATCCAGTCTATTTTGCATTTGATGTCGATGAGCGTTCGTTTCTTGCCTACCAGCGGGAACTCAAGATTCGAGCCGTCGTGGATCCCCGGCAGCAGCTTCCGGTTCTCATCAATCTGACGGACGACCGTGAACCGGCCCGAAAAGGGCACCTCGACTTCGTTGACAATCAGGTCGACCAGGCAACGGGCACGATCCGTGTTCGGGCAGTGCTGAACAATAAGGATCTCGGCGTCACTCCTGGGTTGTTCGGTACGATCCGCGTTCCTGGATCACCACTTTACCAGGGTATCCTCGTGCCCGACGAGGCCATTGCGACCGATCAAGACCGGCGTTTTGTGTGGGTTCTGAATGATGATCAGACCGCGTCCGCCCGGGTGGTGCGCCCGGGACCGCGTGTCGACGGGTATCGACTCATCCGGCAGGGGTTGACCGGGCAGGAGTCCATTGTGATCGCTGGTCTCCAACGCGTGCGTGCTGGCGGCAAAGTCACGGCGCAATCGGTGGCGTTGCCGCCAATACGGGGGAACGCCACCGCTCAGTATACCAAGGTTCAGGTCCAATGAAGATCGCTCACTTCTTCGTCGATCGGCCGGTTTTCGCCTCCGTTCTCTCGATCGCGATCTTTCTCGTCGGCATCGTCGCCTACCAGACTCTGCCGGTGGCCCAATATCCGGAGATCGCGCCGCCGACGATTGTCGTGCGCGCCTCATACCCAGGAGCCAATGCGGAAACCGTGGCCGCCACTGTTGCGACGCCCCTCGAGCAGGAAATCAACGGTGTCGAGGACATGCTCTATATGTCTTCATATTCCACGAGCGACGGCTCGATGGCGTTGACGATCACGTTCAAGCTTGGCACCGATCTCGATACGGCGAACGTCCTTGTTCAGAACCGCGTCGCCACCGCGACGCCACGCTTACCCGAAGAGGTTCGGCGACTGGGTATTACGACTAGGAAGAGCTCCCCCAATCTCATGATGGTTGTCCACATGATCTCTCCCGACGGGAGCTATGGGCAACAGTACATCTCGAACTATGCTGCCATTCGTGTCCGCGACCAACTTCTTCGACAAACTGGAGTCGGCGACATCGGCATCTTAGGAGCGCGCGAGTACTCGCTCCGCGTTTGGCTTGAGCCGAACAAGCTCTCGGCCGTTGGGCTGACCTCGGGCGACGTCGTGCGCGCACTTCAGGAACAGAACGTCCAAGTGTCGGGCGGTGCTCTCGGCCAGCAGCCATCGACGGCCGACAATGCGTTCCAACTCACAGTTCAGACACAGGGCCGCTTTAACGATCTGAAGGAGTTCCAACAGGTCATCGTGAAGGCGAGTGGCGATGGTCGCCTCGTCCGGCTCGTCGACGTGGCCCGCGTGGAGCTCGGTTCTCGAGAATACGTGACCAACGCATACCTTGACGGCCAAGCGGCTGTCGCACTGCTCGTTTATCAACGTCCGGGAAGCAATGCCCTGGAGACTGCTGCGAGCATTGTTCGGAAGATGACAGAGCTCAAGAAGGAATTCCCCAAGGGCGTAGACTACCGCATCGTCTACAATCCAACAGAATTCATCGCCGAGTCGGTCCACGCGGTTTACAAGACACTGGCGGAAGCGGTCGCCCTCGTAGTCATCGTCGTCATCGTATTCCTTCAATCATGGCGGACGGCCATCATCCCGATCCTCGCCATACCGGTTTCACTAGTCGGCACGTTCGCAGTCATGAGCGCGTTCGGGTTCTCACTGAACAATCTATCGCTCTTCGGCCTTGTTCTGGCCATCGGCATCGTTGTTGATGATGCAATCGTTGTCGTGGAGAACGTCGAACGAAACATTGCTCAAGGCATGAGCCCACGCGATGCGGCTCACGAGACCATGGATGAGGTCGGCACGGCCGTACTTGCGATCGCGCTCGTGCTTTCTGCCGTCTTCATTCCGACGGCCTTTCTGCCCGGCATCTCGGGTCAATTCTACCGCCAGTTCGCCCTCACGATCGCTGCCTCGACAATCATTTCGGCAGTGAACTCGCTGACCCTGTCTCCAGCCCTGTGCGCCCTATTGCTCAGACCCCATGATCCGCACCATCGGCCGCGATCAATTCCAGGCCGGTGCGGAGCATGGCTGGCTCAGCGATTCAATGGCGGGTTTGACGCCGTCTCTCTGGGGTACGCCCGAACCATTCGCGGTTTGGTGTCGCACAAGGTCGTGCTGTCGGGAATGCTGGTGATCTATGCTGGCCTTCTTTACGGGACGTCGTATATCGCTCAGACGGTGCCGACCGGCTTCATCCCCACGCTCGATCAAGGCTATGTCATCGCCGTCATCCAAACTCCGGAGGGTGCCTCGCTGTCGCGAACGGACGAGGTAACCCGGCGTGCAAGCGACATCATGCAGCAAACGCCTGGCGTGAAGGCAGCCTCGGCCTTCGCGGGCTTCTCCGGCGCAACGTTCACGAACGCATCGAACGCCGCGGCCATCTTCGGTGTTCTGGCGCCGTTCGAGGAGCGCGTTGAACGTGGCTTGTCTGCCAGCGTCATCATCGCGGACCTCGTTCAGCGTCTCCAGAATATCAACGAGGCCTTCATCATCGTCGTTCCACCTCCGCCAGTGCCTGGGATCGGCAGTGCGGGCGGCTTCAAGATGCAGATCGAAGATCGCGGCGGTGTTGGCTTGCAGCAGCTCCTGGAAGCCTCCAAGAACCTGATAGGTCTTGCAAACGTCAGCCCTAACCTCACCCGCGTCTTCACGACCCTCGGGGCGAACACGCCTCAGCTCTTCGTCGACATCGATCGCACCAAAGCACGCATGCTCAACGTGCCGCTGGCCAATGTGTTCGAGACGCTTCAGGTGTATCTCGGCTCAGCCTATGCGAACGACTTCAACTATCTGGGTCGAGTCAATCAGGTCCGTGTCCAGGCTGACCAGAATTTCCGGCTCGATCGGGAAGACATCTTGCGCTTGAAGACGCGGAGTGCGACAGGCGCCCTCGTTCCACTCGGCTCGCTCGTGAATATTCGGGACACTGCCGGTCCTGACCTCGTCCAACGCTTCAATCTGTTCCCATCGGTACCGATCCAGGGCGATACGCCCCACGGCGTGTCCTCCGGCCAAGCCCTTTCCGCGATGGAGCGTCTGGGCGAGGCTCTGCCGCAGGGCATCGGTTTCGAGTGGACGGAGCTCGCCTATCAGCAGCAAAACGCAGGTAACACGGCCATCTACGTCTTCGCTCTGTCGGTCCTGTTCGTCTTCCTCGTGCTGGCTGCTCAATACGAAAGCTGGTCGCTCCCCTTCGCCATTCTGCTGATCGTACCGATGGGTGTGCTGTCGGCGCTCCTTGGTGTTATGCTTCGGGGTCAAGACAACAACATCCTCACCCAGATCGGGTTGATCGTTCTGATCGGTTTGGCGGCCAAGAACGCGATCCTCATTGTGGAGTTCGCTCGGCAGGCCGAGGAGCGTGGGCTGAAGCCTGTTACGGCGGCTGTCGAAGCATCCCGCCTTCGTTTGCGCCCCATTCTGATGACTGCACTCGCCTTCATTCTCGGAGTGGTCCCGTTAGTGATTGCCACGGGTCCAGGTGCCGAGATGCGGCAGGCCCTGGGGACTGCAGTCTTCTTCGGCATGATCGGAGTGACTTTATTCGGATTGATCCTGACGCCGGTGTTCTACATCGCGACACGTTCGGTCATCGGCTGGACTGCATCCAAGCGCGCCAGTCGCTCAGGCAGCGAGCCTCAATCCTCCGCAGCCCGATTAATGTAAGGTAGTGACGCCACACCCTGCTTTTCACAACCGCAACCCTCAGCCATCCGCGCCGGCAGGAGCAGGGATCTTCTCCGATCCATTCTATAGACCGATGTCGGCCTGAAAGCCGCACACCCTTCCCCAGTCAGCTCGATGGCACATATAGCGGGGTGACCTCATCAATGCCCGGCCGTCCTGCGCAAAGCGTGAGCCGCCAGATCTTCCATGGCCAAAAAGGCGACAGTGACTACTGACGTCATCGCTGAAATTATAATTGAACGCTTCGTCTGTGAGCCGCTGGTCGATGAGTGAGCGTTGGCGGCTGGAGAGGGTGGGCGTCACTCGGATGCGACCTGTGATCCCCCGAGACGGCGAATCGCCCAGAGTTGGGTCGTGTTCGTTGATGTCGACCAAATCCCAGCGATTAGAACTCTATCCGACCGACTCCGGGAAACTGGTCCTCAGGCGCCTCACCATTTGCCGTCGGGCAAGGCGCGGGCACGGCAAATGGGCCGACACAACGTGCTGGTGTGATGCCCTTCACTCTTAAGTGCGAGCAAGCCCCAGCGCAGATGACAGGCGCGAATAGGAAGAACTCCAGATCGTCAACAGACCAGATCTTCTACATGGATGGGCGGCAGACGAACTGCTCTATCCTGACGGAGGAGACGCTCTCACCTGCGCTCAGCATCTCATTTTCTTGATCGAGTTTGAGCCCAGCGCTCACGTGCGTCGAGCGCCAATGATGCTACGAACGCTGACGGCCAGAGCGGTGGATTGGGACCGGAGTTGCTCGTCTCTTTATGATCCTCCAATGGGACCATAGAGGCAGAGAATCTTGCGTTTCCGCGTGTTGGTGGGCCACTTCTGCTCGCACAGGTGCCAAAGGCCGTCAGGCGACGGTTTGAGGTCGCGGTAATTCACGCGCCGGCCGTCCGTCAGCGTAAAGCCGCCGCCTTCCTCACGCGGTGTTTCCGCAACCGGTATCGGAGCGCAATCATTATCGGAGCAACATTCCCAGGGGTACCAGTCGTGGCTCATCGAGGGAGAACTGTTGCCGAGCGCTCCGACCACCAACAGGACGGACATGAGTACCGGCCGGGCATAGCTAGATCGCACCATGTCTTTCCTCCGTCACAACAGACGACGTGTCGATCGCACCAGCACTCTGTAGGTGAGCGCAGATGGGATCGACCGACATTGCTCTGGCAGGTACATACAGACTTGCTCATCCGGGCTGAGTTTTGATCCTATCTACTGCGCACGTCGAGTGGAGCGGTGATCAATGACTACCCAAGGGGCCAAAGGTGTTCCCTGACCTAGGCAGGTCTCATGGACACACTTTCCTGGACACTCCCTGCTCCTGAGCAAATCCGACATCAAGCACGCTCTAATCGGCCGATGAATCGGCCGACTTCGCTTCCACCCACACAGAACTTCGTATGCGCGGCGATCCGTCAAGCATCTACGGTGGTCTTGGTCGTGATCGATGGGTCGTCGGAGTCATTCGGGCCGGCGATCTACCGAGGCTCCTCCGCTGCGATCGACGTTTGCGCCCTCCGGACCGTGCCATACCTCTAAGCGCCACTTCGGTGATATTCCTAGCTGTTTTCATCAAGCCAAGGGCGGCACCCCTCACTGACGATAGCCGCTGTCATGAAGCGTCGGTCGTTGCTCGCATCGAGACAGTCGATGGATCTTCGCACGTTGAAGTCGTGCTCTGTAACAGGCGCTTCGTGGCGCCTCAATCGCGCATACCCCTGTTCGCGAATGGTCCTAAGGAATTTTCAAACGTATCGCATGGATACTGAGGAGGTGCTGATGTCACTAGAACTCAGAGGAATTCACTCAGCGCACCCTCGTGTTGATGGACATGGAGAGTTGCGGCGCTCCCGGCCAATCCTCCGCGCGTAGGACAAAGGTGACTATCACGGCATGTGATCAGGTCTCGGATCCATTCACTCTGATCGAGACCAGCGTGCCCGATTTAGCCGATGTTCTTCTGACCACGGCAAAGGCGCGACTTCCGGCTTTCATGCTGTCATGCTGTCATGCCACATCCATTTGGAGCCTGATGTCGAGGGTAGGCTGGCGTAATGTCGGCTCGCGGTTTATCCGGCCTTCGATGCGAGCCCGCGTCAGAAATCTTGTGCTTCCAAGCAGGTGGTCGACACCGGGACGGCCGTCCGCTGGCAGATTGATCTCTCATGCTGCGAACATTGCTCCCGTCAGGATGGCCCAACTATGGCTCTCTCCTGCGCCTTGCGCCTCTCCGTCCGGAGCCGTCGATGGGAGCCACGCAGACCCGCTCCGAGCCCAGCCAGGTGTTGTCACAAAAATCCGCCGACGGTCTGCGGGCGTGGCGTCAGACCCGGAAATGACTGCATTTCGATCAGCGGCAATAGCAACAAATGCGCTCGTTACCGACAATCCTGTTCTCCTGCGTCCAGCACAAGATCGACAGGGAAATCTGGGTCCCTGCCCAAGGAGAAGGACATGAGCGTCATCGAAGAGCGTCCCGAAGTTTCAGCCAAGGCTTCTTCAGCGCCGGCCGTCGACATGAAGCTCGAGGTCGTTGTCATTCCGGTTTCCGACGTTGATCGCGCCAAGAGGTTCTACGGCGGATTGGGCTGGAGGCTGGATGCCGACTTTACCACGGGCCCCGAGTGGCGGGTCGTTCAGTTCACCCCACCCGGCTCGCCGTGCTCCGTGATCTTCGGCACGAACGTGACGGACGCAGTCCCCGGCTCCACCCAAGGATTGTACCTCATTGTGTCAGACATCAATGCCGCGCGCGACGAGCTCGTCCGCCATGGTGTTGACGTGACCGACGTGTTCCACGCCGCCGGCGACGAACATACCGGCTCAGACGAGCCCTTCCTTTTCGGGCGGCTCCGGACCAAAGGTTCCGACCCCGACCACCGGAGCTATCGTTCGTATGTTTCTTTCAGCGATGCCGACGGGAACGGTTGGTTGTTGCAGGAGGTCACCAACCGGCTGCCCGGGCGGGTCGCCAGTGATATGACCGCGTTTGCCTCATCTAGCGATCTCGCAGCCGCAATGCGACGCGCGGCGGCTGCCCATGGCGAACACGAGAAGCGTATTGGACAGCATGACGAGGGCTGGCCGGACTGGTACGCCGCCTACATCGTGGCAGAGCAGGCCGGAGCCAAGCTGCCGTCTTGAGCAGGAGGTGGAAGGGACAGCGGATCGCTGCCCCTTCATTCTAGAGCGGTTAGGAGTTGCGTGGAATCGGGTGATCTGATTCCAAGGCTGTGGGGGTGAGAGCCCAGGACCTCACCATGACGGCCCCGATGTCTCAGGACCTGCGCCAGCGGATTGTCCGCGCGG
>JAESFL010000321.1_pt1 | contig 39020 bp, 41 predicted proteins | sample 9269401 | NCBI WGS metagenome assembly JAESFL01 (sample SAMN14506025, study PRJNA617098) | algae metagenome | isolation source: Gloeocapsa sp. UFS-A4-WI-NPMV-4B04 and co-occurring heterotrophs from desert... | place: USA: Utah | collected 2006-10-01 | reverse complement strand
CTCGATGCGCGCGACTTCCGACCGACCGATCGCGTGGATTTGTTCGGCGGTATAGTCGGTCGTGGTGTTGAGCTTTAGCTCGTTGGCATAATAGGCCGCCCCGCCGGGCAGCGAGACGGCGCCCACCCGGCCGCCCCGCGCGGTCGGCAGGGCGCCTTTGGCCCATGCGATCACACGACCGTACGCAGGCTGAAGCGCCAGGATCGCGGCGCGCGCCTCCGCGAGCAGTCCGTCCGCATCGGCTCGCGTAAGCTTGCCGGCCTTCACCAGCTTTTCCGTCTTCGCCTTGACGTCGGCCCAGAGGGCCGCGTCAGGCCCCGCGCCAAATGGCGCGCCGCTCGTCAGCTTTTCGCTCCCGGCGATGATCGTTTCCACCTGGAAACGGGGCACGCGGATGCCGGCCGCTTCGCTGGTCCGGGTGCGCGCAACGGCGATGTCGAGCACCGCGGGCAGACCGCGCAGTCGCGCGATATAGTTCCTGAGGTCGACGGCATTGTCGACGCTGTGGGTGTTGATCAGAAAATCAGGCAGCTGGCTGTGCGTCGAATAGAGGCGCGAATAGAGCGGCGGTCGATAGATGCGATTGGCATTGGACAGCGCCGCCCGCTCTGCCTCGAGCGCCCAGATATCATAGTTCACCTGCCCCTCGGGCGACAGCTTAGTTCGATCGAACTGCGCCCTCATCCGCTCCGCGCTGGCCTTCCGCCACGCCGTCATCGCGTCCGCAGCCGAATCGCGGATGTCGTTCCAGCGGTCGCCGCCCTCCTTGATCCCAAGGCGGGTCGCGGTCTGCGGCTGCAGCTTCACAAGCTCCGCGAACTCTCCGTCAAGAAAGGCAGTCAGGCGAGCGTCTTCGGCAGACGCCGACGCTGCAGCCGGGGTCTGCGCTGCCGCGCCCAGCGCGGTGCCGAGGCTGGCGATGAAGATGGTCGCGGTGGCGAGAAGAAGAGGCTTCACAGGAACTCCCGGTCATCATGGGGGTCGCCCCTGCTCACATCAGCCGGAGCGGAAAAATCAATGCTTTGATGGGCTTATGGAACTGCCGGCGCAAGGGAGGAGCCTTGCGCGCCCTCCGCCGCCGGTTTTTCCAGCAGCGGGAACTTGATCCCGAGCTGGTCGAGATAGGTCGGGTACTTGGCCGGATCGTAATAGTATTTGCTGAGCGCCGGCTTGTAGCGCGCCATGATGTCGGCGTTGATCTCCGTCGCCGGCTTGTCTGCCGCCGTGATCATCGGCTCGTACTTCTGGTCCTTCGTCTGGACCTTGACGAAGTAATCGCGCGCCTCGGTCCGCAGCTTCGGGCTGGTCAGCAGGTCGATCATCGTCATCGCCATGACCTTCGATCCGGCAACCACCCCCTTGTGCGCGATCGGCGTCGCCATCGCGATCGCGTTTGACCAATGGTGGCCCGGCAGCTCGGGGATGTTGGCGGGGTAGCCGATGGTGATCGTCGGCGTGATCCAGGAGACGTCGCCGATATCGTCCGAACCGCCGCTCTTCGGCTCCTTGAGCGGCGGTTCCAGCTTCTCGAGCTCTGTGGCGAGCCCCTCCTGCTTTTCCGACTTCACGTTCTTCTGGACGAGCTTGGCGAAGGCCTGCTCTTCTGCGGTCCATTTGGGTAGGCCGACGGCGCGAATATTGGCGTAGGCCGCCTCGGCCAGCGGCCGGTTGAAGTGGCGCGGCGCCGCCGTCCCAACGATCCGGCGGGAGACCTGGGTACCAGTCATCTTGGCGGCACCCTCGGCGATCTCGTTCCCGATGTCGAAGCTCGAGCGGATCCGCTTGAAGTCCTGTTCGCGGAAGTAGTACCAAACGGTTGCCAGCGACGGCACGACATTGGGCTGGTCGCCTCCGTCTGTGATCACATAGTGAGAGCGCTGCTCCGTGCGGAGATGCTCGCGGCGCATGTTCCAGCCCATGTTCATGAGCTCGACGGCATCCAAGGCGGAACGCCCTCGCCACGGCGCCCCCGCCGAATGGGCGCTTTCGCCCGAGAATGTATACTGGACGGAAACAAGCCCGGTGCCGGACGGCTGCCCCCAGCTGGTCTGGAGGTTGTTGTCGACATGAGTGAAGAGCACTGCGTCCACATCCTTGAAGACGCCCTCGCGGACCATGAACGCCTTACCGGCGACGAGTTCCTCGGCCACGCCAGGCCAAAGCACCAGCGTTCCGCGGATCTTGTCTCGCTCCATGATCTCCTTGACGGCGAGTGCGGCGACGATGTTTACTGCCTGGCCGGAGTTATGGCCTTCGCCATGCCCGGGCGCGCCTTCGACGAGCGGCTCCCGCCAAGGGACGCCCGGCTTCTGCGAGGCCTTTGGGATGCCGTCGATGTCGCTGCCGAGCGCGATGACCGGCCCGCCGGTGCCGTTTGTCCAGCGCGCAACCCAGCCGGTCGGCAGCCCTGCAACGCCGCGTTCGACCGTAAAGCCATTCTTCTCGAGGATCTCGGTCAGGTAGCGGGACGTCTCCATCTCCTGGAAGCCGAGCTCTCCGAAGCTGAACACGGAGTCGTTAATCTCCTGCGCCAGCTTGGCCCGCGCCTCGACGCCGGCGACCGCGCGCGACTTCAACGCGCCCATCGGCGCGGCGATCGCCGATGGGGCAGCGAGTAGTACCAGCAATGCGCACGACAGCCGAAGGCCAGGGTTCAGGTTCATGCGCTTGTTTCTCCCCAGGGATCAGTTCGCAGTGGCGGGTGTGAAGGTAGAAGAGGCCTGGAAGCAAGAGTCGCTTTGAGCAAGGTGGCTGCAATGCGCGCCACCATCATCGAAGCCAAGTCTGGCCCGTTTTGCAGCAGCCCTTCGCGCGAGCCAGCAGCCGCGCGCTGAGGAGACCTAGTCGGCAGGTATTGTCGGGGCGCGACGCCTAAACGCCCGTGCCAAATGGTAACGACGGAACGATGGCTGGCGCCTAGACGGTCAGGGGCGAGTAAGCGCCCCTTAGCTGCCGATCCGAGCGTGCCGTGCCATTGCCCGCTATGGACCCACAGCGGACGTCTTAACGCCTGACCGCCTTGCAACAGCCTCGCTCCAAGGTGGATGCCTTAGATGAGCAAAAAACATGGTGAGCGTTGGCCGCCGCCACTAGGTAGAAGTACCTGGCGCTATTGAGCCGAGGATGGCCACGATGGCGAGCACAAGGACGCCGAGAACCAGTTCGCCTCGAATCGAGCGCTGTAAACTAGCCGCGCTGTTGTGGGAGACCATCCCGGTGGAGACACTTTGGGCGAGTGCTGGAGCGTACCTGAACCTGTTGCGAGCAGCGAGTGCGGCCATGGCCGCGAACAGCCCCAGCTTTGCGGCGAGCAGCTGGCCGTATGTAGTCGTGACCAACGCTTCCGGCGTGCCGACGAGGAAGTAGCTGTTCACCGCGCCGGTTACGAGCAGCGTCAACACCGCGATCAGGCCAACCGCATGGAACTCGGTCAGCCTTTGCGCCGCCTGAGGCGCCGTATTCGGCCTCGCGAGCAGCCACAGCATAGGCATCAGGGCGCCGATCCAGACCACTGCAGCGACCAGGTGCAGGGCGTCGGCTAAGCGGTGAACCTGACCGGCAGCGCCCTCCTCGATCGCGGCGTGCCCGGTCCAGGCGATTAGCGTGACGAGCGCTCCAGCCATGACAAGGCCGACCGTGCGGGTTGCGGCTCCCCGCCCGGCGGCCCAGCCGATCGCAATCGCGATGACGCATGTCGCGAGCACCAGACGGACCGACCAGATCTTGCCGAAGTCAGTTTCGCCGATCACGGTCGCCCACAGGTCTGCGTCGCCCAAGAACTTGATGTCGCCGCCCAGACCAGCGATTGTGGCTGCGAGAACCGCGACTGAGCTGAGCAGGACCACGACAGCCGACACTATGGCCATCCGACCGAAGCGTCGGCGTAGCGCCACGTTGGCGGTCGCGAACCCTGCATAGGCCCAGCTGCCGAAGAGCGCCGCCAGCGCGACGTAATGGACGAACCGCGCCGTGATCAGCCCCGTCTCCATCATGGGCGGACGGTGAAGCTGTAGCTGCCGTTCATCTTGTGCATGTCGCTGCCTGCGGCCGACCAGTCGACGCGATAAATGCCGGGCTTGCCACCGCCATGCACAACCGCGCTGACCCGCGCCTTGTTCTTCGGATCGACCTGCGCGCCCATGACGTGCAGCTTCCCACCCGGGCCAGTGACGGCGATCGTGACGAAGCGTGCGAGCACGGGTTCGTTGAAGGTGATAACAACCTGCTGCGGACCCTGCCGAACCGTGCTGGACGGTGCAGGGTTCGCGGTCACCAGCTTGGTGTGCGCTTGGACGGGAGCGGCGACGCTGAAGGCGGCGGCGAAGGCAACAGTGAGACGACTGAACATGCTGAACCTCATTTTAGTTGGCGGCCTTCGCGGCTGCGGATGACCAATGGAAATGGGTGATGCGCCACGTGCCGCCGACACGGCGGAGCATGGCGGTCTCGGTGGTGACGCGGTCGACAGGCCGATCCTTATAAGTGCCGGTCGTTCGGCCCTCGGTGAGGAGCCAGGCGATCGATCCGTCGGCTGCGCCGCTCCGCCGCGTCACCCGGCCCGGCACTGCTTTGGAGAAGGCTGCGTCGGCCTCGAGATGATGAGAGGCGTATTCGGCCTTGCCGCGTTCGACGCCGCCTGACTCGTAGATCACCGCATCGTCAGCCAGCATCGCAAGGGCAGCTGTCGTTTCCCCTCGCGCAAGGGCAGCGTGAAAGGCGTCCACGACTTTTGCAGGCTCCTCGGCGCCAGCCTCAAGCTTCGGAGCGCCGCCAGGCTGTTTGGCCGGCCCGTGTGCTGCAGCAGGGGCGGCTGTTCCGATTGCGAATACGACCAATGTGCCGATCATGATCTGCTTCATCTCTCTCCCTCTCAGAACCAAGCTCGAAGTCCGAGCAGCAGGCTCCATCCGCCTACGTCGTCGCCCCCAGCGCGTGCGAACCGAGCCGTGTCGCCGAAGCGGCGTTCGTAGCCAACGCCGATATAGGGCGCGAATTCGGGCACGAACTGGTAGCGAAGCCTCAGTCCTAACTCGGCCGAGGAAAGGCCAGAGCCGATCCCAAGCTCCGCCACGTCCTGTGCGGAAAGGTCGAACTCTACCCGCGTTTGTATGAACAGCCGATTGGTGATGCGCTGGTCGTATTCGGCTTCGAACCGGGCGGTCAGGTCGCCCTTCGTCGACAGGAAGGCCGCGGCGTCAATCTCGAACCAGTATGGGGCGAGACCTTGGATCCCAACCGCGACGTGCGTGCGGTCCGGCCTTGGCCGGATGTCATGGCGCACACCAACCTGGAAGTCGAAGAACGGCAGGATGGCGCGGCTCCAGAGCGCCTGCACTTCCGCCGCCTCGAGGCGTCCGCCGACCTCGCCCTCGCCCTCGGTCTTGAACCAGAGCTTGTCGTAGTCGCCACCGAACCAGGCATCGCCTTCCCAGGCATAGCCGTCGCGGCCATCGCGGGCGAGCAGTTCCAGGCGGTCGATCAGGATGCGGCTGGTCGTCATCCCGCCATGTTCGGAGATGAGCTCGGTTTGGCGCTTCTGCGCCATCAATGCCGGATCGAAGACGGTATCGGCAGCATTCTCGGGGCCGGACAGCGCCGCTGCCGGCGGGGTCGCGACAGGTGGCAGGGGCACCGCCCCGCTCTGCGCGGTTGCCGGTGTGCAATGCCCCATGCGCGCGTGCTCCGGTGGGCAGTTCGGATCCACACCGGCTGGAGCTGGCTTCGGTGCGGATGAGGGTGACGGTTGCGGAGCAGGGCTCGCGGGCGCCCTTGCCGGGGTGCAGTGTCCCATCTTCGCATGATCGGGCGGGCAGGTCGGGTCTGCCGGGGTCTCGGCAGGGGGCCCGGAAGGCAAACTGGGCGTAGCCGACTTCGGCTGTGGCGTGCAGTGCCCCATGGCCGCGTGTTCGGGTGGACAAGGGTCCGCCTGACCGAGCGCGGCGGCGAGCGCGATCGGCCAGATCATGACGCGCCCCCTGCATCGTCCATTGGCCGGACCTTCACGACGTTCATCATGCCGGCGTGCATGTGGTAGAGCAGGTGGCAGTGGAACGCCCAATCGCCGGGCGCGTCCGCGGTCAGGTCGAAGCTCGCCTTGCCTCCCGGCATCACATTGACCGTGTGCTTCACCGGATTGCCGTGCGGCTGCCCCGTCACGACCTCGAAGAAGTGGCCGTGTAGGTGGATGGGGTGGTTCATCATCGAGTTGTTGATGAGGTTGACCCGCACCCGTTCGTTCCGCTCGAAGCGGATCGGCTCTAGCCCTTCATTGAGCTTCTTGCCGTCGAAGCTCCACATGAACCGCTCCATGTTGCCGGTCAGGTGGATGTCGACCTGGCGGGTCGGTGGGCGCTTGTCGGGGAATGGCACAAGCGGGGCGAGCTGGTGATAGGTGAGCACCCGGTGGGGCACGTCCTCGAGGCCAAGCGGCCGGTCACCCGTGCGGTCGACCGGCATGGCCGCCACCATGTCGATGCCGGGTCCGCGCTTCACGTTGGGCGGCAGCAGCGACAGGTCGCGCATCTTGTGGTCCATGGGCGCGCCGTCCGGCTTGCAGTGGCCCATCCCCGCGTGCTCGGGCGGGCAGGCCGCCGCGCCACCGCCGCCGTGCCCCATCGCCGAGTGATCCATACCGCCCATGCCCATGTCTTTCATGGTGAGCGTCGGGCGGGGGCGGAGAGCCGGCACCGGCGCGATCATCCCCAGCCTGGGTGCCAGCGTCGCCCGGCACATGCCTGAGCGGTCGATCGACTCCGCCATCAGCGTGTAGGCCTGATCGCCGGGTGAGACGACCACGTCATAGGTCTCGGCGACGGAGATCTGCAACTCGTCCGTCTCGACCGGCCGCACATGCTGCCCGTCAGCCTGCACGACGGTCATCGGCAGCCCAGGAATGCGGATGTTGAAAATGGACATCGCCGACGCGTTGATAAAGCGCAGCCGCACGCGCTCGCCGGGCTTGAACAGGCCTGTCCAATTCTCGGCCGGCCCGTGGCCGTTGATGAGATAGGTGTAGGTGCTCCCGGTCACGTCCGCGATGTCGGTCGGGTCCATCCGCATCCGACCCCACATGAGCCGGTCCGACTGGCTCATCTCGTTCTCGCCTTCGGCGCCGATCAGGGCCTGTCGCTGCCGGTTGAAATAGCCGCCTTCCTGCTTCAGCTTTCCGATCACCCGGTGCGGATGCATGAACGTCCAGTCGCTGAGCACGATGACGTGCTCGCGATCGTAAGCGACCGGATCGGTGCCCGCCGGATCGATCACCAGCGGCCCGTAATGACCCATCTGCTCCTGCAGGCCCGAATGGGAATGGAACCAGTAGGTGCCATTCTGCTTGACGGGGAACTCGTAGGTGAACGTCTGCCGCGGCAGGATTCCTGGAAAGCTGATCCCCGGCACGCCGTCCATGTGGAAGGGCAGGATGAGGCCGTGCCAGTGAATGGACGTGTCCTCGTCCAAGCCGTTCTCGACGTGTAGCCTGACATTCTGGCCTTCCCGAAGCCGGATCAGCGGCGCCGGCAGCACGCCGTTGATGGTGATGGCGTGACCGGACCGCCCACCTACGGTGAACATGCTGTGCGCGACTTTCAGGCGGATGTCGTCGCCCGACAGCGTAGGCCGGGCGGGTAGCCCAGGCGTTCCGGTCTGCGCCCAGGCAGGAAACAGCCCGGACAGTGCGGCACCGCCGGTCGCGGCAGCGGCGCCGCGTAGCAGCTGGCGCCTGCTCAGTTGTGATTGCATCGATGATCTCCAGCACGGGCCACACGCCCGTCGGCAAGACCGAGAGCGGCTGACCGCTCTCGGACCCGTCACTTAGTGGCTGCGGTGCCCCACATGGGCTTCGGCACTGCCCTTCGCCTTGTCGGCGCAGCAGCTCTTGCCTTCCATGCCCTTGCAGCAGTCCATCTGCTTGTCGGCGCAGCAGCCCTTCTTGTCCGCGTCATGGTCGGCATGCGCCGGTGTGACGGAGCTCGAAGCGGGGGCCTTGTGGCTCGCGTGCGGGTCAGCCGCTTGGGCAAGTGCAGGCGAGGCGATCGCGAAGGCGAGCGCAGTCAGAACGATTTTCATGCTCATTCTCCAGAAACAGAATTGTGTCGAGGTTCTGGATCAGGCGCGTGGAGGTGGATCGAGACTTTCGGGGCCGGCCGCTGCAACGCCGTGCAGGGCAACGATTGGATGCACCACCGGTGCGAGTGCGGCTGGCTCCTTGAGCCAGGCCGGAACAGCAGGAAGCGCCGCGCAGGCGAGGGCGCACTCGGCGCTCATGCCCACGTCCTTTGACTTTTGCTCAGGCGCGGCCGCGCTGTCATGACAATCGCTGGAGGCCATCGTCGCGTGCGGCGTGTCTGCATGCGCAGCGGCAGCCCCGCTGATCATGCCCATGGGAACGATCAGCAGGGCGAGCGCGACAAATAGGCTCAGCAGACGCTGCATCATCGGACAGATAGGCCCTTCCTCGGCCGGAGCAAGCACGGATCACCCGATGTGGGCGCCGCCGGCCATTGCCGACCAGCCCATCCAGATCGCCATGGCGACCATCATCACGTTTTCGGTCAGCGAAACGAAACCCAAGGGCACGTTGCTCGAGCCGCCGACGCATGCGCACTTGAGCTCGCGCTTATCGATATAGACAGCCTTGAAGACCGAGACCGCTCCGACCGTGCCGATGAACAGCGCGATCGGCACCGACAGCCAGGTCAACGCGCCCGCGATCATCAGGATGCCGGCCAGCCCCTCTGCGAAGGGGTAGATCGTCCCATAGGGCACCCAGCGCTTCGCCAGCAGGTCATAGTTCAGGAACATCGTCGCGAACCGATCGACGTCTTGGAGCTTGAGCAGGGCCAGCACGGCCATGCTGAAGCCGATGAACCATTCGGCGGCCCGCATCGTGAACGGCGATCCGAGCACCGCGTGACTGGCGGCCATCCCCAGCAGCGCTGTGATTGCGAACAGCGCCGCAACGGGTCGGTAGCTGGTTGCTCCGGGTTCCGCGACCTTGAGGCCAAGGTGTCGGCGGAGGTCGTCATGACCACCGATCCGCTTGCCGCCGATGAAGATCTGAGGAGTCGTCTTCACGTCGTGTTCGGCCTTGAACCTGTCGGTCTCGTCACGAGACCTGAGCCATTGATCCTCGACCTTGAAGCCTCGACTCTTGAGTAGGTGGAGCGCCTTCAGGCCATATGGGCACGTGTGGCCGGGCATCGCCATCCGGTGGATCACGGCCGTGTTTTCAGACGGGGCATTCATCTCGCATCACCTTGCTGTTCTTCATGCCCAAGTGCATATAGAGTCCGTACCATAGTCCGGAGTCAAGCCCTTGAGCGTCATGACAAATGCGAAGCTCGCCAAGGCAGGCGGCGTGGGTGTCGAGACCGTTCGCTACTATCAGCCGCGCGGTCTTATGACTGAACCGGAGCGAGGTATGGGATTAGGTCGGAGTGCGGGACTCGCCGCCATTCTAACGACGATCTTGAACGGTTGCGGTTTATCAAAGCAGCGCAGGCTGCTGGCTTCACTCTTGCCGAGATAGGCGAGCTGTTGGCGCTCGACGCGACCGAAGATCGAGCTCGGGCTCGGGAGATGGCGCGCGCTCGTATCGCAGCGTTCGATGAGCGCATTGCGGAGCTCGCCTCTGCGCACGACGCGCTCGAGGGCCTCGCCGAGCGGTGCAGCAGTAGCGAAGTTGGTCCTTGCCCTATTCTCAAGTCCTTCGAGCCACTCTCGACGCTTTCCAGGCTATAACTGCAAAGCCGCATGTCCGCGGAAAGGGCCGCGCGGAGTCATACTCTCCGACCAGTCACAGCTCTGGTTCCGAGCCGTTCCAAAGAATTCTCCATCCCGGATCGAATGTCGGCTTTCCACCCTTAGCGGACATTCGCGGCAGCGCCGGTTGCAAGTTCCGCTAGCGACCTCTTGCAGACAATCGGCATGGTTGACAGGTCTCCTGCATGACGACGCTCTTCATCGAGGCCGACGAGCCGCTCCTCGTGTTTTCCTCTGTTGAAATGGCCGAACAGCAGCTTTGAGGCCTTCGATGTTCGTGACGGGGTCTACAAGCGAGCTTTCGGTTCAGCGGGTGAACCCTTCTCGATTACTGTTGAAGGGGAAGGCGTTGTGATCCGCGCTATCGATCAGCCAGCCGACCCGGAGGGGCTGTCTGAGCTTCTTCGACGGTCACTGCAGAACGTTGGGGCGGGGGTTCCACTGAACGCCGATCTTCCTACGCTAGTTGGTATCACCGAAGCGTTTTGGACAAAGCGGCAACGATCTGTGACCGCCATATCAAGATTGGGCTGCATGGCCGTGGCTGTAGTATTGACAGGATTGGCCGTGTTTATTTGGGCGTGAACCGATGCCCGAAAACCACCCATTGCGGACGCCCACGTTAGCACCAGCGGATGCAGCCTCGAGGCACACTCGGACGCTGGACGCGCACTCGATCCATCCACAATCGGAGGCTCGTTCAGCTTTCACACTAAGCTCAGGACGGGGTCTGCTTAGCGGCCCATGATGGGTTCAATCACGTGGCTGCTGGCTCATGATCGTAGAAATCCACCTGCATGCGCATCGCGCCGAGCGGCTCGACATGGTGGACCTCGCAGGGGCGGATTCGCCCGGGCGTGTCCGGATCGAGCGTCACGTCGGTGCCGCTCGCTTCGATCCGGTAACGAAGCCGTCCTTCCAGGACCCGGATCACGCCCCAAACTCCGGCCTTGGTGCTGTGCGCGCTGCGGAGCGCGGCCGGCAAGGTGTCCTGGTCGAAGACTGGTGTGGAGCGGTAAGGGCGGTCTGGCGCCGACCGCCCGAGCATGGCTTGTCGGCCGCCCGGCGCGTGCAGCTTTAGCGCGAGTTGCAGGCTTTCGGCGATACGCGCCGCCTTGCCCTGCATTGCCGATGCGTGCCGCGCTGGCAGCATCTCGTTGGTCGTGACCCGCCACAGTTCGAGCCAGCGTTCGAACATCCCAGCCACCATTCGCGGTGCGTGAGCCAGGTGTAGAGCCACTGGATTGCCCTTGTACCGCCCAGTAGTCAGCATCACCGACGACCAGAAGTCGCGCAGACGGTCGAGATGCGCAGGCCAGTCATCGACCGCCTCCTCGAAGATCGGGCCGAGCATCATGTCGGCGCGAACACGAGCGTAAAACAAGTCGAGCAGCGGCACCAACAGCGCTTCGTCGAGCACATCGTCCATCAGTTACCTCCAAGATCGGGCGAGACATGGGCCAGCGGCGGCTCGGGCGTGAGCGGCGGCGGCGCGGCAGGATGTGCCGCCGCTTCCGCCTCGGCTAACGTCGCCGCGGGCGGGCCTGCCGGCGCCTCGACGAACAACATCATCATGTCGCCGCGGCGCGTGAGCAGATCGTCGAGGGTGTAGCCGTCAAGGACGGTCATGAATGCGTCCAGCGCTTCCCGCAGCGCGCCCGTCAGTCCACAGGCGGGCGCGATCACGCAACTACCGCACTCAACCAGTTCGAAGTCGGCCTCCGTCCGGCGCACAACTTCACCGACGATGATCTCACTGGCCGGCCGAGCGAGCAGAATCCCGCCGAACCGCCCCCGCACATTGCGCAGATATCCGGCCCGCCCAAGCTCCTGGACGATCTTCATCAGGTGATCGCGCGAGATGCCATAGGCCCGCGCGATTTCGGCAATGGTGGACACGCGATCCCCGCGCGCGCCGGCGTACATCAGCACACGCAGCGAATAGTCCGTGTATCGCGTCAGCCGCATGCGCCCTCCGGTGTGTCGATCAGTTCACTCATTAATATGCACCTCATTTGCATCTTTCAATCGATTTGATACATGCAGCTGGAGAGCATCTTATTGAGTCGGCAGCATTGGTCTGCCTTCCGCTGCAAAAGGACGCACAACATGGAGACCGCTCCACTCGTCGATGTCACTGTCCACCATCGTCCGGCAGACGTGTCGGACCGGATTGCGTTCGCGTTCACCAAGGCTCTGCGTTTCTGCGCCGACACCTTCTTCGCGAAGCAGTACGGCCATCGTGCCATCGTGCTGGAAACGGTTGCAGCCGTGCCCGGCATGGTCGGGGCGACCATCACGCATCTCAAGTGCCTGCGCCGGATGTGCGACGACCAGGGCTGGATTCGCACGCTCATGGAAGAAGCGGAAAATGAGCGGATGCACCTGATGACCTTCATTGAGGTGGCTCAGCCAACCGCGTTCGACAGGTTCGTGATCCTTTCGGTCCAGTGGCTCTTCTGTCTCGGCTTCTTTGGTCTTTACCTGCTGAGCCCCAGGACGGCCCACCGTGTGGTCGGCTATTTCGAGGAAGAAGCCGTCGTCAGCTACACGCAATATCTCGGCGAGATCGACGCCGGGCGCGTCGCCAACGTGCCTGCCCCCGCCATCGCTCGGCATTACTGGCAGCTGATGGAGGAGGCGACGCTGCGCGACGTGGTCCTAGTCGTGCGAGCCGACGAGGCGCACCACCGCGATGTCAACCACGGCTTTGCGGACGAGCTTGCCGGCAGGAAAGTCGGTCAGCAGCCGGTGGCGCCGTACCCGGCGCATGCCGACGACATCAGGCTAGCGGCATGACAAGGGTTGGTCCAACTGCAGGCCAGATTGCGGAGAACGCTAAGCGAGATTTTATCCGAATGCTGGCCGTGATCGCAGCCGCGGGCGTGTTGATGGTGATCGGCACACTTTTCGCTTTCGCCTATGCCGGGGAACTGACCACCGCCACGATCGTCGCCACTGTTAGCGGCGTATTTGTATCGGTGCTGCTCGGCTGCGGCCTCTTCGCTGCGGCGTTCTTCAGCGACAAGAGCGGGCACGACGATGCCGTGACCTGGGCGACGTCTGCCGGCCGCCAAGTTCAGTTGCCGAGCCGCTGTCGCGATCTGGCGTTTACCGCGGATGGTCCCGACGCGGACGAGATCACCGCATGTGTTTCTCGAGGGTTCTGCTCACGCTGCTGACCGCCGCGACCGCAGCACAGCTTAATTACTAATCACCAAGAAGAGAAAGGGAGTGTTATGAAGAAGGGAATTTGTGCCTTGTTGAGCCTGGCCACATCATTGATGGGGGCCACGTCCGCTACTGCAGCTTCATTCATCGGGGACAATGTTGTCATCCGACGCGTGCAAGGTGGCGACTTCGTCTTCAAGTCCGTCAATGCGAAGGTCGGAGCCGGGGCTGAGTATAGCGACAACTTCTTTAGCATCGACATCACGGACAACGCGGTGAACTTCAAGGCAGTGGGAGGCAATTTCTCCTTGGGCGATCTAGTCTATGATGTCGCAGGCTTGGATTTCGACGACAATCCCGCCACACCTAACATCCTTGAAGGCTTTGCCTCATCCCAGATCTTTGGCACTCCAGGCAAACCATTCGACGCGAGCCGAGTAACCATCAGCAACACCGGGCTGCTAAAAGTCTCGTTCCTGGACACCACCGGCAGCGGCAATGGCTCGGTTGTGGTTACAATGGGGGCTCCGGTACAGGCACCCGTTCCAGAACCGACTACGTGGGCGATGATGATCGGTGGCTTTGCCCTCGCAGGCGCCGCCGCCCGGCGACGTTCCAAAAGGCTCCCCTTGTCCGCATGAGCCTGTCTGATTGAAGTGAGCGCCGCCTATGTTGGCATAGGCGGCGCTCTTTGAGGAAATGATTGGCTATTGGCGACTAAGAAAGAACGGCGGACGACCCAGCTGGCGTATGCCCTTACCCACACGTTCAGACCGCCCATGCTCACCGGCAACCACACGTTTGTTCGTTGGCCCCGAGCGACGGCTAAGCGCCCATAGCCGCGAATGGAGCGAGCCGTGCGAACGTCCGCTTCCGACTCAAAGCGGACATTCCAGGTCGGGCTTACTTCCAACTCGGACTGGCATCTCCGTGCTTCCAAAATGCTTGCAGATAGTGCGATGAGAGTGTTAGGGGTCTAACACAGCAAAACGGGGAGCGCGACCATGCCGTTGGAAGACTTTCGGCCGCCGGTGAAGCTGAAGCTGGCGTTGACCGCCGCGGCCGCGTTGATGCGCGGGAAGGCGTCGTGATAACGGCGCTGCTTCTTCGATCCGAATAGCAATTTTGCCTGCCCCCACGTGTGCGCGTGCGCGCACGTTTTTTTATAGGCCGACAGTTTGTTCGCCCAAACTTTCTAAAACAAGCGCCAAATGCTCTTCGGCGAGTTCACGATCAAGGCCGGTCGAAAAGGGCTAAGGAGACACCTCAACCCGGCTTCCCGCCTTAAGCACGCGCCGAAAGCACCAGAATGCTCGGATCAGAGACGCAGAGACGCTACCGCAGGGTGTTGAGCTACGGTCATTTCATGCATCGCCAAGCAGCTAACCTGGATGGCACGGCAGCATGATCTTGGCGGTGCTGTCAGTCTAATGCAAACAAGTCTCCGCTTCCCGCAGCTCTGACTTTGTGCACCAAACCTCAGCTCATGACACTACGCCACTCGGCCAGGGCGGCCGAGCGTCGTTCCTTGTAGGTGTGTCGATCGGTGAGGTGTCGCTCCTGAGCGAAGTGGTTGTGGACCTGGGCGTGCACAGAGCTGAACTTCTGTAGCGTCTTCATCTGCCTGAACCGCTGCATGACCCGCTCTCGTCGCCTGAAGGGCAGGTGGGAGTTCTCGGCCCGGTTGTTCTCCCAGCGGCCGATCTCCTGACGCTCTGCGTTGCCGATGTCGCTCATGGCCGCTGCGTAGGAGCGCAGCCCGTCAGTGACGATGCGCTCGGGCTTGCCGTAGCGCTTCATCGCCTTGCGGATGAAGGTCATGGCAGCCTTCCTGTCGCGGGTCTTGGAGGCATAGCTCTCCAGCACCTCACCCTCGTGATCGACGGCTCGCCAGAGGTAGTGCATCTCGCCACCGATCTTCACGTAGGTCTCGTCCAGGTGCCAACGCCACTGACGGAAGCCGCGCATCCGCGAGGCGCGCTGCTTCCTGATCTCGCTCGCGAAGAGCGGGCCGAACCTGTTCCACCAGAGCCGCACGGTCTCATGGCAAATGTCGATGCCGCGCTCGTGCAGCAGGTCTTCCACATTCCTGAGCGACAGCGGGTACTTTAAGTACATCATCACCACGAGGCGGATCACCTTGGGTGAGCTGTTGAAGCAGCGGAACGGGTTGCGGGAAGGGGAGAGCGGCATGCGGCCAGGCTAGCTGCACTTCCTCACGCGGCGCCTAATTTTGCTTTGACAACACCATCACACATAAGAGCAATGACAAAGGCAGGATCAGCTCACTCACCGCGCAACCATGCGGGAGGCGCGAATGTCCGCTAAGGGTGGAAAGCGGACTAAAATGGGCGCCGCCAGCGTCTCCACTGATGGCACTACCTACGCTTGCGCGCCGAGCCTAGCGTAGGTGATCGAAGTGCGCGCCCAGCGACGAAGCGCAGCACCAATCATCATTGCCCAGCTCGCCGGCTCCGCCCCTGCGAAACCATCATGGCCAATGGATGCGTCAAGCGAGACGCTATCGAAGGCTGAGTCGCCGGCATTGTTCCGCGAAGTCGATGCTGTCGCCAGCGCCGAGGTTCACCACCAGGTTGCTAAACGTGGTCGAAGAGCCATCGCCGTTTGTTACGATTCGCCACCAGGCCGTTTGGCCCAAGGGGGGGGCAAGCCAGTCAGGGTAGCTGCCAACTTCTTATCAGGCTGCTAAGTTGCTCTGCTAGGGCCGGGGTTTGCTCTGAAGCGCGGATTTGCTGTCACAATCTTGGGATGAACGTTCGGCTTTAGGATGTGGAGGATGGAAAACACTAATGTCCGTCGGTCAACGAGTAGAGTTAGGATTACGCCTGAGGATGACGCGTGAACGGAAAGGCATGAGTCAGACGGCAGTAGCCGAAGCCCTCAGTCTTCCTAGGCAAAGTATTATTAGGATTGAGGCAGGATCACGGGGCCTGGACGTACTAGAGCTGGTGCAATTAGCCGAGCTTTACGATCTGCCCGTGACCGAGCTGTTGGGAAAGCAACTAGGGGAGCCGCAGCCATCCGAACTGGTGCGGTTGAGCCGCTATCTTACCCGGCGAGATTACGAACGATTGCTTTCTCTGGCGCGCTCTATGCACCGAAGCCGCAATCCGCCAAAGTAAAGCCCCGCCCGGCGGACGCCGGACGGGGCCGTCTTAGGTCAGTTCGTCTCCGGCTTAGGCGTAGGTGACCGCAACGTTGCGGCGGCGGCGCGCCGCTGCGCCGACAAAGCCGAAGCCCGCGATCATCATCGCCCAAGTGGCTGGTTCAGGTACGGCCAGGTCATATCCCATCGCATCGAACGCAATCGCGTCAAACTTGGTGAACGCCTGGAACGGACGAGTCCCGTTCGGACCCGTCGCGGTCGGATCGAGCAAGCCGATCGTGTTGCCGGTCAGGGCATCGTCCTTCCAATGGCTGGCCTGACGGCCGTCACCGACGGTGCGCCCGGTCGAGAGCAGCGCGAGGCAGTTCTTACCCGCGTCGATCGAATAACAGGACTCACCGGCAACCGACCAGTCAAGCGTCTTCTGACCGTTGAAGGTCTTGTAACGGAACAGATCGTGGACCGTGCCCCAGGCAATGCCGTCAAGGCCAGACGCGCCGACGTTAACGTCCGCCGTGTCGACGCCCGAGCGGAAGCCGAGCGCGTGACCGATTTCGTGAGCGGCAACACCGACAAAGTCGATCGCGCCGGCGGTGAGGCCGTCGGAGCGGTCGAAGTCCCACACGAACTGGTTGCTGAACTGCACCGTGCCATCGCGGCCGTTCGGATTGTTGGCGGCATAGATCGGGTTGAGTCCGAGCGCCTTCACCTGGGCTGTGTTGATGTTGATGTTCAGATTGTCGAACGTGTTGTCGTTGTCGAGCGTCCGCCGGGTTGCGCTGATCGGCGAGCAGAGCGGGTTGTTGAAGGGAACGCACAGGCCATCCTCGTTCGACACGAATGCGACGGTAGCGCCGCTCTGGAGGCTTGCCACTGCTCTGCTGTCGTACACTGTCTTGCTGTCGGCGGCCAGGAAGGTCTTCAGGCCCGCATAGGTGATGCCGTTCGTGGTCGAACCGGTCGAGCCGAGCACGTTCGGTGCCAGCTGCGCGAACCGCACGTCGAGGCGGATGGTGATGTCATCGGAGAAGCGGTCGGAGAAAATCTTGGCCGCGGCAGTGAAGCCTTTGAACGCGTCTGTGCCGACTTCGACGCCGCCGAGGTTGTTCAGGATGAACTTCATGCCGCCGCCAGCCTGGCTCTTCGCTGAAGCGTTCAGGCCGCTGACGTTCAGATTACCCTGGTTTTCGGTGAACTGGTGGTTGCAGTTCATGTCGTGGACGTGCTGCGCCATCGCAGGCACAGCGGAGGCGGCGCAGCAAAGCGCTGCGAGAACGATCTTTTTCATGGAACCCCTTCCCCAATACAGCCGAATCCCGAACACCCCTCGAGACTCGATCAGACCTCCGCCGTATGATTAACAAACCATTGCGTCTAGAGGTTTTGTTGTCCCGCTCCGAGACTCCTGCCGAGAAGATTTTCGCGAGTTGCTGGTTGCGGGGCAGCCAGTCAGCCTACTTACCAAAAGGGTTGGCTGCCGCGCCTGAGTGCCCGGTGGCTGGGCAAGACACAATCTTGTTCCGTCGCTTCATCGGACGGTGACTGCATTTGGTCGCTAAGTCATTACGCCCCTGACTCACGTTAGGGTTTCGGCAGGCGAACGTTCCGCTATGTGGCCCCTGCTTCTAACCGGGCGGGGAATCATTGCATGTCGAAATCTGTCGCGAACCGCGGGGAGCGGTTCGACGTCCTGAGCACACGCATCTGGCGCGAGACGGTCGAGGATGGCTCCTTCGCTGACCTTGGCACAGACCGCGTGCAGGTGACGATCGACGCGATCAGCAATGATACGGACTACCTGGCCGGCCGCACCTGGGGCATGTACGGTGACAAGACGACGCCGGTGAACCTCTATGGCAGCCAGGCCGGTGAAGCCTGGGCCGCCGGCCACATCGGCTCCATGAAGGTCGCTATCGGCGTGATCGACAGCGGCGTCGATTACACCCACTCGGACCTTTATTCGAACATCTGGCTGAACCAGGGCGAAATCCCGTTCGCAATGCGCGGACTGCTGGTCGACACCGATGCCGACCAGATCATCACCTTCCGCGACCTCAACTCCGTCGTGAATGGCGGGTTCGTCACCGATTTGAACGCGAACGGGCGCATCGATGGCGGCGATCTGCTGAGCGACGCCCGTTGGGCGAATGGCGTGGATGAAGCCGGCAACGGCTATACCGACGACCTGATCGGTTGGGATTTCGCCAACGACGACAACAACCCGATGGACGAAAACGGCCACGGCACGCACGTGGCGGGCACTATCGGTGCGCGCGGCGGTGACGGGATCGGCGTGGCTGGCGTTGCTTGGAACACCCAGATCGTCGCGCTGAAGTTCATGGACGCGAGCGGCAACGGCTATTCGGACGCCGCTGCCCGCGCCATCGACTATTTCACCACTGCCAAGAGCAGCAATTATGGCATCGACTTTGCCGCCACAAACAACAGCTGGGGCGGCGGCGGCTATACCCAGCAGCTGCAAGACGCGATTACGCGCGCGGCCAAGGCCGACATCCTCTTCGTGGCGTCGGCGGGCAATGGCGGTTCGGACGCAGTCGGCGACGACAATGACGTGACTGGATATTATCCGGCGAACTACACGACGCAGGGTAGCACTGGCTATGACGCCGTCATTTCCGTGGCAGCCATCGCCTCGAACGGGACTCTCGCCGGCTTTTCCAACTATGGCGACGTCACCGTGGACATCGGCGCGCCGGGCGTGGGCATCTACTCGACGCTAAAGGGCGGGGGCTGGGGTTACATGAGCGGTACTTCCATGGCCGCTCCGCATGTCGCGGGCGCCATCGCGCTCTTCTCGGCTGCAAACCCTGGCTATTCGGCCGCGCAGATCCGGGCCGAGCTGCTGTCGTCGGGCAGCGCCACCGCTTCACTCGCCGGCAAGACGGTCACTGGCAAGCGGCTCGACGCGGCCGAGTTCGTCTCGGTTGCTCCTGCACCCAGCCCGTCGCCCAGTCCCATCCCGACGCCGACGCCGTCTCCTTCCACTCTCTACGGCACGATCGGCAACGACACCGTGCGGGGGACGACCGCGAACGAGAAGATCTACGGGATCGCCGCTACCGATGCGAAGCTTGGAACGGGCACGCGTGACTCGCTCTACGGTGGCGGCGGGGCCGACGTGTTCGTTCTCGGCGACGCGCGCGGCCTGTTCTACGATGACCGCCTCGCCAACTCCGCCGGCCGCGCCGACAGCGTGATGATCCGCGACTTCGATGGGAACGATCGTATCCAGCTGGTCGGCTCAGCTTCCGACTTTATCCTTCACAAGGAGACGTTGGGCGGGATTGCCGGCACCAGCATCTTCCGCGACACCAACGCCAGCGGCAAGTGGGACAGCCTCGACGAGTTCGTCGGCCATGTCTCCGGCTCGTCGGTCGCGCAGGCGCTGACCAAGGATTATCTGCTGTTCGCCGGCGCGCCGACGCCGACACCGACGCCAAGCCCATCGGTTCCAACCATCTACGGCACCGCCGCGAACGACACGCTGAACGGCACCGGCATCAGCGAGAAGATCTTCGGTATCGGCACCGCCGACGCGAAGCTCGGCACCGGCACACGCGACACTGTTTATGGCGGCGGCGGCGCGGACGTGTTTGTGCTCGGTGACGCCCGCGGCCTGTTCTACAACGATAATATCGCCGGCTCAGGTGGCCGAAGCGACAGCCTTTTGATCCGTGACTTTGGCGCGGACGACAGGATCCAGCTGAGCGGTCAGATGTCCGACTATATCGTGCGATCCGAAACGCTTGGCGGCATCGCCGGCACCAGCATCTTCCAGGACAGCAACGAAGACAGGCGCTGGGACAGCCTGGACGAGTTCGTTGCCCATGTGTCGGGGCCATCAGCGCCGCCAGCTCTGACCGCAGACCATTTTGTGTTCGGCTAGGAACCCCCGCGGCCCAGGCGAGGACCCCGCATCCGACTGAGTTGCTTGCTATGGCTTCTCGTCCCGCACCTCGGCAGCTCTTGAGCGTATGCTTGAGGCAGCGCTCAGGCTGAGCGTCAGCAGCGCGCCGAGTTCTATTAGCCATCGAAGCTTGAACGGGCCTATGGGCAGCCCAAATATCATGTCAGTGGCATGCCATGAGATTACCTGGACGCCCGTGCATATACAAATGGTGAGGAGTGCGGCAGACGCGCAGATATAGGCCATACCTCTCCTGCGAACGCGCCAAACTAGTATCGAGGCAATGGTCAAGCCAGACAGGCCCAGAAGGATTAGAAGATTGATCTGGGTCGTTCCTCTCGCCCTATACCAGCTGCGAGTCATTGCCCAATCCCGAGCCCATGCTGTAATCTGATCGTGAAGGTCAAATAGCCGGTCGACGGTGAACAGGAGCAGGATGGCTGCGCTGGCGGACCAGTAAGCGCTGACGCCGCTCTGGTGAGCTCCTCGCGAAGCTCGAACTAACACCAACGTAGTAGCGAGATAGAGAACGAGTTCAGCAGCCCCAAGCATACCGCTGCCGGAAACAAACAAAATTGTATCTCATTCTTTTGATAAAGGAGGCTCGGATGGGAAGGCAATCTTCGGGTGGCATCAAGGCTAACGACATTGATTTCGCCGGCACTCTATCATTGATGCATCGCTATGTAAGGGGCCAAGAGGCAGTTGACCCATATTCTTCTGAGGCGCTGCTTGGGTCCCACATGATCGCAATCGGCGCTTCTGTCCGATCCGGCGAGCTGGACATCACCGAAGTGATGGCCCAGCAATTCGTTGCGTGGGCGGCGTCGCGTGACCTGCTGAAGGCACTTTGAACATATTGCCGTTGGAGCATGTTCTTACGGCCGAAAACTAGCCTCAAGACTCAGACTCCGGGCTGAATATCCTGATCCCGCCGTGCGCTGCTGAAGCAAAGCCCCATTGCGAAGGCCATCAGCAAGTAGGCTATCGGGAGCGTGTCCATCTGACTCAGAACGAGACGAGTGATTGCGAAGGAGATCAGCGCCGCGGCGACCGGGAGCGCAAGTTCAGCCTTATTGCTCAGGTCGATCAGGTAAAGACGAAGACATTTGTAAGCTGCAGTTAGAAGCATTCCAAAAAAGAAGAATATGCCTAGAATACCGAAGTCTATCCCCACCGTTATAATGTAGCTATCGACGGTGAGGAGTCCACCGGGCTGCCGGAAGTTCAAGATCTGCGCGCTCTGCCCAGATCCATGACCAATCGGATTGCCGAACAGCTTTGGCCAAAACAGCTCAAACTGCTGCCTACGACCTTCGTCTGAAGCTGGGGTCGACCCACCACCTATCGTTCTAAACTTGACTGCATCGACGGTAAACATAGAGACTGCGAAAACTACAACAAGAACAGGATAGAACAAGCTTATAGCTGGACCAACTAAATCTTCGCGGGATTTAAGCCATCTACGCACGCCCCAAAACAGAACAAATATGGCGTGCACGGAGATCCAGCCAACGATACCTAGCCTAGACCTCGTAAATATAATTGCGGTTAGAAGGAGTAAATCGAAAACGATCCAGACACTTCTTCTGAACATGCCTGTAGACGTAAATGCTTTGTGGAGAGCGAACGGTACGACACACGCGAGATACTCGGCAAAGCTTAGAGACACAAAAAAGCTTGATGTAATCCGATATTTCCCATCGCGCCAGCCACCAGCTAGAATCCTCTCCATAACCTCATCCTGGACTTGAAGGAATCCGGGAATGTGTCCTGCCCATAGTAGTCGACCGTTGCTATACTCGAAAGCTCCTATGGCCATATGAATGGTCACGAGCGCAAGAAAAATGTTTACCCAGCGGGTTCTATGGACTTCGTCCCTGAAGTACCAGGCTCCGAAGATCAGTGGTACGGTCCAGATAAAAAACTGGTTGAACACGAGATTGAATGATTTAGCTGGATCAGCGCTTAGGGGTATCGTGACGATCTGGAGCGTCACAAATCCGAAAAATAGAAGCCAAAAAGGGTTTTTACGCGAAATTACATCCGAGACTTCAGATCTGAAGCTTGACGAGAGAGAGAGGCCCATCAAAAATGTTAGGGCCAAAAGCGTTGATACTACGCGCCGGAGGGAAATCCATGCAAAGCCCGGAATCTGAACGGCTAGATAATCGGGCCAAAGAATGATAACTACAACAAGGGAGAGAAAAGTCTTGCCTAGAAACCTTGTTGGGGCAGTGCCAGTGTCTGGGAGCGCCCAGATCACAAACAGCGCAAGAAGGGCGATTGGCAAGCACAAATACATGAGCATAAGCGGCGGCAGAAGCGCGACGCCAAACCCGTAAAATCCTGCGATCAGAACGGCTGCCAGATAAAAGGTGCTGTAAACGAGGAAGTTACGGAGAGGGCGGCGAGGCTGCTGGTACTGCGGCAGCACTCTGGCTGGGCGGGTGAAAATAGCTCCCGCATCTGACAATCCAAGCATTCGAGTACTTCCCACTGCGTGTCTCAAATATTACGTGATCTAAGATCCTCTTCGTTCGTCCGGCCTATGGAAACAGCTTTCTGAGCGCGCCTTTGGCTACTTTCTGAAGTCGCGGAGGCACCCAGTCGTTTACGAAGTGCGCTCCTCTGACGGCCCAATCGGTCCGATCGGATGTGCCCTTCCGAGTCCGAAAATTTGTTGTCCTTTGGGTCACTCCGGCAAGGCCATCTGGGAAAGCTGTGTAATAATACAGAGCAATTGACCTACGGCTGCGGTCAGGAGGGCAATTCAAGGGCTCGGGATGGCCATGGAAGCTGTCCAGTGATGTATCGAAAATAACCGCTCGGCCTAAGACCGGTGCCACTTTGACCCTACACTTCTCCATGTCTTGATCCCAAAGCTCTAAATCGCCGCCAAAACTAGAGTCCCAGTCTTCATTCAGATACACGAGAAGATTGAGGCGTCTTTCCACCTTCATAATATTGTGCACATTGAAATCTGCATGCACACTCAGATGACCGCCCCGACGAGTTTCGTGGAGTCCTCCGCCTGCGTAATATGGATCCGCTATAAGTCCGTCTATGCCTGTGAGAGATTGGATGAAGCCAAGAAAAGACTCGCTATTTAGCTCAGAGAGCAGATTGCGAATGAGCGAACTGCGGACATCTTTCGGATGAAACTGGAACTTCAACCTCTCCTGCTCACGATTAAAAGAGACTGCCTCCCCTTGTTGCGGGAATTCCGCCGCTACTCTTCTGAGTAGTTCTTGGTCCAAAAACTGATCTATTACGATGTGAGGGAAGGGTGCTGCGCTCCGATAGCCGGCACGAAGAGGCTGTCCAGCGGTTCGACATTGCTCCGCATCAAAGCGGGCATACCCATCTATGTCATAGGTCTGTATCAGCGGCACTTCGAACCTCTCGCTCAGGTTATCACTTGAAGCCCAGCAGGCAGGGCGGCTCGCGCATCCCATATCAGGCCTTTTGCTAATGCCGCGATACATTTCGCTGCTCCCAGGCGGCTATCGCCTTTTGCGCACTCGGCCCGCGAGTGCCCTGCTGTCTGTTCATCCGAGCCGTGACTCCAGCTGACAGGAGGTAGGCAGATGCCAGATTGCGGACGACTGAGCCAGTCCCGCCTTTCACCATGATCCGATTGTCTGAGACGCCTTGAGGAGTTCGAAACAATAAATTGTCCCGGATTTCAAGACCCTCGATATGGTCGGCAGTGATCCCATGCCAAACGGCGCCTACGATTACGTTGTCCGTTATTTCGACCGAGCGGTACCCCTTATCTGACTCATGCATGCCAATCTCATCCCGTGAAAATACGCCTTGTGCCTTATCACCAGCTAGGATGAGATTGCCTTTGATCACGATAGAATGGCTTGCGAGGTCGTGCGGAAGAGTCAAATTAGAGGTAAACAGCTGGACAGCATCGGCATGGTCCCCATCAGCCGGCTGAAAGTCATCAAACCGATTATTCTCGATAGTTACTCGAGAAGCACCATTCAAATTCACTCCTTCGCGAATATGTGACAGCGTGTTAGAGGAAAAAAGAACCGTGTCGGTTCGAATAAACTGAATGAACCCGGCCATTTCGCTGAAGCGGGATTGGAGAACGGAAACGTTGTTCCCCCCGCGGACAGACAGAGCTCTACCAGCAAGGTTGCCAGATGCGTCTCTGTATCCTTTGAAGCTGCACTTGTAAAAAGTGACATTCTCGGGCTCATACGCTAGGACAAGAGTGGCTGCCGATCCTTTCCTTTCGTCAGCGATGAAAACCGAGTTTTCAAAGGTTACGTTCTTCCATCTATCAAGAGTTACGGCGCGAAAAACTCCACCTCTGATTATAACGGGGTGCCTCGGTTGAAAGCTCCCTCTAGGGATGCTCATGCTTCGTTTGCCTAGCTCAATCGTACCGCCGCCTGCCACTCGGCTCGAGAGAGCCATCCATTCGCCGACGCTTGCCAATTCCGTAGGTGGTTTGGCGGACTGGTGGGAATCTGATCCACTTACGAAGCTGAACATGGCCAAACCGACGGCCGCGACAGGAGTGGCCGTTAACACCAGCGCTTTCATGGACGCTTCCTATCCTGCTCAATAAATATGGGGTCCATGATCCCCCACCTGCCAGTCTTTATATCACTTCGGATTACCCGAGCGGGGTTTCCGACCACCAAACTGTTGTCCGGCACGTCGCTAGTGACGACAGATCCTGCTCCGACGACGCAGTGATCCCCAACGCGAACGCCCGGCATTATAATAGACCTGGCTCCTACAAAGCAGTAAGATCCAACGGAGGTTTCAAGATGTCTCGCACCAACAAAATCGTGCGTTAAGATCGCCGCGTCGAACGAAATAAGGGTGCAATCTCCTATATTCACCCCAGTCGGATTGGTTCGATCGAGCTTAGCGCTTCTTGATATTTTAAGATCTTTGCCGAGCTTCATCCCCCAAAAAGATTTGTAAATCCACAGCTGCACCTTTGATGATAGTTGATAACCAGCTGTACGAAGTCGGGAGACAACAGGTATGCTCATTGTTCAGACCTCATGCGGCTGATTGGGATTACATGTAGGGTTAATGGTTTCGGCTAACTTCGAGTTGATTATCGTGTAAGCGTCGTCCGTCCAGTGTAGCGAGTCACGGCTCATGCGCACGTTAGATACATCGTTTTCAGTTTCGAGGATTGCGGCCAAATCGAGATAAGTGCTCTGCGAGAGCTTGGCGATTCTCAGTAATCGTTGATTCATCTGACGGATGAAAGTCTTCCTCCTCGGCTCGAGCACAAGCCTTTCTAGGAGGGTGGGCTTCCGCGCTGCGGGAACGCTCGTAAGCACGACCCGGGTCCCGCGACTCTGCGAGAGAAGTACAAGCTGCTTAGCTTCTTCGATCAGGCGCTCCATCGCAGCGTGGCTGTCAGCGGGTGCCATCAGCGCGGCAGCAGAAGCGTCATTCACACCCATGTGCACCAATATGACTGTGGGCCGCAGGCTCTTCACAGCCTGCCGAGCCTGACCGGCAAGACCGGTCATGGTTCCGCCAGGTCGGTACAGCTTCCCGGTCGCCCAGTTCTCCAGCTTCGGCAACGGCCATTGCGCCACCCGGGAGTCTCCCACCAGGAGCAGCGTGCACGCGTCTCCGCCGCTCGATCGCCACTCCAACTGAGCTGAGTTGCTCGTTTGAAGCAGCGCATCGATCTTCCGGCTCCTATAATCGGCGTAAAGAAAGCCAGCCGGGATAGTCACTATCGCTAAGCAAACGACCCAGGCTCTTAGCTTCGCCAGCGAAAGCCTCGTCGAACCTAGGAGTCCCACGTAGGGGCAGGTCCGTGATGGAGTCTTGCCCAAGGCGAAGGGACATGCCTGGCTGCGGGACTCGAGTCACCCGGCTCCCGAGCCAGCACTATGTAGGCAATCCATACCGGAGCCACAGCCATCACAATGAGCAGCAGCCCTAAACCTAGCAGCACCCAAAATGGCACGCATAGCAGAAGATGAAGCCTTGCGAGCATAGCAATCAGTTCCGTTCGGCGCTCTGATGCGCCTGGGTTGTAAGCTTCCCCAGAGGCTTTTCGCGGCGCTACCTAAACCCATACCCTAGTCGACGGTCAGCAGGAGGCCAACCTTTTGTGCGTAGGCTCTCGGGAGCAGCGAGCGAATTTTCGTGAGCCGAGATGTTGACTCCAGGGACAGCGCTGCTCGCACATGTAACAGGTCATCAGGCGTCAGCGATGCTCCGCCATTCGCCCAAGCAAGGCCTTGAACTACTCGCCCCTCTAACGTACCGAGCAACGGGTGGAGCTGCGGCTTTAGAGGAAGAAGTTTGACGCTGCGCGACCTCCAGCTGAATTCACCACGCGCACAATCAGTGAAATAGACGTGCTCGGCTCCGCGCGCCGGAATGCCGAACGACCGTAGCAAGGCCTGTCCCCCGATGTAAGCTTTTGCTCCGAGGCGGGCGGCGGCTGCCTGAGCAATGCAGTCGAGCACCCACTCGTGAGCCGCCGACTTGACGGAGGCAACAGCGTGCGCCTGAACGTACAAACCGGGAAGCACACGTTCTAGCTGGCCTGTCTTTGCGAGGCGCGACAGGGCCATGTCCCGGGCGCCGGGGATGCCCAGCTGCAGGTTGCGCCCGCTAAGGCACAGCAGCATCGGGCAGGCCGCGGTAGGCTCCTTCATCTGCCGGACTATCTGATCTGCAGTGCTGATTTTGGCTTTCACGAGGAGAGTTCCGCGCTCACGCTCCATTGATCCCGTTTTGAACTCTTATGGTCGATCTGCCTATGTCAATGAGCTGAGCATCCTTATGACCCATCACGGGGGAGGCGCTCCGGCACCTTTCGGTAAGTAGCGGGGTTTTCAAAATGTCTGAACAGTACATCTCATCTCGGGAGCAGCTGTCGGCTGCGCTAGCATCGGCGAAAGGGGGCGAGACCCTGCTTTTGGCACCAGGCAGCTATGGTAGGCTCAATATCTACAATCGCCTTTATACCGCCGATGTGACCGTCAAGCCTCAGGTGTCCGACGGAAGCGTTAAATTCTCGTTTGTAGACATTCGAGACACTCACAACCTCCTCTTGGAAGGCTTGGACGTTGGGCGCAGCTCTATCGCCTCTGAAGGTGACTGGGGCAAAATGGTTAGCATCGAGCGAAGCAAAAACATTTCGATTGATAGATCCTATGTTCATGGTTCCGTCGATGGAAATCCGAAGAACGATGGATGGGGAGTATTCGTTCGTGATACGGTTGGGTTCACGCTCACCGGATCTCGATTGACTGAGCTAAACAAGGGAGTGGTGGTTCACCGAAGTGAACAAGTCGATACTTCTAACAATCTAATTCACAACATTAGAATGGACGGCTTCAATTTTGCTTCGTCATCTGGGGTGCGTATCCTCAATAATGAGATCAGAGACTTTTTCCCGTTAGCTTCTGATCATCCAGATGCCATACAGTTTTTCACGACAGCTCAGACGAGGGGATCGTCCGACATATTGATAACTGGCAATAGGATTTTGCAGGGCGCCGGTCACGGCGTCCAAGGCATCTTCATGAGAGATGAGGTGGGAGACAAGCCGTACGAGAACGTTGTTATCAACAACAACTTGATCTACGGGAACGATCTTTGGCACGGAATAACCATATTCAATGGCAAAGGCGCCTCTATCACGTATAATACCGTTATTTCTACAAAGTCAGATTCCGAATACATGTGGATTAAAGTCAAAGACGTCACAGGCGCATTGATAGACCGGAATGTTGCGGACGATATTATAATAGATACAGGTGTAAGCCGCATTGGCGGTAATGATAACATCATGCTTCGGACTGATGCCCGTTACTCTGACCTTCTGCCGCAGCTGATTTATCCTACCTTGACTGACCTAGATTCCCTCGTAATCCCCAACTATGGGTTTGCTCCTTTAGCTTTAGGTGGGGATGTAAACGATATATTCGGCACCGTTGCGTCGGAAAGCATCGTCGGAACTGTCAATGCGGATCGCATTTTCGGCGTAGATGAGCGAAGCCCAAACGCCGGCCGCAACTCAGTCGATTACGTGTGGGGAGGGGACGGGCAGGATATCTTTGCTCTCGGCGACTCGCGCGGGGCGTTCTACGACGATGGCTCCGTAACCGCGTCAGGGCGCCGCGATTACCTACAAATCAAAGACTTCGACGATATGGACGCGATCCAATTGGTGGGCCGTATAGAGGACTACGTCTTCAGACGGGAAACGGTAGATGGGATGGCCGGTACTGCTATTTTGATCGATACCAATAAAAACGGTGCGTTTGACAAACAAGACGAGTTAATCGGACACGTGGCAAATGTGTCGTTGGATATGGCTAGGATCGTGTTCGTTGAAAATCAGACGGGAATAACTTCAAGTAACATCGGCGGGGTTGAATACCCCGCCCGGCTCAACTTTGACAGTTTTGCGATTACTTAATGTTGAGGTGGCATAGGGCAGGGTGAAGTGCATGGCTGAAACTTCTGGGCTCAAACGGGATATCGAACCCCGAGCCGGGTTCTGACTATCAGCCATTCCACTAGCCGCCTGATCAGAATAGTTCCAGCGGCCGCTAGAGCCCCCCCTATGATCCCAAATGCTGGCACCGCCCAGAAGCAGAGAAGCGCGAGCACAAGTGTTCCCGCTACGGCACTTGCAAGGACCCAACGCTCTTTTCCCGCCATCATGATGACCGTGCCGGCCGGGCCGCAAAGAATAATGCAGAAATGAAGGAGTGCTAAGGTCTTCAAGGCTGAGCTACCTGGCAGAAAATCATCTCCGAATATAAGCATGATATTATCCGAAAATATGTAGCCACCTAGGTACACTGGTGAAGACAACAGAAGTGTGGCCCATATTGTTCGCTTATACAGTCTTGTAACATTACCTATATCCCCTACCTTAAAAGCCGCAGCGAGGCGAGGAGCAAGAACCGAATCTAGGGATACAATAATAAGACTGATTATGGCGAAAAACTGTGTGGCTACTCTCAGCTGCCCAGCAGACGCGGATCCATGATAAACAGTCATGCTAAAAGTCGCTGCCCAATCGACTAGATATGCGGTGAAAAGAGAGATCAGGATAGGAAGACCGGCCATCAAAGATGGTCCGACGCCCTCTGCTTTGGATGCCGGTGGCCAACTTCTCGTCAGACCTCGGTACATCAGGTATCCGACAAGCCCGGCGGTAACTGTAGCTAGGCTATAAACAAAGCCTAATGTCCAAGCTTGAAGCTGTGCTCCACTAAGTGCGATAGCACTGACTGCAATAAGGCAAAATCCTGACGTGAATGGCCCCTCTAGTACTTGAGAACCTATTACGCTACCTGCGCCGCGGGTTAAATACGAGGCCATCCTGAGAGCTACCAAGCCGGCTATGGCTGGAACGGACGCAAGCAGAATGTCCCTAAGCGGTGTGTTGTCAAGAACTAAGCCTGCAGGCAGGATCAGTAGCAAGGTGACAGCGGTGCCCGCCACAGCGCCAATCCCTGCGATTCTGTAGGAGATCTTTGCAAAGCCATGTGCCAGGTCCGTTCTGTCGACTCTTAGTTCAGCGGCAACATTTCGCATTACTACGAAGTCCTGACCGAATACGGCAGCTGTAGAAATCAGCACACACGTGGTCGCCGCGGCGGCGTACAGACCGGCGCCTTCGGCGCCGAACGCTCGCGCAATGACAAATTGAAGCACGAACGCTGCAAGAGCGCCAAAGGCTTTCAGGGCGATCGCACTTAAGGCTTGAAATCTTACCCTGTGGCGGCGCAACGATTCGGCGCAGTTTTTCAGCAAAGTTGTACCGTACATGCCAGCCCTTCAGGCAGAGGTTGCGCCCTCCGTTCCGACCCTGCCGCCGGGTACGGATGAGCTCTGCCTGATGCAAGGCCTAGCGCCTCAAGGCAACGCGGCAAAACTGTCCAGGTAGGTTTCTCTCCAACCAATGCTGAAGGATTCACGTAAGAGGGCTGAGCTAAAGCTAAGGGGCTCGCCGTCGCCCGCCAAGACGCTGCTAACATCTGCGGGCATGCCGGGCCAATCTACCGTCGATCCATTCCATTTTGGCTCGCTCGGCTCAACGGCTACTGCGGCCTCCCCTACCGAGCTTTGAGTCGAAGCGCCCAGTAAGCCACTGAGCGAAGCTCCGGCTGCACTTGCCGCTGGGGAAAGAGTCGCTGGAACTGGGATCGAATAGCCAGCGTCCGGAATAATCAAATCCTGAGATGAAGAAGGATTGAGAAGATCCGAGTACTTCAGCGTAGCTGACGGCGTGACTCGGAAATTGATATTATCGATCAATGCGAGCTTCGTTACGCCGCTGATCACCTTTACGTCGTCGACTGCATTGTTCTGAACGAGGACATTATCGGTATCTTGGAGCCGAATCCAAAAAGACTTTGCGTCGTCGTTCCGGCTGACTACTGTGTTATCCAAGATTGCTACCGACTTGCCCCCGTTGACGGTGATCCCGTTCCAAAGATCGTTCCCGTACAATAAGTTGTTGCGTATTAGAATATTAGAGAACCCGAATGAAGAAGGATCTGAGATAAAAATGCCTTGTGGCCCTGATCCGGCGGTTTGCAGGAGCACGTTGTTCGAGACTGTTATGTTATTCGAGCCTGTGGGCATATTCGTGTTAAAGAACTGGATAGCATCTGGATGGTCACCAGCTGCAGCAAAAAAGCGGTCAAAGTAGTTCCTGTCGATGGCAACATTCGAGGTGCCAGCAACTTGGATTCCATCTAGTGACAGATCGTGAAACATTGAACCGGAGACCTTCAGCCCCGTTGACTTCTCGACGTTGAGCCCGACGCGAAGCTCGTGGAACTTCGAGTCGATCACTGAGAGATTTGTGTTGTTAGACGCGAGCAGTCCCCAGCCATCGTTTGCAGGGTTACCGTCAACTGATCCGTGGAAGTGCACTCCTTTAAACTCTACGCGCGTCGAGTCATGAACCGTGGCCATCTTGGAGAATAGTGGTTCATCTGGGCCTAAGGCATGACCGATGTCGACGAGCTGAACTGAAAGGTTTTGGACTCCTCTCATCTGGAGCGTTCGGAGGCTTGCGCGCGCTTCAGGATCGTCGGACACGATTGTCACTAGGCCTTGGAACGAGTAAGATCGCAAACTCACATCACCATAAGAACCGGGCGCTAGCCTGATGATGTCTCCGGAACTGGCGCGGGATAGCGCCGCGAGCAGCTCTGCCTGAGAGGTAACCAGAACGTTAGACACAGCCGCTCCCCAAAGATTTGTTTGATGGGAGCAGCAATGCTCTACGCCTATTACGTTATGGTTTGAGGGCTTGGTTAATACCTCCGCAGTGCAGACGCGGCGCCCGAGAGCGCGGCTTAAAGAGCCCTGCTTCGCCGGTCGATGAGCCGCGGATTTCGTTTTGTAACGAAATCAACATCAGTAGCGGAGCCGTTCAGCAGCGTCGCTCGATGCGTTTCTGCTTGCAAGTGGCATGCTCATTCGCTGATCGGTGCGCAAGGGAGGCATTCAAGGGCTGTAGCTTTGGCGGGAGCGATTACAGATGGGAACTCTGGGCTTGCGGTTTCGCCTTACGTCATTGTACCTTCCCAGGCTGGCGCACGCCTTTCCGCTTGCGGAATGAACTCCCGACATGTTGAAAGGGAGTTATGGAACGCCGTTCCCGCTCACGCCGGGATTCGGCTCGGCCCCTCAATGTCTGAACGCTCAAATGGATAAATGGGTCGCTCGGGCCGCCTTGGTCGTTCTTCTATACAGTACTGCGGCTCTCTTGGCGCCTCTGACTGGTAGGGTGTCCCGGCTCGTAGCTCTTACCGAGCCGGCCACGGAAGAGCATATTGCGAATCTAAAAGGTGGCATCGCCGTGCACTGCACACCTCATATGGTGATTTTCGAGGTCAGCTCTGCTACTCTAACCCAGGAACTCTACGCCGCTGGGGCCCATTTCGTGGTCGCGGCGGCTCTTGTTGAGCCATGGTTTGTCAATGAGGAGACTGGGGCTGAGCCATGCGGCCGCACCGGCCAAAGATCCAGGTGATCTCGCCGGAGCCGTGTAGCAGTACGCTCCTGCGTGTCCTTCTGAGGCGCAGGCCTCTTCTGAAATGAGGTTAGTCAAGTGGCAATTGTCTGGGCAATGGGGTTCTTGTCGTCGGCTGTGTTGGCGTGGACGGCGTGGTCAGTCGCGTTGGAACGAGCTCCGGATGATATCGAGAGGAGGCACCGCAAAATCGCGGCTGGCGACATCGCCCTGGCCGGTTTCTTCACACTTTGCTCTGCGGGAGCTGGGCTTGCGCTGTTGTCCGCTGTGACCGGGTAAATTTAACGGGGCCGTGTCTTTGGCGGCTGCGAAGAGCGGCTAAGAAAGGCATGAGACCTAGCATCTGGACTTAGCCGCGAGATCACCGCCCGTGGCGGCCCCAAATCGAGAGCTCCGGCTAGTATCGCATAAGCCCCGTGCTTGTCTCCTTGGAGGAATGCTTGGAGAGCCTTAACGAGACTCCAAATCTGAGCCGACCACCTGCTTCGCGGAAAGAAGGTTCGTGCAAACCAGATCCTGTTGCGATGATTGAAGTAGTTAGAAAATGCTGATGCTCTTCTTTCGCGGGTGGCGGACCCAATCGACGTGCCGCCTATGTGGTGCACTTCCGCACCGGGAACTAGCTCAAGCGATAAGTTCCCTCGCCGGAACGCCCAATCCACCTCCTCATAATATAAGAAGTAATGTTCCGGCATCATTCCAACCGTCTCCACATACTCCCTCGACGCCACGAGATTGGCGCCCGTCAAAAAGTCGAGATCGATTGACGAGGGGAGGGGTGTTACTGACGAGGCTTTCCCCGCGTTTACAGAAGAACATACACCGGTCAATCGATCGACAATGCCCCCGTCCGTTTGAATTATTCCGGAGCCGTCGGCATACACTACTCGTCCGCTCAGTAGTCCGAATTCACCGATTTTTACGCGCCTAAAGAACGCTGTAGGAGTATGTTCTGGAACAACCACGTCAGGATTAATTATCCAAAATGCTTCCACTTTTGAAAATTGGGAGAGATAGCAGATGCCCTTATTGACCCCACTGGCATAGCCACCGTTCACCGCCGACTTGAGAAGTGTTATGCACGGGGGCGAAGCCTGAGCAGTCGTCTTTTCAATGTCATTTTCATTTATGCTTTTAAAGGTGCAATCATCGTTGCTTAAACTGGCGGCCCAGGACTCCACTTTGAAAGTCGTTTCGTCGGACGACCTGTTGTCCACGATGACAACGCGCAGAAAAGAATAGCTTTTGGAGAGACTATTCAACATATTCTCGATAACATCCTCGGAGTTGAAAGTAACAACCACGACTCCAAGAAGACCTTCGGTGACTGTAGTCTCCACGATGATGCTCCGGGCGATTTTCATTTCCTAACAACGAAAAGGTCATTGAACTGTGAATGTCGACTGTGAACTCGCTGGCACATTGAGCGCTGAGCGCTTTCTCCTGAACACATTGTTTTCACTAATTCTGTCGCAGCAGAAATCCCCAATCTCTGCGTGCGCAAGAATGGGCCTCGACATAAAAAAGCAGTTTGAACGTCTTCCGCTTCCTGAAGGCTTTGATGGCTCGGAGGTCGAGGGCGAAGCTATAAGGGCTTCTGGCCTCGCCTATCTTGATGACTTTTGGTCAAGTGTGGAGGCGCGACTAATCGCACATCTCCAACACGGTGGGCCACAACTCAGCCGCAACCATTGATCCGACATTCTGTCATTAATACCCTAGTGTTTTCTTCCAGTCTATCGGGGATTGAACATATATCGATTGATGAGCGATTGGACTAGGATGAAGACCGCTGCCATCGTGAAGAGACGCGCGGCATATCGCTCCGGCGTCAGCAGGACTAAGGCCGCGAACGCTAGCGTCGCTGCTCCCCATATAGGCCACGGCCACGGTGAAAGGGCCGCTGCCTGTAACCTTCTGTACCGCGCAAGCGAAGAACTTGCCATCTGGGCGCTGTATCTGGATAATTTCTCCAACCTCAGGTGCCGAAAAGAGTGTGATTGGTCCATTTCCCGGGTAGGATGACGCTAAGCGGGTAGCAAAGGGGCGTGCCGTTATCGAAATGATGTCCCGCTGGCCTGTCATGTCAGCAGACCCATAGACCCAAGGTGAGAACGAGCCTTCTACAAAGCCTTGTGAGACTAGGGTGGGGCCGCTCAACCCTTGAAGTCGGGAGGACTCAGATTCTGGCGCGCCACCAAGGTCTGACGTGAATCGCCAAGATTGGTCGGCACTGCTCCAGCCGTTCGCGGGAGTTTGCCCACCGCCTTCAGCAGAGCCCGCTGTTTGATAGCCATCTACAGATCTAGCATGGGGCAGAGGCTGCATCTGATAGATCGGGCAGCCGTACCAAGCCTTGAGCTTGCTGTAAAACTCTTGGAACTGAGATCTTAGAGCAGCGTAACCATTAGGATGTGGGATGGAGTTTGTTACATGCTGACAGATAATCATGTCGAATGGCCAACTGCCGTGCGCGTCGCGCACTCGCTGCAAAGCAGCACGTTTCATTCCCCAGTTGTTGTCAGTGGGAGCACTTGGGGCTCCGTTCCAAGGGTACTGAGTAGTTCTAGGATCAACCGCTCGCTGTCCAGGAATGCAGAAGTTGGCATGAGGGAGCCTGCGCGTGTTCATCGAGTCGCTGTCGAGGCCACTGCTAAGGAAGCCAAATTCGGCCCGTGATGTCCAAACCTGCGGGATGCTAGAACTAGTCACGCCGTATCCAATAGAGTCGCCAATAATCAGCGCGGTCTTTCGACCGTCACCGCCTTTTGCGATCATAAAGGCGGGAATTAGGAAAACCCCGCCAGTGCCGGACAATGCTCCCGGCAATGTGCCGTTCAAACGACCAAACCTGCTAGTGCTTGCTCCTTCAACTCTCTCCTGAGGAAGGGCGCATCCGGAGCCTACCTGCGCCGATACGCGTGGGAAATTGCCTCCCCCGGCAGCGCGGAACCAAGCCAATCGGGCTCTGTAGAGGCTTCCCGGCTGCAGAACTGTCTTCACCGGGGGAAGTAGTTCCCCCGGACTAGTCGGTCGTAGAACGCCGTCCATCGACATGACATTTGCGCGAATCTCCACTAATCCTGCGTCGCTCGATCCGTCGCACGGGGTCCAGTTGCCTGCGCCCGTGAGAGCGCCGCTAATGTCAATAGCAAGTCCCTGAACTGTAAAATCCGGCACGCCCTGTTCCGGCACGCCGGAGGACGGGGAGAAAAAACTAGGGATGAAGAAGCGCGCGTCCTCTACCTGGTAGTCGGGGGTCGCGAACAGGAACTCAGAGCAGAAGTAGATATTGACGCCTCCAGTAGCGCCGACGGTGGGCCACCGGAGCCGTGTGGAAGCGAAGCTGAACCGCTCGGGAGAGCTGCCGGCTGGAGCGGGCGCTTCAACCTCATTGAGCGGGGTCGCTTGCTCTAGCTCTGCTGGATAGACCGACTGCAACGAAGAGACACTACCCGGCAGCGATTTTCTTGTGGGCAGCGCCAGGGCGCCGACGCCGCAACCGCCCGCGATAAGAAGGGCTCGTCGAGACAGCCTCAGAGAACGTGGCTCTTCCATCCTTGCCCCTGCGATGCAAGTTACCGCGCACGATTTTCGAAGATGCGCCGTCTGTTAACTCTCCTCTGCTTTTCCTGTTCCGGTAAGGTTTCCTGTGCCTTCACGCCCTTGGAAGCGCTTCTAGTCTTGAGGAAGCGAAGCATGAGTTAGAACTGATGCGCAACTGCGAACTTTAGCGAGGTCGCGTTGATGATGCCCAGGATGTAGCGCAGTGAAAGTAGCTAAGCGTCGTACAGAGCTCCAGGGAGTGCCGCTGAGGCTGGCAAATCTCGACTACAAGTGACCAGAGAGGTGACTTGGCTTCAACCTAAGCGACTACCTGCTCGGGCGTGGTGCTTCTTAAGGATCTCGGCCAAGGCTGACTTCGAAAACACGCGAGCTAAGCCCGCGATTCTTCTCTTTTTTGCGTCCCCATTCCTGGCGAGCCGGCTGACGAGGGCTGACCTGGCCAGCGGCTTTACCTGAGAATGCGAGATTCTCCTCTTTCCTCGTGTATGCGCGCGAGCCGGTCAATGCCTGCAAGTGCTGCGCAAACTCGACTTGTGCAGCGATGTGGCCGAGCCGAGAGCGGCAGGGCTCAATCAACCATGCGCTGATATTGTAAAACGGGTAGCTACCCTCAACCTGCGGATGCATCGAGGCTGCTTGTTCAATGTGGCCGACAGTCACCTCGCATCCTGACCATTCGCTGATCAATTCGCATAACGGGCGATATGTCGCGCGGATCGTTGATCTGACTTGCTGAGCGTCTAGCCATTCGTAAGCAGCTAAGACCTCCAAGCTCTGCACGCTGTGCTCATAGTGCGACTGTGCCGCCACGAACTCGCGCGCGCCCGAACGACGCTGCGGGCTGGATGCTGTGTTGAGATTAGGCCGCGTCACAGCTCGCCGTCTCGGACCCTTCGCTCGAGCGTGTCCCGAAGCGACGGAACGTCGCGACGCACCCGTGCGGGCAACGTTCTCTTCGATCGACGCCGGCTGACAAACAGCAGCGCAAGTGCCGCAGCAGCGGCAGCAATCAGTAGCAGCATAATCATGTCGCCATTATGATCACGAACATTAAAAAATGGCCAATACGCGCCAACTTACTGTCGCCTCGTCTGCCCTTGTCGCAAGCAGATCGTGAAGGGATGTTCTCGCAGGCTCGGCGTGGGCCAGTTCCAGCGGAACTCATATAAGCGCCCCCCAAGCCTGGGTTCTAGAACAGGCCTACATCATTTAGCGATAGCGACGGTCATTGTCGCGTCGCTCGTAGCGAACCTCATTCCTGAGCGACTCAACTCGCTCACGCATTTCCTGCTGTTCACGCCACGTATAGCCGGCGGGGCGAAAGCGACGGTCTAAGTCCCACAGCCGTGCCAAAGCAGATCGGAGCGACTCCATTTCTCGACGAGACAGCTCACCTCTATTTGCTAGACTCCTAATCCGTCGCTCAAGGCCTTGCAGCTGTGGGTTAACGTAGTTGACGCGAAAGTGGGGATCGCCGGCGCGTCGAGCGTCACGATCGTTCCGCTCTTCTCGATCCCGCGACCGATCCTGACCCTGGTCGCCGTATCGAGGGGAGGCAGAAGCTGTGACCGACAGCAACGATATTCCTGCACTGAGAATGAATAATGCGATTCTCATGACCGTCTCCTGTACTGTGAACTCCACAATGACTGGCGCCCCATGTGGGTCCGCTGAATGGCTCGTTGCCTGTGGGTCAGGATCTAGCCACATGGTCGGGCCAAGGGCTCCTTCTTGAACATCAAAGGCGCATTGTCCGCCTGTAACGTACACGTCGCCTGAAGTTTGTAGCCGTTGGCACTGGAAACCGGACGCTCACGTTCAGGCCGCCTTTTCGCTCAACCGCAACTCGACGCTCGTTCATCGGCAGAGTAGGATGGCTATGCGCCCATTGCAGACACAACCGTATAGTCCCTGGGAAGGTAGAAAGCTGCCGTCAGAGCCAACGAGAGCGGGGGCAGACGGACCTGCCACATCACTGTCCAGCTGGTTACGAAGAGCCTTGTTTGGTCCACTAAAGTGCGGGCGGCCCGGCTCAGCCTAGCTCCGGATCACTTTCAGACTGGCTCGGGGCGGGCCGCTGCCTAGCCGAAGTTCAGGAGCATCGCCGCGAAGGCAAACGTGAGGGCGGCGATCAGAACCACGTTGGGGCTCCGATGATAATGATAAGCAAAGCGACGAACCGTCGCTGGATAGTTCCGCGGCATTTGCGGAGGGTGACCTCGCCTTGCTTGATTATACCGACCTGCACGATCATTGGGAGCTCCCGCGTTCGGAGCCGAATACATGCGCGATGATGATCCTCAGCTTTGCCGCGGTTCGCGCGGCAGGTCGCGGATTCTGGGTGATCCAGCGAATGGTGATCGTGGCCGCTGTTCCGGGGCTCACAGCCATGAGCCAGTTTTTCTCCTCGCGGATAAAGAACGCTGTAGAACTTCGTCAGCGCGCCGCTCGCCGCTGGAGCGACGACGTCCTTGAGCTGCTTCGTGCATTGTGCGCCCATGGCTAGACCGTGAGCGAGATTGCGCGACGCATACAACGGACGAGGCAGGCAGTGCAAACCAAGACGGTCCAGCTCAACATCAAGGTCTCAGAGCGCCATACATAGTTTAGTACCAAAGTTCTGACCTCGCTGGGAAACTGGCTTCACCGAGCTTCTTGGGCCGCAGCCACTGAGAGACTGCTGGTGCTCCGCCCTAATGTGAGGAGCATTTCGGGACCGTCCTTCTTCCGCGTTTACGACGATGTCATCGCTGAGGAGGAGGAGCGCGTGGAATTAGCGAGCGAAGCTGCTGCCTGGTTCATGGCGCCTGATGGAAGCGCGACACCTCATCCCAGAGCAGGTGAAGCACGGCTAGTTCGTGCGCTCCCACTGGATAAACGTTGCCGACCAGCAGTGGCGGCCGTGTTTCTCAAAGCGAGGGACGAAGGCTAAGCGGCGCCCTCAGTCACGCTCGGTGTCTGCAATGGATCCCTAGCTGCCGTAGGACGGTTCTCGGAGCGACCGCTAACGCGCGGTCAGGGCTCTCGTTGAGTCCCAAGCTGGGACAGGACGGCAGAAGCTGCGATAGACCGGTGGTGTACGAACCGTTAAGGGCTCAGTCGGTGAGTTGATTAGGGGTGAGTATCATGAAGCTTTGGACACTTGGCGCGACTGCCGTTGCGGCGCTTATCAGTTCGGCTGCAAACGGGCAGCTTGCGGATGGGGGTTTCGAAACGCAGGGCGCGACGGTGGGCAACTATTGCTATTTTGGCCAGGCGACCCCTGGCGGTCCCGCATGCCCGAATGCCCCCTGGACGGGCACCACTGGCTTGCAGGATGAAGGCAACGGCGCATGGCCGGGCCTGCCTTCGCCGGATGGCTCCAAATACGGTTTCGTTCAGGGTCAGGGCACCCTGAGCCAGACCTTCACGGCCGATCAGTCCGGCACCTTCTCGCT
>JAESFL010000320.1_pt1 | contig 39126 bp, 31 predicted proteins | sample 9269401 | NCBI WGS metagenome assembly JAESFL01 (sample SAMN14506025, study PRJNA617098) | algae metagenome | isolation source: Gloeocapsa sp. UFS-A4-WI-NPMV-4B04 and co-occurring heterotrophs from desert... | place: USA: Utah | collected 2006-10-01 | reverse complement strand
AATGTTCTTGCCAAACGTTGTTGTATCCTTACCGAAATGACTAAGCAAATTCATCATTTAACTGCTTATCATTGGCTTCCTAATGCCTAATTTATTTCCAGTTCTTCCTAAACGGATTTAGTATAAAGGGCAATGCGAACTGAGAGTAAGCTGATCGCGCCGCTTTAATTCTTATCTTCAGAACGTATAAATCGCATCAAGTTTTAAGTGAAAAGTGTCTAGCCGCTAATGTTCCTTAACTTCGTGCTATTCAGGTAGACTCATTGAGTCAGCATGAGTATGTAGTTTACTAAGTGGGCTAATTATGCAAAATCCCAAAAAGATCAGCATTTTTGGTAGCAGCTATTCAAGCAGGGTTCTGGCTTGGATGATTGGAGTAAGTACCCTGATTTTATTTGTATGTAGCAGTCTACGACACGCGCTGTTTCAGTCGGGAGCGTATGATTTAGGAATTTTTGATCAAGCAGTATATTTAATCAGCCAAAGTAAAGCGCCAATTTCCTCTTTTTTGGGGTTTCATATTCTTGGCGATCATGCAGCACTGATATTTTATCCACTAGCGTTACTTTATAAAATTTATCCAGATGTTCACTGGTTGTTAGCAGTACAAGCTGTAGCCTTGGGGTTAGGCGGTTGGTTAACTTGGAGTCTTGGCGATCGCGCTGGATTGAAGCAGTCACAAGCATTGGCGATCGCGGGAGTGTACTTGCTGTATCCTTTGGTATTTAACGTCAATCTGTTTGATTTTCATCCAGAAGTCTTAGCAATACCAGCACTTTTAGGAGCAATATTAGCCGCCCGCATTGGTAAAATCGGGTGGTTTTGTTTAGCTATAATTACGGTTTTAGCTTGTAAAGCAGTATTAGCACTGACTGTAGCAGCAATGGGTGTTTGGCTACTGATCTATGAGAAAAAGCGGTTATATGGTGCGATCGCATTATTTAACGGTATTGCCTGGTTCATTATTGCTACTGGGCAAATTATTCCCTTTTTTGGTGGTGAAGCAGCATCTGTCGCCCGTCATCTACACCGCTATGACTATTTAGGAAACTCGGTTTCAGAGATTGTCCAAAATCTGCTTTTCAAACCAGGGCTATTACTAAAGCAGGTTTTCTCACTTGATACCCTAGAATACCTAATTTTATTGCTATCGCCCGTAATTTGGGGACTTTCAGCTCGGCATTTAACTCCAATGCTTGGTGCTATTCCTACCTTAGCTCTCAACATTCTCTCAAATTCGCCAGCCCAAAAGAATTTGGTACACCACTATTCACTACCAATATTGCCTTTTTTGTTAGTAGCGGTGATTTCTAGCCTCGCGGCTGATCGCGGCTGGTTGCGGAGTGGCAGATTAATTACACTTTGGTCATTAGTTGCTTTTTTAGCCCTAGCAAAGTACGGTTATTTTGGCTCAATTTATCTGAATTCACTAGATACCCTGCAAGCTACACAACAAGCGATCGCGCAAGTCCAAACCAAAGGTGGTGTTCTGACTACGGCTGAAATTGCGCCTCATTTAACTCATCGACAACTAATCAAGCTGACAGATACCAATTCACCGCCAGCCAATTTAACTCAATTTGACTATGTACTGCTCAATGTGCGTCATCCTGGCTGGCTGAGTAATTCAGAATTTGCAGGTAGTCTAGTCAATCAACTCAAAAATTCTTCAGAATTTCAGCTTAGTTATCAGCGCGATGATGTTTATTTATTTACTCAAGAAAAAAGCTAGAGAGAAGAAAGAACCTAACTTTAACAATAAATAGTTATTCCTCCACGCTAATTAGCAAAGCCTACAACGCGGATATCAGCATTAACTAAAACTGTATTTTGAGCTTCACTTGTATCAGTCAATAAGATAATGTTCTTTCAGTGTTGAATAGCCTGTTAAATTACTTGATTATTCAAAATGTTTCCTGAACATTTCAAAAGCCGCCTTAAGCAAAAGCATTTTTAAAGGAGTCTTGAAAAGACAGCAAGCCTATGACTGAAGCTCAAATTAGCAAAGAAAAATCTTTATGGTTTAACGGGTTCATCTTTGCAGGGGCAATGTGGTTGTTCAGCCGACTGCTGATAGTAGCTATTATGTTGCTACTTGTTCCCTTACTTCCGGCTCCACCAGGAGGTATTAAGCCTACAGTTGGTTGGGAAGTCTTTTCATGGTGGGATAGTAGACATTACGACACAATCGCAACATCAGGTTATGAATATGCGAATGATGGCAAGGGACATAATGTTGCCTTCTTCCCTGTGTTTCCTTTAATCATTCGGGGAGTTATGATGCTTGGCTTGCCGTTTGAAGTAGCAGGGACACTGGTAAATAATCTTGCCTTTTTAGGTGCGCTAATCGTTCTGTACCTTTGGGTAAATGAGCGTCATGGGAGAAGTGCTGCACGGTGGGCGACAGCTGTTTTAGCTTGGTGTCCGCTATCTTTGTTTGGAACAGTAATCTACTCAGAAGGAGTGTATCTGTTATTTAGTACAGCTGCTCTACGCGCTTTTGATAATCAGAAGTATGCCTGGGTTGCGCTTTGGGGTGCTATAGCTAGTGCGGCACGTCCTACAGGTGTAGCGCTTATTCCAGCGTTTCTAATTGCAGCATGGAAAGAACGCAGAGGTGCAAGAGCTTATCTTGCTAGTTTAGCTACTGGTGCAGGGATAGTTCTATATAGCCTGTATTGCAGAATTTATTTTGGAGACTTTCTAGCGTTCAGTCATGCACAGCAGGGATGGGATCGCTCAGTTGGGTTTTATTGGCAGGGTTGGTTAAAAATGCTGCTCCAAATTTCAGTTGGTACAACTAATTGGAAGTATGGCTCAATTAAAGATCCATTGCATCCGCTATTGTTTGCAATAATTGTTGGGATCGGGTATTTATTATTGAGATTCCAGAGCAAACTTGGTGAAACAAAAGTCTGCTCTGGCTTTTGTGCATTATTCTTACTTCTGTGGCTCTTGGCAGGCGATCCGTTGCTTAACACAGTTGCTATCTTGGGTGGTGGCTACTTGTTATGGCATTTACGCGCCCAACTTACATCTGTCACTGTTAGTTATGGCTTGTGTGCGTTGGGTTTAATTCTTGTTTCTGGGAGTACCTGGTCACTTAGCCGAATCGCTTATGGTATTGTGTCACTCAGCGTAGCGTTAGGCGTGTTGCTTGCGCGTTCTCCGCGTTGGGGATACCCTACGATCGCTTTTTTTACAATCTTACTTGCCAGCTTTACTGTTCGATTTGCCCAACACTTGTGGGTAGCATAGGCAAGAATCAAAGGAAACCTGATTACGTTTATTCCTGTAAGTTTAGATATCAGCGCAAGTACCTTGAATTATTTGGGTTGGTTAATTACATTTATAAACTTAGGTAATCAGGTCAAAAAACAGGTGTTGACCTTTCGATTCAGCATAAAGCATTTTGTCAATTCATCTTACAACATGACGTTCTTTTAGTCCCATATGAAAGGTTGTCTCCGAAAAGATTTGTCTTTTGCTAGCTATTAGCCTGACAAGGGTGTAATGTCGCTGAAGTTAAGTTCTATAGTACTTCGTTTACCTTGTTCAGACATATTAATGATTTGACGGGTCAATACATAGTAGCCTCCAATCTTTTTATAAGTATCTTTCGATTCCATCTCTCCTACAACTTCCTTAAGCTGGGGGTTACGGAAAACTGTTCGGTAGTGAGTTGCTAGGTAGCCTTCCGGCGTTAATTCAGTATCGAGGGTGTCTACAGTGACAGAATGTGGACCTAAGTTACGATTAACTTGTAGTATTTGCTGGCGGAGTACCTTGAAATTAGCTTTTGTATTTTCTGCCTGCTGAAAAATCTTCACTGCTCCAATTTTATCTGTAGCACCAAGTTTGAAAGTGCTATTTTTGTGAGCTACTTCAAATGGCACTTGTCTGCGGTGGATTGCGATCATAGCTAGTTGATTTTCCACAGCTTGACGTGCATTCTGATCGTCAATACCTGTAACCTCAACACTCAAATCTGGATTCAGGCGGATGCGACCTTGATATTTATCTTCGCCTTGTCTAATTTCTACTGTAGCTGTATAACCTGGGAATTGTGAATCCCAAGTGTAACGATTTTGATATGCAGCGCGAAAAAGGTTGTGAGCAGAAATAGCTGATGTCAAATCAGTTTTCTCTGATATCAAAACAACATCAGTCAAATCTACTGCTTGAGCTGTTGTCGGCATTACCCATTCTAAGCTTGCAAAAATCACAATTAGAGAAAGACTTAATGGTATCAAGAGTTTTGATTGTCGGTTCATATTAAAGATATTAGGACAGTTCTATTTATATGATTAGATAAATACTTGTGCTGTATATTATCTCTACCTAGATAGTAAAATTTGAAAATTTGATATCGTTGATGCACACAAAACCTTAGTCCTAAATATGCCTATTGCAAGTAATTCAAACGCGGATATCGGGGTTCTATTTGCTAAGAGGCGATCGCTTGCTTTACTCAACAACTTCATTAACTGGGAACCGATCTAAAAGCTGCATAGCACGATAGGCATTGCGCTTTAATAATTGTGGTAGATGGGGAATATGGGGAATCTGCGATAACATATCCAACGTCCGCCGTAAGAGCCGCACTACATCGCCTTCATCTAAACTTGTATTAGCACAAAGTTCTGACCACTCCACCCCTAGCGCCCATTGTTCCACCAAGGCAACTAAATCATACTCTAGCCAAACTGGGAAGCTGACGTTATAGCGACGTTGTAACTGAAACAACTGACGACGAGTAGAGCGTAAGCTAGCTAAAGCTTCTTCTACTTCAGCAGATAAAGCGTAACGAACAAAACTGTCTGGGCGCGGAGTTTCAGTGACTAAAGCAGCGATCGCAGCTGCCAAATGATGTGGATCAAGATCGTCAACTTCACCCTTTGCTATTGCTAAACCCAGCCACAACTCATTATCTCCCCGAATTGCTGCTGCAACTTGTCCCAAAGGCGTAGGAACTAGCTCATCTAAGCAACCAAATCGCTGCAAAATTTCCAGCAGATTAAGAAATTCATCCCAATGGTGTTGAGACTGCTTATTTAATTCAGCCTGCATATCTGCTATCTCTGCTTCAAGCTGTACGCTGCGCTTCTTACGTTTGAGGATAGCAGCCGGATTGTTAAATTGATGCAGTGGATGAGCCTCTAATTGGGCTTCTACAGCGTTAACTCGCATTGTTTGGGCTAAAACTTCAGGCGCTGTATTTAGTGTTGGATCAGGAATTTGTTGAGCGATCGCATTTGTCACTTCATTACCACGTCGAGATTGACCTGGTTTTAGAGGCATTTCAACTGGTGGTAGCAAATCGCTTGAAATATCGAGGCGCGGTAATTCTGCATACAAATCAACTACGTCAGTTGTCATCACCACGTACCAGCGATTATCTCGCCCCAAGCATACTAAATAAGGTGCTTGACCAGCCCCTGGCGTTTTAGCCACTAATACAGCCGCTATCGGTGCAGCAGTTGGCACATTTTTACCTCGGAGGCTAAGTAGAGTTCCAGATACAGCAAAGTTAATCGTTAATCCTAACTGCTCAACTCTTGCTTCTTGGGCTTGTTCTTCCAAAGTTTTCAACAACTGTCGTTCAACTTTTAGCCGTTGGCGCAATTTCTCATAGCGATTGAGATCCTCTGTGTCAACATCCTGTAACTGCGCTTGAATTTGGGCTAGTTGTGCTTGAAGTTTTTGTAGCGCCTCGTACTGCGGTTTCAAATACAACGTTGCTAAATACTTAGCAAAGCTGCGTTCCAACAGTTCTCTGGCTTGCTCTAAAGTATGAGTTTGGAGTAGATTCAACACCATGCCATAACTAGGCGTGAACTGACTTACTAGGGGATCTGGACTAGCTGTAGCTAAATAGGCAGCTTCTTTAGCACCTTCAAATGGGGTTTGGAGTGTCACCACATAGCCGCGTTCATCCATTCCCCGCCGTCCAGCACGTCCCGCCATTTGCAAGAATTCGGAAGCATTCAGTAGCCTGTGTCCGCGATCAGTGCGCTTGGAAAGCGTTGAAATTACCGTTGTCCGCGCAGGCATATTAATTCCTGCTGCCAGTGTTTCAGTTGCAAATACTACTTTAATTAGCCCTTGTTGGAACAGTTCTTCTACCAACCCCTTCCAAGCAGGCAAAATTCCGGCGTGGTGGGCAGCAATACCACGATACAGTGGTTCAACTTGTCCCAATCGCCCTGCTTCGGGGTTACGCCGCAAAAATTCGTCAATTTGCGATCGCAGCTTTTCTGCCTCTGCCTTATTTACCAGCGAAAGTGTCCCCAGTGCCTCTACTGCCTTATCACATCCCCGGCGACTGAAGATGAAATAAATCGCTGGCAACATATCCCTAGAACTGAGATTCTTTAGGGTATACTCCAAACTTGGAGCTTCTGGTCTAGGGCCACTCTTACGGTCACTACTACCACGCTTCAACTTCAATCTAGGATTAATTTTAGTTTTGTCGTGATCTAACAAGGGAAATAGCCCTTTGGGATTACCAAAGTTAAATTCCAAAGGTACGGGGCGAAAGTTTGAGTAAATTAGTTCTGTTGGGCCGTGAACTTGATTAATCCAGTCTGTTAGCTGGTCACTATTGGCAATAGTCGCTGAAAGAGCCAGTAACTGAATTTCACTTGGGCAATAGATAATTGATTCTTCCCAAACTGTACCTCGCTGGCGATCGTTCATGTAGTGGCACTCATCCAGCACTACAGCCTCTACACCGACTAAGGAAGTACCGACTTCTCCAATCGGTGTACCGTAAAGCATATTGCGGAAAATTTCTGTGGTCATTACTAGAATTGGTGCTTCGCGGTTAATCGAAGCATCCCCAGTCAAAAGACCGACTTTATTAGCTCCAAAAGCAGCGCGGAAGTCACGCAGTTTTTGATTTGAAAGCGCTTTGAGGGGGGTAGTATAAAAGACTCTTCTACCTCTAGCGAGGGCGCGATAAATCGCATATTCGCCGATTAAAGTTTTACCGGAACCAGTGGGCGCACAGACAACAACTGAACGATCTGCATTCAGGGCGGCGATCGCATCCAGCTGAAACTTATCCAGCTTAAATGGAAATATAGTCTTTAGATCAAGTTCTGGAAACAGTTGGGAAGGGTTCACTCAATAATAATTTCCAGGTAGTTACTTAGTAAATTAACCAGAATATCAACATCGAAGCGCAATCTACCTTGATTGTAAACTGTTGAATCACCTGTGATCTACTTTTTGAATTCGAGAAATGCCAAGTTCTTGCGATCGCTTTGCTGCGGCTGCTACGGCTTTAATCAAAGCTGCACGAAACCCTCCATCTTCTAACGCAGTTACACCAGCAATTGTAGTTCCGCCGGGGCTAGTAACGCGATCTTTTAGCTCGGCTGGGTGGATTTTTGTTTCCTGCAACAGTTGTACTGTTCCTCGGATTGTTTGCAATGCTAGCTGGGTGGCGATCGCTCTTGGTAATCCAGCTGCCACGCCGCCATCAGATAACGCTTCTACCATCAACGCCACATAGGCAGGTCCCGATCCCGATAGTCCTGTTACCGCATCCATTAGCGTCTCTGGTACTTCAACCACTTCCCCCACCGCCGAAAACAGTTGCTTCGCTGTTTCCGCATGAATATTTTGGGCATAGGAACCTAATGAAATCGCTGTAATTCCTGCTCCTACTGTTGCTGGAGTATTAGGCATTGCCCGAACTACGGGTATTGGGAAAGCGGATTCAAGTTGCTGTAACGTAACACCCGCCAAAATTGAAATGATTAGGGGCGGTGATTCTCTAGCTGTTGTCCGCATAGGTACTAATTCTTGAGCAATTTCTGCAAATGCTTGCGGTTTAACGGCTAACAACAAAACAGGCGCATTTAACGCTACAAACTGATTATCTGCCGTAACTTCAACGCCGTATTGCTGCTTTAAAAAACTCTGGCGTTGCTCTGATTTTTCACTGACTACAACTTCTGCTGCTTGATAAATTTCTTGAGCAATTAAGCGGGATAATAGCGCTTCTCCCATTACCCCGCCACCAATGATGCCAAACTTTACAGACAACTTAAAAATCCCTGTTTCTAATAAGGGTATCGGCGATCAAACCAAATTTTAGAATTCAGGAGCAAAGAAGAGAGATTTTCTTCTAGTCCCTAATCCCTGATCCCTAACCCCTAACTTGAGTGAGCTATTCTAGTGGATTCTGGTGTCCAAATGGGATTAGAAGCCGTAATTGTTTGGGTACGCACTTGGGTTTGCGGTACTTCATGCACAACGCCTGACTGGGTAGTAACTTGAACACAAATTGGCGTAAATAAGAAGATACTTTCACCAACTCGCTCTTGATGCCCATCAATGGCGTAGGTTCCACCTGCAACAAAGTCAACTGCGCGCTGTGCCAGATCCGGTTCCATCATCGTCAAATTTAGGACAACCGACTTTCGCTCCCGCAATGCTTGAATTGCTTGTGGCATTTCTTCAAAAGAGCGCGGTTCCATTACAACTACTTCGTAAATACTATTAGCGGAACCAGGCATACCAATTACATTATTCATTGTTGACCCGACTCCTGCCTCTGTAGCAACTGTTATTCTTTCACGCACACGACGACGCTGGCGACTGTCTTCCTCTGGTGTTGGTTGAGGATGTTCTTGCTCATAGCCATTGCGATAGCCATCGCCATCTTCTTCGTACTCGTACTCGTATTGAACGGGGTCATTCAGTCCCACAAAATCTCGTAACTTCGAGAAGATATTGTTCACTCTTTACTCTCCTTGGAACTCACACCTATAGTTAACTGGGAAAAGCCGTTTCGATCAAGTAGAATGCAACTTCGCTTTATCTATAGTCGAATTTTGCGCTTTTAATAGCTTAAATATCTACATAATTGGTAATTATGTTAAAACTAACAGCCCAAGCTACAAATGATCATTGTAACTACTGGGCATAAGTTCGCTTGAGCGTCGAATCAATAGTATCTCTTCTATGATTATCTGTAGCTAAAAATTTATGTTAATTTAGCCTTTAACTACACAATAGGCGATGCCTACGGCGCTGAACAGCGCAGGACGCACTTGTAAACCTTGTCACACTAAAGAATCATTATTTACAGCATTCACAGCCGTCCGTTCTCCAAACAAACTTCGTCCTAAGCGTACCATTGTTGCACCCGCTTGTACCCCTAGCTGGTAGTCATCCGACATTCCCATTGACAGCTGCTGCATTTGGATATTAGACCAATTCTGCTGTTGAATTTCTTTAGCAAGTTCACGAGTACATTCAAATACACTCAGAATTTCTGAATCATTCAATCCTAACGGCGGGATTGTCATCAAACCTTGAATTTTTAGATTACTGCATTGATTAAGTTCTGGTAAGTCAGCCAAAAGTGAGGGAACAGTCCAACCTGATTTATTTGGATCAGGAACAATTTTTACTTGTAAGCAAATCTGAGGTTTGTCCTCTAAGGTTTCAGCTAGTTGGTCTAATCGCTGTGCTAATTTCAAACTATCTAATGAGTGAATCCACTGAAATTGCTCTAAAGCTTTTTTTGCTTTATTACTTTGCAACCGCCCAATAAAATGCCAGGTAATATCAGTTAAATCTTGCAATTGAGTTTGTTTGAATTCAGCTTCTTGAACGCGACTTTCACCAAAATCTCGAACTCCAGCAGCATAGGCTTCTCGCATTGCTACTACAGATACTTGTTTAGTAACAGCAATTACTTTGACGACATCCGGAAGTTGTTGGCGAATAGAAGCGATGCGAGAGGCAATCGAATCAATCATTGGAACGTGCTTTTCAAAATTTTCTGTAGCTGTTCGTACTCCTGTGCTTGACCACTACGGCGGAGCATACGTAAGCGATTTTCCAACATCAAGCGACCTTCAGAACGACTGATCGGCTGAAATTTAAAACCTGTAGCTTCACTTGTTACCAAAAAAAACAGGCGCTGGGCATAAAGGGTAGTGTACAGTTCCTGATGTTCTTCAACGAGACAAATTCTATAAAGTAAACCGAAGGTTGGATGATTTAAGTAATTTTCTGTACTCATTAATGCTGCTGTGAATACCCCTCTCCTTTAAGAGAACCGACAGATTATGTAGATGTCTCGATTCGAGAGCATTGTGAATGATTAAAGAAAGCAAATTGGAATTCGATGACAAAGAATTAACTTCCATTGTCTTTGTGCTGTTAAGTTGTGGTAAATCTAATAAAATTGCATATCTTCTACTGTTTAATTTCTTCTGCAACCTTAATAGTAAATTAGATGTGTAACAGATTAAGGCTTTTGAGGTGAACAAATCAAAAGTGCAGTAGCGATCGCATAATCTTGATCGTGACTCAAGCTTAACTGCCATTGACTTTCCCCCCAAGTTGCCACTATGATTGCCGCCCGTTGGTGGAGATGTACAGATGGCGCACCACTAAGTTCACGTTCAATTTCAATATCAGTGTAGCCCACACCCCGCCATCCAGTACCCAATGCCTTAACAACAGCTTCTTTCGCTGCCCAGCGTCCAGCTAGTTGGTTAATTGAACGAGAGGCGAGAGGCAAGAGGCGAGAGGCTAGAGGATTGATGCTTAGTTGTTGAGTATAACCACAATCAAGTTGTTCTTTTGGTGTGTAGACGCGCTGCAAAAAGCGATCGCCAAAGCGATCTATGGCTGCTTGTATTCGCGGAATGTAGACAATATCTGTTCCTAGTCGGATCATTCAAGGCAGGGGTCAGGGGTCGGGGAGCAAATGTTAGGGTTAGGGAGTAGGGGTCGTCAGAATAATTAATTCTCTATCTCACTATATCCCTAGCTCTTTCAAGTGCTGTGAGTTGTGCTTGGGCTTTTTGCAAGGATTCGTACCATTCTCTTTCAGGATCGCTATCGGCAACAATTCCGGCTCCGACTTGACCCCAAACTATTGATCTTCGGTTGTCTGGAGGTGAGGAAGCGAGTAAAAGAGTGCGAATCAAGATATTCATGTCTAAGTTACCGCGCCAATCTAAATAGCCACAGGAACCGTAAAACAAGTTGCGGCGTACAGGTTCTAGTTCTTCAATAATGGACATACACCGAACTTTTGGACAGCCAGTGATTGTGCCACCAGGAAACATCGCCCGGATCAGATCAACAGCATTGCAATCTGGGCGTAAATTGCCCTTAATGCTGCTGACAAGGTGCATAACGTGACTATAACGCTCAATTGTCAGTAATTCGTCAACGACGACAGAACCCCATTCACACACCCGCCCTAAGTCGTTGCGTTCAAGATCAACGAGCATAGTGTGTTCGGCTCGTTCTTTGGCATTGGTAATTAATTCTTCCACTAGGTGTTGATCTTGATCTGGAGTAGTTCCCCTGCGTCGCGTTCCAGCAATTGGTCGTGTAGTCGCTTGTCTGTTTTGTAGCTGCACTAACCTCTCTGGAGAACAGCTAATTACAGTACCCCAAGGTGTGCGCCAATAGCTAGCAAATGGAGATGGATTAATCTGTTGCAAAGCGAGATAAATTGCCCAAGCATCAGCCGTTGTGTGAGCCTCAAATCGCAGGGAAAGATTAGCCTGAAAGATATCTCCAGCCTGAATATACTTTTTAGCGCGGTGTACAGCTGTTTCGTAATCAATTTGGGAGGTTAAGAGGGTGGGGAGATGGGGAGAGGGGGAGATGGGGAGCGGGGGAGCGGGGGAGCAAGGGAGATTGTGAGATTGTTCTAGCTGGTTTTGCAAGGTATCCAACTGTGTTCGCTCAGAGGCGGCTAGCCAGAGAATTTGGTCTTTGTGGTCTAAAACGGCAAAACATTCTGGTTCGTACCAAAAAGCAACTGGAAACGGTAGCAAATCAGATTTAAGGTACGGTAGCCGCTCAATTTCCCAAGCCAGATCATAGCCTAACCAGCCTAACCAGCCGCCAGTAAATGGTAGATCGGGAGGAGAGTCACTTGCTGCTTGCGACTCGTTACTTGCGACTTGAAGAAGTAGCTGTTGGAGAAAGGGTAAAACTTTTCCTAATGGTGGTGTCCATAGTTGCGAATGTCCATTTATTATCCTCTGAGCGCCTGCACAAATTGAGTATCGAGCTAACTTTGTTTGATCAAAAGGCGTTGGATATGGGCTTTCTAAGAGAGTACCTATCTGGGTAGAATCGTGGCGAAATAGAGCGGAGAAGATTTCAGATCCGGTACGATTTTCTAAAGGAAGCGATCGCCAATACCAAGGTTGCATTGTTTCTTGATGTCTTTATACAGTTCTATGCGTCATTTCCCCAAACTAGCCTAGCTCCCCAAAACACTACTAAACTTACTAAAGTAATCCAGTCATTTCTTTTTAAACGTAACTGATGCCACTGGACGCGATGCTTATCTGGACTGGTAAAACCCCGTACCATCATCGCATTAGACATTTGCTCTGCTCGCAACAAAAGATTTTCCAACAACCGCTCTGCTACCATCAACCAAACCCGTACTGAACCCTTCAAGCCCAGCTTTTTCCAATTAATCGCCCGTGTGCGTACCGAGCGGATTAAATTTTGGACTTCCTCCAAAACAAGCGGAATAAACCGTAGTGACAAAGTTAAAGTCAATGCTATTTCAGTAACAGGCCAATTCAGTCGTCGTAACGGTCGCATTAAGCTTTCTATTCCGGCGGTAATTTCCTCTGGTGCAGTTGTCAGTAAATAGAGGTTAGTGCTTTGGATCAGGGTAAACAAAATCGTACTCAAGCGCACCGCTAAATCTAACGAGCGGCGAGTAACTGTAATTGGTCCTTTTTGAAACAGTATGTATTGATAGTCTGAAGAATTGGGTACAGTCAATTGATCAACTGGTAGGCGGGGTTGATAGTCTACACCCATTGCGTCAGGGCTAATTGCTCCCATGATCAAAACTAAAAATGTCAAGAGTAACAGCCAGCCCATTTGCTGTCTCCATACCCTTAGGGGAATACCAGTCGTTAAGGTGATTACCATTAGGATTACAACTAGGAAAATCCGCACGGCTGAATTGGCCAGAATTGGAGCTAATAAAAAGCTCATTAGCCAAGCTAGCTTTACTCTTGGGTCAATTTTATGTAGCCAGGTAAGCGGTTGTTCTAGGTATAGTCCCAGTGGTAGCGATCGCAGTAAATCCATTTCAAACAGGGGTCAGGGATTAGGGACCAGGGGTTAAGGATCAGGGGTCAGGGGTCAGGGTGTAACCCCTAGTTCGTAGCTTCTAGCCTCTAGTCTCTTAGACCCGGGTAGCACGATTAGCACTATTGCCAGTTTCTACTACATCACGGGCTTTCTTACTCCGCCAAAATAACTTAATTGGAGTACCAATAAAGCCTAGATGCTGCCTAAATTGACCCTCTATGTAGCGTCGATAGTTGTCGTTTAAGCGTTTGGCATCATTTACAAATAATGCAATCGCGGGTGGTTGGCTACTAACTTGAGTACCGTAGTAAATTTTGCCTTGTCGCCCTTGACGGTTAGTAGGAGGAGAATGCCGTCTAACAGCTTCTTCTAGCACTTCATTAACTACAGCCGTGCTGACGCGGCGTTTGTGTGCTTCTGCTGCTCGATCGACTAACTCTAAAATTTTCTCTACTCGCTGACCAGTTTTAGCACTTACAAAGATTGTCTCTGCCCAATCAATGAAATGTAGCCTTGCATTGAGATTCTTTTCGTAGTCGTAGATCGTATAAGAGTCTTTTTCGACTGCATCCCACTTATTAACGACAACAACACAGGCTCGTCCTTCGTCTACAATCAACCCGACTAATTTTTGGTCTTGTTCTGTGACTCCGTCTTCTGCGTCTATGACGAGTAAAACTACATCAGTGCGTCGGATTGCCTTAAAAGCACGGTTAATCCCAAAAAATTCTGGGCCGTACTCAACGTTCTTTTTCTTGCGAATTCCGGCTGTATCAATTAAGCGGTAAGTTTTCCCTTCCCGTTCTATTAGAGTATCAATGCTGTCGCGCGTAGTGCCAGATATTGGGCTGACGATCGCGCGATTTTCGCCAACAAAGGCATTTAATAAGCTAGATTTACCAACATTTGGCCGTCCGATAATTGCTACTTTAATTTCGTCTGTTTCTGGAAGTTCCTCGGTTCGTGGTAAGTAATTAATCAGCAAGTCTAATAACTCTCCCGTACCATTACCATGAATCCCTGAAATTGGTAACGGTTCGCCTAATCCTAGTTCCCAAAATTGCGCTGCTTGGATTAAACCAAGTTCTGGGGATTCACATTTATTTACTGCTAGGAGGACGGGTACTGATTGGAGACGTAACCACTCGGCGATCGCTTCATCAGCTGGTGTTGGGCCTGTTTGTCCATCAACTACAAAAATAGCTGCACTTGCTTCAGAAAGGGCTAAAGCTGCTTGTTCACGAATTAATGGCAAAAATTCTGTGTCATCGTCAAATACTAAGCCTCCGGTATCGACAACTGAAAATTCGCGATCGCGCCAGTAAGCTGAGAGGTATGTGCGATCGCGTGTCACGCCTGGTGTATCGTACACAATCGCATCCTGCACACCTGCTAGGCGATTAGCAACTGTTGATTTGCCCACGTTCGGGCGACCGATAATAGCAACAATAGGAAGCATAAATAACCGCATTCCAGCTGTTTAAGCTGGGTAAAAAAGCTTTGAATCTTTATTGTAACTAGCTGCGGTAGGGTTGCTATCGTAAAAATTATTTTGTGAGCAGCAGCTACTCATTTTTATTGCAGCAAAATTTCAATTTAAGCCCAAATTAGGAATATATACGCCTAACTAGAGATTATTTCCAAAGTTCACTTCCATTAGATTTTTGAGGATAGAGGTTAAGGTTTCCCCTAGCTACAAAAAAGTGCTTATTTAATAACTAGTCCGCCAAATTATTTGGTTTATTTTAGTCGCGCTAAGATATTCTCGCTTTCGCTGAATTTGCCCGTAAGCTGTTGAAAAACAGCTAGCTTGAGCTAGCTGAGTTGAGGCTTTCTTCAGTTTCTAAAGGTAGTTTTTGCCCTAGTCGTGGCTCAGTACCAGCAAGTAAACGCTGAATATTGCTGCGATGTCGCAAAATTACATATAAACCACCAGCTAAAGCAAATAATTGGTAAGGCAAAGGCTGACGCATTAGCAGCATTAAAATAAAAACTGCGATCGCCCCACAAATTGAACTAAGCGATACAATTCGCGACACTACCAGCACTAGCCCAAATATACCCAAGGTACTCAAGCCTATTTGCCACGACATCGCGAGTAAAACACCCAAACTTGTAGCAACGGATTTACCACCAGTAAAGCCTAGCCAAATTGATTTACTGTGTCCTAGTATGGCTGCTAATCCCGCCAAAGCTATCATCCAACCAAGCCACATTGTTGGATTGACGGATATAGGAATTAAGTTACGGTGAGCAGCAAAAATGAATAACAATCGTACTAAGGCGATCGCTAATACTCCCTTCAACATATCAATGAGTAACACCAAAAGACCTGGCCCTTTTCCTAGTGTTCTTAAGACATTGGTTGCACCAGTAGAACCAGATCCATGTTCTCGAATATCGATACCTTTAATTAGCCGCGCTGCTGTATACCCAGTAGGAGTTGAACCTAGCAAGTAAGCTATAAGTAAAACTGCCCCGCACAAAGTAAACCAAATCATATTAGGAAATTAGGGGTCAGAGATCAAAGATTAAAATACATAATATTCCTTGTTGTATCCTTCGATTCAATAATCATAATCTCTAGAATCTCTAGACATTCTGGGGTCAGGTGCAAACGCTAACAAAAGGGGAAATTGTAGTAGTGAAAGACTAATTTGGTCTTCAGAGTCATCAATTATAATTAACGGCATTTGATTAGTTTTTACAAGTCGTTCAGCTTTTGCAGCTACAGCTTCTGCGGTTTCAAACAAAACTACACCGCGTTCTGGACCAAAATCACCGCGAGAAATTCCCAAGCAGTCTTGCAAGCCGCGTCGCCATTCTCCTAAGCGTTCGGGTGTATTGGACAAAATCAGAGTGCGGAGGCGATTTTCATACAGCGTATATAAAATTGATATCACTGCTGAACTGATCAAGATATTCTGCAAACGACTCCCCATCGAACGCAACGCGCCCCGTCCTCCTTGAGTAAAAAACCAGTTAGAAACTCGCTCTGCATGGACTGGTTCAAACGTGCGGCGTAGTTGCCAGGGCGGCCCGTAGTAGTCTGGTTTTGTGCGGTATTCGTCAATCAAACGGCGAACTTGCTTTGTAGTTGATTGAAATCGCTGCTCGGCAAACTGCGGTGTGGAAGGTGTCTCAGCTTGTTTAGATTTTACAACTGGTTTTTCTACTTCTACGGGTTTCGCTTTTGGTGTAAGTTCTAACTGTTCGGCGGCGGCTGCCAAATCCTGCAAACTGCCAGTGAGATAATCTTTAAATCCCTGTACGCGAATCGCTAGTTCTTGAGAAGTTCCAGCAAAGCTTGTCCGCATTTCTGCACGGATACGTTCTTGACGGCGTTCTAGTTGTTCAACAGCAAGTTGCAGCGATTGTTTACGTTGCTCTAGTTCTACCAGAGCTTCTTGCACAACTCTTCCCATAGTTGTTTGGGTTTGGGCTACCTGCTTAGATAAGTCTTTGTAATTCGCTTCTAAGGTCGCAATTTCTTGTCTTAGGGTTTGTTCTTGACTTTGCAATTGGGCGACTCTTTGCGCCGCAACTAAAGCTTGTTCCTGTATATTGAGTTGTTCTGCTTCATCTTTTGAAAGTTGCTGCTCTAGTTCTGCCAAAAATTCAATAGCTGAATCTTCTGAATTTTCTTGTAACTCAACTATAGAACTTTGGTTTTCTGGTTCAATAACTGAGTTTTCTTGTGGCTCAATTATAGAACTTTGGTTTTCTGGTTCAATAACTGAGTTTTCTTGTGGCTCAATTATAGAACTTTGGTTTTCTGGCTCAACAATTGAGTTCTGCACTATCTCCACTATAGAACTTTGTTCTTGTGGCTTGACCAAAGACTCAACATCTGGTTTTGGTGTATTAGATTCGTCTGCATTCATAAGTAAAGTAGTGCAAGTTTTAAGGCATTTATAAAAAGTTATTTGCTTAGGAGCAATTGAGAGTTGATATTTTTTCTAGCTCAAGCGCCCCTATGCTAAAATTTATCACTGCAACAATTAGATAGTTGCTATTTTCTCTAGTTCAAGCAACATTTGTTTCTATTTTTGGACAGCGTTGTTCTAGACAGATTTTCAGGGTTTTCGGGTCAAACAGAATTGGCAAAAAGTGAATACTCTTGACTTCTTTAAAGTAGAACAAAATTGGAACTTTATTCCAGAAAATCTGCCAGTTTTGCCAGTCTTGATAAGGAAAATTGCGAATTAATGTTTCACCTCTGTAGATATCTAGTGCAGTTTCGCTAAATTGTAGACGTAGCGTTGCAGCTTGAAACAAGAGGAATAAGCCAAAAAGAGCGATCGCACCTCCAACCCACACTGAAAGCAGCAGCAGAGGAATCGCAGCAATCACCAATACTATTGGTAGTGTGTAACTAGGCGTGAGTTGCACTGTTGTTGATGCAGTTGGCACAAAGGAAGTGGTCACAATCTTTAATCCTGTTGTATTAGTAGTTGACAAAACGAGTGAGTAGTGAGTGGTGAGCAGTGAGTAGAAAGAGTGCAAAAAAACTTCAGTTGTGCGTTACAAGCCTACTAAAAATTAGGAATTGTACCAAATACGAAGTACACGGTACAAAGCGTCCTTGCTTCAATCCCATGTCTTAAGGTATGGGTTCACTACTCACTCACCACTACTCACTACTCACTTTAAATTTATTTCTCTATGTTCTATTCTAAAAGATCAAGTTCTTAAAACCCCTGAAGCACTGCACTACCAGATCCCTGAAACATTAACCAAGAAAGAAAAAAGTTGCTAATAAAAATAGTCAATAGAGCGGTAACAACAGATGCAGTAGTAGATTGCCCAACTCCCTTAGCTCCTCCCGTCGTCGTCAAACCCCAACTGCAACCAATCACGGCTATCATTGCTCCAAAGAAAGACGCTTTAATCATGGCGCTACATAGATCCCACACATTCAGGAAGTCGCGGGCTGAATCTAGAAATATATTTTGAGATAAGTTGTACAGATTCGTTGCAATCAGCAATCCTCCAACTATACCAACGACTATAGATAAAAGCGTTAAAGCTGGCAGCATCAAGCAGCAAGCAATGACACGCGGGATAACTAGGTAATCAATTGGATCTGATTTCAGCATATAAAGCGCATCAATCTGTTCTGTGACTCGCATTGTGCCGATTTCTGCTGCGAAAGCCGCTCCAACTCGTCCCGCCAAAACTACACCTGTCAGCACAGGTCCGAGTTCACGGGTTAACGCAAGTGCTACTACCCCGCCAACAGCGCTTCCTGCCCCAAAATTCAGAAATTCCCGTGTCACTTGAATAGTAAAAACCATGCCGACAAAAGCAGCTGTTACCAAGGCAATTAGCAATGATTCTGGCCCTGCCACTGCCATTTGATCTATAGTGTTGCGGCGGTGAATTTTGCCCCTAAGCAAATGAATCACCACTTGTCCACCCAGCAAAATTGCTGCAAGTAACCTTTGACTCCATATACCTAAGCTTGAATTCCGTGTTGATTCGCTCAAGGGGCTAATGCCAACTAAACACTTGGGTTAAGAATAACCAATTACCGACTCATTGATAAAGAAATTGAGGATTAGATATTCAGCGAATGAAAACCGTACACCCTCATTGTTCAGTTATCAACGTTATACCAAAAGAATTTAGCGTACACTTTGAGCAAGGTATTTAGCTTAGGTTAGATTTTTGGTTTACTTGCTGACCCTAACTACCTTTTTAGCGAAAAGACTAATAAAAATTTAATTTCAAAATTTAGACACGCTCAAGAGCGACTGATCGCCAAGCAGGCAAAGGGCAAGAAGCAAGAACATTCTGTGTCGGAATTGTAAGAATGCCCTAATGGTTTGAAGAAAAACAGATTTATTCGTGCAGGGATAGAATTGCGTAGCATTAGTATTCAATCCCCTAGATTTATCTACGGAGTTAACAAGAGCGCCTCTCGCAAGATCGCCTCTCGCCTCTGAATTGAGCATTTCACGATTTTTCAATATCTGCCTTGCAATTAATCCTACCTTTCCCCCTTGCCAGAAAGCCCCACGAATCAGACACTGGACTTGGGAATTGAATGGCAGTCTAGAGGAATTTCTATGAAAAGAGTATTATCGATTATTCTCGGAGGCGGTGCAGGTACTCGCCTTTATCCGTTGACTAAGCTACGCGCCAAACCAGCGGTGCCATTAGCAGGCAAGTACCGCTTGATCGATATTCCCGTTAGTAACTGCATTAACTCAGAAATATTTAAAATATACGTCCTAACTCAATTCAACTCAGCTTCGCTTAATCGACACATTGCCCGCACATATAGTTTTTCTGGCTTCAACGATGGCTTTGTAGAAGTGCTAGCCGCCCAGCAAACACCAGAAAATCCTAACTGGTTTCAAGGTACTGCTGATGCAGTCCGCCAGTATATCTGGCTGCTGGAAGAGTGGAACGTTGACGAGTATCTAATTCTTTCAGGAGACCATCTTTACCGGATGGACTACCGCCAGTTTGTCCAACGTCACCGCGAGACTAAGGCAGATATAACACTTTCTGTTGTACCGATGGATGAGCGCCGCGCTTCTGATTTTGGCTTGATGAAAATTGATGACTCAGGCAGGATAATTGACTTTAGTGAAAAACCCAAGGGTAATGAGTTAGCCAAAATGCAGGTTGATACTACTTTGCTGGGGCTGACACCAGAACAAGCAAAGAAACAACCCTACATTGCCTCAATGGGTATCTATGTCTTCAAAAAAGAAGTTTTGATCAAGCTTTTGAGAGAATCCTTAGAGCAAACTGATTTTGGGAAAGAGATTATTCCAAATTCAGCAAAAGATTACAATGTCCAAGCTTATTTGTTTGATGGCTACTGGGAAGATATTGGAACGATTGAGGCATTCTACGACGCAAACCTAGCCCTAACGCGACAGCCGCAGCCGCCGTTTAGCTTCTACGACGAGGAGGCTCCGATTTACACACGATCGCGTTACTTGCCTCCTAGCAAGCTCTTAGACTGTCAGGTAACAGAATCAATTATTGGTGAAGGCTGCATTCTTAAGAAGTGCCAAATTCAGCATTCAGTGTTAGGAGTGCGATCGCGTATTGAAGCAGGCTGCTCAATTGAAGATTCCCTAATTATGGGTGCAGATTTCTATCAACCCTTTGCTGAACAGCAATCTAGCGGTGAAAAAGGCGACGTTCCATTAGGCATCGGTGCTAATACAACAATTCGCCGTGCGATCGTCGACAAAAATGCCCGAATCGGATCTGATGTGCAAATCATCAATAAAGATCGAGTAGAAGAAGCTAATCGGGAAAGTCAGGGTTTCTACATCCGCAGTGGCATCGTTGTAGTGCTGAAAAACGCAGTTATTTCTGATGGAACGATAATTTAGTGATAAGTGGTGAGTGATAAGTGGTAAGTGGATATTCACTACTCACTACTACGCAGCTAATATCGGCGAAGACGCTTCGCCGTTCGCTGCTTCACTACTCACTATCTGCTCCCTAAATATGACTCACCTAATCATATTGATTGGGCTTCCTGGTAGTGGTAAATCTTCCTTAGCACAGCAATTGCTGGGAGAAGAATCACGGCGGCTACTTATTTCTACCGATGCTATCCGTAGGCAGTTGTTTGGAGATGAGGCGATTCAGGGAGCATGGCTTTTGATATGGCGAGAGGTAGAACGCCTATTGCAACAAGCTGTTATCCAAATTGCGCGTGGGGTAGTAACTGAAGCAATTTACGATGCCACGAATGCGCAGCGACGACATCGGCGAGAAGTGATTGCACTTGCTCGTGCTACTGGCTTTACGAAGATTACTGGGTTATGGTTGGATACGCCAGTTTGGCTTTGTTTAGCACGGAATAAAAAGCGCCATCGCTCAGTTCCAGATGATGTCATTTTTCGGATGCACCGCCAACTGCGGGATGCTCCCCCAAGCGTTTTAGAAGGGCTAGACTGCCTCATTCACTATCAGCCAGCTAAAGTAAGTACATACGGTGATTGCGATTATGCTTTGAGCAAGAACCGAACTTGACCGTATATTAACCTTTGATAAGTTAAGGTCAGAATATATATCCGAAATTGTGGCAACAAAGGTATTGGCTTGTAGCAATGCCCGTGCTATCTAGTGGCTCAATATCTTACAGAAAAATATTAACCGGAATTTTTAGAGGAGGCTGGTAGATGGCTGCAACCGACTACAAAGACTACTATTCTATTTTGGGAGTTAGTAAGACTGCCAGTGTTGACGAAATTAAACAAGCTTTTCGCAAACTTGCCCGTAAATATCACCCTGATGTAAACCCAGGCAATAAGCAAGCAGAAGCTCGCTTTAAGGAAGTTAATGAAGCTTACGAAGTATTATCAGACTCAGAAAAACGCCAAAAATACGATCAATTCGGTCAATATTGGCAACAGGCGGGGCAGAGTTGGCCACCACGAGGCGGTACTACTAATTCTAATGCCGACTTTAATAACTTTGAGTTTGGTAAATACAACAATTTTGATGATTTCATCAATGATTTACTAGGTCGCTTTGGTGGCCCTAGTCCTGGTCCTAGCACTGGCGGTGGACGACAAACTTATACTTACAGTACCAGCCCTGGTAGTTCACCTGGATTCAGTGGCTTTGATGGCTTTAGCGATTTTAGTGGTTCTCAAGATCCTACAGCAACTACCCAGGATCGAGAAGCTGCGATCGCCCTCTCCTTTGCTGAGGCGTTCCAAGGTGTCCAAAAGCGCTTTAGTTTAGGCAATGAGACAATAGAAGTTCGCATTCCCCCTGGCGCTAAACCGGGTAGTCGCGTTCGTGTTCGGGGTAAGGGTACAGTTAATTCCTACAACCAACAACGGGGAGACTTATATTTAAAAGTAGAAATTAAACCTCACTCGTTCTTCCAGTTCGAGGGAGATAGTTTAGTCTGCGAAGTGCCACTTGCGCCCGATGAAGCCGTCTTGGGAGGCTCCATTGAAGTACCCACGCCAGATGGTACAGTGAAGATGAATATTCCTGCCGGGATTCGTTCTGGTCAAACTTTACGTCTACGTGGTAAAGGCTGGCCTCAACCCAAGGGGGGGCGTGGGGATCAACTGGTGAGAATTGCGATCGTCTCACCAAAAGAACTTAGCCTGACTGAACGGGAGTATTATGAAAAGATCCGTGATAGCCGCACTTTCAATCCCCGCAGTCACTTGCAGCAGGTAAGGTTATAAGTTTATGAACCATAAAGATGCGATCACGTCTTTATGGTCAAAATTATATTATTTACCCTCTGCAATTCCCGCCTTCATCCGCGATATAGAAGCAGCAACATCTCTAGCGCTAGGCGCAGTCTCTACCCAAGCCGGACGTTGCTCTAACCTTTCACACCAAGCACTTAGTAAAGGATAGTTATCTAGAGACACATCGAAATAATGCAGGACGCTAACAACAGTTCCGGCAAAGATATCAGCTAAGGATAGTTGTTCGCCACCGTAATAAGAGTAGTCGCCTAACAAATTCTCTAAAAAACTCAACCCCGTTGCCAATCTTTGTCTTGCCTCCTCTAGCGTAGACTCATCGCTGGCAACACCTAGCATTTGCATAAATAGCGGACTTATCGCTGGGGCAAATTCATTAGTAATTACCATTTCTACCATCCTCACGATTGCTAAGTTTTGAGGATCGGTAGGTAGCATTGCAGGGGTAGGATACTTCGCTTCTAAGTAGTCAAGAATCGCTAAGGATTCAATTACCCTAAAGCTATCATCTACTAATACTGGAATGAGGTGGAAGGGATTAAGCGCTACAAAATCTGGTTGAAATTGATCGCCATCTAATTTAAGTTCAATCAGTTCAAAATCAAGTTTTTTCTCTAACAGCGCAATCCATACACGGCGAGAATTGAAAGATATTGGCTCATGATAAAGCTTCAACATAAATAACTCCCTTTTGTGTATGTACTTAATTCTATTGCCTAATCCTAGAATTGCTCTAGCAAAGTTTCAACTCTAGCGTTATGAGACAGAAAAGAAAATAAATGTGTGTAACTCAGTTTGCCTTCTTTGTCTAACACAAACTGTGCTGGTAGAGGCGCTCCTAATGCTTGCCCTACTTCATAAGCACGGAAAACAGCGCAGCTAGGATCGCTTAATAAAGGTATGTTCAAACCCAAATCAATAACGACTTTTTGACTCTGCCGTTCGTCGGTACTTGTAATCATCAAAACTTCTACGCCCCGCTTAGTAAACTGCTCGTAGTGTTCATTTAGGGCTTTAATGTGAGGAAAGCAAAAGGGGCAATATTGCTTTTCGGTGAAGATACGAGTAAAAGCAAGTATTACTGGTTGTTTACCTTTAAAGTTCGCTAATTTGACTAGCTGGCTATTAGTAATATCTGGCAGCGTAAAGTTTGGAGTTGTCTCTCCTAGTTTTAGGCTGTTGGTAGCTGGAATTGGCAAAAGATTGCGGAAAAATCGCTGATTTAATAATCCGCTAAAGTCGCTGGAAGTTAACACAATACCTTATCTCTTCAATCTAAGTTAAAAATAAACTAAAACCCCAACACTTTATCCGATAACAAATATCAGCAGTGTTGGGGTTTTGGAAATTTAGAGGTAGCTATTAGTGTTATTGACATACACTAGCCACCAAGATTTAGACAGAGGCAAAGAAGACTTTTGACTTAACTGGATCAGGAGTCATTGTCTGGTCGCCTGGTTGCCAACCAGCTGGGCAAACTTCATCAGGATGAGACTGAACATACTGAATTGCTTGCAGTGTTCTTAAGGTTTCATCGACGCTGCGACCAAATGACAGGTTGTTGATCGTTGCGTGCTGAATCACACCTTCTTTGTCAATAATGAACAAACCTCGGAGGGCTACGCCTGCTTCTGGATCAAGAACGTTGTAGGCGGCACTAATTTCTTTTTTGATGTCGGAAACAAGGGGGTAATTAAGATCGCCAACACCGCCAGCCTTGCGATCGCTCTGAATCCAAGCTAGGTGGGAAAACTCACTGTCAACAGAAACTCCAAGCACTTCGGTGTTAATTTGCTTAAAATCGTCGAAGCGATCGCTAAATGCGGTAATTTCAGTAGGGCAAACAAAGGTAAAGTCTAGTGGATAGAAGAATAAAATGACATACTTGCCACGATAGTCGGACAGTTTAATTGTCTTGAATTCCTGATCGACTACAGCCGTTGCAGTAAATTCTGGAGCCACTTGACCAACTCTCAGACATCCTTCTGCTGCATAACTTAAAGGCATTAAACTAATTCTCCTTTATGCTTCTACTTGCGAGTAATTACGAGAAAAGCCAATACAGACTTACCCGTATACGCAACTACTAATTATTTACGAACTGTTACAAATATATCATAGTCATAACGATTTTGAGTAGCAAATGGGTGATTTAGATGCGAGAGAATGGCTGCTGACTAATGGGCTAGGTAGTTTTGCGAGTGGTACGATTTCAGATGCGCGCACTCGCACATATCATGGCTGGCTGATTGCAGCGCTTGACCCACCTAGTAAGCGGACGCTCTTGCTTTCGCACCTAGAGGCAAGTTTAGAAGTGGGCGATTCAGTCGTGGCGCTAGGGACAAATTTCTGGGGTAGTGGCACAGTAGAACCGAGTGGGTACAAGCTGCTACAGAGTTTTGAGATTTCGCCAGTTCCTAGCTGGATTTGGGCTCAGGATAACTGGCAGTTAAGCAGACGAATAGTGATGCCTAATCAGAGGCAAGAGGCAAGAGGCGAGAGGCAGGAAAAGGTAAAATCTACTTCCCAACAACGCCAGTCGCTTCAACGGGGGGAACCCCCGCACAGCGCTGGCTCCCCAACACCAAACACCCAACACCCATTTTGTCATCGGATTTTGATTGAGTACCGCTATGAAGGTAGTGAGGCGGCGATTTTGAGATTGCGGTTGATGATTGGCGATCGCGACTTTCACCACCAGCAACAAAATCACCCAATGTTACAGTTTTCTCAAATTATTGGGAAACACCAAATTTGTCTCCAAGCGGTTCAATCAGGACAATTGGGAACAGCTTGGCAATTGCGCTGGACGCAAGGAGAGTATCAAGCAGATCCAGTGTGGTATTGGGATTATTGGTTGCCAGAGGAAACAAAAAGAGGATTAGGCGATCGCGAAGACTTGTACAGCCCAGGCTACCTCACAGTAATTTTACAACCAGGAACAACTGTAACGATAGAAGCCACTACTCAACTGGACTTGCAACACTGCCTTAATTCCGAGGAATTTGAACAAGCTGTGCAGGCAGAACAAAAACGGTTAGCCGATCAGTTTGCCCAGCTAGATGAGCCTAAATTGCAACGAACAAAGGAAAGCCTTTCGCCTTGTCCCCGCATCGTGTCTCCTTGTCCTCTTCCTTGGCAGCAACTTTTACAAGCTGGAGATCAATTTATTGTCTATCGAGCTTCAATTGCAGGACCGACTGCGATCGCTGGTTATCATTGGTTTAATGATTGGGGGCGCGATACCTTAATTGCACTACCAGGATTAGCGCTAACAACACAGCGATTTGACTTAGCCAAAGGGTTACTAAAAACTTTTGGTCATTATTGTCAATATGGTCTAATTCCAAATACATTTCCTGATGCCGGAACTGAACCGTTTTATAACAGTATTGATGCAACGCTCTGGTGGATTGAAACTTTGGGTCTTTACCTAGAAGCTACACAGGATTGGAATTTCCTGGCTGAACAATATCCTGTAGTACAGCAAATATACAAAGCCTTCACAACTGGCACGAAATACAATATTCAAGTTGATGCTGCTGATGGGCTAATCAGTTGGGATGCCCCTGGTGTAGCACTAACGTGGATGGATGCCCTAGTTGACGGTCAACCTGTCACCCCACGTCGCGGTAAATCTGTAGAAATTAATGCTCTCTGGTACTCTGCTTTGTGTTGGGCTAGTGGTTGGGCGGAACGCTTGAGCAGTGAGCCAGATATGGCGGGAGTACGCTTGAGCAATCAGGCGCGACGTTATGAGCAACAGGCACAGCAAGTTAAAGCATCGCTGCAAAAGTTCTGGAACCCTAATAAGGGATACTTATACGATACAATTGAGCCGGATGATCGCCTAAACGCTCAAATTCGACCGAATGCTGTTTTAGCGCTTTCGCTATATCATTGTGGGTTTCCTCCCGTGCAAGCGCGTCAGGTACTTGAGCAGGCGAAGACTAGCTTACTTACGCCTTACGGTCTGCGTAGCCTAGAGTCCGATGATCCAGAGTATATTGGTAACTATGGGGGAGACTCAGTTGATCGCGATCGCGCTTACCACCAAGGCACTATTTGGAGTTGGCTAATTGGTCCTTTTATTCGGGCTTGGCGGCGATTTTATGACTCCGAGCCAGTTCCCTTGAACTGTCAACCCTTAGTGAATCACTTTCTTAACCAAGCCTGTATTGGTTCAATTTCTGAGATTTTTGATGGTGATCCGCCTCATGCACCCAAAGGAGCGATCGCCCAAGCTTGGTCTGTTGCCGAATTAATCCGCCACTGGCACGACCTTGAGATTTAATTTAAAAAATGTTTAAATGGCTCAGGTCGGAGTTGAACCAACGACCCCAGGCTTATGAGTCCCGTGCTCTAACCAACTGAGCTACTGAGCCAAATTGTTTATCTACGATATATAACCATAGCACAAAAAAGCAATGCAATCAATTTTTTTACTTAAATTCAGATATTGACAGATTGCAATAAATATGAGTTTGAAAACTTTAAAAGGATAGACTAAAAATTCTTTATTCGTGTTCTAGACTGTCAACAGCTACAGAACTTGCATAGCGCTGTAGCATATTGATTTAAATACTGTTAATGCTCATGTTCAGCAAATGAACCTGTACGGCTTCCTTCAGTCACTCGGCATTGCCAACCCTAGCGGTTCGGGATGGTTAGCAGTAATGTTTACCTTTCTGTTAGCTTGGGGAGTTACGTGGCGTTTAATCCCCTCAGTACGCTTGTTTGCCTTGCGTGTTGGTTGGGCAGACCAACCCAACGAGCGACGGCTTAACCGAGAACCCTTACCTAATGCGGGCGGCTTGGTAATTTATGCTGGGGTACTCGCTGCCTTAGTGCTAGCAACTCTATTAAGACCAATCATCATTGAAGGTGTATTGGCTGAGGTGCTGACTATTTTACTAGGCGGCTCGATTTTAGTGCTTGTAGGCTTTATCGACGACCAGTTTAGTTTACCCGCTTGGGTTCGTTTATTGACCCAGATTCTAACAGCACTTTTACTGATATCTAGCGGCATCCGAATTGAAGCCCATTTTGGCACTTTTACCGACCCACTATTCTCGATATTGCTTACAGTATTGTGGGTTGTAGGCATTACCAACGCCATCAACTTAATGGACGGCATGGATGGCTTGGCAGGAGGAGTCAGCTTTATTACCGCTATGAGCCTTTTAGCAGTTTCAGCCCAATTTGAAACTAGAGCAGCCGCAACGTTGCTTCTAGCTGCGTTGGGAGGTGGAGCACTCGGCTTTTTGCGACACAACTTTCACCCTTCACAAATTATTATGGGCGATGCTGGAGCCTACTTTTTTGGGTATGTTTTAGCTGCTACTAGCATCTTAGGCAACCTCAAAGTAACTACAGTGTTCTCGCTCGTACCTCCAGTTCTGTTTTTACTCTTGCCAGTGCTAGACACTACTCAGGTATTTGTGCTGCGGTTAATTGCGGGTAAAAATCCCCTCAGTACCCCTGGCAAAGACCACTTGCATCACCGCTTGCTTGCTAGAGGTTTATCACAACGTCGTACTGCGCTCACACTTTGGGCAGTTACTTTAGTTTGTAACTCACTGGCAATGAAACTGCAAGGCATGACTGAAGTAGCGATTTTGGTCACTCTTGGCAGCATTATTATCCTGTTAAGCTTTACTATTTGGCGCAGGATACAGGCAGTGTCACAAAGAGCAGTTCGCTAGAAATAAAGGGAGCTATATTTGCTCCCTTTGCAAGTCAATTATTTAAACGGGAAGAGTAAGTAGCCGCCGCAAGCTCCGCTGGAAAGTGAGTAGTGAACAGTGAAATAAAATCTTTTCTTGTCTACTCACTGCTCACTTCTTCACTTTTTATCTACTCACCTCCGACTGGTAACTCTTTTTGGAAGAAAGGCAATTGGATTAACTGCGGACCTGCCTCCTGGATGTACCTCAAAGTGAAGGTGTGGCCCAGTGCTGAAGCCTGTGCTGCCCATATCAGAAATTTGCTGACCTTGCTCAACTGCTTGGCCTGCCTGCACCCGCAGCCGGTGATTGTGAGCATAGCGCGTGATAGTACCATCCGTATGCTTGATCTCCACGAGTTTGCCATAGCCGCCAGAATTCCAGCCAGATCTAACCACAACGCCGGGAGCCGCCGCGAGAATTGGCGTTCCAATCGGGGCAGCAATATCAATTCCTTTGTGCATACGTCCCCAGCGCCAGCCATAACCGGAAGTTAGGACACCTTTTGCTGGCCAAATATATCCCTTTAAGGGAGTGGAATTCGGTTTAGGCAAGTAAGTATCTACTCCCCCCAAAGGTGGCAACTCTGGAGAAACTTGCCGTCCTCTTAAAGTTTGAATCGATTCAGAGGCATCTAAACCGCTAGCTGCTGTTGCTACTCTAGCTTTAGTTTTAGCTTGAGAGGTAGGAACCGCTTGAGCGACACGGAACTCTGGATTAATCGGTTCATTAACTGATTTAAGCGAACGTACTTGAGGATTAATCCTTTGAGCAGGAATGGCTACTGTAGTGGGTGCGGGAACTTGAGCTGATGTTGGTACTGTAACGGTTTCATTCACTACGGGCATAAGTTGACTAGCTCTATGCTGGGCATAGTATTTCTGCCGTAATTTCTGAATATCAGTCTGCAAATCTTGAGGATTTGTTAAGCTCACCTGAGTTTCATAATCAACAGGTGTAGCCGTCAGTTGCTCTGCTGCGTCTGAAATGCTACCACCCATGCCAGTATAGGCAACACTACTGTTATTGGCAGATGATAATGGTGGAATAACAAATACGGATGCAACATTAGATGCAGATGCCGCCGTTTTAGATTGAGGAGGGCGGTTGATAATGGTAATTGTTTGACCTATACCATTACTAGCTTGCGAGGTAGGAATTTTGAGATTTTGATTGATTTCAATCAAATCTGGATCACTTAAGCGATTAGTCTCTATCAGTTCAGATACCTGAATTTTGTGCTGACGAGCGATCGCCGATAGCGTATCTCCAGCTTTCACCTGGTAATCTTGTGCTGGTGATTCTACAGCAATTAATTCTTTTTTGGCATCTTGGACAGCAGGAACCCCGGCTACGATTTCCGGCGTAATTTCTATATCCTCTAGAACTGTGTTTTCGTTGCTCGTTACATCAGATGGTACCAAATCTTGAGCTTGAGTATCACTTTCTAGTGTCGGTGAAATTGCTGCCTCACTTGAATCCGTTGGTGTTTCCAATGGCAATTCTGAATCTGCAACTGTAGCTTCTGGTATTGCTGGTAACTGCTGCAAGTCAACTTCTGGGCTTTCTATACTTATCGGATCAAGCGACGGTTGGGCTACGTTTTGTTGTTTTACTGTGTCTACAACTACAGGATTAATACTTGCTTCGGTTGGAGGTGCTTTTAATGGCACTGCCAAACTTCCTACTGTGGCTTCTGGGGTTGCTGGTGACTGCTGTAAGCCAAAGACTGGCTCTTCGTTGCTTTTAACTATAATTGGCGATCGCGCGGCAACGTTTTGTTCTACTGTGTCTACAACTATCGAATTAACACTTGCTTCGTTTCTACTTGGCGATGTCAAAGTAGTATTAGGCTGTGCCAGTGGAGTAATTACAGGTGAAGGAGCTGCCTGAGCATTCAGTTCTGTCAGACTATCTTTAGCGGGATTCGATGTTTGCTTTAAGCGGTTAATCAAAGCCCTTTGCTTTGGGTTGACTTCAGCATTAACTGTTACCGCCGATTCTGCTAATAGCGGTGTGACTACTATTGCTGGTGTTTTGGCAATTTCAGTGCGTTGAAGTTCAACTGAGGGCGGCTGAGACAGCGTTTCGATTTGTCTAGCTTTGAGTTTTTGAACAAGTCTATTTTCGCGCTGAATTCTTACCACTTTTTCAGCTTGGATTGCAGGAGGCTGAGGCTTGTTGTAACCAGAAATTCCTGCTTTTTTGTCTAACGCGATCGCATGAGGCTTGGTTAATTTGCTGACTCTAACGCCTGCGACTTCCCTAAAACGTTGATTTGCACCAATAGTAAACTTTTCGCTATTCGTCTTTACTTGATAGTTCTGAGCTTGCTCTAAGCTTGGCTCCTTTTGCACAGATTCAATTACAGGCGATACAGGTGGTAAAACCTCTGCTTTGGGTTGCACTGGCTGATTGAGCTGTTCTACAGCCAAAGAAGATGCAGCAACCGATACTGGTTCTACCGCTTTCGGTTCCACCAAGTTTACACTTTCGTTTTTAGCAGCTTCAGTAGTTGTGACGGGAGCGCTATTAGCCGTCGGCTCATTGCTTATCGCTTCAGCTGCTGGAGCGCGATCACTTTGTCGAGTCAGTAAAAGATTGGGCGCTCCCATTGAGATTACTAAGCCAACGATCGCCACTGATGTGCGAACCCGCCGTTTGAGCTTTGGCTGAACTGACTTGCAGTGTCGTCCTTGCAAAGCATCATTGCTGGCTGCACAGGTAGGAACAGCTTTAACCTTCTTCGTCCATCCTCGTTTCAAAAATGACCTCCTATGAGCACTAGGGCTTAACTGCCTTCGATTTATTGAGTCTATTACCAGTCGAATGATTTAAAACACTGTAACAACAGATTTACTTGATACCCAGTAGACATAGCTTAAGCAAGATTACTCGGCATTTATTATTTAAACAAGCTTATAGACAATTAGCAAAAATTCAACATCATAATTTTCTTGTTGAAGATCCTCCTTACCAGGTTTGGTATCGTTTTAATTGATCATCCTGCGGCTCAGGTGCTATCTATGAAGGTTGGACACTCGCACTACTGGACAACTGAAGCTGTTGCCTCACCTTTTTTCCTCCAAACAAAACTATAGCCTACAATCTCGTATCCAAAACCGTGATTTGATCACTTTCTTCTAAGTTTCAGTTTCTTATTAATACAACAGCCGACTTTACGCCGATTCTTTTAAGCAAAACAAGTATGTACTCTTACTGTTTCTTGTCAAGTTGAGTTAACCCAAAGTTTGAGCAAACTAGCTTAAAGTGCTTATTCAGCTTGACTTAACGCTTTTACTTTTTCTAGCAGCGCTGATTTAATATGACTAAAATCTATCGCTTAAATACTGACATTTAATTAGTTACTTATATAAATTTCTTATATTAACTGAATCTATTTTTGGAAAAATTTTTTAATTTACCGCAAGTAACGGTATAAATTTATGCTTCTAAATGGACCATAAATAGGTGTCAATATAAAAACAAGTAATTAATAATATATAAATACAAACAGTTAAAGGTAAGCAATCTACAAAGTATGCGCTTTCTTAATCTAAGAGAGGTTACTTACGTATTAATTGTCAATTAGAGAAGATATTAAACAGATAGCTGAAATTAAAGCTTGAAATTATTAATTTAAATAGTCTAATTGACGACGGGCTTCAAATAAACCTATAGCTACACTGACTGAGAGATTTAAGCTGCGGACACCTGGTTGCGCCATCGGAATATATAGACTTGCTGCACAAGTGGAAATAACTGTTGGTGGTAAACCAGTAGTTTCGCTACCAAATAGTAGCCAGTCATTTGCTTGAAACTGGAAGTTTGCGTAATTACAATTGCCGTTGACGCTGAAACCAAGGCATCGTCCCCCACGTTGTTGAGAGTAGGTTTGAAAAGTATCAACAGAGTCGTGCTGATGCAATTTAACATAGGGCCAGTAGTCTAAACCAGCGCGTTTTAGGTAGCGATCGCTGATTTCAAAGCCCAACGGCCCCACTAGATGTAGTTCTGTATCTGTTGCGGCGCAAGTACGGGCAATATTACCAGTATTTGGCGGAATTTGCGGATTAATTAAGACAACTTGCGGCATTTGGTACGTACTTTGCCTAACTTATACAATTGAAATATTTATATACGTATAATCTACCTAAAGATAGAAGCAAAGTATAGGTTTTATTTATAAGTAGTGACTGAGATAGATTGATTAGATATTTTGAATTCTGGTTTAAGGCATCACCCTCGAAAGATGACCACAGAAGAGAAGAGGAGAATGAAGGCGCACAGAGCACGCCTATCCCAGTTGCAAAATAAATATTGGATTTTTACAACTTAAATTCCAGCGATCGCTATTCTTTTGACTAAATTAAGCCACTAACCCAGTACATAACTTGTCTTCTAGTTCTTGTTCTTGCTCTTGCATGGCAAGACTCGCTTGGGTTATAACTTGGCGAACGTCAAGACCACAAGAGTATAGACTTAACCACTGCTGCGCTTCGTTTCCTTCCCGCAGAATTTTTGCTAAAGGTGAGAGGAAACAGCTAAAGCCCCTTTGTTTAGCTCTAGCCCATACTTCTTGATAAATTTCCGCAATCCAATCTCTGGCTGTAATTATTCTGCCGTCTTGCCAATGTCGTAACTGAGCATCAAGACTGTATTGAGCGGCGGCGGCTTCATTAGCAGCAGTGAGGGCGATTAATTCTTCTGGTGAAATCGTACTCATTTCTAATGGATCAAGCCTTGGATCTTCAATTAGCTGCCACAAACGCGCTTCTAATAAGGCAGAGATCGATAGTAAAGCAATGGGGTCACTGACAAGATCACAAATTCGTAATTCAAGCCGATTCAGGTCATAAGGACGGCGATCGCCATTTGGTCGCACAGATACCCACAAATGACGGACATTTTGCATTGTCCCTGCTGCTAGCTGGGCTTCAACCCACTGAATATGATGAGCATGACTTTCAAATAAAGGTACATATGATGGAGTTTGAGGGAAAAGTCCCCAACGGGTGGAGTGATATCCCGTAGCTTTACTATCTATAAACGGAGAAGCAGCACTTAAGGCAAGGTATAGAGGTGCTTCAACGCGAATTAAGCGACACGCCCGCATCAACACTTCTGGGTCGCTGATGCCTACGTTAATATGAACGCTGGCGGTAACAACTTTAGTACCGTAGGTTTGCTCAATATAAGCGTGATAAGGGTTATTAGGGTCTGATCGATAAAAGCGATCGCTTCCACCTACAGACAAGGTACTTCCAGGAATTAGGGTGTAATTGCCCAAGCGCTTGATGTAATCTCGTAGCTGCACTCGTGGACGCACCAGGCTACACAATAGCTGATCGTATTGATGATAAGGTGGAGTTATGTATTCCACATTGCGGCTATCTGGTTCGCGCACAAACCCATCCAAGGAGTCCACGATCTTGTCTGATAGCCCAACAATATCGCCTTGTGGTGTCCCTGTGTACATCTCAATCTCGAAGCCTTTTGATAGCAGCACCTTGTTCTCCTTGGCTTTTGTTGGGTTTTATTTAGAATTGTATCAAATTAGACGGGAAGTGAGTAGTGAGTAGACAAGAAGTGATAGTGAGTAGGCAAGAAGTGAAGAACTAAGCCGTGAGTAGACAAGATAAGAAGTGAGCAGTGAGTAGACAAGACAAGAAGTGAGTAGTGAGTAGATACGAAGTGAGTAGTGAGTAGATACGAAGTGAGTAGTGAGTAGATACGAAGTGAAAAAGTAAGCGGTAAGTAAACAAGACAAGATTTTATTTCACTGCTCACTACTCACTCTCCACTACTCACTTCTTCACTACTCCCTCCGCCTACGCTTATGTGATTTTTACAGGCGGTAATGGCGATAAACTTCAGTGGCTGCTCGATGTAGGAGAGAGTGGCGATAAACCAGTGAGTTAAGATCGTCAGCATAACCACCGCCGATTACACAGGCGACGGGATATCCACGACTTAAACAGGTAGTTAAAACCTGCATTTCGCGGCGAAATATCCCACTATCTGTCAGCGCTAATTTTCCCAAGCGATCGCCTACGTGCGGATCAACTCCAGCATCATATAGTACCAAATCTGGCTGGAAATTAGCTAGTAAATCTGGTAAATGCTGGGCTAGGGTTTGGAGATATTCGTCATCTTCCATCCCAACTGCCAAGGGAACATCAAAATCGCTTTTCTGTTTAGTGCCAGGAAAGTTGACTTCGCAGTGCATCGAAAAAGTAAAAATGCTGCTGTCATCTTGGAAGATAAAAGCTGTACCGTCTCCTTGATGAACATCCAAATCAATAATTAAGACTTTGTGGACAAGATCTAATTGTTGCAAAACACGGGCTGCGATCGCTAAATCATTAAAAATACAGAAACCAGAGCCATAATCGGGAAAAGCATGATGTGTCCCCCCAGCAGTATTACAAGCCAACCCATAACGTAGCGCCAGTTGAGATGTCAAAATTGTACCGCCTACCGCCGTGCAGGTGCGATTTACTAACGCTGGACTCCAAGGCAACCCAATTCGTCGCTGTGCCTTTGCGTCTAGTGTTCCTGTATAGTAAGCCTGAATATAGCTAGGAGTGTGAATTAACTCAATCCAATCTTGAGGCGGACTTTCGGGTGTGTAAAATTGTGCTGGCTGTGCTACCTCGTCAGCTAATAGTAGCTCATAAAGTTGTCGGAACTTTGGCATCGGGAAACGATGACCTTCAGGCAAGGGTGCAACATAATCTGAGTGATAAACCAGTGGCAAATCCATCTATGTGACTAAAGCCATGAAGTTTAAACTGGAGAAACTAGCAAATAAGCGGTGCTTGTTTTTTGAAGCAATCGCGCAATGTAACTGAGAGGAAAGCTGATGCAAGGCAAAATTATTTGGCAACAAAGTGGCACCAAACCTGAAAATCCTAATAATTTGGCATTTATCAGTCAATGGTGGCGAAGTTTAGCTAATCAGAAAATTACTTTTTCCCAACGCATGATTCCCCAAAGTGGCGAGGTAGACGAATTAAATTGGGACATTCAAAAGTTTGATGAAGTTTTTGAGTTGAAAAACCCTGATTTGCGCGGTATTACCCTTTATTGGCGTAAAAGTGATTCGGAACAGGAACGCAACACTACACCTCATCAGCTTGTATTAGATACCCGTCGCCAGCAGTTATACATTTTTCCACAGTCACAAAAGCAGCTAGTTCTGCGAGTGGAATTGCCACAAATTATTTATGAAACAATTGAGGTGAAAAATCCTCAGATAGAATATAGCTTCCTTGGGGAACACATCCTTACTCTGCGGGACGTTCAGCAACGGCTAGAAGTAAAAATTACACTCAGCAAAAATTCTCTCAGCCAACTAAAACAACAGCTACCTTCTTAATAATTTCCTTACCTAAACGAGCAAATCAGATAACGCACCACTGATCATTCTAACCAGCCGTTGACTGCCGTTCCAGCATTGAGGAGAGGTGAGAAGTAACTTTACTGTAGCGGCGAGTAATTAAGAGCGAAGATTGACATTGAATTGCTAGTTGATCTGTATATCTGCCCAAAGTTTGCCGTTCAATTCCCCAAGCGCGGCTAGTACCAGCAATGGTGAGATCAACGGCGGCAGATGCCTCTATTACAGCTTGAATTGGCTCTACTGCTTCGATATTTTGGATATTAATGCGATCGCGTACACCAAGAGGCAATTGCTTCATTACACTGCTAAACTCATAACTTAAATCACTATGAACCTGACCTACTGGTACTACTCGTAAAATTGCCAAGCGACAGTTATCACGATTAACAAGTAGTCTCAAAGCAAGTTCTAGGGCTAAATCATCATGAATATTGGCAGCGTAAGGCACTAATAATGTCTCTAAGCGTTCCCCGCCTCTTTCTACAAACACTGCCACATCTACTGGCGCAGTGCTAAGAATTTGGCCAACTCGCCCACCCAATCGATTCTTGCTCAAATCTGGGCGATGCCATCCCACCATAATTAAATCAGCTTCGTCAAGTGCAGCGATGTCGGCTGTTGTCCTGGCAATTTTGTTAGTAATTCTCACAATTGGCTGCACATATGAGCGGCTCTCAGCAGGTTCCAAAGTTTGAATTAATTGTTCTAGCTTGCGCCGCCGCTCTTGGATTAAGCGATTAGCTTCATCGGGGGTACTGTCAAAAGCATATTCTTCTAGTTCAATCAAACTTAGGGGATGTACAACAGCTGGTTGCAAGCGATTACCAGCGATCGCTACTGCCAATTGTAGTAATCCTCGTTGTGTACTAGGATTTGCTACTGGCACTAAAATCCGATAAGTGACTTTCTCTACGCCTACTTCAGTTTTTGGCTCTACTAAATCTAGCTTGATCAAATGTTTCGGATAAGTCCACTCCAATAGCGGTGAAGTCATAAATGTTGTCACTAAAGCCATAATTACCAGCATGGTAAAGAGTAAAGGCGAGATCACACCCAGACTCAAACCAATATTCAGCACAATCAGCTCAGTCAAACCCCTTGTATTCATCAACCAACCAAGCGCCGAGGCTTCTCGGTTCTCGATGCCACTCACACGAGCAGCTATGTAAGTGCCAACATATTTGCCTATAATTGCTACTCCGACAACAGCTAGACAAAGTAGCCACAAACCAGGAGTATTGAGTAAGCCAATTTGTGTCCGCAAGCCACTATAAGCAAAAAATACTGGTAGCAGAAAAATTAAAACAAAATCTTCGGTTTTTTGAGCTAATTCCCGCACTAGACCTTCATTTTTAGGCATTACGGCTCCCAATAAAAAAGCACCAAAGATCAGGTGAATGCCAATTAGTTCTGTGATTAAGGCGGAAGCAACTACACCCATGTAAATCCAAGCTAGGGCAAGCTGGCTCAACCGCCCTCTATGCTCATAATAGGTGGCAAGACGTTTTAGGAACCAACGCCCCACCGTCACCATAAATGCGATGTAGATTAAAGATTCGATAATAGTGGGGAAAGCGCCTGTGATCGTGTTGGTATGTGCAACTGCGATCGCTACTGCCAATACGCACCAAGCCGTCACATCATCCACCGCCGCACAAGTCAACGCCAATGTTCCTAAGCGCGTTTTCTGCAAGTTACTCTCGGTGATAATCCGTGCTAAAACGGGAAAGGCTGTAATTGACATCGCCGCCCCTAAAAAGAGGGAAAAGGCAGTAAAAGAAACACTGGCATTAGAAACTAGGGGATACAACAGCAGGGCTAGCAATGTTCCTAGTGAAAAAGGCACTAAAATACTGACGTGGGAAATTAAAATTGCTACCTCTAACTGACCACTAAGATATTTTGGATTTAGCTCTAGCCCAATCAAAAACATGAAAAATATTAGCCCTATCTGAGATAGCACCTCTAAAAAGGGAACTGCCTCAGCTGGGAATAAAGCTGCTGCTACACCAGGAGCAACCAAACCTAATAAAGATGGTCCCAGCATAATCCCAGCAATAATTTCGCCAATCACTAGCGGTTGCTTAATCCAACGGCATCCTAGCCCCACAAGCCGCGAAAAGCCAATTACAATTAGCACTTCGATCAGAACAAGAACGACAATAGAGGGGGAAAAATTGAAATCCATACTTTCCTCAAGTGCCAGGTGTTTCTCTGATCATCTGCAAAGTACCTTATGCTGTCAATTTCCCTAAAATTAAGGAAATACACCGAGACATTAAGTTTAACAACCTCTTCGATAGGGTGATACTCGTCCAACTTGCAGTTTAAGAACTGAAGAGTGAATAAAATATTTTCCTATTTACTTATTACTCACTTGTCCACTTTGTATTAGCCGCGCTAGTTTTTGCATCTGTAGTCCTTACTACTCACTTTCCACTACTCACTACTCACTCCTTGCTTGTTCTAAGCTCTATTAGAAGCAAGTTTATCGGCTATACGGGTAGTCTCTGGCAGCCGATATTTCGGTGTGCAGCGCAACACATATTCAATTGCAGTAGGTAGGCTCACACGATGACCACTAGAAATATACAATGGCTTTGTTCCCGTGCGTGTCCGTAGCACTACGCCAATTGTTTCACCACGATGTCGTAAAGGTTTCCAGCTACCTTTTTGATCTAGTAATTCTTCATGCTTACCCACAAGTAGAGATTTGGCGACACCAATTGTTGGCATATCTATAAGCAAGCCCAAGTGACAAGCAATCCCAAACCGTCGCGGATGGGCAATGCCTTGACCATCACATAAAATTATGTCTGGGATAGTATTAAGCTTTTCTAGGGCATCAAGCACGGCTGGAATTTCTCGAAATGACAGGAATCCTGGTACATACGGAAAAGAAGTAGGACGACGCGCGATCGCAGTTTCTTGTAATTGCAAGTCAGGAAAACTCAATACAGCCACTGCTGCACGGCTTATCGTGCCGTCTGCTTCGAAGCCCATATCCACGCCAGCGACATACTGGATTGGTTCAGTGAGAGCGTCTTTTGTAATTACCTCGCCCCTAAGCTGTTCTTGAATCGTGATCGCTTCTTCTATGGTTGCAGGCCAAGTATGTCGTTGAGAAATTTTCATATACCATTTAGCACAATGCTATTTCAGCAAAACAACTAGCTAAACCAACAGAATTTATTGGGATAAAAGCTTCTATTTGTGCGATTGCCTAAGTAATTGAACTAAGACTTAAAGATTATAACGATTGTAACAACCAATAAAAAATAAAATAAACATTTTCCAACTGCGATCGCTGAAAGTGTTACACTACCATTAAATATCATTCATCCTGTCAGTTTATCTAGTCCATAGCAGAAATCAAAATAACTGCTCAAAACAAAAATTTTTTAATTTCAACTTAGTTGCAGCTTGCTATTTTTACTTTAAATTGGTATAATTTGATAATGGAAGTATAACCAAGAATAAAAAGTTTGTACAGATTTCGATTATAAAGTAAAGTATACCAAAAAAAATCGTTGTTGTCTAGAGCGTGTCATCAATTAGGTAAGCTGGAATTGGCGATACATCAGATAAGCTGATTAGAACCACCATGACGACTCGACGTTACGCCCTTAGAGATGACCAGTGGGAGCGCATCAAAGACCTGCTA
>JAESFL010000319.1_pt1 | contig 39181 bp, 37 predicted proteins | sample 9269401 | NCBI WGS metagenome assembly JAESFL01 (sample SAMN14506025, study PRJNA617098) | algae metagenome | isolation source: Gloeocapsa sp. UFS-A4-WI-NPMV-4B04 and co-occurring heterotrophs from desert... | place: USA: Utah | collected 2006-10-01 | reverse complement strand
CCTCCGTGTGATGCCAGGGACCGCGCCTGCCGCGGCCCCGATGTGCATTCGTCGCCCGGCACGCGGGGGAGGTTCATGGCCGCGGCTGGATTTTTCGGCGAGCCGCCTCGACCCGCGCCCTTGCGTGTGCCAGCGCACCGGATCCCTGGTGAGGCGCTGGCGTGAACCCGTGCGCGGGGATGAGCGACCCAAGAGGAGCCGGGCGCCTGACCGGGTGCCCGCGCCAAAACCCGTGCTCGACGTGAGGTCGTCCGCTCGGCCGGTTCGCCAGCCCGCACCTCGGCAGTTTGGTTCTGGAAAGGCCGATGCTAGGATTGCCGTTAAGACAGGAGTGTCTGTCATGAGCCCAACCCTGCTTCGCCGCGTTGCCCGCCCGCGAACCTCGCGGGCCGGAACGATGCGCTGGCCTTTCCTCGGGCTCGCCGTCGCCCTGGCTCTCGCGGCGGCGACGCCTCCCGTGCACGCCCAATCCAGGGATACGCCCCGGGGCGGGATCGGGCCGGGCGCCGGGCGTCCCACCTATCCCATGCCCCCGCGGGGACCTTCCTGGGATCAGGACGGCCCCGGCATCGGCGGCATCGTCGGCGGTGTGATCGGCATCCTGCCCCGCCCCCGCCCGAGGCCCCAGGTGATCGACGAGGACATCGAGGACGAGCCGCCTCCGCGGGGGCGCCCGGCCGTCGTCGAGAGCGAGCCGGAGCGTCCCCGCCGGCCGCAGCCCGGCGCCCGCCCGGGTCCGCGCAAGCCGCCCGCGCAGAGCGCCGCCGTGCCCGCCGCCCGCCCCAATCCGCGCAAGCCGCCCGTGCAGAGCGCCGCGGCGCCCGAGGCGCGCCGTCAGGCCGCAAAACCGCCGACCGCGCCGGGTCGCACGGCGCAGCGGCCGCCCGCGCCGCCCGTGGCCCCGCGCTCCGTTCCGCCCGTCCCGGCCGTGGCCGCGGACCTCACCATCGTGCCCGACGAGGTCTTGTTCGAAACCCGCCCCGGGGTCACAGCCGGCGCCGTCGAGGGGATTGCCCGCTCGTTGCGGCTGACGCGGATCTCCTCGCAGCCGATCGCCCTCATCGGCAGCACCCTGCACCGCTACCGCATCACGGACCGGCGGCCGGTGGCCGCGGTGGTCGACGCCCTGCGCCGCGACGCCCGCATCGCCTCCGTTCAGCCGAACAGCATCTATCGCCTCCAGCAGGGCGCTCCCTCCGGGGGCCAGCCCCCCGGCCGCAGCCCTCTGGCGGACGCCCAATACGCCCTTGCCAAGATGCGGATCGCCGAGGCCCATCGGCTCGCGACGGGCGAAGCCGTGCGCGTCGCCGTGATCGATTCCATGGTGGACGCCACTCATCCGGAACTGGCAGGCGCCGTAACGGCCGCCTTCGATCCGGCGGGCGGCAAAGCCACGCCCCACACCCACGGGACGGGCGTCGCCGGCATTCTCGCCGCGCGCTCCCAGCTCACGGGGATTGCGCCCCGGGTCGAGGTGCTGGCGATCCGGGCTTTCACGGGCGAGCGCGGCAAGCCCGGCGCCGACGGCACCACCTTCCATATCGTGCAGGGGATCGATTGGGCCGCGGCCCAAGGAGCGCGCGTGGTGAACATGAGCTTCGCGGGACCCCGCGACGAGCTCCTGGGTCGGATCCTGGCGGCGGCGCGCCGGCGGGGGATCGTGCTCGTGGCCGCAGCCGGCAATGCGGGCCCGACCTCGCAGCCCCTCTATCCCGCCGCGGACGAGAACGTGATCGCGGTGAGCGCGAGCGACGCCGAGGACCGGATCTACCCGGTCTCGAACCGCGGCGGCCATATCTGCGTCGCGGCGCCCGGGGTCGACATCCTCATGCCGGCGCCCGGCAACGCCTACCAGCTCTCCTCGGGGACCTCGATGGCGGCGCCCCACGTGGCGGGCGTCGTGGCGCTCCTGCTGCAGGCGCAACCCACGCTGATGCCCGAGGAGGTAAGGACCGCCCTCCGGGCAGGAGCGCGGGATCTGGGACCCGTGGGGCAGGACCCGGATTTCGGGGCCGGCTTCGCGGATGCCCTCGCGGTCCTGGAGCCTCCCGACGCGAAGCCCCGGGCCGGCGCCGCGACCGGGGGCCCGACGGATGCCGTCGCGGTCGGAGAGGGGCCGGCGGCGACGCCCCGGACCGGCACGGATCCGGCCGCGCAGGCCGCTGAAATTCAGCCCCGTCCTTGAACCTGTCCGGCTCCACGCGCGACCAACGGGAGCGATCGATCTCCACCACCGATCCAGGCGACGACGAAGCGCTCATCCGGCGGATCGCCTCCGGCGACCGGGCGGCCATGCAGGTCCTGTATGGACGCTTCCATGTGCGTGTCTTCCGTTTCCTGGTGCGGCTCGTGGGGGAGGCCTCCGCCGAAGACATCCTCAGCGAGGTGTTCTTCGACGTGTGGCAGCAGGCCGGCCGGTTCGAGGGACGTTCCAGCGTCTCGACCTGGCTCCTGTCGATCGCCCGCTACAAGGCTCTGTCCGTGCTGCGCAAGCGGCGGGACGTGACCCTGGAGCCGGAGGTCGCGGAAGCGATCGAGGACGACACCGACACCCCCGAGGTGACGGTCCAGAAGGCCAGCAAGGCGGCCGTCCTGCGACGGTGCCTCGAGGGTCTCAGCGTCGAGCACCGCGAGGTGATCGATCTTGTCTATTACCACGAGAGGAGCGTCGACGAGGTGGCGACCATTCTGGGGATCCCCGAGAACACGGTGAAGACGCGCATGTTCTATGCGCGCAAGCGCCTCTCAGATCTCCTGAAGGCTGCCGGAATCGACCGGGGATGGCCGTGATGACCGATGAACGACAGGCGCCCGACGCCATCGACGAACTCCTGCCCTGGCATGCGACCGGGCGCCTCGAGGCCGAAGACCGGGCCAAGGTCGAGGCGGCTCTCGCCCGCGATCCGGAGACGGCGCGGCGCCTCGCCCTCGCCCGCGAGGAGTTGGAGGAGACGATCGCGTTGAACGAGGCGCTCGGCGTGCCGTCGGCCCGCGCGAGAGCCGATCTCTTCGCCCGCATCGACGCGGCGGCGCCGGCCGGGAGCGGGCCCTCGCGAGGGCTCATGGGAGCGCTGGCTGGACTCCTCGATGCCTTGTCGCCTCGCGCGCTGGCCTGGGGCGCGGTGGCCGCGGCTCTGCTGATCCTCGTGCAGGCCGGGATTCTCGGAACCCTCGTGGTCAACCAGGGCGGGGCCGGCTTCGAGACCGCATCGCGCCAAGCGGCCGGGGCGGGCTCTCGTCTTCTCGTGACCTTCGCGCCGGAGGCCAGCGTCGGGCAGATCGGCACCCTTCTGCAGAGCCAGCGTGCCACCATCGTGGACGGCCCGAGGCCCGGCGGCATCTATGTGGTGCGCATCGGCGACCGGCCGCTCTCCGAGGCGGAAGTCCAGCGGGCGATCGCAGCCATGCGTCAGCAGAGCGCCATCGTGCGGTTCGTCGCGCCAAGCCCGTAACCGCCCGGGCGGGACCATCGCGGCCATGCGTCAGCAGAGCGCCATCGTGCGGTTCGTCGCGCCAAGCCCGCAACCGCCCGGGCGGGACTGGGGCGCCGGAGCGGTCGGCTTCAGTAGGCGATCGGCGTGCCGCGGGTGCCCTGGATCATGTCCCAGTTCTCGCCCGCGGCGATGAGGCAGGACCGGCCGTCCGCGTTCGTGATCACCATGGTCCAGGAACCGGACTGGGAGGCGAAGACCTCAAGGACCTGACCGGGTTGGGTGATGCCCATCCCGACGGGCGCTTCCTTGTAGCGGTCGCCCAAGGATTTCACCACCTCCTGCCGGGGGCCGCATTGAGACTGGGCGGCGGCAGGGGTGAGGGACAAGGGAGACACGACCGCGAGGATCGGGAGAAGGGTCGAGTAACGCAGGGTGCTCAACGGAACCTCCAGTAACGACCACCCGCTTGATCCCTTGTTGTTCCTTCAACGCGAGCGTAGCCAAAAAGCTCCAGCCGCGACCGTGAAGCCGGATCGACTTCGGCGATGTTCGAATGGCCGGTTGCGGGAGACCGCCTGCAAGGCACGAAAACTTCCTCTGAGGAACGGCTTGCCGACTCAGCGTGGCGATCGTTCGGGACGCCTTATCTTTTCAAAATGCACCTGGAACCCGGCGCGTGTCGGCCCGCTGTGTCGGCTCGCCGCAGGCGCTCCGGAACGGTCCGCGACCGTTCCGGAGCGCCTGCGGCGCCGCGTCTCCGGGACGTGACACCCGAGAGTAGCGGACCCTGTGGAACCTGTTTAGAGAGTGGGCAACCCTGGCCGTTCCGGCCTCTTCCCGCGGAGCCTGCCCTTGTGGCCCCAGTCCCCCCAGGCCGTCGCGACCATCGCGGTCGCCGGTCTCGCGATCGCCGTGCTTGCGCTGCTGATAGGCCTCTGGAACCGGTGGAGCCTGCGCCGTGACCGGCGCCTGCGCAAGGAGAACCAGCGACCCTGGGCGGAGCTGAAGCTCACAGCGTCGCCGGACATCGGCTGGTTCGTGGGACGGATCGAGATCCACAATCCCTCGAACCAATCCCTCGCGATCGAGGAATTGCGGGTCGAGAAGCCCTCCTTCATGCTCTTGGCGCCCTTGCCCGCCGATGGAGCCGGGCCGCGCACCGCCGGCATCCCCGACGCGAAGCCCAAGAAGACGCTCAGCGTCTCCTGGATCGTGAACGAGCCCCACCTCGCCCATTCGGATCTCGCCTATGCGGGGGAATTCCTGGTGCGCTGCGCGCCCTCCATGATCGGGCGCTGGACCTCGGCCAACGAGATCAGCTGCCGCATCGTCGCTCACGGCCGGTACCGCTCGGCCAAGGCCCGCCGGCTGGCTATTCCGGCACCGGGGCGGGTCAAACTTTAAGAGGGGTTCGGGTTTCTGTTGCCATGGGGGCGGTATCGCTCTCGCAGCAAGCGGCCCGTCGTAATTCCAGCCGAGGCAGATCTAGGTTGGGGACTCCTCTCGGTCCGGAACTCGTCCAGGTTCGGGATCTATCGGCCTCAGCGCCCGGCCGGCTTCGGGCCTGCCGCGACGGCCTCACGGGCACCCGCTGCGGGGAGTTCGCTCACCGGCTTTATGGGACCGCTGACACCTCCCGTCTCGCGCTCCGGCACCTGCCGGACGCCGGTTCGCAGATCCACTTTCAGGCCGGTCTTGGGATCGAGGATCGTCATCGGGGTACGCCTTCACTCTGTGAAGGAAGAACGCAAGTACGGCTGTGCTTGCTCCAGACGATGTTAGATCACGGTTAGCCCTTCCTTACCGTGCGCTGGATCACATGACGGATCACACAGCTGTCCGGACAGAGCTTGCGGAAAGGCGGTCGCTGGCCGTTCCCGGCAGCCGCATGGCAGCTGCCGGGACGAGCGTCGTCTCGAGCCGATTCCGGTGAGGCGCAGGCTTGTCACGAGCCTATGCGACCACCGCGCCGAGAGTTCGCCCCCGCGGGGGAAAACCGCTCTAGACGTAGGTCTCGAGGGTGCCCCGGCGGCGCACGTCGAGGGTGGCGCAGTGGAAGGCGCCCCCGAAGGCCGCATAATGCAGGAAATCGCAGGGGATGGGCTCGAAGCCCCATTGCTCCAGGGCCTTGATCATCCCGGTATGGTGGCGCTCCACGATCACGCGCTTCGGGTCGATCATGAGGACGTTCATGGAGAGCCACTTGCCGCACATGGACGTGATCTGCAGCATGCGGTCGTTGATGGGGTTCGGCTCCGGCGCCACGAGAATGTCCCAGGACTTCAGGATGTCCGGAAGCCGGTTCACGTCGATGTATTCGGGATTGACGAGGAGCTTGCCCGGCGCCAGCGGCACGAAGGTGGTGTCGATGTGCATCGGCGTGCGGCAGCGGGTTTCGATCTCGTGGATCCGGTAGCCGCGCGGACCCAGGTGCCGGCGCATCCACTCGATACCGGCCGCGTTCGTGACGTTGGAGCGGGTCACGAAGAGATCCCGTCCGCAGCGCATGAAATCGGCCGCATCGAAGACGGGCTCGAACTCCGTCAGGATGATGCGGCTGGGCTCGCCCTCTCCCGGAATCTTGTAGTCCGGATCGAAGAGTTCGTCCTTCAACTCGGGCTTCGGGGCGGAGGTCCAGCGCGCGCCGGCGTGGAAGTACTCCTTCATGAGCGCACGGTAGGAATGGGTCTCGAAATAGCGCGAGGGCCAGGCCATCGGGGTCTCGATGAGCTCGTCGCCGATCACGATGATGCAGTCGCGCGGGCAGGCGTTGCAGAAGCCGCGGGAAGACCATTCCGGCGCCCCGAAGCGCCTCTTGTAGTTCATGGCATCCGGACGGCGGACCGTGATCCCGAGCGAGGTAAGGAGCGCGACGAAGCCGTCGAGCTCCTGTTGGGCGGGCTCCACCATGATCTTCGGGTAGCGCATGCCGGCGACGAGGCCATGGGCCGCGCGGGCCGCGGCACCCGGGATGTTGCAGGTCACCACCGGGTGGTTGGAGGGGATCGTCGCCCCTTCGAGACGGCCGACGATCACCTCCTCCAATGGATCCCACTCGTTGTGGGAGTTCACGGGCGCAAGCGGCACGGCGACGTCGAACGTGGGCGACAGGTTCATGCGGGGTCCTCTTTCGGGATCGATGGAGGTTTCCGGAGCCTCCGGGTCGGCGGATCGTGAGATCGAGGGAGGCTGTTGCGGCCCCCGAAGCGGCGGTCCCATAGCACGGATCGATTTCAGGATCGCGCCCCTAGGTGAGGCGCATGTTCGCAGGCCACCGGATCCATCTTCTCCCCTCCCCGCAAGGGGGAGGGGAGGTGGCCCTTACGGCTTCAAGACCTTGCGCAGCGTCAGGTTGATCCGACCGTCCCCCGGCACCAGGCTCGACGAGCCCGCGAGGAGGCGGTCGATCCCGTGGAACACCAGGCGGGACGGCCCTCCGAAGGCCACCGCATCGCCCGAGCGCAGGCGGATGGAGCGCGTCGGATCCCGGCGGTCGAGGCCTCCGATCCGGAACACGGCCGTGGCGCCGAGCGAAAGGGACACGACCGGAGCCGCGAACTCCTCCTCGTCCCGGTCCTGGTGCAGGCCCATGCGGGTCTCCGGGCCGTAGAGGTTGATCAGGCAGGCATCCGGCTCGTGGGGGTAGCCCGAGAGGTCGCGCCAGGCCTTGAGGGCGAGGTCGGGGACGGGCGGCCAGGGAGCGCCGGTCTCCGGGTGGTCGGCCTGATAGCGATAGCCCCGCTCGTCGGACACCCAGCCGAGCGGACCGCAATTCGTCATGCGCACCGAGAAGGGTTTGCCCGTTCGCGGCATCCGCGGCGTGAAGAGCGGGGTCGCCGCGATCACGTCCTCGACTGCGGCCAGAAGGCTCTCCTGCGCGGCGCGGTCGAGGTAGTCGGGCGTGTAGGCGATGCCGGGTGCAAGTGCGATCATCGGTCGTTGTCGCGATCTCGTCCGCCCCTGGCGCTCACGATCCGCCGAGGCCGAGCACGTCCGCCATGGTGTAGTAGCCGGGCTTGCGCTCGAAGGCCCAGAGCGCAGCCTTCAGGGCGCCGCGCGCGAAGAGGGCCCGGTCGTCCGCCCGGTGCACGAGTTCGATACGCTCGCCCAGGCCCGCGAAGATCACGCTGTGCTCGCCGATCACCGATCCCCCGCGCAGGGTGGCAAAACCGATGTCGCCTGCCTTCCTGGCCCCGGTATGCCCGTCGCGGACCGCGACCTTGCGATCCTTCAAGGCGACTTGCCGACCCTCGGCCGCGGCTTCGCCGAGGAGGAGGGCGGTGCCGGAGGGGGCATCCACCTTCATGCGGTGGTGCATTTCGAGGATCTCGATGTCGAAATCCTCGCCCAGCGCCGCCGCGGCCTGGCGCACCAGCGTGGCCAGGAGATTGACGCCGAGCGACATGTTGCCGGACTGCACGATGCGGGCATGGCGCGCGGCGGCTTCGAGCTTGGCGAAGTCCGCCTCCCTAAGCCCCGTGGTGCCGACCACATGGACGATCCGGGCCTGCGCCGCGAGGGCTGCGAAGGCGACCGACGCGGAAGGAGCCGTGAAGTCGAGAACGCCGTCCGCCGCCGCGAAGACGGGCAGGGGATCGTCGGTCACCCGCACGCCCGCCTCGTCCGTTCCGGCCAGGATGCCGGCATCCTGGCCGAGAAGGTCCGAGCCCTCCCGCTCGATGGCGCCCGTGAGCCGGCAGCCGGGCGTCTCAGCGATCACCTTCACGAGCGTGCGCCCCATCCGCCCGCCGGCACCCACGACCACGAGCCGCATATCCGCCATGCCCATCCTCCGCCTCGATCGGGCGCCGTATCGCCTTGCCAGGCCCAGTGCAACCCCCCTCAGGAGCCCGGACTCTAGAGTACTTTCGCCATCGCGACCCGTCGGGCCGGGTCGAGACCTGCGGCGATCTCTGCCCTGACAATGCAGTCGAGCTCGAAGGGAAGGCCGGCAGGGTCGAGGGCGATGAAGCCGTGCCGCCGATAAAAGGGTGCGTTCCAGGGCAGGAATCGGTCGGTCGTGAGAGTCACGCAGGGGTCGAAGCGCCATCGCGCCTGGTCCAGCACGACCTCGAGCAGGCGCGTTCCGATGCCCCGGCGCTGATGCGTACGGGCGACCGCCATTTCGAGGAGATGGAGATGCCCGTCCACGATGGACGCGAGGGCGAAGCCGACCGGCATGTCGGCCTCGTCGAGGGCAGCCCAGCTGCGCGCGCCATCCTGCGCTTCCCGATGGTCGAGGGTGCCGCGCACGCCCGCGAGGGCGGGCAGCCAGTATCCGGCCTCGCGGAAGAGTTCCGCCGCGTCGCGCTCCAGGGCCTGGAGTATGGGGATGTCCGCGGCCTCGGCCCGCCGGATGCGCGGCGACGTCGGGCTCACCCGGGCTGAGGCCCGTCGTAGCCCTCGATGATCACCATATCGACCTCGGCATTGCCCTGCTGCTTGGCCTTGGCGGCCTTGTATTCGGGCGATTCCCAGCAATCGAGGGCGGCCCGATAGGACGGGAACTCGATCACCACGTTGCGGCTGCGGCTCGTGCCCTCGGGGTTCTGGAATTGCCCGGCCCGGACCAGGAAACGGCCGCCGAATTTTGCCAAGGCAACTCCGTTCGAGGCCACGTACTCCTTGTAGGCCTCCGCGTTGCTGACATCCACGCGGGCAATCCAATAGCCTTTCGCCATCGCGGTCTCCCTCCCTATCCAACAGTTTTGATGATCGGACTGGCCCTGACGAGCGTGGTTTCGTCCTGCTCGGCATGATCGGGTCTGGCCCCGACGAGCGTGGTCCTGCCCTACTCGGCGCCTTCCACCAGCACGAATTCGCCCTCGAAGGCGCCCATGCGCTTCTCCTTCGCGGCCTGATATTCGGGGGAGCGGTAGTAGCGCTTGGCGGCTTCGACGGATTCGAACTCGATCACCACGTTGCGGGCCCGGGCCTCGCCCTCGAGCGCCTCATAGGCGCCGCCGCGCACCAGGGGGCGGCCGTTGTACTGGCGGATCGCCGCCGTGGCGCCCTTGGCGTATTCCGCATAGGCCTCGGGGTTCGTCACGGTGATGCGGGCGATGATGTAGCCTTTGGGCATGGGGCGCTGTCCTCCTCCACGTCGCCTTCACGATGCGGAAGACGACGCCGGTCGTTGCAGGTCGCGTTCTCGGGAACGCTCCGGGTCGAGCGCAACGAAGAGCAGCTCGACCGGAAGGTCAAGGGTAGGATCGTCGGATGGGTTCCTCCTGCGGGAGGGCACCGAGCGACAGCCCGAGCGCCTGCGTCAGAGTACGCTTCCAGAATGGACACCCGGGAGCTCGGCTGAGACAGTGCTGCATGCCCTTGTCCCCAGCAGCGGAAGGCGCGACCCGTGGTGTTCGAGAGGTTTCTGTAGCGATTTTCTCGCAGGGAGCAGAGGTCCCCTGTAGAGGAGCCGCTTGTTATCATCTCTCTCACGCCGGGCGCACGGTGGATTGCGCATAACGTTGGATCGACTCTTGCCCGAGGGGCGCTCGAAGGGCGCTACGGGTTCAAGCCGACGCGTGTCTATGCCAATTCTGAGGGACCGTTTGTCGCGAACGGGGGCATTCCCGAACATCTCCAGAGGATCGTTGACGAGCAGAGCCCTGGAGACTTCCTCTTCGAACCCGATGACCAACTCGGGCCCGATCTCGAAGTCAATGTTCCCGACGGCCCCCAGAATCCCGGGGTAGTAGAAGTCTGCATTCCATATCGCGATGAAGAGATCGGGCCCGATCTCACGTCGCGCATCCGTGGCATCGTCTCTGCCCTCGCGACGGATGCGCAGAGCGAGTACCTGTTCGTTGATGAACTCGTCGACCACAATCACTTGCGGCACGAGCGAGGCGCGAAGCGCCTGTTTTCGGATGTTGTCGCCGAGGGAGCGTACTGGCTGACCTATTACGATCGCTTGGTTCTTGACCGGCTCGGGGGCATGACGGCTCTGGCGGGCGCACCTGCCAGCAACGTCGAGCCGCTAGGAGGGGGCGTTCTCATCCAGTCACACCCGGCGTGTGGGGGCTTCGATCAGAGTCCGAAACGGGCGGACCTCAGACGCCTCGACGCCTTCCTGACCCGACTCGCCAAAGCACCGCCGGTATGATCAGCCGGCGATTTCCGCGACGATCCGCTCGACCGCGTCCCGCGGATCCGCGGCCGCGGTGATCGGACGTCCGACGACGAGGTGGGAGGCGCCGGCACGGATCGCATCGGCGGGCGTCATGACGCGTTTCTGGTCGCCGGCCTCGGCCCCGGCCGGCCGCACCCCCGGGGTCACGATCAGCCGGTCCGGACCGACGAGCGCCCGCACCGCTGCGGCTTCCGTCGGAGCGCATACGATCCCGTCGATCCCGAGATCCCGGGCCTGCGCGGCACGGCGGGCGACGAGCTCGGCGGGGGTGAGGTCGTAGCCCGCGTCGGCGAGGTCCACGTCGTCGTAGGAGGTCAGCACCGTCACGGCGAGAATCGCGAGACCCGAGCCCGCCCTGCCCTTGAGGGCCGCCCGCATGGTCTGCGGGTAGGCATGGACCGTGAGCAGGCTGGCGCCGAGGCGGGCGACCGAGCGGACGCCCTCCTCGACGGTGTTGCCGATGTCGTGGAGCTTGAGGTCGAGAAAGACCCGCTTTCCCTTGGCGATTAGTTCCTCGGCGAGGGGCAGCCCGCCCGCGAAGCCGAGCTGATAACCGATCTTGTAGAAGGTGCCGGCATCGCCGATCCGCTCCACGAGGTCCCGCGCCTCCTCGACGGAGGGGAGATCGAGGGCGACGATGAGGCGGTCGCGCGGGTCGGCCGGCGAGCCGAGCGCGCTCGACGGGCTGCTCACGCTGGACGCCGGTAGACCCAAACCCGGGCCGGGGGCAGGTTGAGCCAGATCCGGTTGGAGCCCCGCGCGGTGTAGTCCCGCGAGCGGGCCGGGATCGGCGGCACCACCGCGTAGGTGAACTGGATGAAGGGCGCGTTCGGGTGCATCAGGCCGTGCGCGGCGGCCAGGAGGTCCAGGCGCAAGTCCATGGGCTTGGTGAACAGCGGCAGGCTCGACACGGTGGCGGCCGCCGGCTCCCTCAGGACCTCGCCGACTGAATCCTCAAGATCGTAGGCATCGCCCTGGATGATCGTCGCCTTCGGGAAGCGCCGCTTCAGGAGCTGGCAGAATTCGGGGCTGTATTCCACGAGAACCAGCCGGTCCTGAGCCACGCCCCGGCGGATCAGGGCATCCGTCACGGGGCCGGTGCCGGGGCCGAGCTCGATCACGGGGCCCGGCACACGGGGATCCACGTAGGATGCCATCGTGCGGGCGAGCATGCGACTCGACGGGGTGACGGCGCCGACGACGAGGGGACGCTCCAGCCACGAGCGCAGGAAGCGCGTTTCGTCGGCGAAACGATCCTTGTGGAGAGGGTGCTTTCGAGGAGTGGGCCGCTGGAACGATTGGAGCACAGTCAGATCCTTGGAAACCCCTGAACGGCCGCGCTTCGGTCTAGAGCACAATCCCGAAAAGGTGGAGACCCTTCGGACAAAGATCATGCCACGAAGCAGGATCTTCACAGGCAGGCGATCCGGCCGCAGCGGATCCGATCACGCTCTAGGACCCATCGATAACGACGGTCAAGCTCTCTTGATCCATCGCGGCTTCAAGGTTTTACCCGCAGCCCTTGTTGGCATCAGGTCGCCGTTCCGCCGAGCCCGTCGAAGAACTCCCTGACCCGCGAGAAGAAGCCGGCGCTCTCGGGGTGGTTCTCCTTCGAGCAGGCGCCGTCGAACTCCATGAGGAGTTCGCGCTGGCGCTTGGTGAGCTTCTGGGGCGTCTCGACCACGACCTGGATGTAGAGGTCGCCGACATCCCGGGAGCGCAGCACCGGCATGCCCTTGGCCTTGAGGCGGAACTGCTTGCCGGACTGGGTGCCCTCGGGGACCTTCACCTTGGCGTCCGAGCCGTCGAGGGTCGGAACCGTGAACTCGCCCCCGAGCGCCGCCGTCACCATGGAGATCGGCACCCGGCAGAAGAGATCGGCTCCGTCCCGCTGGAAGAAGGTGTGGGGCTTCAGCCCAATGAAGATGTAGAGGTCGCCCGCAGGCCCTCCGCGCAGCCCGGATTCGCCCTCGCCCGCAAGCCGGATGCGGGTGCCGTCCTCGACGCCCGCCGGCACGTTCACCGACAGGGTGCGCTCGCGGGTGATGCGACCCGCGCCGCCACATTGGCCGCAGGGGTCGTCGATGGTTTCGCCGCGCCCGTGGCAGTTCGGGCAGGTGCGCTCGATGGAAAAGAAGCCCTGCGTCGCCCGCACGCGGCCGTAGCCCCCGCAGGTCGGGCAGGCCTTGGGCTTGGAGCCGGGCTTCGCGCCGGTGCCGGAACAGGCCTCGCAGGATGTCGAGGTCGGGATCGTGATCGTCGCGGTCTTGCCGTGGAAGGCTTCTTCGAGCGAAATGTCGAGGTTGTAGCGAAGATCCGCGCCGCGCTCGCGCCCGCCGGGATTGCGCGCCCGGCCGCGGCCATCCCCGAAGAAGTTCTCGAAGATGTCGCTCATGAAATCGGAGAAGTTGGCGTCGAAGCCCGGCCCGCCGGGGCCGCCGCCATTCGCGAAGGCCGCATGCCCGAAGCGGTCGTAGGCCGCTCGTTTCTGGGCATCCGAGAGGGCCTGATAGGCCTCGTTGATCTCCTTGAAGTGGATCTCGGCGTCCTTGTCGCCCGGGTTCTTGTCCGGGTGGTACTTCATGGCGAGCTTGCGAAAGGCGGACTTCAGGTCCGCCTCGCTTGCCGTCTTCTCGACGCCTAGGACTTCGTAATAGTCGCGCTTGGACATGGGCGCGTGTGACCCCGAAAGGGGCGGATGGCGTGGAGCGAACAGCCAGTGCAGGAGAGCCGATTACGGCATCATCCCGCCGCTCGCCATTCGCGCCACACCATTCGCCGGATTACGCCCGCTTCTTCTTGTCGCCTTCGTCGACTTCCTGGAAGTCGGCGTCGATGACATCGTCCTTCTTCGGGGCGTCCTCGCCCTCGGGCGAGGCGCCTTCCGCGGCCTGGGCTGCCGCGTACATGGCCTCACCGAGCTTCATGGAAGCCTGCATGACGTCCGTGGTGCGGGCCTTGATGACCTCCGCGTCCTCGCCGCCGAGAGCCTGACGCAGGGCGTCGATGGCGGTCTCGATGGCTTGGCGATCCGTCTCGGCCACCTTGTCGCCGTGCTCCTTCACGGATTTCTCCGTGGCGTGGATGAGGCTCTCGCCCTGGTTCCTGGCCTCGACGAGCTCGCGGCGCTTCTTGTCCTCGGCGGCGTGCGCCTCGGCGTCCTTCACCATCTTCTCGATGTCGGCATCCGAGAGACCGCCCGAGGCCTGGATGCGGATCTGCTGCTCCTTGCCCGTGGCCTTGTCCTTCGCGGTGACGCTCACGATGCCGTTGGCGTCGATGTCGAAGGTCACCTCGATCTGCGGCATGCCGCGGGGCGCCGGGGGGATGCCCATGAGATCGAACTGGCCGAGCAGCTTGTTGTCCGCCGCCATCTCGCGCTCGCCCTGGAAGACCCGGATCGTGACCGCGTTCTGGTTGTCCTCGGCGGTGGAGAAGACCTGGGACTTCTTCGTCGGGATCGTGGTGTTGCGGTCGATGAGCCGGGTGAACACGCCCCCGAGCGTCTCGATGCCGAGCGACAGCGGGGTCACGTCGAGGAGCAGCACGTCCTTGACGTCGCCCTGGAGCACGCCGGCCTGGATCGCGGCGCCGATGGCCACGACCTCATCGGGGTTGACGCCCTTGTGGGGCTCCTTGCCGAAGAAGCTCTTCACCACCTCCTGGATCTTGGGCATGCGGGTCATGCCGCCGACGAGCACCACCTCGTCGATCTCGCCGGCCGAGAGACCGGCATCCTTGAGGGCCTTGCGGCAGGGCTCGATCGTCTTCTGGACGAGGTCGTCGACGAGGCTCTCGAACTTGGCGCGGGAAAGCTTCAGGGTCAGGTGCTTCGGACCGGAGGCATCCGCCGTGATGTAGGGCAGGTTGATCTCGGTCTGGGACGCCGAGGACAGCTCGATCTTCGCCTTCTCGGCGGCCTCCTTGAGGCGCTGAAGGGCGAGCTTGTCCTTCGTGAGGTCGATGCCCTGCTCCTTCTTGAACTCGGCCGCGAGGTACTCGACGAGGCGCATGTCGAAGTCTTCGCCGCCGAGGAACGTGTCGCCATTCGTGGACTTCACCTCGAACACGCCGTCGCCGATCTCGAGGATCGACACGTCGAAGGTGCCGCCGCCGAGGTCGTAGACCGCGATCGTGCCGGACTGCTTCTTGTCGAGGCCGTAGGCGAGGGCCGCCGCGGTCGGCTCGTTGATGATGCGCAGAACCTCGAGGCCCGCGATCTTGCCGGCGTCCTTGGTGGCCTGACGCTGGGCGTCGTTGAAGTAGGCCGGGACCGTGATGACGGCCTGGGTGACGGGCTGCCCGAGATAGGATTCCGCGGTCTCCTTCATCTTCTGGAGCGTGAAGGCGGAGATCTGCGAGGGCGAAAAGGTCTTGCCGTCCGCCTCGACCCAGGCGTCGTTGTTCGCGCCCTTGACGATCTTGTAGGGGACGAGGCCCATGTCCTTCTTGGTCATGGGGTCGTCGAAGGTGCGCCCGATCAGGCGCTTGATGGCGAAGAAGGTGCGCTCCGGATTCGTGACCGCCTGGCGCTTGGCCGGCTGGCCGACGAGGCGCTCGCCGTCGTCCGTGAAGGCGACGATCGACGGGGTCGTGCGTGTGCCTTCCGCGTTTTCGATGACCTTCGGCTGCGTGCCTTCCATAACGGCCACGCAGGAATTGGTGGTGCCGAGATCGATACCGATCACTTTACCCATGGCGGGATCCCTCACTTTCAAAGCAGACCGCCGAGCCCCAAAAGCAGCTCGGCCCATGGCTTGTTCAGTTGTTGTGAAGCAGAGGGCGCCCCAGCGGCCGTCCCCTGCGCTGGCGCTGATATAAGGAGGGGGCTAGAACGTCGCAAGACAGCAGAACGCATGGCTTGCGCGATCCCGTGCCAGAACGGAAAAGCCTTCAGGATCAGGGATGAGGCCGGGGCCCCTGGGCTTGGGCGACATTCTGTGTCTTTCCTGCCACTCGCGCGGGCCGGCGCCCGTGCTAGAGCGTTCCCCCAAGTGAGACCCCCAAGTGAGATGGATCCGCTCACCGGGCGACGCGACCCAAGGGAAGCGAAGCGTTGATCCGAGTGCGGTGGGTCCGGCCCACGGGAAAACGCGACAACCACAGAACGAAGGCTGATTCCGCGCCAGGAACATCAGCTCCAGGCACAAGCGTCATGTCCAGCCGCCCGCTCCCAAAGCTTCGTCCCGCTGCCGCGCTCCTCGCCTTCGGCATGGCGCAGGGGATCTGCGGCGGAGCTCTGGCACAAGGTTTCCAGCTACCCTCCTGGCTCGGCGGCCCTCGCCAGGAGGCGCCGCCTCCGGTCCCGCCCGCCAACATTCCCGATGGCGCTCAGCCTGGTCCGACGGTGCCGGGAGCCCCAACCGCTCCGGGAGCCCCGGCTGCCCCCGGAGCGCCGACCGCTCCGCTGCCTCCGGCCGAGCCGGCCCCGCCGCGTCCCGTCGTGGCCAAGTCCGCGTCCGAGGATTCGGTTCTGGGCCGCCCCCTACGGCGCAACGGCCTCGAGAGCTCGCTCCGGCTGGAGCGCGTGGGCCGCGAGGAATGGCGGGCCCGGATCAGCCTGCAGGGCACCCGGATCTCGCGTCCCGGCGAAGCCTGCACGGTCGACCTCGCGGATCCCGTGCCCGTGGCCCTGCGCGGGCGGCCGGACGGGCTCCTGCGCCTCGAGATCGCCGCTCCGTCCTGCCCTATGACGGCCAGCGTTCTCGACGGGGCGCTGCTGATGCGCCCGCCAACAGGGCTCTGCGCCATCGAGGCATCGGATTGCCGGGTCGATCCCCGCGGCCTCTGGGGCCCGGAGCCCGCTGCCTTGGCGCCGCTGGCCCGAACGATCGAGCAGGATCGCGGCCAGGCCGATCGGGCGGTCAGGGAGAACTACAAAGTGCTCACCGGGCGGGCCGCGCCCACGGAGGTGCGGAGCATCGTTTCGGAGCAGGCGGGCTTTTCGTCCGAGCGGGAAACGGTCTGCCGGAACTATCGCGGCGAGGCCAATCACGGCTTCTGCAACGCCCGCTACACGGAAGGGCGCGCCGCCCAGCTCGCGGCCCGGCTCGGCATCGCGCCTGCAGCCTCCGGCGGGTCGGCCGCTCCGGCCCAGCCCCGCCCGCCCCGTCCCGCGGCTCCGCCGGTGCAGCTCTCGCCTCCGGGACAGGTCCTGCCTTCGGGGCAGGAATAGCAGCCCGGCCTCGAGCTCCGACGAGCGGATTGTCTTCGAGGGGGCGTTCACCCCCGTGCGAGGGCACCTGCCTCCCACCCTAAGATCGCCTGCTTGCGGGTGAGCCCCCAATGGTAGCCCGTGAGCGCGCCCGAGCGCCCCAGCACCCGGTGGCAGGGCACCACGAAGGAGATCGGATTCTTGCCGACCGCCGCGCCGACGGCCCGGCAGGCGGAGGGCTTGCCGATCCGGGCGGCGATGTCCGAGTAGGTGGTGGCGCGGCCCAGCGGAATGCGCAGCAGCGTCTGCCACACCCGCACCTCGAAATCGGTGCCGATGAGAACCACCCGCAGGGGCTGCTCGGCCTGCCAGCGGGTCGGGTCGAAGACCCGCTGGGCGAGGGGGCCGGTCACGGATTCGTCCTCGACGTAATCCGCCTTCGGCCAGCGGCGGCGCATGTCGGCGAGTGCCGCCGCGCGGTCGCCGTCGTCCACGAAGCCGATTCCCGCAAGCCCGCGCTCGGTCGCGACGAGCACGGCCTCGCCGAAGGGGGAGGGGTGGAAGCCGTAGCGCAGGGTGAGCCCTGCGGCGCCGACCTTGTAGTCGCCGGGCGTCATGGCCTCGTGGGTCACGAAGAGGTCGTGGAGCCGCCCGGGGCCCGAGAGCCCGACCTCGTAGGTGGCGTCGAGGACGCTCGCGGATTGGGCGAGCAGCGCCTTGGCGTTGTCGAGGGTGATCGCGGCCAGGAAGGCTTTCGGGGTCAACCCCGCCCAGCGCCGGAAGAGATGGTGCACGTGGGTGGTCGAGAGGCCCACATGCTCGGCGATGGCATCGAGCGACGGCTGCTCGCGCCAGCGCTCGGAGATATAGGCGATGATCCGCCGGACGCGCTCGTAATCGGCCGTCGCGGTCTCGGGCCCCTCGAAGGCGTCGAAATCGGGCTGGATGTTTCTCAGGGCGGTCAGCATGGGGGTCGTCCTCTTTGATCCCACTCTAGCGAGGCGGGATGGGCGCGACACCCGATTCCTGCGCGGGATCCCGGGAAGCTCCGTTCGTTGCGCACGCCCCGACCGGTCAACGAGGAGGAAAGAGTTCAATAACCCCGCTTCACGTCCGACAGGGCCCGGCCGAGTTCGTCCGCGAAGGTTTCGCGTTCCGGCGGCGAGAGCTCGCGGGCGATGGGCAGGTTCTGGCCGCGGGAGATGAGCGAGAGGCGCTGGAGGCCGAAATCCTCGTCGTGCTCGCGGTCGAGCCGGGTCCAGAGCGGGTTGAAGCGCCATTCCTGCCGCTCGCCGCGATGGGACACCCGGCGGACGAGCAGCTGAATCGGGGTCAGCACCAGCTCCTCGAAGGCCTCGCCCCGCCGGAAGTTCACCCGGAACGCGATGTAGAGGGCGAGCATGTCGAGGCCGAAGAACCCGGCCACGGGCCAGAAGCCCAAAACCACGAAGGGGATGCTGGCCACGAGGGTCGCGAGGCAGCACAGCGTCATCACGATCCGGAAGGCATCCGGGCCGAGCGAACGGTGCGGCCGGATCACCGCCGCGAAGACCGGCTGCTCGAAGCGCTCCGGCTGATCGGTGTCGTCGCCGTTCTGCATGCTTGCCTGCGATCCGGATGGCACGGACCCGAGGGTCCGTGGCCTCGTCATTGCCCCGCCGTCTCGTTATAACGCGCCCATGCCCGAACTGAAGCCGCCACCCCGCCGCACCGGCGCGAAGAAACCCGCCGCGCAGCCTCTTCCCGTAGAGCCGCCACTCCGCCGCACCGGCGCGAAGAACGCTCCCGCCGGGATACCTCCTGCGGAGCCGTCACCCCGCCGCTCGGGGACGAAGAACGCGTCCGCGAAGCCCGCCCCCGCAAAGCCGCTGCAAGGCAAGGGGGCCAAAAGCACGGTCCCGAAGGCCGCCGGCCTGCCGCAGCCCGTCAGGCCCGAAACCCTCCACGAGATCTTCACGCGATTCCAGGCGATCGAGCCGGAGCCCAAGGGCGAATTGGAGCACGTGAACCCCTACACCCTCCTGGTCGCCGTGGTGCTCTCCGCGCAGGCCACGGATGCCGGCGTCAACAAGGCGACCCGGGCTCTCTTCCAGGCGGCCGACACGCCGCAGAAGATGCTGGCGCTCGGCGAGGAGGCGGTTCGGGATTACGTGAAGTCGATCAACTTCTTCCGCACCAAGGCCAAGAACGTGATCGCGCTTTCCCGGCGTCTCGTGGACGAGTTCGGGGGCGAGGTGCCGCCCTCCGTCGAAATTCTGGAAACGCTGCCCGGAGTCGGGCGGAAGACCGCATCCGTCGTGGTCAACATGGCCTTCGGGATCCCCCGGATCGCCGTCGATACCCACATCTTCCGTGTGTCGAACCGCATTCCCTTCGTGGCCACGAAGGAGCCCCTCGAGACCCAGGAAGCCCTGGAGGCCATTATGCCGGAGCCCTTCCGGCTCCATGCCCATCACTGGCTCATCCTGCACGGGCGCTATACCTGCAAGGCGAGGCTGCCGGAATGCTGGCGCTGCCCGATCCGGGATCTGTGCCGCTACGAGCCGAAATCGGCGAGCCCCGGGGAGGCCCTCGTCAGCTCCGTATGAGGCACTGGAGCGAACTCCGCGTAGGGCTGCCCAGGCTCAGCTCCGCTTGAGACACTGGAGCGAGGCTCGAGTGCAGGCGATTCCGGGGGTCGAGCAGGCTGGGCCCGAGGCGGTGCGCTGGCAGATCACGCAGCCGTCCGTCCATTCGGCACAATTCGGACCCGGGTCGGCGGCAACCGGCCGGGCTCCGCCCGAAGGCGGCAGCAGGGCGAGGATGACGGCAAGGGTGGCGACCGACAGGGCCACCGCGATGGCGGTCACGAGGGCCAGGGCTTCGTCTCGGTTCTGCATGGTCCCTCTCAGCCGTACACGATAATTCCGGCAGGTCCCGTGTTCCGGTCCCGCATGGCCCCTCAGCCGTAGACGATGAGGCCGGCGAGGCCCGCGGCGCCCACCACGATGCGCCACCACGCGAAGGGCGTGAAGCCGTGGCGGGACACGTAGGCGAGAAACGTGTTCACGACGAGGAGGGCCGACACGAAGGCCGCCATGAAGCCCGCCGTGATGAGCGCCACGTCGTCGACCGACAGGATCTTGTAGTTCTTCAGGAGGTCGTAGGTGAAGGCGCCCGCCATGGTCGGCATGGCGAGGAAGAACGAGAACTCGGCCGCAGCCCGCTTCTCGGCCCCGAGCAGCATGGCGCCGACGATCGTGGCGCCCGAGCGCGAGACGCCAGGGACCATTGCGAGGCACTGGATGAAGCCGATCTTGGCGTACATCCGCAGGGGGAAGCGGGTCGCGTCCCGGTATCGCGTCTCGAAGCTCATCCGGTCGATCACGAGGAGCACGAAGCCGCCGAGGATCAGGGTGACGCAGACGATCCAGGGATTGAACAGCACGCCCTTGATAAACCCGTGGAGCACCGATCCGATGGCGGCGGCGGGCAGGAAGGCGATCACCACGCCGAACACGAAACGGCGGGCGTCGGGATCGTAGGGCAGCGCGGCCGCGATCCCGAGAAGGCGCCGCACATAGACGAGCAGGATCGCCAGGATCGCGCCGAGCTGGACCAGAACCTCGAAGGTCTTGCCGGTCGATTCGAAGCCGAGAAAGTGGCCGAGCAGCAGCAGGTGGCCCGTGGAGGAGACCGGCAGGAACTCGGTCAGGCCCTCGACGAAGCCTAGGACGATCGCTTCAACCAATTGTTCCATCGGGATCTCCTGGCGAACCTCGAATCGGTCCAGACCCGGCGCTTCTAGAGCGTTTTCGAGCGAAGTGGACCCGGCCTGCGTGAAGAAAACGTGACGCCACAAGACGGAGTTGATTCCAGGCAGGTGAAACCATCTCTGTTCGCCTGAGCCCTCCGGCGCTACCGCCTCGGCCCCGCGGAAAGGTCGCGCGTCCTGCGCGTTCGTCACCCTCCGTTAACCCGGCCGGGCCTTATTGTCCTCGCAACCCTGCCATTCCGCACAGCACCATGGTCGCCCTGCTGCAACGCTCCATCTTGCCGGCATTCCGATGCGCGAGAGGCGAGAACCGCCCCGTTCCCGACCAGACCGGATCAGCGAGAGGTGGGAACCGCCTCGTCTCCGACCCAACTGGATCCGCGAGAGGCGAGAACCGCCCCGTTTCCGACCCGAATCTCCATCCCCTTCGGGAGCCGATGGTCACGCTTCACCACCACCCCTTCTGCCCGCAATCCCGCTTCGTCCGGCTCGTGCTCGGCGAAATGGGCATCGAGCCCCAGCTCCAAGAGGAGCGCCCCTGGGAGCGGCGGATCGACTATCTCGTCCTGAATCCCGCCGGCACCACGCCTCTCTTCGTCGAGGAGAACGGGTTCGCGGTGCCGGGGGCGGCGACGATCGCGGAATATCTCGACGAGACCCGCGGGGCCGGCCTCGGCTCGCGGCGCCTGATGCCGGAGGGGGCGGCCGAGCGGGTCGAGGTGCGCCGCCTGCTCGACTGGTTTCTCGTCAAGTTCCCGGCCGAGGTTACGGATTACCTCGTCACAGAAAAGATCCACAAGCGCTTCATGAAGGCCGACGAGGGCGGCGGTCCCCCGGACATGAACGCCATCCGGGCGGCGCGGGCGAATATCCGTTACCATCTGAAATATATCGGCTATCTGATCGGGCAGCGGAACTGGCTGGCGGGCGGGCGTCTCACCTATGCGGATCTTGCCGCGGCCGCCCATCTCTCCTGCGTGGATTATCTCGGCGACGTGCCATGGGACGAGGACGAACAGGCGAAGCACTGGTACGCCCGGGTGAAATCCCGGCCGACCTTTCGCGCGCTCCTCGCGGACCGGGTCGCGGGAATGATGCCGGGCGAGCATTACGCGGACCTGGATTTCTAGGCGGACCTGGATTTCTAGGCGGCGCAGATCTCAAGGCCGCCTTCGCGCAGCGAGCCCAGTCACTCGGATTCGATCTCGTCCGTGTCGCGGCCCCGGACGCCATGCCCCAGGCGCCGGAACGGCTCGCAACCTGGCTCGAGGCGGGCCATCACGGCTCCATGGAATGGATGGCCGAGACCGCCGGGCGGCGCGCCGATCCCCGGGCGCTTTGGGCTGAGGTGCGCAGCATCGTTCTGCTCGGGCTCAATTACGGGCCTGCCTCCGACCCGCTCGCCTCGCTGCCCATGAAGGATCGGGCCACGATCTCGGTCTATGCCCGCAACCGGGACTATCACGACGTCATCAAGGGCAAGCTCAAGGAGGCCGCAGGCTTCCTCGCGGCGCGGGGCGGCTCGGACGTCAAGGTGTTCGTCGATACGGCGCCCGTGATGGAAAAGCCCCTCGCGGAGGCCGCGGGCCTCGGCTGGCAGGGCAAGCACACGGTCCTGGTGTCCCGCGCTTTCGGGAACTGGCTCTTCCTGGGCGCGATCTTCACGACTGCGAGCCTGCCGCCGGATACCCCGGAGCGGGACCATTGCGGTTCGTGCCGACGCTGCCTCGACGCCTGCCCGACGGATGCGTTCCCGGAGCCCTACCAACTCGATGCGCGCCGCTGCATCTCGTATCTCACGATCGAGCACAAGGGCCCGATCCCGGCGGAGCTGCGGCCGAAGATCGGCAACCGCATCTTCGGCTGCGACGATTGCCTCGCGGTCTGCCCCTGGAACAAGTTCGCAAAAATCGGACGGGAGGCGAAGCTCGCCCAGCGGGATGACCTTTCGGCTCCCCACCTCGCGGATCTCGCCCGCCTCGACGACGCGGCCTTCCGGGCGCATTTCTCCGGCACGCCGATCAAGCGCACGGGCCGGGACCGCTTCATCCGCAACGTTCTCATCGCCATCGGGAATTCCGCAGAGCCGACCCTTGCCCCGGAGGCGCTCCGCCTTCTCGACGATGCCTCGCCCCTCGTGCGCGGCGCCGCGATCTGGGCCTGCGGGCGTCTTCTCGATCCGGCCCGGGTGAGGGATCTTGCGCGGGGCCGTTTTCCGCGCGAGACCGACGGCGACGTGATCGCCGAATGGGAACGGGTCCTCGGCGGCGTCGAGGCGGCTGCGTGAACCTTCTCGTCTTCTTTTCCCCGCACGAGACCGACGGGAGTGCCATCGACGGGTGGACGCGTGCTGTTCACTGCATCGAGTCCCCGCGCGAGATTGACGGGAGTGCCATCGCCGGGTGGAATCGTGCTGTCCACTGCATCGAGGCGGCTGCGTGAACCTTCTCGTCTTCGGCTTCGGCTACACCTCCGACGCGCTGGCCCGCCGCGAGCGCGGCCGCTTCGAGCGGATCGCCGGGACGGTTCGAGCCCGCGACAGGGCGGAAGCGCTTGGAACGAGAGGGGTTACGGGCCGCGTCTTCGGACCCGATCATGCGGACGCGGCGCTCACCGGCGATATCGAGGGCGCCACCCATCTTCTCGTCTCCATCCCGCCCGAGACGGCGGGGGATCCGGTGCTGCGGGCCTTCGAGGCGGCCCTTGCCGCCGCCCCCGGCCTCGCCTGGATCGGCTATCTCTCCACGATCGGGGTCTACGGCGACGCCGGCGGCGGCTGGGTCGACGAGACCACGCCTCCGGACCCGAAAGATACCCGGGCCGCGGGGCGCATCGCGGCGGAGGCCGCCTGGCTCGCCCTGGGCGAGCGCACGGGCAAGGCCGTGCAGGTCTTTCGCCTCGGCGGGATCTATGGGCCGGGGCGGAATGCGCTCGTCAATCTCCGGGAGGGCTCGGCCCGCCGGATCGTCAAGCCCGGGCAGGTGTTCAACCGCATCCACGTGGACGACATCGCCGCTGTCGTGAGCGCCTCGATGGACCGCCCCCGCGCCGGTGCCGTCTACAACGTCATCGACGACGAGCCCGCGCCGCCGCAGGATGTGGTGGCCTATGCCGCGGAACTCATGGGGCTGCCGGTGCCGCCCGACATCCCCTTCGAGGAGGCCCCCTTGAGCCTGATGGGCCGGAGTTTCTATTCCACGAACAAGCGCGTCTCGAACCGGCTGATCCGGGAGGAACTCGGGGTCGGCCTGGCCTATCCGACCTATCGCGAGGGCCTTCGGGCATTGCTCCAAAGCGGCGACGGGGCAGCCGTCTAAGCCGCGTGCCGGTTCGCGGTCGGGCCGAAATGGTCGATGTAGCGCTGGCTGATGCCTGCGACCGGTAGGATCACGAGCACGTCCGTGGTCCCGAATTGCGGGTCGATCACGGCGCCGTCCCCGAAGGTGGCGCCAAGGCGCAGATAGCCCTTCAGGAGCGGCGGCAGGGCCTGCAGCGCGGCCTTCGGGTTCACATCCTCCTGGGGCAGGAGGTTCATCTCGCTGTAGCGCTCCTTCAGCGCCCGCACCCGCCAGCCTTCCGGCGCGCGGGCGTAGTGGTGCAGGAAGCTCAAGGGCAAAGCGAGATCCTGCGGGTTCGTGCCCTCGAGGCTCGCGCAGCCGATCATCGCGTCGATGCGATGGTGCAGCACATAGGTCCACACCCCGTGCCAGAGCAGCTCGACGGTCCGCTTGTTGCGGTAGGGCTTGAGCACGCACGAGCGGCCGAGTTCGAGGAAGCGCAGGCCCGGATGGGCTTCGAGGAGCGGCGCAATGGCGTACTCGCCCGCGGTGTAGAACCCGAAATGCCGGTCGGCCACCTCTTGGCGCAGGAGCCGGTATGTTCCGACGACCTTCGGTTGGGCCTTGCGGAACAGCTTCGGCGTCACCTTGTGGTCGAGGACCAGGATGTGGTCGCAGATGGCGTCGTAATCGTCGCTATCGCGCCGGGTGAGAAGCGAGCCGCCGTTCGGGACCGCCGCCATCTCCTCGTAGAACACCTTGAAGCGCAGGCGCTGGGCGCGGCGGATGTCCTTGGCGGTCGTGGCGAGCCGCACCTCGAGGGAACCGAGGCGCCCGAGCACGGGGTCGAGGCCGCCGTGATCGCGGACCAGCCGCGAGCCTTTGGCGAAGATCGGAAAGGAGCCGGGCGGATGACCGCCGTTGCGCGCATCCAGCGATGCGGCCGCGGGACGAGGGGGAGTTCCGATCGCATTCACCTCGATCGGAGCCGTGTCGCGGGGTGATGCCGGCACCATGGGGACCTCGCTCGGCGGGTCTCCCACGGCGCTCTCGCCGGACCTCGCCGTTGCCTGGATCGAAAGCATAGGGCTCCGAAAGTTTTGTGACAAAGACCCCGAACCAGTGAGGTGGGCTCCGGGGGCCATCATGGAAAGGGCTTGCGGCGGGGCAATCGCCGAAAACGGCAAGCCGCCTCACGATCATGTTTAGGCCGCCACAGGTCTCCGGTCCGAATGGCCGCGGTAGGACAAAGCCTCGGCGACATGCAGGCGCCGGACCCGGTCCTCCCCGTCGAGGTCGGCCAGGGTGCGGGCGACCTTCAGGACGCGGTGGAAGCCGCGAGCGGACAGCCGCATGGCGTCCGCGGCGTCGCGGATGAGGCTCAGGCCCTCCGGGTCGAGGCGGGCCACCTCGTCGAGAAGGGGCGCGGGGCAGGCGGCATTGGTCGTGATGCCGTCCGCACCCAGCGCCGCGTAGCGCCTGGTCTGCCGGTCGCGGGCCGCCGCAACCCGGGCCGCGACCTCCGCGGACCCCTCCGCGGGCGGCGGGAGGATGAGGTCCGCCGCGCTCACGGCAGGCACGTCGATCAGCAGATCGATGCGGTCGAGCAGGGGGCCGGAGAGCCTGGCCTGATATTGCGCGATGCAGCGCTCGTTCGGCTGGCGCCGGCACACATAGCCGGGTTCCGTGGCTTGCCCGCAGCGGCAGGGATTCATGGCGGCGACGAGCTGGAAGCGGGCCGGATAGGTCACCCGATGATTGGCCCGGGCGATCATCACCTCGCCGGTTTCGAGGGGCTGGCGCAGGGAATCGAGCACCTGGGGCTGAAATTCCGGCAATTCGTCGAGAAAGAGCACGCCATGATGGGCAAGCGACACCTCGCCGGGCCTTGCCTGGATGCCCCCGCCCACGAGGGCCGCCATGGAGGCCGAATGGTGCGGGGCCCGGAAGGGGCGCCGGTCCGACAGGGCCCCGTTGCTCAAGGATCCCGCCACGGATTGGATCATCGAGATTTCCAGCAATTCGCGCGGCAGGAGCGGCGGCAGGATGGAGGGCAGGCGCTGCGCCAGCATCGATTTCCCGGCACCCGGGGGGCCGCTCAGCAGAAGCGCATGGGCGCCCGCCGCCGCGATCTCCAGGGCGCGCTTCGCGCTCTCCTGGCCCTTGATGTCGCGCAGATCCGGCAGGGATCCGGGCAGCGGGGCCACGGCCGGGTCCGGGCGGCCGAGCACCTGCGTGCCCTTGAAGTGATTGGCGAGCTGGATGAGCGAGCGTGGCGCCAGGATGTCGATGTCCCGACCGGCCCAGGCCGCCTCGGCCCCGCAGGAGGCCGGGCAGATGAGGCCGTGCCCCCGCGCATTGGCCGCGATGGCGGCGGGCAGGACGCCCGCCACCGCGGTGATCGAGCCGTCGAGCGCCAATTCGCCTAGGACCGTGAAGCCTTCGAGCGCATCCCCCGGCAGGGCGCCGATCGCCGCCATGAGGCCGAGTGCGATGGGAAGGTCGTAGTGGCTGCCCTCTTTCGGCAGGTCGGCGGGCGCGAGGTTTACGGTGATCCGTTTCGCCGGCAGGGCGAGCCCGGAGGCGACGAGCGCGGAGCGGACGCGCTCCCGGGATTCCGCCACGGCCTTGTCGGGGAGGCCGACGACCTGAAACGCCACGGTTCCCGGCGCGATCTGGACCTGCACATCGACGGTCCTGGCCTCGATCCCCTCGAAGGCGACGGTGGAAACGCGTGCAACCATTTTCGATCCTAAGCTGCGGTTGCAGAAGCTTAGCCTCAAGCGGAGCTAGGGAATAGGTGCAACCTGGTGTCGCTGCATTCCCTGAGGGCAGCGTTCGGTGCGCCGTGGCGGAACTCCCATCCCGCAGGAACGTTGATTTCGGACCTCGTCAAGGCTTGATGCGGAAGACGTGCGACGAATGAGGGGCAAGTTGGGGTTTTCGCACGCGGCCCCGCTACGAAAGAGATTTCAGAACCTCTGTGTGTGACCGGCCGGACGGGTGCCGCACGGTTTCGACCTCGGGCCACTCAATCATCAGTCTTGGGCGAAGGATAAGCAGCCATCAATCCTGCGTCCTTGAGCACAGGAGTGTCATACGTTAGATCCCGGAGCCTCCGACATAAGGGAAGCATGCGGCGGGACAGCAACATCAACAGCATATTGAAGAGCCCATGCTGCAAACTGAGCCTACGGTACTTGCCGATTCAGCCATTCTGCACAAAGGTTCGAGGGTCAGCCCGACGGCATCAGCGTCACGTCGGGGATCAACCGAATCCTTGCCTGAGAACAGACTGGTCGTGAGCGTTATGAGCGTATGTCACCCGAGCGGAGCCTCCCGGGCCGCTCGCAAGGCGGGGTCAGCCCTGTGAGCAACCGCGCCCCGCTTCGCATTCTCGTCGTCGAAGACGAAATTCTGATTGCCCTCGAATTGGAAAGCCTTCTTCAGGACGCCGGTCATCAGGTGGTCGGGATCGCGGCCTCGTACAACGAGGCCGTATCCATGAGCGCCGACCTCGCCCCCGACCTCGCCTTCGTGGACATCCATCTCACGGACGGCCCGACAGGGGTCGACGTGGCCCGAATTCTCGCGGAAGATCACCACGTCATGGTCCTGTTCATGACCGCGAACGCCAAGCGGATCCCGGAGGATTTCACGGCAGCCCAAGGCGTGATCGCGAAGCCCTACACGGAGCGGGGCGTGCGTCAGGCCCTCGACTACGTTCTGGCGAGTCGGGAGGGACGTCGTTCCCGCTCCGGCGACACCCACACCTTCGCGCCGTTCCCGCGGGGCGGGCTGAACGCGCATCACTCAGGGGGTTAGGGGCGTGTCTCGCGAGGGATGCGCTATCCCCCAGTGTACTCAGGGCAACCGGACAACGAGAGACCTGTTGACCTGAGCCGCATGGGCGGTCAGGAACCGTCCATGCGTGCAATCTCCACAGCTCTCGCGCTTGCCTTCTGTCTCGCAGGCCCGCTCGCCGCCCAAACCCCCAAGCCCATTCCCTTCTCGGCAGCGGAGGAGCAGACCTTCCGCGACCTCATCCGGCGGGATGGCGCAAAGCCCGCGACCCTGAAGGAGCCGCCGGTCGTGGGAGCGCAGATCCCGCTCGACATCATGCTCCAGTTGGTCCCGGGCGGCATCGCGGCCGAGGTCCCGGCCCTCAGGACGCTGCGCTACATCGTGGCCGATGCGAGAATCGTGCTCGTCGATGCCGACACCCGGCGGGTCGTGCAGATCTTGCCGCCTCGGTGAATGGGCGGATCCTCTCTTTAGAGCCGTTCGGACAGCTTCCTCAAGATATTGAATTCCGGTAGCTCTCGATCCTCTGCCTCCGAATCCGTCAAGACATATGTGCGCCGGCCAGGTTCATCGATCAGGCAATAGGCGAAAGGGTTGGGATGGCGCAGAGACACGAGGCAGCGGCATCCCAATCGCGCGCAGAACGCATCGCCGACAAGCCCGCCGTCCTTGTCCCCCAATGTTTTCGATGAAACGAGCGCCTCCAACATGAACGGAAACTCGCCGGCCACATGAGCCCGCTGAACGAGGACCTCGCGCTCGGGATACGGGACTGCGTCCATGAAATCGTCAACCACCTGCACGGCCGTCAGGGGTATCCCCAAGGCTTCGGCCAGCACAGAAGCGACCGCCTCCTTCTCAACCGGGCGATCGAGCAGCAGACCCTGCCAATCCAGAAGCGGCTTCTCGTCCGCCGATAATTCCATATGACCTCCTGGGCGACGATAGGCTTGATGGGGGCTGACGAAGCATTGGCCTGATCTCGGTACCCTTGTGCTCGATAGCCTCGATAGGCTCCAGCCCATGTGACCCTGAACGGCTGCGAAGCACCCGGACGAGGTGACAACTCATCCGGTGAACTCGGCCATATCAAAGGCCCGCCTCCGAAAAATGCCCGGCTGACGATCACCGCTTGGCCTTGAGTGCATACAGCGCTTCCAAGGCCTCCCGCGGGGTCAGATCGTCGGGATTGAGGGCGTCGAGGGCATCCCGGAGAGCGTCCCGCGTCGGCGGCACGGCTTTCGGGGGTTCGGGCTGTCTCATCGGAGCCGCGAAGAGAGGCAGGTCCTCGACGAGGGCGCGCTTCGGGCGCTCCCGGTCGGAGCGCTCCAGTTCGCTCAAAATCGTCCGCGCCCGCTCGATGACCGCCGAGGGAAGCCCCGCGAGCCGGGCCACCTGGAGACCGTACGAGCGGTCGGCGGCGCCCGGGACGACCTCGTGGAGGAAGACCACTTCCCCGTTCCATTCCGTGACCTTCAGGGTCGCATTGCTGAGGCGCGGCAGCCGTTCGGCGAGGACGGTGAGTTCGTGAAAGTGGGTGGCGAAGAGAGCGCGCCCGCGGTTCACGTCGTGGAGGTGCTCGATGGCGGCCCAGGCGATCGAGAGCCCGTCGAAGGTGGAGGTGCCGCGTCCGATCTCGTCGAGGATCACGAGGGAGCGGGGCGTGGCCTGATTCAGGATCGCCGCCGTTTCCACCATCTCGACCATGAAGGTGGAGCGCCCGCGAGCGAGGTCGTCCGCGGCGCCGACGCGGGAGAAGAGCCGGTCCACGACGCCGATATGGGCCTCCCTCGCCGGCACATAGGCCCCCATCTGGGCGAGCACCACGAGGAGCGCGTTCTGGCGCAGATAGGTGGACTTGCCGCCCATATTGGGCCCGGTCACGAGAAGGATGTGGCCGGAATCGGAGCCCGTGAGGTCGCAATCGTTGGCGATGAAGGCCGTGCCGGACGCCTTGAGAGCGGCCTTGACCACCGGGTGCCGGGCGCCGACGAGGTGGAAAGCGAGGCTCGTATCCACCTTCGGGCGCGTCCAGTCGAGGCGAGCCGCGAGATCCGCCAGCGCTGCCGTGACGTCGATGACGGCGAGCGCCTCCGCCGAGGCCGCGAGCTCGGCGGAAGCGCGCAGCAACCGTTCGGCCATGTCGTCGAAGAGGCCGAGCTCGATCCTGAGCGCCCGATCCGCGGCCGAGGCGATCTTGGCTTCGAGTGCGCCGAGTTCCACGGTCGAGAAACGCATGGCCCCCGCCATGGTCTGGCGGTGGACGAAGGTGTCCTTGTGGGGCGGCTTGAGGAGATCCTCGCCCGCGGCCTGGGGAACCTCCACGTAGTAGCCGATTATGTGGTTGTGCTTGATCCGCAGGGCTCGGCAGCCGGTCTCCGCGGCATAGCGGGATTGAAGGCCCGCGATGTAGCGACGCGAATCCTGCTGCAGCTCGCGCGCTTCGTCGAGTTCGGGGTGGAAGCCCACGCGGATGAAGCCGCCGTCCCGCTTCAGGAGCGGCAGATCCTCGGCAAGAGCCTCTTCGAGGGACGCTGCAAGACCCGTATCGACCGCGCGAAGGGCCCCTGCGGCCGCCGTGAGCTCGTCCGGCAGATCGGGCGCCAGGGTGAGGGTCAGCGCGCAGTCGCGCGCCGCGAAGAGGCCGTCCCGCAGGCAGGCGAGGTCCCGCGGGCCGCCGCGGCCGAGGCCGAGGCGCGAGAGGGCGCGGGCGAGGTCCGGGGTCTGGCGGAGGATGGCGCGCACCCGCTCGCGCAGGTCGCCGGCCTCCACGAGGGCCGCAACCGCATCCTGCCGGCGGCGGATGGCTGCCACGTCCGTCAGCGGGCCGGCGAGCCGTTCCGCGAGAAGCCGGGCCCCGCCCGGCGTGACCGTGCAGTCGATGGTGGCGAGCAGACTGCCCGCGCGCTCGCCCCCGAGCGTGCGGGTGAGTTCGAGATTGGCCCGGGTCGCGGCATCGATGGCAAGCGTCGCTCCCGCGCCCTCGCGGGCCGGGGGCTGGAGCACCGGCCGGCTGTCGAGCTGGGTTTTCTCCACATAGAGGAGGGCGCTTCCCGCGGCGGCGATTTCGGCTCGGTCGAAGGCCCCGAAAGCTTCGAGCGTCGCGACGCCGAAATAGGCCTTTAGGCGCCGCTCCGCGGAGGCCGGATCGAGACCCTCCCGGGGGAGGGGGGTCACGGCCGCCCGCAGATCCGCCCAAAGAGCCTGGAGCGCGGGATCGTCGTGCATCGTGTCGGGGACCACGATTTCGCGCGGGTCGAGGCGCGCGATCTCGGCCGACAGGCCAGGGGCATCGGTTTCCGACAGGGTGAAGCGCCCCGTCGAGATGTCGACGGCCGCGAGCCCATAGCGCCACTCCGTCTCCGAGACGCGTCGGCGGGCGACCGCGAGAAAGAGGTTGGCGCGGGCCGGATCGAGGAGGCGGTCCTCCGTGATCGTGCCGGGGGTGACGAGGCGCACCACGTCACGGCGGACCACGGATTTCGAGCCGCGCTTCTTGGCCTCGGCCGGATCCTCGGTCTGCTCGCACACCGCCACCCGGTGGCCGAGTCCGATCAGGCGCTGGAGGTAGTCGTCGGCGCGCTCCACGGGCACGCCGCACATGGGGATGTCGACGCCCTGGTGCTTGCCCCGCTTCGTGAGCACGATTCCCAGCGCGCGGCTTGCGATCTCCGCATCCTCAAAGAACAGCTCGTAGAAATCCCCCATCCGGTAGAACAGGAGGCAGTCCGGGTTCGCGGCCTTGATCTCGATATACTGCGCCATCATGGGAGTGACGCGGGCGGCCTCGGCGGGGTCGAGGCGCGGGGACGGACGCGCGGCCTCGCGGCCGGCGGGGAGGCTCCCCTCGGCCTCGTCGGGTTGGGGGCCGGGGTCGGTTTTGTAGGCGGCTTGGCTCGACATCGGCCCGACCCTACCAAATCGCGGCGCCCGGTTCATCCGCGTCACGCCGTCCGGCGGCTCCATGTGGACAAATGCCGGGTGCGGACGCCGGCTCAGGGGACAATCTCTGGAAAACCCTCGTGACAGCGCCCTTGGAAGCCGCGGGGCAGTGCCTTAAGGTCGCGGCCCCGTTGGAAACGCCCGAGCGCAAAAAAACCATGAACGAGCATCGCCCCGTCCGCCGCAGCCGTCCGACCTTCACGGACCAGGAAGCCTTGCAGTTTCATTCGCAGGGGCGGCCCGGCAAGCTCGAAGTGGTGCCGACGAAGCCCATGGCGACCCAGCGCGACCTCTCGCTCGCCTATTCGCCGGGCGTCGCCGTGCCCGTGAAGGCCATCGCCGAGAACCCCTCCTGCGCCTTCGATTACACGGCCCGGGCCAACATGGTGGCCGTGATCTCGAACGGGACGGCGATCCTGGGGTTGGGGAACCTGGGCGCCCTCGCGTCGAAGCCCGTGATGGAAGGCAAGGCCGTTCTCTTCAAGCGCTTCGCGGACGTCGATTCCATCGACCTCGAGGTCGACACCGAAGACGCCGACAACTTCATCAACTGCGTGCGCTATCTGGGTCCCTCCTTCGGGGGCATCAACCTGGAAGACATCAAGGCCCCGGAATGCTTCATCATCGAGGAGCGGCTGCGGGAACTGATGGACATTCCCGTCTTCCACGACGACCAGCACGGCACCGCGATCATCGCTGCGGCGGGGCTCATCAACGCGCTCCATCTCACGGGCCGCGACATGCGTGAGACGAAGCTCGTGGTGAACGGGGCGGGTGCCGCCGGCATCGCCTGCACGGAGCTCCTCAAGGCCATGGGCTTTGCGCCCAACAACGTGATCCTTTGCGACACGAAGGGCGTCGTCTATCGCGGCCGCCAGGAGGGAATGAACCAATGGAAATCGGCCCATGCGGCCGAGACCTCCGCGCGGACCCTCGCCGATGCCCTGGACGGCGCCGACGCGGTGTTCGGCCTCTCCGCCAAGGGCGCCTTCACGCCGGACATGATCCGCTCCATGGCCGAGAAGCCGATCATCTTCGCGATGGCGAATCCGGATCCCGAGATCACGCCCGAAGAAGTGGCGCCGATCCGCGACGACGTGATTATCGCGACCGGGCGGTCCGATTATCCCAATCAGGTCAACAACGTCCTCGGGTTTCCCTACATCTTCCGCGGCGCCCTCGACGTGCAGGCCACCACGATCAACATGGAGATGAAGATCGCGGCCGCGGAAGCGCTCGCGGCCCTGGCCCGCGAGGACGTGCCGGACGAGGTGGCCGCCGCCTATCAGGGTTCCCGGCCGCGCTTCGGGCGCGAATACATCATTCCCGTGCCCTTCGACCCGCGCCTCATCCACACGGTGCCCCCGGCGGTCGCCAAGGCCGCCATGGATACGGGCGTGGCGCGCCGGCCCATCGTCGACATGCGGAACTACAGGACTCAGCTCTCCGCCCGCCGCGATCCCGTGGCCGGCACCTTGAGCCGCATCTTCGAGCGGGTGCGCAGGTTCCCCAAACGCGTGGTGTTCGCGGAGGGCGAAGAGGAGCAGGTGATCCGCGCCGCGCTCTCCTTCGTGAACCAGGAGCTCGGCACCGCGATCCTCGTCGGCCGCGAGGACCGGATCCATGAAACGGCGCACAACGCCGGCATCGATCTCGACGGCCGCGAGGGCATCGAGATCCACAATGCGAGGCTCTCCCGCCGCAACGCCGTTTATGCGCAGTTCCTTTACGAGCGCCTGCAGCGCCAGGGCTTCCTGTTCCGGGATTGCCAGCGCCTCATCAACCAGGACCGCAATCACTTCGCGGCCTCCATGGTGGCGCTCGGCGATGCCGACGCCATGGTGACCGGCGCGACCCGCAACTACTCCATCGCGCTCTCCGACGTGCAGCGCGTCATCGACGCGAAGCCCGGGCACCGGGTGATCGGCGTGTCGGTGTGCCTCGCCCGCGGCCGCACGGTGCTTGTTGCCGACACCGCGATTCACGAGATGCCGAGCGCGGGAGAACTCGCCGAGATCGCAGTCGAGGCCGCGGGCGTCGCCCGGCGCCTCGGCTACGAGCCCCGGGTGGCGCTCCTCTCGTTCTCGACCTTCGGGCACCCGAAGGCCGAGCGGGCCGAGAAGATCCAGGAGGCGGTGCGCATCCTCGACGAGATGCGGGTCGATTTCGAGTACGACGGCGAGATGTCCGCGGACGTGGCGCTCAATCGGGATCTCATGGCGCAGTATCCGTTCAGCCGCCTCAAGGGCCCCGCGAACGTGCTCGTGATGCCGGCGTTCCACTCGGCTTCGATCTCCACCAAGATGCTCCAGGAACTCGGTGGCGCCATGGTGCTCGGGCCGCTCATCGTCGGCCTCGACAAGGCCGTGCAGATCACGTCCCTCGGGGCGACCGACAACGACATCGTCAACATGGCAGCGTTGGCGAGCTTCAACATCGGAGGCTAGGCATGGCCCCCGTGTCATCCCGTCCCGTCGCGGACGGGAACGGTTTCGTCGCCGGAGACTGAGCCGTGGCGCTCGTGACGTCCCTTCTCCTCGCCGATGGCGGGAGTTTCGTCTCGCGTCAGGTGGCGTCCCTCGACTTCACCTTCGCGGGGATCCCGGGCAACCGGCATGCGGGTACGACGCGCCCGGCCGATGCGCGCACGCCCTGGCACAAGCGCGGTACGCCCATTCTCAACACGCGGCATGCCTCGATCGTGTCTGTCGAGGAATGTGCCCTCGCGGCCGCCGCGCTCGGGATCGACTATCTCGATCCCGCGCTGCTCGGCGCCAATGTGGTGGTCGGCGGCATCGAGGGCCTCACGCAGCTGCCACCCGCGACGCGGCTGCAATTCCCCTCCGGGGCCACGCTCTTCGTCACGGAGCCGAACGCGCCCTGCCGGCAGCCCGGCCGCATGCTCGCCCGTGCGCACGGGATGCCGGAACTCGAACTCGCCTTCGCCAAGAAGGCGCAGGGCCTGCGCGGCCTCGTCGCCCTCGTCGAACGGGAGGGCGTGATCGCGATGGGCGATGCCGTGAAGGTGATCCGGCCCGCCTACCGCGGCGCGCGCGCGAAGGTCCCGGCTTAAGGCCGGGGGCGTGCCATCCCGAACCCTCGAGCTGTTTCCACTTGAGTGGAATCAGCTCTTATTTCTGTTCTGACGCGTTTTCTAGACGTGAGCCGGATCCACCTCACTCGAAAACGCTTGGTTGCTGAGTGGTCGCGTTTTCTAGACGTGAGCCGGATCCACCTCACTCGAAAACGCTCTAGGGTTCAGATTTCTCCTCTCAGCCCCTGCACGACGAGGATGAGGCCGCCGACCACGATGGCGGCCTCCAGGATCGCGTTGTGGATCGTCACCGAGAGGCCCTCCGTGAGACGCTTCGCCACGAAGGCGCCCGGCGTCCCCGCAACCCCCACCACCAGGGCCATGATCCAGGCCTCGGCCGGCAGGGCCCCGAAGATCTGGAAGGAGGCCGTCTTCACGAGCCCGATCGAGAGCGACACCACCGCATCCGTGGCGATCACGGCCCGACCGCTCAGCCCGGCCATCATCAGGATCGACAGCAGCACCACTCCCGACCCCGCGGTCCCGCCGGCGAGAACGCCATACACACCGCCGGCCGCGATCACGCCGCCATCCCTCAAGCGCACGTCCAGGTGCCGGAGCAGGCGTCGCAAGGGGACGAGGACCACCAGCATGACGCCGATCCAGATGGAAGCGCCCGCCCCGGTGAGCAGGGTGAAACCCCAGGCGCCGAGGATGCAGGCCGGCAGGGCGAGGAGAACGACGCGGCCGGCGAGCCGTCGGTCTACATGGGTCCGGAAGGCCGCGATGCGGCTCCCGTTGGTGAACAGCGCGGAGACGCCGATGATCGGCACCACGGCCGTGGCGCCGACGATCGGCACCAGGACGAGGGGCATCAAGAGGCCGGTCCCGTAGCCCGCAACGCCGCCGATCGTGGCCGCCCCGAAGGCCGAGAGGGCGACGAGGGCATATTGCAGAAGGCTCACATCCCCCAAGGGCAGGTCTCCGGTTCGCGCATGCGGCTCCGCCAGTCTTCGGTTCGCCGCACGATCCTTCGCGGCACGATCCTGGGCCGGATGATCCGGCATCCGTTCGGGAGCAGGCCGCTATAGCCTACCGGGTCGGGATAGGCTAAGCGACCGGCCTTCGTGAATCCGCAAGGCAATCCCGTGGCTCCCTCCGTCCCCAAGACTGTCGTGTTCGACATCGGTAACGTGCTCCTGCGCTGGGATCCACGCCATCTCTATCGCAAGGTTTTCGAGGACGAGAACCAGATGGAGTGGTTCCTGCGCGAGGTCTGCACCAACGAATGGAACATCGAGCAGGATCGCCGGCGCTCCTGGGACGAGGCCGTGGCGCTTCTCGTCGAACGCCATCCCGAATGGGCCGATCAGATCCGCGCCTATCACGAGCGCTGGCACGAGACGATCACGGGCGTCCTCGACGACAACGTCGCGCTCCTGGAACGGCTCGCGGCTTCCGGCGAGCCGGTTTATGCGATCACGAATTTCTCGGGCGACAAGTTCCGCGAGGCGCAGGAGCGGTTCCCGTTCCTGAAGCGGTTCACGGGCGTCGTCGTGTCGGGCGACGAGCGTCTCGTGAAGCCCGATCGCGCGATCTTCGACCTGTTCTTCAGTCGCTATGGCCTCAAGCCGGGCGAGTGCATCTTCATCGACGATTCGCGAGCCAATATCGAAACCGCCCGTGCGCTCGGCATGCACACCGTGCATTACGTGGAGCCCATGGACGTCGCCGCGGCCCTTCGCGAGCAGGGCGTTCGGGTGTAACGGCGCGCTGGCGCGTTCCCCGGTCCGCGCGACGTTGCGCCCCGCCATGCGTTCGTTCGACACCCCGCTGCCGATCGATGCCGTCCTGCCGGACCTGCTCGCAACATTGGCGGAGCGGTCGAACGGCGTCCTCGTGGCACCCCCGGGCGCGGGCAAGACCACGCGGGTCCCGCTGGCGCTCCTCGATGAGCCTTGGGTCGATGGCCGCAAGCTGATCGTCCTCGAACCGCGCCGCCTCGCCGCGCGGGCGGCCGCGAACCGGATGGCGCAGACGCTTCGAGAGGAGGTCGGCGAGACCGTGGGCCTCAGAGTGCGTCTCGGCTCGAAGATCTCCCGCCGCACCCGCATCGAGGTCGTCACCGAGGGCGTCTTCGCCCGCATGATCCTCGACGATCCGGCGCTCGATGGCGTCGCGGCGGTGCTGTTCGACGAGTTCCACGAACGCTCCCTCGATGCGGATCTCGGCCTCGCGCTCGCCCTCGATGCACAGGGCGGATTGCGGGAGGACTTGCGCCTTCTCGTGATGTCCGCGACCCTCGACGGCGCTCGCGTGGCGCGCCTGCTCGGCGAGGCCCCGGTGATCGAATCCGAGGGCCGGGCCTTTTCCGTCGAGACCCGCCATCTCGGGCGCGATCCGAACCGGCGGGTGGAGGATCAGGTCGCGGATGCGGTGACGCGGGCCTTGCGGGCCGAGCCCGGTTCCCAACTCGTGTTCCTGCCGGGCCAGGGCGAGATCCGGCGCGTCGAGACGCTGCTGCGCGAGCGCATCGCGGATCCGGCCGTCGATATCGCGCCCCTCTACGGCGCCCTCGATCGCGCCGAGCAGGATCTCGCGGTCAGTCCTGCGAGGCCCGGGCGGCGCAAGGTCGTGCTCGCCACGTCGATCGCCGAAACCTCGCTCACCATCGAGGGCGTGCGGGTGGTGATCGATTCAGGGCTCGCCCGCATGCCTGTCTACGAACCCGATATCGGCCTCACGCGCCTCGAAACCGTGCGTGTGTCCCGCGCCGCCGCGGACCAGCGCCGGGGCCGCGCCGGGCGCACGGAGCCGGGCGTGTGCTATCGCCTCTGGGAGGAGGCCGCGACCGGAGCGCTCGAACCCTTCGGGCGGCCCGAGATCCTCTCGGCCGATCTGAGCCCGCTCCTTCTCGATTGCGCGGCCTGGGGCGTGACGGATCCGGGCAGCCTCGCCTTCCTCGATCCGCCTCCCGCGCCCGCCGTCAAGGAAGCGCGCACGCTGCTGCAGGAGATCGGGGCGCTCGATCGCGACGGGCGCATCACCGAAACAGGCCGCCGCCTGCGCGCGCTCCCCTTGGCCCCGCGCCTCGCCTGCATGGTGGTGAGCGCGGGCGAGCACGGGCAGGCCCGGGCCGCCGCGGACCTCGCGGCCGTCCTCGTGGAGCGGGGGCTCGGGGGCGATGGGGTCGATCTCACGGACCGCGTGGAGCGCTTCCGCCGCGACCGCTCGAAGCGGGCCGAGGATATGCGGCGCATGGCCGAGGGCTGGGTGCGGAGCGCGGGATCCTCCTCCGGCCGCGAACCCATGAGTGCCGGCATGAGCCCCGGCGCGCTGCTCGCGCTCGCCTATCCCGACCGGCTCGCCAAGGCCCGGGGCAAGCCTGGCGAATACCTGATGGCGAACGGCCGCGGCGCCAGCCTCGAGGCCCATGAGCGGCTCGCCCGGGAGCCGTTCCTCGCCATCGCCGAGATCGCGGGCGGGGCCGCCGCGGCCCGCATCCTCGCGGCAGCCCCGCTCACCCTGCAGGAACTCGAGGAGGCCGCCGGTCCCGCCCTCGCGCAGCGCGACGAGATCACCTTCGACCGCGCCGCCCGGGCCTTGAGAGCCCGCGCCGTCCGGCGTTACGGCGCCCTCGTCCTCGCCGAACGTCCGCTGCCGGTGCCCGCCACCGAGGAGGCCGCCCGGGCGCTCGCTCGCGGCCTCGCCGCTCTCGGGATTGCGGCTCTGCCCTGGTCCAAGGCCCTCGCCCAGTGGCGAGAACGGGTGATGTTCCTGCGTCGTGCGGAAGGGGACGAGTGGCCCGACCTCTCCGATGCGGCGCTTGCCGCGGGCGCGGAGGATTGGCTCGCGCCGCATCTCGTCGGCAAGGCGGGCCTGTCGGAGATCGGCGCCGACCTCTTGAGCGAGGCGCTCCGTGCGCTCCTGCCCTGGACCCTGCAGCGCCGGCTGGACGCGGAGGCGCCGACCCATATCGACGTCCCGACAGGCTCGCAGATCCCGGTCGATTACGGCGGCGACGAGGGGCCGGTGCTGGCGGTCCGGGTCCAGGAACTCTTCGGCCTCGACCGCCATCCCGCGCTTGCGGGCGGGCGGGTTCCGCTGATCCTGCACCTCCTGTCGCCGGCCGGCCGTCCGATCCAGATCACCCGGGACCTGCCCGGCTTCTGGCGCGGCTCCTGGGCGGCGGTGCGGGCCGACATGCGGGGGCAATACCCGAAGCATCCCTGGCCCGAGGACCCTCTGACGGCGCCGCCCACCCGCCGGGCGAAGCCGCGGGGCACCTGAGGCAGCGGACCGAAGCGACGTTGCCCGCCTTTGTCCTTCCGGGACCCAGGAAGTGTCTCCGGAGAGCGCTCGCAATCTGGGTTCCGGGCTCGGCTGCGCCGGCCAGGAATGACAGTGAGGGGAGACAAGACCGCCAGCCCCACCGACCGCCCCCTCCTCCCTCTCCCCGCAAACGGGGAGAGGGAGGAGGGGGAACTTGACATATCTTCCTATGTTGTGCATGTATGTTGATGTCCGCTGCTCCTGGGGCGCGCTCGCGAGGCGTCGTGGTGCGAGCAGCGGAGACAAGGCTCGGGCCTTTTGCGGGACACGCATCCCGCACCGGCCCGGCGATCTGCCCGGACCCCTCCGACTGA
>JAESFL010000318.1_pt1 | contig 39341 bp, 40 predicted proteins | sample 9269401 | NCBI WGS metagenome assembly JAESFL01 (sample SAMN14506025, study PRJNA617098) | algae metagenome | isolation source: Gloeocapsa sp. UFS-A4-WI-NPMV-4B04 and co-occurring heterotrophs from desert... | place: USA: Utah | collected 2006-10-01 | reverse complement strand
TCATGACCGCCGGCGCCTATGGGGCTGTTCAGGCCAACACCTACAACACCCGCCTGCTCGTGCCGGAGGTGCTGGTGCGCGGCGACGATCACGCGGTGGTGCGGCCCCGACCCACTTACGAGGACCTGATCGGCCTCGATCAGGTTCCCGGCTGGCTGCGCTGAAGAGACCGATCCTGCAACACAAAAGCCCCGGCGTTAACAGCGCCAGGGCTTTTCATTGGGCCAGCCTCTCCGTTCAGATGACGAAGAAGTCCTTGTAGGTCATCGCGAGCTTCTTGGAGAGCGTAGCGATCTCCACGGCCGCTTTGGAACCCGAGCCGTCGACATCGAAATACAGCCTCCCGGTCTTCTTGCTGTAGATGATGTAATCGTCCTTATCCTTGGCCTTGTCGCCGAGAACGAAGAACGACTTCTTGAGTTGCGCGGGAGCCGCCTCGGAGCCCTTCTTGCCGAGCTTGGCGAAGACCTTGTTCTCCAGCCAGATGGAATCGTCCGTCACGCTGAATTCCGCAACCTTGTCGAGATTGGTCTTCTTGTTCGGCTTGGAGTCGAACACGAAGACATCCTGGCCGGCGCCGCCGTTCAGAACGTCCTTGCCCGCCCCGCCATAAAGCTTGTCATTTCCAGCGTTGCCGACAAGAGTGTCGTTGCCGGCCAGGCCCTTGATGATATCGCGGCCGGCCGTGCCGTTGAGGCTGTCGACACTTGCCGTGCCGGTGAAAACGTCGATCTCGTCGGTGAGACTGAGTGCAAGTCTCTTGGTCAGCGCATTGGTACCGTCCGTCACGGTCAATGTGACGTTATGGTGCGCCTGGTTCTCGTAATCGAGGGCGATGCCCTCGCGGAGGACGATGCTGTAGCCGCCCGCATTATCGCTCACGAGCTTGAACAGCTTCGCACTCTCGACCGAAAGGATGCAGTCGACCGTTTCATCATCCGGGTGCAGCGCCGTTAGCCTGCCGACAACGCTGCCCTGCACACCCTCGCTCACCCTAAGGGCGGAAAGACCGACCGGAGCCTTGTCCCAGAACACTACATCGAAAGTTTCATCGAAGGAATTGAAGCCGTCGGAAACAGTGACGGTGAAGCTTTGATGTTCGGGTAGCGTGTAATCCAGGGTCACGCCAGCCTTGACGGCCACGTTGCTGGTGCCGTCAGCATTGCGCACGAGCTGGAAGACCTGAGCGCTCTCCTGCGAGAGAACATAGCTGACCGCCTGTCCCTCGGGATCATCCGCCATCAACGTGCCGACGATTGTGCCGGCAGGAGAAGTTCTTTCAGCTGCGATGAATTGAAAGTTTGCTTCCGGCTCCAGGTTTTCATTGATATTGAGATAGACGACATCAGTAGTGGTGTTTTCGCCATCGGAAACTTCGATCGTGAAGCTTTGGAAAGCGGTCCGGCTAGAATTCACGGTAAAGCCTTGCTTCACCACGACATTGTAGGTGTCGTTGCCATTATCGATGAGCGTGAGCCACTGATCACTGAAATTGGCTAACTTATAGGTGAGAAGGGGGCTATCCGGATCGTCTGCTTTAATCGTGGCGACAACTGTTCCTCCCTTCGATCCATCCAACACATCCTTCAGCTCGGGAATGATCTCAGGCGCCTCGTTGACGGGGATAACGGAGAGTGAAACCTCCTTCACAAAGGATAGGCCTTTGGCATCGCTCACTTTCACGTAAACAGGAAGACTTTCTCCGACCGGAGCATCGCTGAGATCCGATGCAACCACGATCTCACCGTTGTAAACGCGGAAATAGGGATGATCGAACTCGGTCGCGCCCGTCGCATCCGTGACAAGAGTGTAGGTTAGCTGGTCGCCCTTATCCGGATCATTTCCCGCAAGCGTGGCGACGATGGCGCCGATGATCGCGTTATCCCCGATGGTGCCGCCGGTGACAACGATACCGGTGGGCGCCTCGTTCACGTTGGCGAGGTTGATCACTACCGGGGCGGCGTCGACTGTCGTGCCCTGGGACCCAACGGCCTGGATGTTGAGCGTGAACTGCTTCTCGAGCCCTTCGAAGTCGAAGCTGCCGGACTTCACGACGAGCTGGTTTCCATTGATGATCTGGAAGCGTTCGTCAGTGAGAGCGAACGTGAATGTCTCGCCCGCGGCTACCTCGCCAGTCACGCTGAGAGTGCCCACAAGGGCCCCTGTCTGAGCATTCTCGGCAAGTGTATTGGAGGAGAGAACAAGCGTAGCCATGGAAATGCCCCGAGCATCGAATGTAATTATGTTATTACTGAAATCATGTATCGTCACGCCTCTCATGACGTCAAGGAATTTCGCCGCTCCGGCCCTTTGAGCGAGGTTCTGAACCGGGGCGGTTCGAGCCGCGTTTCCATGCAGGCCGCGGTCACCTCTTCTTGAACCCCCGTGCCCATTTGACCGCTGGTCATGCGGGTCGGCCGTGCTAGCTTCCTTACGGGGGCGTCTGCACATGTGGTGCAGCGGGAGACTTGGTTACCATGAGCGAAGGCCCGAACCCGACACCTGGGCAGAGCCGCCTGAACCAGCGGTTCGGCCGGCTTGTGACTCATGCGCGCTGGTCCCTCTGGTGGGAGGAGGCTTGGCCCCGGCTCTGGCTGCCGCTCGCCATCGTTCTCGCCTTTCTCACCCTGTCGTGGCTCGGCCTCTGGCTCGACCTGCCCGTCCTGTGGCGGACGATCGGGCTCAGTCTGTTCGTGGCGGCCTTCCTCTTGTCCCTCTGGCCCGTCCTGCGCCTGCGCATGCCGAACCGGACCAGGGCGCTCGACCGCCTTGACCGAGAGACCGGCCTCGCCACCGGCCCGGCGAGGGTCCTCGACGATTCCCTGGCCCTGGGCTCCGCCGATCCGGGCACGCGAGCCCTGTGGGCCCTCCATCGCAAGCGCGCGGAAGAGACTGTGAGCCGGATGCGCGTGGGCCTGCCGCGGCCGGACATGCCGCGGCGTGACCGCTATGCGCTCAGAGCCGCCGGCCTGCTCGCCCTGGTGACGAGCGCCTTCGTGGCCGGCCCCGAGATCGGCTCGCGCTTGGCCGCGGCCTTCGACTGGCGCAACCCGGAGACCGTAGCCGCCTCCTTCCGCATCGACGGCTGGATCGACCCGCCCCTCTACACCCGCACCCCGCCGCTCATGATCGACCTCGCCCGCGGGCAGAGCCTGAGAGCGCCGATCAACTCGACGGTGGTGATCCGCATCGCCGGCGAAGGCAGCGCGGAGGTCAAGCCGGGCAAGGGTCTCACCTCCCTACCCCCCAAGGCCGGCCAGCGCACCGATATGCGCGAGGAGCGCTACACGCTCAACGGCTCCAGCGAGCTGACGGTCAGCACGGGCTTTGCCCAGAGCGTCACCCTCACCATCGAGGCCATTCCCGACCGGCTGCCTGAGATCGCCTTCACCACGCCGCCCGAGGTGAACGCGCGCGGCACCTTCACCCTGGCCTACAAGGGCAAGGACGATTACGGCATCACGGCCCTGGAAGGCACAGTGGAGAAGGCCGACAACAGCAAGGGCCGGTCCCTCGTGCCTGCGCCCCAGCTGACCCTGGCGCTCCCGAGCCATGAGGAGAATGCGCCGGACACCAAGTCCCCCGTAGACCTCACCAACCATGCCTGGGCCGGCGCGCCGGTGACGATCCAGCTCAAGGCCAAGGACGAGGCCGGCCAGGAGGCGCTCAGCGAAAAGATCACCTTCACCCTGCCGCAGCGCCCCTTCACCAACCCGCTCGCCAAGGCCCTGGTGGAGCAGCGGCGCAACCTCGTGCTCGCTGCCGACGACCGCAAGCGCGTGCAGGTGGCGCTCGATGCCCTGCTGATCGCCCCGGAGCAATACACCCCGCAATGGGGCGTGTTCATGGGGCTGCGCCAGGGGGCGGAGCGCCTGCGGGCCGCCAAGACCGACCAGGATCTGCTCGATGTGGCCGACTGGCTCTGGACCATGGCGCTGCAGATCGAGGATGGCGGGCTGTCCGATGCGGAGCGGGAGCTGCGCGCCGCCCAGGAGCGCCTGAAGGAGGCCATGGAGCGGGGCGCCACGGACGAGGAAATGCGGCGCCTGACGGAGGAGCTGCGCCAGGCCATGGACAAGTTCCTGCGGGAATTCGCCCAGCGCATGCAGCAGAACCAGCAGCAGTCGCAGAACCAGAACCAGCGCGCGCCGGAGCGGATGATCTCGCAGGACGATCTCAACCGCATGCTGCAGCAGATGGAGGAGGCCATGCGCCGCGGCGACGTGGCCGAGGCCCAGCGCCTCCTCGATCAGTTGCGCAACATCCTCGAAAACCTGCAGACCGCCCAGCCCAACAGCCGCATGACCGACCCGCTCGGCCGCGAGATGAACCAGGCCATGCAGGACATGGAGGACATGGCGCGCGAGCAGCAGAACCTGCGCGACGAAACCTTCCGCGAGGGTCAGAACCGGCGCATGCAGCAGGGCGACCTCAACGGCCAGCGCCAGCCCGGTCAACGGCAGGGCCAGCGCCAGCAAGGACAGCGCCAGCCCGGTCAACAGGGCCAGCAAGGCGAGCAGGGCGAAGGCCAGGAGCAGGGCGAGAACGGCCAGGGTCAGCAGGGACTGCAGCAGCGGCAGCAGGCCCTGAGAGAACGGCTGGAGGAACTGCAACGGCGCATGCAGGGCATGGGCATGCAGGGCGAGCAGGGTCTCGGCGAGGCCGAGCAGGCCATGCGCGAGGCCGAGGGCTCCCTCGGCCAGGGCCAGGACGGCCCGGCAGTCGATGCCCAGGGCCGGGCTCTCGAGAGCCTCCGGCGCGGCATGCAGGGCATGGCCCAGCAGATGCAGCAGATGCAGCAGGGTGAAGGCCAAGGGAACGAGCAGGCCGGCGACCAGCCCGGTCAGGGCAACCCGCAGGGCAACCAGCAGGCCGGCCAGCGCGACACCGATCCCTTGGGACGGCCGACACGAAACAGGGACTATTCCGACGGCCGCGTCGAGGTGCCCAGTGCCGGTGCGTCACCGGCACAGCGTGCGCAGCAGATCCTGGAGGAGTTGCGACGCAAGCTGGGCGACCCCTCGCGAGCCCAGGAAGAACTCGAGTATTTCGAGCGGCTGCTGCGCAGAAACTGATATCGGGGTCAACGCAGCCCTTGTCACTTCAGCAGGTTCGGGCCACGGTCGCCCGAACCTTTCCATGGAATCACGATGTCCGGCTTTGTCGATCTGCTTGTGCCGATAGCGGTTGTCGCTGTCGCTCTCGTGTTGCTTCTCGGCCTCTTCAACATGCTGCGCGGCGGCAATGCCAATCGGTCGCAGCATCTCATGCGCTTGCGCGTGCTGCTGCAGTTCATCGCCATCATTGTCATCATGGGCGTGATCTGGTGGCGAGCCGCGTGAGCATGGGAGCATTTCCCATGCGTGAGATCCTGCGATGCGAATCCCAGGGTGCCTCATAAGCGTGGACAACCGGCATCACCTGTCCGGTTAACGCTCCGGGCTTCTCCGTATTGACACGTTTTCGCCACGGTTTGTATTAAGAGATCGTTAGCCATAAGGGCGTAGCCTGTTGGCCTTGATTTTTATTGAGTTATGGACCTTTTAATGCGCACCAGCCCGGCCTTAGGCCTGAGTCTTCTGGTCCTGTTTATGGGATCGGCAGGCGCTTTGGGCTCCGATTTCAAGCGACCGGCCAACACTTCCCAAACGGCATATCAACCAAGCATCCTGTCGGAATTCCGTTTTGGATTGTCTGCTCAGGATCCGTGGGGCCGTGAAGGACACGACGGATCGGCCAACCTGACCGGCGAAATCCTTTTCGATAAGCCTTTCACCGCATCGGACCTTTTCACCAGCTATTTCATTCCCCGGCCGCATATCGGCGGCAGCCTGAACTTCGACGATCGCACCAGCTTCGCCTATGCGGGCCTGTCCTGGACCATCGACGTCACGCCGAGCATCTTTGTGGAAGGCAGCTTCGGCGGCGCCATCCATAACGGGGGCGACTCTTCGCATCCGCTCTCGGAGCGGCAGTCGTTAAGCTGCTCGCCCTTGTTCCGTGAATCCGGCTCGGTGGGCGTGCGACTCTCGGCCAACTGGAGCGTGCTGGCGACCATCGAGCACCTGTCCGACGGCGGAACCTGCTCGGACGAGAATAGAGGCTTGACGAATGTCGGCGCGCGGGTTGGGTATTCGTTCTAGAGCATCGGCCCCAAAAGTGGACACCACTTTTGGGATCCATCCGATGCTCCATTTAAGAAGCGCGCATCGTTGAATGCGGAAAACCGGCACACACTTTTCCGCAGGATGCGCTAGCGAATCCCAACACTCGGGCCCCTCATGGTCGTTCTGAACCGCATCTACACCCGCACCGGCGATACCGGCACTACGGCACTGGCCGCCGGCGGACGACGCCCCAAGCACGACCTGCGCATCGAAGCCTATGGCACGGTGGACGAGACCAACGCCTGCATCGGGTTGGTCCGCCTCCACACCACGGGCCATGAAATCGATCCGATGCTCGGCCGCATCCAGAACGACCTGTTCGATCTCGGCGCCGATCTCGCAACGGTCGAGACCGACAAGCCCCTGCCCTATGAGCCCCTGCGCATCACGCAGGCCCAGGTGGACCGCCTCGAGCAGGAGATCGACCGTCTCAACGCCGAACTGTCGGTGCTCCGCTCCTTCGTTCTTCCGGGCGGCACGCCCGCCGCCGCCGCGCTCCACCTCGCCCGCACGGTCTGCCGCCGCGCGGAGCGGCATGTGGTCGAACTCATGGAGAGGCCGGACGAGAAGGTCTCGTCCGAAGCGCTGAAATACCTGAACCGCCTGTCCGACTTCTTGTTCGTCGCGTCCCGCTACGTCAACGACAAGGGTGCGCTCGACGTTCTCTGGGTGCCGGGTCAGAACCGGTAGGAAACGGCACCATGTTTCTCCCGCTTCACGACGGCGTCCCGCTCAAGAACATGAAGACGCCGCTCGCGACGCGGTTTCTGATGGGCCTCTGCATCGTCGCCTATCTTGCCACCTTCTATGCCCCGCCCGGTCCCGATGCGATGGTAGGCGGCTTAGGCTTTATTCCCTCGGTCCTGTTCGGCACGGAGGTGCTGCCCGAGGGCTATCCCTTCGTGCCGGTGGAGCTGACGCTGGTCACGAACATCTTCCTGCACGGGTCGCTCTTTCATCTCATCGGCAACATGCTGTTCCTGTGGGTGTTCGGCGACAACGTGGAGGATGCCATGGGGCACCTGCGCTTCGTCGCGTTCTTCCTGCTCTGCGGCGCGGCCGCGAGCCTCGCCCATGCCTACATCACCCCGGAGCCGCACCGGCCCCTGATCGGGGCGTCCGGGGGCGTCTCGGGCGTGGTGGCGGCCTACCTCATCCTCTATCCGCGGGTGAAGATCTGGGGCCTGTTTCTCAAGGGCATTCCGCTGCACCTGCCGGCCTACTGGACCATCGGATTCTGGTTCGCGCTCCAGTTCGCCTCGGCCTTCCTCGGCGGCGATGACAGCGTGGGCTGGTTCGCCCATCTTGGCGGCTTCCTCGTGGGCGCTATTCTCATCCCCCTGATGCGCCGCCGCTACGATCCCGTGCTCGCCCGCGTACAGGCGCAGGAACTGCAAGCGCCGCGTTGACAATCGGGTGCCGACCATTACGGTCCCATCCGCCTTTTTCCTATATGTCCGGAGGGCTGGCGTTCAGCCATATCCGGGGATCTGACCATTGGTGAGGACGGACGAATGAAGCTTCTTGTGTGTGTGAAGCGGGTGGTGGACTACAACGTGAAGATCCGGGTGAAGCCCGATGGATCGGGAGTCGAACTCGCCAACATCAAGATGTCCATGAACCCCTTCGACGAGATCGCCGTCGAGGAGGCGGTTCGCCTGAAGGAGCAGGGCAAGGCCACCGAGATCGTCGCCGTCTCCATCGGCCCGCAGCAGGCCGGCGAGACCATCCGCACCGCGCTCGCCATGGGGGCCGACCGCGGCATCCTGGTCAAGACCGACGCCCATGTGGAGCCGCTCGCCGTTGCCAAGATCCTGGCCAAGGTGGTCGAGCAGGAGAAGCCCGACCTCATCATCATGGGCAAGCAGGCCATCGACGACGATTCCAACCAGACCGGCCAGATGCTCGCAGCCCTCCTGGGCTGGCCGCAGGGCACCTTCGCGTTCAAGGTGAACGTCGGCGAGGGCTCCATCGACGTGACCCGCGAGGTCGACGGCGGTCTGCAGACGGTGGGGCTCAAGCTCCCGGCTATCGTCACCACGGACCTGCGCCTCAACGAGCCGCGCTATGCGTCCCTGCCCAACATCATGAAGGCCAAGAAGAAGCCGCTGGACGAGACCTCGCCCGAGACGCTCGGCGTCGACGTGGCGCCGCGCCTGAAGGTGGTCAAGACCGCCGAGCCCGGCGGCCGCAAGGCCGGCGTGAAGGTCGGGTCTGTCGCCGAACTGGTCTCGAAGCTCAAAGTCGAAGCCGGCGTGCTCTAAGGAGAACAATGACGATGACCACCCTGCTGTTTGCCGAGCACGACAACGCTCACCTGAAGGACGCCACTCACAAGGCCCTCTCGGCCGCCACCGCGCTCGGCGCCCCCGTGCATGTGCTGGTGGCCGGCTCCAACGCCCGCGCGGCCGCCGAAGCGGCCGCCAAGCTCCAGGGCGTGGAGAAGGTGCTGCTGGCCGATGCGCCCGCTTACGAGCACCAGCTCGCCGAGCCGACCGCAGCGCTCCTCGTCTCGCTCGCCGGCTCCTACGATGCCCTGGTGGCGCCTGCCACCAGCAAGGGCAAGAACGTCATGCCGCGCGTGGCGGCCCTGCTCGACGTGATGCAGGTCTCCGACATCATCAAGGTGCTGTCGCCCGACACCTTCGAGCGGCCGATCTATGCCGGCAACGCGATCCAAACCGTGCAGGCCACGGATGCCAAGAAGGTGATCACCGTGCGCACCGCCGCCTTCCCGGCGGCTGCTGAGGGCGGCTCTGCCGCCATCGAGACGGTGAACGCGGCTGAGGACTCAGGTCTTTCGAGCTTCAAGGGCGAGGAGATTGCCCAGAACGACCGGCCAGAGCTGACCTCGGCCCGGATCATCATCTCCGGTGGCCGCTCGCTCGGCTCGGCCGACGCCTTCAAGCAGTATATCGAGCCGATCGCCGACACCCTCGGTGCCGCCATGGGCGCCTCGCGCGCCGCGGTCGATGCGGGCTATGCCCCCAACGACTGGCAGGTGGGCCAGACCGGCAAGGTGGTGGCGCCCGACCTCTACATCGCGGTCGGTATTTCAGGCGCCATTCAGCACCTGGCCGGTATGAAGGATTCCAAGGTGATCGTGGCGATCAACAAGGACGAGGAGGCCCCAATCTTCCAGGTGGCCGATTACGGCCTCGTGGGCGACCTTTTCACGATCCTCCCTGAACTGAAGGAGGAGTTGACCAAAGCCGGTCAATAAGGTCAGGAATAGTGACGGACCGGGCGGAACCTCCGCCCGGCCGGTTTGACGGTTGGATGCAGGCAGCAGATCGATGGGCATTGAGATCAAGACGGTTGGCGTGATCGGCGCGGGACAGATGGGCAGCGGCATCGCCCATGTCTGCTCGATCGCAGGCTTCAACGTCCGCCTCAACGATCTCTCCGAGGATCGGATCAACACCGGCCTTGCAACGATCAACGGCAACATGGCCCGCCAGGTCTCCAAGGGCGCCATCGCCGAGGCCGACCGGCAGGCGGCGCTCGAGCGTATCAAGCCTGCCCGCACCTACGACGATCTGGGCACCTGCGATATTGTCATCGAAGCCGCGACCGAGAACGAGGAGGTGAAGCGCAAGATCTTCACCAATCTCTGCCCGTCGCTCCGGCCCGACGCCATGGTCGCCACGAACACCTCGTCGATCTCCATCACGAGGCTCGCGGCCGCCACGGACCGCCCTGAGAAGTTCATCGGCATTCATTTCATGAACCCGGTGCCGGTGATGCAGCTCGTCGAGCTGATCCGCGGCATTGCGACGGACGACGCCACCTACGAGTCGTCCAAGGAGTTCATCCACAAGCTCGGCAAGACCTCGACCGCCGCCGAGGACTTCCCGGCCTTCATCGTCAACCGCATCCTGCTGCCGATGATCAACGAGGCGATCTACACGCTCTACGAGGGCGTTGGTTCGGTCGAGGCCATCGACACGGCCATGCGGCTGGGCGCCAACCATCCCATGGGCCCGCTCCAGCTCGCCGACTTCATCGGCCTCGACACCTGCCTGTCGATCATGCAGGTGCTGCACGAGGGCCTGGCCGATTCCAAATACCGCCCCTGCCCGCTTCTGGTGAAATACGTCGAGGCCGGCTGGCTCGGCCGGAAAACCAAGCGCGGCTTCTACGATTATCGGGGCGAGAAGCCGGTTCCGACTCGCTGAACGATCTCTCTGGTAAGCCTGCAAGCGCATCCACAACCCTGTGGGTGCGTCACAGACGTCTTAGCCTTAGATCTTCACAACAGCGTCACACTGCCTATAGTCTTATCATACGGGATATGACTCTTCTCTTTCCCAAAGGGGAGGTGCGGTGACGATACACGTCCAGCCTGTTGTGCGACCGGAGGCCTGCCCGGCCCTCGTTCTCAATGCCGATTACCGGCCTTTGAGCTATTACCCCCTGTCCATCTGGTGCTGGCAGGATGCGATCAAGGCGGTTTTCCTCGACCGTGTGAACATCGTCTCGGAATACGACAAGGTCGTGCGAAGTCCGACCTTCGAAGTCCGCCTCCCCTCGGTCATCTCGCTCAAAACCTACGTCAAGCCGTCACGGCACCCGGCCTTCACCCGCTTCAACGTCTTCCTCCGCGACCGTTTCAGCTGCCAGTATTGCGGCACCCGCGAGGACCTCACCTTCGATCACGTCATTCCCCGCTCCAAGGGCGGGCAGACCACCTGGGAAAACGTCGTCGCCGCATGCGCGCCCTGCAACCTCAGGAAGGCCGACAAGCTGCCCCGCGAGGTGGAGATGTGGCCCCGGCAAAGCCCCTTCGCCCCCACGATCCACGACCTCCATTCCAACGGCCGCCTGTTCCCGCCGAACTATCTCCACGACAGCTGGATGGACTATCTCTACTGGGACAGCGAACTGGAGCCGTAAGGTCCCCTGCCGTCAGCGGCCGAGGGAGAAGCCCTTGCCGGCGGCCGCCCTGGCGGCGAAGGCCGCGAGCGCGAGCGAGATCAGCACGTTCCATCCCGCCAGCGACAGGCCGAGGAAGCGCCACGCGGCTTCCGTGCAGCTGACCACGCGGGTGCTCTGGAGCTGGTTCAGGAAATCCCCCACATTGCCCGCGCCCTGGCCCGCCCCGCCGCCGCAATCGCTCGGCCCCGCGAAGAATCCCCATTCGACCCCTGAATGATAGGCGCCGAGCCCAGCGCTCACGATGAACACGAGGGCGAGGAGCCACAGGCCGGCCCTGGTCCAGCGCGGCGGCACGAGGGCTGCTGCGATCCCGAGCGGAATGGCGATGTAGTACGGATTGCGCTGCATGAGGCAGAGCTTGCAGGGCACGTAGCCGAAAGCATGCTCGAAGACGAGCGCCCCGCCGACGGTGGCCGCAGCCGCCAATGCGATGGCGAGGGCGGCTTGGCGCAGGGAGAGAGCGAGGCGCATCGGTCCCCTCCTCAGAACATGTAGCGGAACGCCACGAAGCCGCCGACGAGGGCGACGATCCCTAAGCCCGCCACCAGGTTGAAATTGTTGTCGATGATCGCCTTGATGCGCGGTCCGAACTGGCTCATCAGCAGGGCGACGAGGAAGAACCGGGCGCCGCGGGTCAGGATCGACAGCGCGATGAACCAGCCCAGGTGATAGCCCGCAAAGCCCGACGTGATGGTTACGAGCTTGTAGGGGATCGGGGTCAGGCCCTTCAGCAGGATCACCCAATGGCCGTAATCGGCATAGGCGTGCCGGAACGTCTCCGCCCCTTCGCCAAGGCCATAGAGCTGGAAGAGCCACGCGCCGACGGAATCGTAGAGCCCCAACCCGATGAAATAGCCCACGATGCCGCCGAGAACCGAAGTAACCGTGCAGATCAGGGCATAGGACCACGCCTTGTCCGGCCGCGCCAGCATCATGGGCACGAGCATCACGTCCGGCGGAACCGGGAAGAAGGAGCTTTCCGAGAAGGACACGGCCGCCAGCGCGTAAGGAGCCGAGGGCCGCGCAGCGAGGGAGAGGGTCCAATCGTAGAGACGTCTGAGCATGAGGGTCCGACCGGTTTGAGGGGCTTAACCGCCCCGCGCCCTTTGAGCACAAGGCGCCCGGAAAGGCGAGGGGCTGGCCTGCGGCTTCCCTTCACATCTGGCACATTGACCAGCCTTCATGCCTCATGGTACGTCGCAGGTCCTTGCCCCTGTGGCGGAATTGGTAGACGCGCTCGACTCAAAATCGAGTTCCGCAAGGAGTGCTGGTTCGATCCCGGCCAGGGGCACCATCACCTTTTAGATGGCACGGCGGAAAGCCGACGAATACTCAGAATTTTTGAAAATCCTGAGGCCCTCCGTCCATCGCGGAGCTGCGAGCGGTTGCCTCAATGGATTATCGCTTTCGAGCTACCTCATCTTCCACATTGCGAAGCTGGCGAAGTTTGGAACAAATGCGCCCGGGCCGGGGAACGCCGGATGCGAATGAAGACCTGAGGCTGTCCGTGGAAGGGCGCCCCGAGGTGATCACGCCGCATCGAGAATGCAATCAATCAAGCCGAGAGGGGCTGTCATGGAAGGTGAAATCGAAGCAGTCGCGCGTGCGTTTTATTCTGCCGAGGATGGTTCTCAGGTGTGGGACTGCGAGCCGGAGGCCGTCAAGGAAGAGTTCCGTGAGCTTGCACGGGTCGCCGTGACGCTGCTGGCGCAGCAGCGCCGGCAGGAGCGCTACGACAGGCAGGCTGTTGCCTTCCCTTACGCCGCGTAGGCCCTCGCGACCATTCCACGACAAAGCAGGCGTCATCGCCTATCTCGCTATGAGAACGCCCGCAGCTCGAGTGAGCCGCGGGCGCTTGGTTTGAGCAGAGCCGTCGCTGTGCTGGCGATCAGCCGCGACGCTCGATCACCGTCACGATGCGGCGGGTGCGGGGCTCGAGGATCACGACCTGATCGCGCACGACGATGTATTTGCACTCCGGCAGGCCGGTCAGGATGCGCTCAACATTGTCTGGGCAATCGTACAGGGTCGTCACCGAGGCCGGAATGGTCGAGCCGACGCTGACGCTGAACTCCACATTGGTGAGCGGCTGCACGTTCACGCTGCTGAACGACCGCGAGATCTGCGTCCGCTGCTCCGAGGTCACGCTGATGTTCGCGGAGCCCGACGAGTTCGTGCTGCCCGTCGTGGTGGTGTTGGCAGCGCCGCCCGTGGTGTTGGCTGCATTGCCCGTGGTGTTCGCGTTGCCGCTCGTGCCGCTGGAGGCCGTGCCGGACGTCGTGCCCTGGGTCGTTCCCTGAGCTGTGCCTTGGGTCGTGCCTTGGGTTGTACCCTGCGCCGTGCCGGAGGTGCCGGATGTGCCGCCGGTGCTGCTCGAAGCCGAACCGCTCGACGTCGTTCCGCTCGTCGAACCGGATGCGCCGCCCGAGGTCGAGCCCGAGGCGCCGCCGGACGAACCGCCGGGCGTCATGATCGTGGAGCCGCCCGAGGCACCGCCCGAGGCACCGCCGGAGCTGCCGCCGCTCGAGCTACCGCTCGTCTGCGCGATCGCAGCCACACTCAGGGAAAGAGTCGCTGCCGCTACACTGGCCAGTAAAGTAACACGCATTGGATGAAACCTCCCTGTGAGAGAAGGCCGATAATGGCCTTCCGTAATGCGTATCAACGGAGGTTTTCAGCTAGGGTTCCGTTCCCATCAATAAGTGTTCGCGGCGTACATCTGGGGTTCATCAATATGAACAAAAAGCCCCGAAAAGCGGGCTTTTCTGAACAAACAGCGGGGGTTCTTGCTTCGGCGTTTCGACCACGTACACATACGCTGCATGTGCAGTGCGGAGCCTGTTTCGTGATGGTCGGCGGCACTCATTCGCTGAGTGCCGACAGACAGTCAGGATTGGGCGGAACTGTGCAGGCGTTCCGGTGCCAGCGGCGCAAAGGCGGCAACGACCTTCTCATAGACGGGCCGCTTGAACGGGATGATCAGTTCCGGCAGGCGGCGCATCTCTTCCCAGCGCCACTCGTCGAACTCCGGCCTGTGGCCGCCTCCGCCCGGCTGGAGGATGTTGATCTCGCTGTCCTCGCCCTCGAACCGGAAGGCGAACCATTTCTGGTTCTGCCCGCGATAGCGCCCGCGCCAGGCACGCCCCGCCACCATGGTGGGCAGATCGTAGGAGTACCATTCGGGCGCCTCGGCCAAGAAGCTCACGGAACGGACGCTGGTTTCCTCATGGAGCTCGCGCAGAGCCGCCTGATAGGGCTCCTCGCCCGGATCGATCCCGCCCTGGGGCATCTGCCAGGAATAGCCGTCGGACGCCGCATCGGCGTCGGAACGGCGCCGGCCGATGAAAACCAAGCCTTGCTTGTTGATCAGCATCACGCCGACGCAGGAGCGGTAGGGCAGATCCTTTCTGGCCTGTGATCCTCTTGCGCTCCTCATCAGACACTCACTCCCTCGATCGCGGAACCAGAATGCAGCCGGTTCTTATTAGTGCCGGCGCTTGGTCATGGTTCCGAAGCAGGAAGAGAGAGTGCCGCTTCACCGGCCCTCGCACAAGCTTTTCCGCAGACCTGTGGATGCCTCAACAAAAATGGGCCCGGCGGGTTTTCATACCGCCGGGCCCATTTGCATCAGTGTTTCTCGAACGAAAGGGCGAGCCGCCGTTAGTTCGGATTCGGCGTCGTCGTGTTGGCAGCACCCTTGCGAACGCCGCGCAGCAGGTCATAGGCCGCGTTGAGCTGCTTGTCCTTGGCCGCATCCGGGGGGATGTAGGCCGAGGAACCGCCACGCTCTTCCTTGTCGCTGCCATTGCTCAGGTGACCGCGCAGACCGGCCTCACCCTTGGTCTCGTCCTTGCCCTTCAGCTCCTCGGGGATGTCCTGCAGCACCTCGACGTCGGGGTCGATGCCCTTGGCCTGGATCGAACGGCCGGCCGGGGTGTAGTAGCGCGCCGTCGTCAGGCGCACGGCCCCGTTGCCGCCGAGCGGGATGATGGTCTGAACGGAGCCCTTGCCGAAGGAGCGGGTTCCGAGAACCGTCGCGCGCTTGTGGTCCTGCAGGGCGCCGGCCACGATCTCGGAGGCCGAGGCCGAGCCGCCGTTGACGAGCACCACCAGGGGCTTGCCCTTGGCCAGATCGCCGGCCTTGGCGCTGAAGCGCTGGGTGTCCTCGGCATTCCGGCTGCGGGTCGAGACGATCTCGCCGCGGTCGAGGAAGGCGTCGGAGACCATGATCGCCTGGTCGAGAAGGCCGCCCGGATTGTTGCGCAGGTCGATGACGAAGCCCGCCAGCTTGTCGGCGCCGATGTCGCTGGTGAGCTTGTCGATGCCGGTGCGCAGGTTCTCGTAGGTCTGCTCGTTGAACTGGGTCACGCGCAGCACGCCGACGTCGCCCTCGACACGGGCCCGGACCGGACGCACCTTGATGGTCTCGCGGGTCAGTTTCACCTCCACCGGATCCTTGGCTTCCTTGCGCTGGATCTTGAGGGTAACGGAGGAATTGACCGGGCCGCGCATCTTGTCGACCGCCTGGTTCAGGTTGAGGCCCTGGACCGGCTCGTCGTTGATGTGGGTGATGATGTCGTTGGCCATGACGCCGGCCCGGGAGGCCGGGGTCTCGTCGATCGGAGTCACGACCTTGACCAGGCCCTCCTCCATGGTGACCTCGATGCCGAGGCCGCCGAACTCGCCGCGGGTCTGCACCTGCATGTCACGGAAGCTCTTGGCATCCATGAAGCTCGAATGCGGATCGAGGGAGGTGAGCATGCCGTTGATGGCAGACTCGACCAGCTTGGCCTCTTCAGGCTTTTCGACATAGTCCGTGCGGACCTTCTCGAAGACGTCTCCGAAAAGGCTCAGCTGCCGGTACGTGTCGGCCGAGGCGGCAACCGCGCTCATGCCCGACAGGAGGCTCGTCTGCGACACCATGGTCGCGCTGCCTGCGCCGATGGCCGCACCGAGAATCAAGAGAGATAGTTTGCGCATTATCCGCGAACCTTTTCGCTTTGCGATTTTGCCCACCAGGGCCCTGGATCGATAGAACCGCCGTCTTTTCTGAACTCAACATAGAGGACGGGATTGTTCTTTTCTATGGCGGAGCCGATCAAACTCATGAGAGGAGTCTCTCCCATAGTCGCAACAGGCTCGCCGGCGAGCACGAACTGACCGACATCGACGTTGATTTGGTCCATACCGGCCAGGAGAATATAGTATCCCCCACCGGCGTTGATGATCAAGAGTCGACCGTAGGAGCGGAAAGGGCCCGCAAAGGACACCCAGCCGTCCGCCGGTGATACCACGGTTGCATTCTGCCGCGTCGTGATCGAAATGCCACGCGTCGTTCCGCCATACCCGTCCGAGGCGCCGAACTCCTGGGCCGTCTCGCCGCTGACCGGGCGCGGCAGGAGGCCGCGGGCTTCCGCAAAGGGGATCTTGGGAGCGAGCCGTGCCGGGTCCCGGAACGCCAGCTGGGCAAATTTCTCGCGGGTTTCGCGTCCTTGGGCTTCGGCCGCCTTGCGGGCCTCTTCGGCGGCTCTCTGGGCTCCCGTACTCTCCGCTTCCATACGGTCGATGAGTTCTTTCAGGGTTCCGGCCTGACGGGCCAGTTCCTCGGCCTTCCGCTGCTCGGCGCCGGCATTGCGCTCCGCCTCGGCGATGCGGGCCTGACGGGCTTCCATGAGAGCGGCAAGGCGCTCCTGCTCGCGGGTGAGCCCCGTCAATTCCCCATTGAGGGTTGCGCGATCCGTGGTGATCGCCTCCTTCAGGCGCACGAGTTCGGTCAAGTCTGTCGCCAGGATCTCGGCCTCGACGCGCAGCTCAGGCAGAACGGCCCCCAGCATGATCGAGGCGCGCACCGCCTCAAGCATGTCCTCAGGCCGCACCAGCACCGCCGGCGGCGGGCGGCGGCCCATGCGCTGCAGGGCGGCGAAGACCTCGATGATGACGCCCCGCCGGCTCTGCAGGGAACGGCGAATGGCCGATTCGCTGGAGGTCAGGGTCTGAAGCCGCTGCTCCAAGCCCCGGATCCGATCTTCGGTGCCGCGCACACGCTCGGCCGTGCCGATCAGAGCGGCATTGAGCTTGGCCCTGTCGGCCTTGATGGATTCGATCTCGGCCTCAAGGCGGCGGCGCGCTTCGGCATTGGCCGTGATCGCCTCCTCCAGGACCTTGAGATCCTGCTCCCGGCGCGCCTTCTCCTCGGCCGTTTCGGTCGGAACCGCAGGCGCAGGCGCGGGCTGCTGGGCCCCGGCGGGGCTCAGGCTGGCGGCAATCATCAGGGCGGCAAGGGCAAGAGCCTTGCAGAAGGGTGAGGTTTTGAAGCGGAACATCCGGTCAGGAATCATCGTGGCCGGCGCGATGATAAGGGTGACCGGCGATGATTGTCAGGGCCCTATACAGCTGTTCGGCCACGAGCGCCCGCACGATCTGGTGCGGCATCGTGAGCGCCCCGAAGGACACCACGAGGTCGGCGCGCTGGCGCAGCTTGGGATCGAGACCATCGGGCCCGCCGATGACGCAGGCGATTCCGGAGCGGCCCTCGTCCCGCCACTGCCTGATTCGATCCGCGAAAGCTTCGCTGGAGGGGCTCTTGCCGCGCTCGTCGAAGATGATCAGCACGGACGAGCCGGCCTTTTCGAGCAGGGCCGCAGCCTCTTCGGCGCGCCGGTCGTCGTCGCGGCGCGCACGGCTTTCGGGCAGCTCGACCATGTCGAGCCCGGCCAGACCCAAGGCCCGGCCCATGCCTTCGACCCGTTGCCTGTATCGCTCGACCAACTCCCGCTCAGGGCCGCTCTTGAGACGGCCCACGGCCAGCAAGCTCAGTCGCACGATAGATGCCTTATGCTAGCTGGCGCGATCCTGCGGACGGTCGGCGCCCCACATCTTTTCGAGGTTGTAGAAACCGCGAACCTCGGGGCGGAAAACGTGGATCAGCACGTCGCCGGCATCGATGAGCACCCAATCGCAGGCCGGCAGGCCTTCGACGCGCGCGTTTCCGAACCCCTTGTCCTTGAGGTCCTTGATGACGCGCTCGGCGATCGCACCGACATGGCGGTCGGAGCGGCCCGAGGTCACGATCATGGTGTCGGCAAGCGAGGTCTTTCCGGCCAGGTCGATCTCGACCGTGTTCTCGGCCTTCATGTCCTCGATGGAAGCCAGGGCAACAGCCCGGATGTCCTCTGCGGCAGGAGCGTCCGCTCCGGCGAGAGGAGGAAGCGGGTTCATGTCCGCTTCGACGGAGGATAGTCGGTTCAGGTTCAGACCCTTTCTCATCAGCACTCGGAGGTGCCGACCCTTAAGATAATGCGGGAAGGCCCCATTTTTCAACGTCCCCCGACGGGAGAAGTTCGTCGCAAACGGCGTAGCTGGGTGGATGACAGGTGGGACCGGGGCCCGTGCAGGAACACCCAGGCGGGCGGCTTCAGGCCCGACAGGGTAAGGGCATCGGCCTCGTCGACCCGGGCCCTCGACAGGCCCGTGGCGCTGCGGGACCGGGCGGCCTTCAGGGTCCAGCCCGGCCGGTCGATGATGGCGAGCGGCATCATGCGGGCGATGCGCCGCCAGCCGCGCCAGCGATGGAAGCTCGCCAGATTGTCCGCCCCCATGATCCAGACGAACCGGACGTTCGGATGGCGCCGCTTGAGGTAGGTCAGGGTATCGACCGTATAGCGGGCCCCGATCTCCTCCTCGAAGGCGGTCACGTCGATGCGGGGGTGGTCGGCCACAGCCTGAGCCTCCTCCACCCGCATGACCGTGGTGGCGAGTTCGCCCGTGTCCTTGAGGGGATTGCCCGGCGTGACGATCCACCAGACCCGGTCGAGCCCGAGCCGCTTCAGGGCCATCTGGCTGACATGCCGGTGCCCGGCATGGGCGGGATTGAAAGACCCGCCATAGAGGCCGATCCGCATGCCGGGAGCCGCCCGCGGCAGACGGGTCAGGCTAGATGGCCTGATACGAAACCGGGAGGTCGAAGGCTTCACGGACGGCTCTGGCCCGAGCCGCGGATGCGGTACTTGAACGAGGTCAGCTGCTCCACGCCCACCGGCCCGCGCGCATGCATGCGGCCAGTCGCGATGCCGATCTCGGCCCCGAAGCCGAACTCGCCGCCATCGGCGAACTGGGTCGAGGCGTTGTGGAGCACGATGGCCGAATCCACCTCGGCCAGGAAGCGCTCGGCCGCGGCCTCATCATCCGTGACGATGGAGTCGGTGTGGTGGGAGCCATACGATTCGATATGGGCGATGGCCTCGTCCAGACCGTCGATGACCCGGACGGAGATGATGGCATCGAGATATTCGGTGCGCCAATCCTCTTCCGCGGCCGGGGTCACGCGCGGCTCGGCGGCCTGCACGGCCTCGTCGCCGCGCACGGCGCAGCCGGCCTCGATCAGCATGGCCACGAGCGGCTTCAGATGCGTCTCCGCGCAGGCGCGGTCCACCAGCAGCGTCTCGGCCGAGCCGCAGACGCCGGTGCGGCGCATCTTGGCGTTCAGCACGATTTGTTTCGCCATCTCCAGATCGGCTTTGGCATGCACGAAGACGTGGCAGATGCCCTCCAGATGGGCGAAGACCGGCACCCTCGCCTCCTCCTGCACCCGGGCGACAAGGCTCTTGCCGCCGCGCGGCACGATCACGTCGATGTTGCCGCCGAGACCCGACAGCATGGCGCCCACCGCCGCCCGGTCGCGGGTCGGCACGAGGCGGATCGCGTCGGCCGGAAGGCCTGCCTGCTCCAGCCCCTCCCCCATTGCCTTCGCGATGGCCATGGACGTGCGGAAGCTCTCCGAGCCGGTGCGCAGGATCGCGGCATTGCCGGCCTTGAGGCACAGGGCACCCGCATCCGCCGTCACGTTGGGGCGGCTCTCGAAGATCACGCCCACGACGCCGAGGGGAGTCGCCACGCGCTCGATCTGCAATCCGTTCGGACGATCGAAGCGCGCCAGCACGCGCCCGACCGGATCGGGAAGTTCGGCGATGCTCTCGACCGCAGCCGCGATGGCCTCAAGCCGCTCAGGGTTCAGCATGAGCCGGTCGATGAAGGAGGCCGGCTGCCCCTTGGCCTTTGCCTCGGTCAGATCCTGTTCGTTCGCGGCGAGGATCGCATCGGCTTGCGCCCGGATGCGGGCGGCCATGGCACGCAGCGCGGCGTTCTTGTCGTCAGCGGAGGCAAGCGCCACGCGCCGGGCAGCGGCCCGCGCGCGGCGGCCGAGCTCACGCATGAGAGCGGGAACGTCCGGATTTCCGACCGAAGCCGCACCTGGCGCGTTGAGATAGTCAGCGAGAACATCTGCAATCAAGGTGCGAATATCGTCCATGTCCAAGTCCCAGCCCCTGCTAGCTCCAGGGGAAATGCCGCGTTCGGAACCCATAGCACGGCAAGCAGCCCCGGAGCCAAGCCGTTCCGCAGCAACGCACCCTGAGATCCGCATCGGAACGTCGGGCTGGCACTATCGGTCCTGGCACGGACCTTTCTACCCGGCGCGCCTGAAGATCAAGGACTTCCTGTCCTACTACGTCCAGCGCTTCGACACGGCGGAGATCAACAACTCCTTTTACCGGCTTCCCACCGAGCAGGCCGTGCGGGCCTGGCACGATTCCACGCCGAAACGTTTTCTGTTCGCCTGGAAGGCTTCGCGCTTCATTACCCATATGAAGCGGCTCAAAGGGATCGAGGAGAGCATCGATCTCGTCTTCGGCCGCATGGACGGCTTAAGCGACAAGTTCGGCCCGGTCCTGTTCCAGCTGCCGCCCACCTTCAAGGCCGATGCGGAGACGCGGGAGCGGGTGGCCCGCTGCCTGTCGCTCGTGCCGCAGGGACGCCGCTGCGCCTTCGAGTTCCGCCACCCGAGCTGGTACGAGGAGATTGCCTTCCGGATCCTGCGCGATCACAACGCCGCTTTGTGCATCTCCGATCACGCGGATGCGCCGGCGCCCTGGGAGGCGACGGCCGATTTCGTCTATGTGCGCGCGCATGGCACCAATGGACGCTATGCGGGTAGCTATTCGGCCGAAACCTTGCAGGACTGGACACATCGCATTGCCGAATGGCGCAGGAGTGAGCGCAGCGTCTATGTGTATTTCGACAACGACATCAAGAGCGCCGCGCCCGGCGATGCGCAGACCTTGCTGAGGCTTCTCGACGAAGATCAGTCGCTGAGCGCCATGTCGTCCCGGTGAACCATTTCGGTGCGGCCGGGATAGCCGAGAATGCCTTCGATCTCGCGGCTCGGACGGCCGATGATGCGCGCCGCATCCTCCGCGTCATAGGCCACGAGACCGCGGCCGAGCACGCGGGCTTCGCTGCGGATCGTCACCGCGTCGCCGCGATGGAACGAGCCCTCGACCCGGCGCACGCCCACGGGCAGCAGGCTTGCGCCGGTCTGCAGCGCTCGCGCCGCGCCCTCATCCACGATAAGCGTTCCGCGCGGCTCCAGCGCGCCGGCGATCCAGGTCTTGCGGGCGGTGGCGGGGTTGGACGGCGTGAGGAACCACGTGCAGCGCCCGCCCTCGGCCACGCGCTTCAGCGGGTTCTTGGTCCGGCCATCGGCGATGATCATGTGCGTGCCGCCGGCCGTGGCGATCTTGCCGGCCTCGACCTTGGTGCGCATGCCGCCCCGCGACAGCTCGGAGGCCGCTCCGCCCGCCATGGCCTCGATGGAAGGCGTGATGCGCTCGACCACCGGAATGTGCTCGGCCTTCGGGTCGGAGGCAGGCGGCGCCGTGTAGAGCCCGTCGATGTCGGAGAACAGCACCAGAAGATCGGCGCCGATCATGGTGGCGACGCGGGCCGCCAAGCGGTCGTTGTCACCGTAGCGGATCTCGGAGGTGGCCACCGTGTCGTTCTCGTTGATCACTGGGACGGCGCGCATCTCGAGAAGCTTCAGGGTGGTGGCGCGGGCGTTCAGGTAGCGCCGCCGCTGCTCCGTGTCGGAGAGCGTCACCAGGATCTGGCCTGCCGTGATGCCGTGATGGGCCAGCACCTCGGACCAGGTGCGGGCCAGGGCGATCTGCCCGACGGCCGCGGCCGCCTGGCTCTCCTCAAGCCTCAAGGGACCCGACGGCAGCCCCAGCACCGTGCGCCCCATGGCGATGGCCCCGGAGGAGACCACGAGCACGTCGGCGCCCTTGGCATGAAGATCGGCGATGTCCTCGGCGAGCGCCGCCAGCCAGGCATGGTTCAGCCGTCCGCGCGCCCGATCCACCAGCAGGGCGGAGCCGACTTTCAGGACGACACGGCGGAACTGGCTGAGCTGCGGGCTCACGGATGCCACTCTTCCTGGGATTGGGCCGGCTCCTCCTCGACCTTCGCCTGGTCGATTACGCCCAGAAGCGCCTGCAGCACCTCCTGCACGCCCTGACCGGAGGCCGAGGAAATAACGTAAGGGGTCCGCTTGCTGGCCTTCTTCAGCTTTTTCAGCTGCTCCTTCAGCGTGTCCTCGTCCAGGGCATCGGCCTTGGAGAGGGCCACAATTTCGGGCTTCTCGTCCAGGCCATGGCCATAGGCCTCGATCTCGTGGCGCACCGTCTTGTAGGCCTCGCCCGCATCCTCGCTCGTGCCCTCGACCAGATGCAGCAGCACCCGGCAGCGCTCCACGTGGCTTAAGAACCGGTCGCCGAGGCCTACGCCCTCGGACGCCCCCTCGATCAGGCCCGGAATATCGGCCAGCACGAACTCGCGGTTATAGGCCCGGACCACGCCGAGACCGGGATGGAGGGTGGTGAAGGGATAGTCGGCGATCTTCGGCTTGGCTGCTGTGGTCGTCGCCAGGAACGTGGACTTGCCGGCATTGGGCAGCCCGACGAGGCCCGCATCCGCAATCAGCTTGAGGCGCAGGATGAGGGTGCGCTCGATGCCCTCCTGGCCGGGATTGGCCCGGCGCGGAGCCCGGTTGGTCGAGGAGGTGAAATAGGCGTTGCCGAAGCCGCCGTTGCCGCCCTTCGCCAGCAGCACCCGCTGGCCCACATGGGTCATGTCGGCGATGACGGTCTCGCCGTCCTCCTCCAGGATCTCCGTGCCGGCCGGCACTTTCAGCACCGCATCGGCACCCTTGGCGCCGTGCCGGTTCTTGCCCATGCCGTGGCCGCCGGTCTTGGCCTTGAAATGCTGCTGGTAGCGGTAGTCGATGAGGGTGTTGAGCCCCTCCACGCATTCCGCCCACACGTCGCCGCCGCGGCCGCCGTCGCCGCCGTCCGGCCCGCCGAACTCGATGAACTTTTCACGGCGGAACGAGATGGCGCCGCCACCGCCGTTGCCGGAGCGAATAAAGATCTTGGCTTGGTCGAGAAATTTCATAACCCGCATCCTTTACGGGACTGAAGCACTTTTCGCAAAAGCGGATCTGCTCTCGCGGTTAAAATGCGGCCGTCCACGTCCAACGTGCGGGAGCAACGCGGACGAAAGAGAAGCGCTCCCGAAAAGGCTTCGGGAGCGCGATTGTGTTGGAGCATCGTACGGACCCGGAGGGCCGCGCCCAACGATGCTCCCATTTCTAGAGGAAGCATCGGATTGATCCCAAAAGTGCAAATCCACTTTTGGGTCCGATGCTTCAGCTCGCGAGGGAGATCTCCCGCTCCACCTCGACCTCGACGGAGAGCGGCTCGCGCACGAAGCCGGTCTGGCCCCAGGTCTTCAGGCTCTCCCAGGTGCGCCGGTCGAGCCGGAAGTGATCCACCGGATAGAGGCCGCACCGGGCCGGCAGCTCGGAGAGCCCGGCGCCCTGATAGGCAAAGCCGCACTTCTCCAGCACCCGCCGGGAGCCTGGGTTGATCACCCGGGCGCAGGCGGTGACCTCATCCTCCTCGCCATAGGCGAAGAAGGCGTCGATCAGCGCCCGGACCGCCTCGGTGGCATAGCCCTTGCCCCAATAGGGAGTGCCGAGCCAGTAGCCGAGATCGGGCTTGCCGGTCTCCGGGCTCGGGCCGATGCCCACCATGCCGATGAGGCTGTTGGGCTTTCCCTTGGGCGTGATGGCGAGTTGCAGGCCCTGGCCGTCCGCATTGGACCGCCGGGACTGGAAGATAAATCGCTCGGCATCCTCGGGATGATACGGATGCGGAATTCGCGCCGTCATCTCCGCGACCGCTTTCTCCCCGGCGAGGCGTACGATGGCTTGAACATCCGCGAGGCGGGCCCAGCGCAGCCACAGGCGGCGGGTCTCGAGGCGGAAAACATCGTCACGGGTGAGGTCGGGAAACATCGTCTTGCTCCGATCCGTTGGGCCCTCCCTGGGCCCGGAAATGACGAAGGGGAGGTGGACATCCCACCTCCCCTGTCGATTTCGGATTGGAGCGTGGCCTTTAAGGGGCCTGTCTGGAGCTCTTCATCCGCCGGGTCGGTGTGATGCCGGCGGGAGCTCCTTCGTTTTGCTCTCGCCGTTTACTCTGCGGCCTCTTGGGCCGGTACGACCGATACGAATGCTCGGCCTTGACGCGTCAGGAATCGGACTCGGCCATTGGCCGTGGCAAAGAGGGTATGGTCTTTGCCCATGCCGACATTCGCGCCGGCATGCCATTTGGTGCCGCGCTGACGAATAATGATGTTGCCGGCGACAACCTGCTGATCGCCGAAGCGCTTGACGCCCAGACGACGGCCTGCCGAGTCGCGACCGTTGCGAGACGAACCGCCTGCTTTTTTGTGAGCCATGGGTTACTCCCGTGTTCCTGTTGATGCCGAACGCTTATTCAGCGGTGGCCGGCGCAGCTTCGTCAGCCGCAGCCTTGGTGGTCTTCTTGGCCGCAGCCTTCTTGGGCTTTTCGCCACCGGCGAGGATCTCGGTGATCCGCACGACGGTATAGTCCTGGCGATGCCCGCGCTTGCGGCGCGAATTCTGGCGACGGCGCTTCTTGAAGGAGATGACCTTCTCGCCGCGGGTGTGTTCCACCACTTCGCCTGCCACGGTCACGCCCTCGATGAGGGGGGCGCCAACCTGGGTGCTGCCGTCGTTGGTGACCATGAGAACCTGGTCGAACGTGACGGCGGAGCCCGGCTCGCCTGCGAGCGTGGCGACGGTGATGACGTCGTTGGCGGCAACGCGATACTGCTTGCCGCCGGTCTTGATCACTGCGAACATCTTGATCCTCGTGTTCAAACCCAATTCTCAGCGGGGAAAGCCCCACCGGATTGGCTTTTTGGCAGTTTCCGGCTACGATTCACGGCAAGCTCAAGCTGCCGCACGGTTATGCGCGGGCACTCGTACCCGTTCATAGAGGACGCCTATCTACGGACGCGTCCGGTCTTTGTCAATCAAAAACCTTGCTTTTGGCGCTTGAAGAGCCGCAAAGCCCATGATATCCACCCCGCCTCAACCAGCGGGCTTACACGCCTTCGCACCCCGGAGAGGTGGCAGAGTGGTTGAATGCACCGCACTCGAAATGCGGCATACGGGCAACCGTATCGGGAGTTCGAATCTCCCCCTCTCCGCCATAATCTAAGTCTCTGACATTATTTGATTTTCCCTTTTAAGATCCCTTCCCCAAGTGTCGGATCCCTTGTGCGGATTTCGAGGCAGCCATTCTCTGACGGACGTTCTCTGAACGCTAGCAAGGGCTGTTGAAGTGGCAACTTTGCCTCTGTTCTCCGCTCTAAATTCAACCGGTCCGGTTGCAGCGTAACAGGAAAGTACGGGTGCAATCGATTGGACCAATGAATGCGTTCCATTCGATAGCGGGCCTTCGGATAAGGTCAGCGCAGTGCCATGACCAGACGCTCACGCGGCGTTCGGCAACAAGCGTGACCAGATCACTCAAAGCAGTCCACTTGAACCCCTGCAGCAGTGGAATTGTTGATCACATTCTCAGCCGAACGAGCTACAATGAAGTTGGCTGACCATTGAGGATGCATAGCCGCACCGCGTTGATGGGCAGAGATGCCAGATGTGTTTGGGCGTGCAATAATAATGCTTTCTGCCTCACTTGCATGTCGGATCAATGAATTTCGGTTTCCAGACCATTGATCTAGGTCAACGCCTGATGCCGCCTTGTCAGGCAAGGTCGGAAGATGACCCCAGAACTCATCGCCCGATACGACCAGCGCGTCCCACGCTACACCAGCTATCCGACCGCCCCCCATTTCAAATCTGACATAACGGCGGAGATTTACGCGTCCTGGCTTGCAGAGTTGCCACAGGACAAGCCGCTTTCCCTCTATCTTCACGTGCCGTTCTGCGCGGAGCTTTGCCTCTATTGCGGGTGCAACACGGCCGTGACCCGCAGCTACAAGGCGGTGGCGTCTTACGTGGACTGCCTGGAGCGGGAGATCGACCTGGTCGCGAAGCACCTGCCCACGCGCATGGATGTCTCGCACATTCACTGGGGCGGGGGTACGCCCACCATCCTGTCACCTGAGGATCTTCAGCGGATTTCGCAGCGTCTAGGAACCTTTTTCAAGATTCAGGCCGGGGCCGAGGTTGCAGTCGAAATCGACCCCAGAACCATCACCTTGGAGCACGTAGAGGCCTTGGCGGCATGCGGCCTCAATCGCGCCAGCCTGGGGGTACAGGACTTCGACCCCAAGGTTCAGGAGACCATCCGGCGCGTCCAGTCTTTCGAGCAGACGGCCAAGGTCGCCGACTGGCTCCGTCAGTCGGGCGTGAGCGGTCTCAACCTCGACCTGATGTACGGCCTGCCGTTCCAGACGGTCGAGAGCGTCGTGCGCTCCGTAGACCTCGCCCTCAGGCTCGACCCCGACCGTATCGCCCTCTTCGGATATGCCCACGTCCCGTGGATGAAGCGTCATCAGGCCCTTCTGCCGGAGGAGTCCCTTCCCGATGCGGTCACGCGGGTCGAGCAGCGCGAGGCTGCGGCGGCAGACTTCGTCAAGGCCGGCTATGTTCAGATCGGCATTGATCATTTCGCCAAACCCGGCGATCCGATGGCTCTGCGGCAGCAGGACGGGCGGCTTCATCGCAACTTCCAGGGCTACACCACGGACGAGGCGCCGGCTCTGATCGGCTTCGGCACCTCGGCCATCGGTGCCTTGCCTCAGGGGTACATCCAGAATGCCCCCACGACGGTGGTTTATCGGGAGGCCATCATGAACCGGCGCCTCGCGACGGTCCGTGGGGTTGCCCTGACGAACGAGGACCGCCTGCGCCGGAGCATCATCGAGCGCCTCATGTGCGATTTCCAGGTCGATCTGACTGAAATCGCATCGAGATTCGACCGCAACGCTGATGGCTTCGAGCCGGAGATACAGGCCATCGACGAGTTGGCGCAGGACGGCATCGTCGCGCGAAACGGGCTGACCGTTGCGATTCCGGAGGAAAGCCGGGCCCTGGTCCGAAATGTCTGCGCCGTGTTCGACCGCTATCTCGAAACCGGAGCGCTTCGCCACTCGCGGACATTGTGAATCACCGGGCAGGCGGGCTCCGGGCGTGGTTTGATATGCATCAATGCCCCCTCCCGCCCTTCCCCTTAAACGAATCCGCTGACGGCGAAGCTCACCGGTTCGCCGCTGTTTTCAGAAGGTTGAAGCCTATGGCTCAAGCGGTAACACCCCCTAAAGGAATGACCTTCGGCGAAGCGGGCTCGGCCCTTGCCTTCGCCGGCCTGGCATTTTTCAGCATTATCATTGCGGCAAAGGCCTATGCGCCTGAATACGCCTTTCATGCCTATCTATTCGCGGCCGCCAGCGCGGCTGCAGCGTTCAAGATCGTGGATCGGTACTACGACCGCCCCGCCCAGCTGCCTCCGCTGACCATCGACGGCAAGCCCAACTACAACATGGGGCCGGTGAAGTTCGCGACCATCGCGAGCGTGATCTGGGGTATCGCCGGTTTCACGATCGGCCTCCTCATCGCCCTGCAACTAGCCTTCCCGGGGCTCAACTTCGATACCTCCTGGCTGTCATTCGGCCGGATGCGGCCGCTGCACACATCGGCGGTGATTTTCGCCTTCGGCGGCAATGTGCTGATCGCGACCTCGTTCTACGTGGTGCAGCGCACCTGCCGCGCCCGCTTGGCCGGTGACATCTCACCCTGGTTCGTGGTGCTGGGCTACAACTTCTTCATCGTCATTGCCGGCACGGGCTATCTTCTGGGCATCACCCAGGGCAAGGAATACGCCGAGCCGGAGTGGTACGCGGATTTATTCCTGACCGTCGTGTGGGTCACGTATTTCCTCGTGTTCCTCGGCACCGTCATGCGCCGCAAAGAGCCCCACATCTATGTGGCGAACTGGTTCTATCTCGCCTTCATCCTGACGATTGCGGTTCTTCACCTCGGAAACAACGCGGCGATCCCCGTCTCGATCTTCTCGCCCAAGAGCTACATCGTGTGGTCGGGCGTGCAGGATGCGCTCGTGCAGTGGTGGTACGGCCATAACGCGGTCGGCTTCTTCCTCACCGCGGGATTCCTCGCCATCATGTACTACTTCATCCCGAAGCGGGCCGAGCGACCGGTCTACTCCTACCGCCTGTCCATCATCCATTTCTGGGCCCTGATCTTCATGTATATCTGGGCAGGTCCCCACCACCTGCACTACACCGCCCTGCCCGATTGGGCCCAGACCTTGGGAATGGTGTTCTCGATCATGCTGTGGATGCCCTCCTGGGGCGGCATGATCAACGGCCTCATGACCCTTTCGGGCGCATGGGACAAGCTGCGAACGGACCCCGTGCTGCGCCTGATGGTCGTGTCGGTGGCGTTCTACGGCATGGCGACGTTCGAGGGACCGCTCATGTCCGTGAAGGCCGTGAACTCCCTGTCGCACTACACCGATTGGACCATCGGCCACGTTCATGCCGGCGCTCTCGGCTGGGTGGCCTATGTCTCCTTCGGCGCAGTCTACTGCCTCGTTCCGTGGCTGTGGAACAAGAAGGAACTCTACTCCATGAAGGCCGTCTCCTGGCACTTCTGGATCTCGACCCTCGGCATCGTCCTCTACATCTCGTCGATGTGGGTTGCGGGTATCCTCCAGGGCCTCATGTGGCGTGCCTATACCGGCCTTGGCTTCCTCGAGTACTCGTTCATCGAGACCGTGGAAGCGATGAACCCCTTCTATGTCATCCGCGCGCTCGGCGGCGCCCTCTTCGTGGCAGGTTCCCTGATCATGGCCTGGAACGTCTGGAAGACGATTCAAGCCGGCGAGGAAATCGAAGCGGATGAAGTTCCGCAGGCTACCCAGCCGGCGCTGATCGCCGCTGAGTGAAGGAAACGATCATGTCACTCTGGTCACGTCATAAAATTTTCGAGACAAACTCGATCATCCTCATCCTGGGTGTGCTGATCGTCATATCGATCGGCGGACTGGTGGAGATCGTGCCCCTCTTCTACCTGAAGAGCACTATCGAGAAGGTGGAGGGCATCAGGCCATACACCCCACTCGAGCTCGCCGGCCGCAACATCTACGTGCGGGAGGGCTGCTACAATTGCCACAGCCAGATGGTGCGCCCGCTCCGCGATGAAGTCGAGCGTTATGGCCACTACTCGCTGGCAGCCGAGAGCATGTACGACCGGCCTTTCCAATGGGGCTCCAAGCGCACCGGACCGGATCTCGCCCGCCTCGGCAACAAGTACTCGGACGACTGGCACAAGGATCACCTGAACGACCCTCGCGCGGTGGTCCCGGGCTCGATCATGCCAAGCTACCCTTGGCTGGAGAAGAACGATCTCGACACGGCAGCCATTGCGCAGGAGCTGAAAGTCCAGGCGACCCTCGGCGTGCCCTACGACGAGACCATGCTCAAGAAGGCCGAGAGCGACATCCGCACCCAGGCCAATGCCGACGACCCGAACACCGCGGATCTCGCCAAGCGCTATCCGAACGCGCAGTCGCGCAATTTCGACGGCAATCCGCAAAAGGTGACGGAGGCGGATGCCCTGATCGCGTACCTGCAGATGCTCGGCACGCAAGTCGACTTCAAGCTCTATGACAACAAAGCCAACGTGCGCTGAGGACTGACGATCATGCCGGCCGCATACAAATTCTTCGCCGAATTCGCCCAGACCTGGGGGCTGCTCTACTTCGTCGCCGTCTTCCTGGCGGTGCTGATCTATGCCCTCGCTCCTTCGCGCAAGGACCGCTTCGACGCAGCCTCGCGCATGCCTCTCCAGGAGGACTGATCCCATGGCCCATGAAACCCATGAAGGGCACCACGGTCAGGTCGACGCCGTCACCGGCGTGACCACCACCGGTCACACCTGGGATGAAATCCAGGAACTCAACAATCCGTTGCCGCGCTGGTGGCTGTGGAGCTTCTACGTCACCATCGTCTGGGCGATTGCCTATTGCATCGCCTATCCTGCCTGGCCGCTGGTCACATCCTATACCAAGGGCGCTCTCGGCTGGCATTCGCGGGATGCGGTCGTGGTTGAACTCGATGCGCTCAAGCAGCAACGGTCCGGCATGAGCGCCAAGCTCGCCGGCAGCTCCCTTGAGGAGATCAGGAACAACCCTGAAATGTTCGCCTTCGCACGGGCTCAGGGCAAGGCGGCCTTCGGCGACAACTGCGCTCCCTGCCATGGGGCGGGCGGCGGCGGCGCCAAGGGCTACCCGAACCTGAACGACGACGATTGGCTGTGGGGCGGCTCGCTTGCCCAGATCGATCATACGATCCGCCATGGCGCCCGCTCGACCAGCGACAAGGGCCATGCAGGCAGCATGCCGGCCTTCGGTCGCGACGGGATGCTCAAGCGTGAGGAGATTTCGCACGCGGCCGATTACGTGCGCTCCCTGTCGGGCCTACCGACGGACAAGGGCGTCAATCTGGCAGCCGGAGCCACGGTCTATGCGGAGAATTGCGCTGCCTGCCACGGCGACAAGGGTCAGGGAAGACAGGAACTCGGCGCTCCGAACCTCTCGGACAAGATCTGGCTCTTCGGCTCCGACAAGGCGGTCATCGTGGAAGGCCTCATGAACGGCCGCGGCGGGGTCATGCCCACCTGGCATGGCCGCCTCGACGACACGACCATCAAGGCCCTAGCGCTGTACGTACACTCCTTGGGGGGAGATCAGCGGCACTGAAAGCAACTCAGGCCCTGATCCAGCGAGCGGCTGGAGGGCAACCTCTGGCCGCTCGTTGATTTAGGTCAAGGCGGGTTTTCCGTCTCCATCGTATCCCATCGTCATCCCGACCGAGATGATTGCGACAGATTCGATGGCTGACGCCCCCCTTTCCCGCCCAATCGGAGCAGCTTCGGCTTCAGCCGACGATGCTCCCCTCTACGTTCCCCGCCAGCAGATCTATCCGCAGGGCGTCAAAGGGCGGTACCGCACCATCAAGTGGGCTGTTCTCGCCGTCACTCTCGGGGTCTATTACTTCCTGCCGTTCATTCGATGGGACCGTGGACCCAATGCACCGGACCAGGCCATCCTGGTCGACTTGGCGAACGGTCGATTCTACTTCTTCTTCATCGAGATCTGGCCTCAGGAGGTCTATTATCTCACCGGGCTTCTGGTCCTGGCGGCCCTCACGCTCTTCCTGATGAACGCCGTCGCAGGCCGGATCTGGTGTGGCTATCTCTGCCCGCAGACGGTCTGGACCGACCTTTTTTACGCCGTCGAGCGCTGGGTTGAGGGCGACCGGCGCGAGCGGATGCGGCACGACAAAGAAAAGCTTACACTTAGCGTCTTCAGCCGGAAGCTCCTGAAGCACTTCATCTGGCTAATGATTGCATGGTGGACGGGCGGAGCCTGGGTGCTCTACTTTGCCGACGCGCCGACCCTCGTCTATGAGCTCGCGACCTTCCAGGCCTCGTCGCTGGCCTATATCTGGATCGGCATTCTGACATTCACGACCTACACGCTCGCCGGTTTCATGCGTGAGCAGGTCTGCACCTACATGTGTCCCTGGCCACGCATCCAAGCCGCCCTGACGGACGAGTATGCACTCAACGTCACCTATCGCTATGACCGTGGCGAGCCCCGTGGCTCGGTGAAGAAGAACGAAGCTCTGAAGCTCCAAGGTCTGCCTGCCGGCGACTGCATCGACTGCAACCAGTGCGTCGTCGTGTGCCCGACTGGCGTCGACATCCGCAAGGGCCTGCAGCTCGACTGCATTCAGTGCGGCCTGTGCATGGATGCCTGCGATAGCGTGATGGCGAAGATCGGCCGCCCGGAGGGCCTGATCGCCTACGACACCGAGATGAACGTTCGGGCCCGTATCGAGGGCCGCCCGGAGGTGCGCCGCATCCTGCGCCCACGCACCCTGTTCTATGCCGGCATTATCGCGCTGGTCGGATCGGTGATGATCGCATCGCTTGCCATGCGCCAGAGCATCTATCTGAGTGTCATGCACGACCGAAATCCGCTTTTCGTTCGCCTGTCGGACGGCTCCATCCGCAACGGCTTCACCATCCGGGTCGCCAACAAGAAGCTCGACGAGCGCCGCTACGCCCTGGCCCTGGAAGGCCTGCCCGATGCCAAGATCGACATCATTGGCGGAGAGATCGATCCGCAGGGCCGCTCGATCGTCAGGGTTGGACCGGACCAGACCCTGGAAGCCCGCGTTCTCGTCACCGACACCACCTCCGCTGCAAGCGCCTCAGGCGATATCCGCTTCACGCTGACGGATCTAACCAGCGGCGAAAGCGCCAGCACGAGCGATCACTTCAAAGCTCCCTAAGGATCGATACCATGTCCACCACAGCCACCGCCGGCCGCCCTCCTAGGATCATCACCGGACGTACCGTCCTGCTCTGCCTGATCAGCTTCTTCGGCGTCATCTTCGCAATGAACATCGTGATGGTCCGTGTGGCCCTTTCGAGCTTCAGCGGCGTGGAAACCGACAGCGCCTACAAGGCAGGCCTCTCCTTCAAGAACGATGCGGCGGCGGCCCGTGCCCAGGATGCACGGCACTGGTCCGTCGACGCTTCCGTTCAGCGGGGCGAGGCCACTCGCTTGATCATCACGGCGCGCGACGCCCAAGCCCATGCCGTGGAGGGCTTGAGGCCCGATGTCAGGCTTGCCCACCCCACGGACAAACGCCGCGACGTGCCACTGGAGTTCGTCGAGCTGACCCCGGGCCAGTTCCAAAGTCTCACGCCTATGCCGGAGGGTCAGTGGGACCTCGTCATCGGCTTCAATCGGGAGACGGAAACCGTCTTCCGCTCCAAGAGCCGCATCTCGCTCTAAGGAACGAATCCCATGGCCGAGACCCTCGACCTCTCCATCTTCGTGAAACGCCAGGACGACGGCACCGCCCATCTCGATCTTGCCGTCGAAGGCATCGACTGCGCCGCCTGCATCGGGGAGATTGAGGGAGGCTTGTGCCGCCTGCCCGGCATCCTGGATGCGCGCCTGAACTACACCAACCACCGCCTCGCCGTGGAATGGAAGGACGGCGAGACATCACCGTCTGCCGTCGTCGAGGAGCTGCAGCGTCTCGGCTATCGCGCGCATCCCTTTCAGGCGCGCCTCGTCGAGGAGGAGGAGGCCCGCCGCTCCCAGTGGCTTCTGAAATGCCTCGCAGTCGCAGGTTTCGCCTCCATGAACATCATGCTGCTCGCGGTCTCGGTCTGGTCCGGCAACGTGACCGACATCACGCCCGAGACCCGCGACTTCTTCCATTGGCTTTCCGCCCTGATAGCCCTGCCCACGGTAGCCTATGCGGGGCAGCCGTTTTTCCGCAGCGCGCTCGGCGCCCTGCGCAACCGCCGCACCAACATGGATGTGCCGATCGTCATTGGCATCCTCCTGGCGCTTACCATGTCTGTGGTGGAAACCCTGAATCACGCCGACCACACCTATTTCGACTCGGCCGTGATGCTCCTCTTCTTCCTGCTCTGCGGCCGCTACCTGGACCAGGCCATGCGGCGCAAGACCCGAACCGTCGCCAGCAATCTCGCATCCATGAAGGCGGAGGTCACCCACCGGATCGAGGATTGCGGCGAGGTGGTGCTTGTGCCCACGGCTGCGGTGAACACCGGTGACCGTGTTCTGGTGCGGCCCGGCGAACGCATCGCCGTCGACGGGGTTGTGCTCTCGGGCTCCTCCGAGATCGACGAGAGCCTCGTGACCGGTGAAACTGCCCACAGGGCTGTGGGATTGCAAGCCCAGGTCTATGCCGGCAGCCTCAACTACAACGGCACCCTCACCCTGCGCGTCACCGCCGCGGGCAAGGGCACCCTTCTCGACGAGGTCGAGCGCCTGCTGGAAGGCGCTGCTGCGGCAAAGTCCCGTTACGTCCAATTGGCCGACCGGGTGGCGCGAGCCTATGCGCCCGTAGTCCATACGGCAGCGGCCATCACGGCCCTGACCTGGATCGCGACCGGATCTTCCACGCATGATGCGCTCCTTACCGCAATTGCGGTGCTCATCATTACCTGCCCATGTGCCCTGGCGCTTGCGATCCCGGTCGTGCAGGTGGTCGCCTCTGGCGCACTGTTCCGTGCGGGCGTCTTCCTCAATTCCGGCGATGCGATCGAGCGGTTCGCCAAAGTGGACACCGTCGTGTTCGACAAGACCGGCACCTTGACCCTGCCCACAATGAGCGTGGTTAATGCAGGTGAAACTGCTTCGGATCTCCTGGATGCTGCAAGCCGCTTGGCGCTTTCCAGCCATCATCCCCTCGCGGCTGCTCTTGCGAAGATGGCTCGGGACCGCCGTCCTTACGACAGCGCCGACGAGCAGCCGGGTCAGGGTGTGCGTGCGTTGGTGGACGGCATTGAAATGCGCCTCGGCAGCCCCGTCTTTTGCGGAGCGGAGGCTCAGGCCCGCGAGGCTGCCGAAGGCGATCCTGCCTCCTCGTTCATCGCTTTCTCCTGGGGAGCGAAGCGCGCCGTATTCCTCGTCCGGCAGGCCTTGCGCCCGGATGCCGCTGCTGTCGTCCAGAACCTGCGCAAGCGCGGACTCGACTGCCGCATTCTCTCAGGGGACAGGCCCGAGGCCGTGGCTCCCATCGCACAGGCGCTCGGCATCCGGATGTGGCGCGGCGGCTGCAAGCCGGCCGATAAGATTGCCATGCTTGATGCCCTGAAGGTCGAAGGCCACAAGGTGCTCATGGTGGGCGACGGCCTCAACGACGCGCCCGCTTTGGCGGCCGCCTACGTCTCGCTCTCCCCGATCGGCGCAGCGGACCTGACCCAAGCCCAAGCCGATGCCGTCTTCCTGGGAGACAAGCTGGGTCCAGTGCAGGAAACCATCGCAATTGCCAGGCGCGCTCATGCCCTCATGCGCCAGAACCTCGGAATAGCGCTGGCCTACAACCTGTTTGCGGTTCCCCTCGCCTTCCTCGGCTATGTGACGCCTCTCGTCGCGGCGCTCGCCATGTCGGGCTCCTCGACCATCGTCACCCTCAATGCGCTTCGGGCCAGGAGCCGGGCCGAACCCGCTGCGCCTCCCGCGCCCGGCCCCGCCCTGACCGTCCAGGAGGCTTAACCCCATGGAAGTTCTGATCTATCTCGTGCCCATGGCGCTGCTGCTCGGCCTGTCCGGATTGGCAGCCTTCATGTGGTCGCTCAAGAACGGCCAATATGACGATGTTGAGGGTGCAGCCGTTCGCGTGCTTTCGGACGATGACGTCAGGCGATGACAGCATTCCCCACCATGCCCCGTGCAGGTCGGCTCGATTGTATCTGCGAGCCGGGAACGATTGGCCAGGACAACGCTCATCGTGGCGGGACTGCGCGTCTCGCGGTGGGCTTTGCTATTTCCGTTCTCGCTCAGGTGCTGACCTTGAGCATCCTCCCTCTCGCAGGCTTGTCCCTTGCGCCGAGCCAAGCCTTGGCAACCGTGCCCTATGCGGCTTTCTACGCAGGAGCGGCCCTGGCAAGCCTCCCGGCCTCGCTCCTGCTCGACTCCTTCGGCAGGCGGGCCGCGTTCTCCCTTGGCGCAAGCCTCGGCGCAGCCGGCGGCCTGGTTCTGATCTGGGCTCTCGTCACGATGCATTTCGGGGCGCTGGTGCTTGGCGCCTTCTGGCTTGGCATCGCCGGAGGGTTCAGCCTGTTCTATCGCCATGCTGCCGTGCCGGTCGGCGGCAAAGGAGCCGGGGCGCTTCTCCTCGTCTTCGGGGCTGCGGCCCTTGCAAGCGTGGCCGCTCCATCCATCTCGGGCCTTGCGGAGGCTTGGGCCTCGCCGAGAGCCTTTGCGGGAACCGCAGCCGCTGCCGCGCTGGCCCATGTCGCATCCCTTGGTGCCACCGCAGCTCTGCCGTATCACAAGCGCCGGATCGTGACCGTTGAAGCACCCGGCCCGCAAAACTGGCGAGCCATTCTTGCCCCCACCCTGATCGGTGCTCTGGGATGGTTCTCGATGACGGCGCTCATGGGTGCCACCCCTCTCGCCGTGCTCGGATGCGCTCCCTCCGAGGCGATCGTGGGTGCTGTCGCATGGCATGTCATGGCCATGTACGCCCCGTCATTGGCCCTTGCCGTTGTCCCGAAGGCTGCCCACCCGATCCCCCTGGTCACTGGCGGGTGCCTCTTGCTGGCATCGGGAGCACTCGCTTTCATCCTCTCATCGACGGCCGGCGGATTCTCGGCTTCAGCGGTGCTCATCGGCATCGGATGGTCGCTGACCATGCTCGGCACGACGCTATGGATCCACCGCGATGGGCAGGTTTCCCGATGGCTCCTTGGGCTGCATGACAGCATCCTCCTCAGTGGAGCGATCCTCGGGGCCCTTGCGGCCAATACTCTTGCCTGACTTTCCGGCTCCCGGAAGCGCCATGAGGGGCTTTCCTGCCACCTACGCAAAACTCCTTAGGTATCAGACCTGAATTTTAGCTCTGCCGCTCCAGCAGTACCCATGAACCAACGTCAGTTTTACAAGACAACGAGGGTTCGATGCAGACTGCGCTCATCACCAAGGCCTCCCCATCGGCCCTTCCTTTCTTTTCTCTGGAAGCACCGCAGTTCCGCAAGCCCGCCGATGCCGGCGTTCCGGCGGTCGGCTCCGTCCAATCCTGTTCCAAGGACCAGGAAATCTTTGCCGAGGGTGACCGGGCGGCCTTCGTCTACAAGGTTCTGTCGGGTGTGGTCCGCACCTCCAAGCTCCTGAGCGACGGCCGCCGTCAGATCGACGCTTTTCATCTGGCGGGTGACATCTTCGGCATTGAGGCTGGAGACGAATATCGCTTCTGCGCAGAGGCGGTTGCGGATTGCGTCGTCATCGCCTATCGCCGCAACAGCCTTGCCACCCTGACGGGAAATGACGCCCAACTGGCCCAGGAACTGACGATGGGCATGATGCGCTCCCTCATCCGGGCTCAGAACCACATGCTGCTGCTTGGGCGCAAGTCGGCCCTGGAGAAGATCGCGACATTCCTTCTCGATCTGGCTGAGAGGACCGCTGATGGCGATGCGGTAGACCTGCCGATGTCGCGTACGGACATTGCAGATCATCTTGGACTGACCATCGAGACGGTTTCCCGCTCATTCACTCAGCTGGAACGCCAGGCAGTGATCAAGCTCCCCTCCGCAAGGCGGGTCGTGTTGAGCAACAAGGCTGCTCTTGAACGCCTCAATGTCTAATGGCTTGAACGGCCATCTCGTCCTTGTTTGAAGGAAGGCCTGGCATCCAGCCGAAAGCCCAGCCCCATATAGACCGGTTCGGGTTTGGGTTGGGCTCTCGGCGTCGACGGCTCGCCTTCGAAGGGACCGAGGCTCAAATCGCTTGAAGTTGCAGTCCTGTGCTGGCGGTCAACCCATTTGACGCGAGGGCGGCATGAATGCTGTCGAGCAACTCGCTGTCATGAAGAGGCTTTTCGAGTACCGTTCTGAACCCCGAACGCGCGGCGAGACCGTTCAGATCGTCCGTGACTCGGGAGGCGATCAGGATTGCCGGCGAATGGATCTGGCGCTGCCGAAGCCTGCCCACCAGCTCGATTCCGCTCATGCCCGGCATATTGTAGTCGATCACGAAGCACCCGGACCGGGACAGGTCCGCCTCGGCCAGGAGTTCAGGCCCACCCTTGAACAGGTGCACCGACAGGCCTTCAAGCTCCAGGGCAAACTTCAATGAGTTTCGAACCGCATCATCATCGTCCACGACGATGACGGGTCCCGTGAGCTGAGACATCATGAAAGCCTGCTTGATCCCTGATCGTGGCTGGAAACGGACATACCCATCCAATACCGGGATTATGCATGATCCAGGCTTTCTATGTACTCCGGGATGTTCCTTAAGGAGGCTTATCCCGGTTCGACCAGCAGCCTATTCACTGTTCTACGTTTTCTTGTTGAACGAGAATGAGCGCTGGGCCCCATACGGCATCCGATTTGCCGTACCCACCGTCTTGGGTGGCTGGTCATGAGGAGGCCGGACCGGTGGCAGCCCACAGGTCCTCAAGCTGCTCAAGCCGCCTCGTCCCGAATGACGGGCGAGGAAGCCAATGCCCCATTAGCGTGCCGTCGGCGCGGCTGTTAGCCTTCCCGACCCAAGGTTCGTGGAGACCATTCAGGGTCCCAATACTGCGTCTTCAGTTCACCGGGCCGGAGTGGCTGATCGGCGGGAGTTCGTCCCCGGACGGGGTCAGCCCCTGCGACCGCATCACCATCACAGTAACAAACCAGAGCACGACCCCGATACCCAGCAGGATGCCGGCAATCGCGTACTGCACGGACGGGCGGCCGGTCCAGGGCCCGACAAGGAAGGCACAGGAGACCGCACCGAGGACCGGCAGGATCGTCGGAGCCCGGAAGTGTTCGTGATCGACCGTGTTCTTCCGCAACACAAGAACAGCGACGTTGACGATGGTAAAGACGCCAAGAAGCAGCAGCGCGGTTGTGCCACCGAGTGCCGGCACTGCGCCGACGAAGGTAATCAGGCCGAACGCCAGGAGCGAGGTGAAAGCGATCGCAATGTAAGGTGTGCGTCGGCCACGATGCACCCGGCCAAGGAAGGGCGGAAGCACACCCTCGCGGCTCATGCCATAGACGAGACGGCTGGCCATCAGCATGTTGATCAGCGCCGAATTGGCCACCGCAAACATCGTGATGATGCCGAAGATGCCGAGCGGGAAGCCAGGTGCGCCGGCCGAGACCACCTTGAGGAGCGGCGTCTCGCCCTCACCCAGTTCGGCCGCCGGCACGAGCGTGATGGCCGAGACCGACACGAGAACATAGATGAGGCCGGTGACGAGGAGACCGGTCAGCAGCACCTTCGGGAAGATCTTAGAAGGATCCTTGCACTCCTCGGCCATGTTCACGGAGTCCTCGAAGCCCACCATGGCGAAGAAGGCCAGCGTCGTCGCCGCAATCACGGACCAGAATACCCCGCGGTCGCCTGCAGGCTCAAAGGTGAGGGCCCGGGAGACGTCGCCCTGCCCGGCGCCAATCGCCCAAAAGCCGATCACGATTATGACGAGGAG
>JAESFL010000317.1_pt1 | contig 39411 bp, 35 predicted proteins | sample 9269401 | NCBI WGS metagenome assembly JAESFL01 (sample SAMN14506025, study PRJNA617098) | algae metagenome | isolation source: Gloeocapsa sp. UFS-A4-WI-NPMV-4B04 and co-occurring heterotrophs from desert... | place: USA: Utah | collected 2006-10-01 | reverse complement strand
GAACCCTCTTGTTGGTTATGCGCATCAATAATTTTTTGCCGCAGGTCTACGGAGTATGCCCTTCCCATTTAGCTCTGTTCAAGTTTGCTGCTTAATTGTATCTTGCTCAATCAAGAACTGCTGTAAATTGAGAAATTCTCAATAATTAATAGACTACAGCAGCTAATGAGGATATTAACCAATATTTGGTTGAGGATTAAGTATGGCAACTACCAGCAAATGAGCGGCGAAAAATTTAGGCGATCGCGGCTATTGCTTCAGATAACAATTAACTAAATAGGACTAAAAAAGAATTTCAGTTTATGCTTAGAGACTTGGGTTGTTAGCTTAGAACTTAAGTTATAAGCGGGTGCTGGTTTGAGATATTATCAGCTACGTGGAATTTGTTGAAGCCAATAGCCGATAAGATTATATTGGTTGCATCAATGACCAATGAGAGACTGGGCATGAGCAGGAAATGAAGCAGTTTTGAGAACTTCTACAGCTGTTGTACTATCTTGCACCCAAAATTGACGACCAAAGCGCACAAGTTGACGCGGAGGATTACCCCCAGAAGTTTCCGCCGATAACCCACCTTGGCGATTAGGAGAAGTAACGATCGCAACTACTGGAACCTTTGCTTTTTCTTTATCGCCTACCTGTTCTTGCAAAATAGTTCTCAGTCGATGCTGTTCTTCTATTGTGCCTGCTTGCTGCGGTGTTAACTCCACCATCACGAGCTTTACTGTTTCAATTGGTTCGGCATCTTCAACTATTAGTTGAATTTGATCGTCGCGTCTGTCTACTTTACCCCAAATAATCATCCGAGCATCTGTAATCAGCAATGAGCCAATGTTTTCATAAGCTTTAGGGAAGACGACAGCTTCAGTTTGTCCAGTCAAATCTTCAATTTGCAAAATCGCCATGCGATCGCCTTTTTTGGTAACTACTGGTTTAACATTAGTCAGCATCACAACCGCGCATAATAACGCATCATCCCGTTGTTCGCTTAACTGTGAAAGACTAATTGGAGCGAGAATTTGGGTTGATTGTCTTACCGCCTTGAGTGGATGATCGGAAACATAAAAACCTAACAGTTCTTTTTCTTTCTTCAACTTTTCCGACTGCGGGAAATCATCTATATTCAAAGCTTTAGGAGCAGATTCAAAGCTAGCACTGGTATTATTAGTAGTTGTCATCCCGCCCCAGTCAAACAAATTAACTTGACCACTAACTCGATCTTTAGCTCTAGATTGCGCCCAATCGTACACTAATTCAAGGTCATTAATTAACTGATTACGGTTTGGCTGAATATTATCAAAAGCACCACAGTAGATTAAAGCTTCCATTGCGCGGCGGTTAACAGCGCGAAGATCAACGCGATCGCAAAAATCAGCTAGCGATTTAAAGCCTCCCTCATTGCGGACTTCCAATATACACGCGATCGCTCCTTGTCCAACATTCCGCACAGCCGAAAATCCAAACAAAATTTTGGTTTCCAACGGCGTAAAATCAACCCCAGAGCGATTAATATCTGGTGGTTCTATCTGAATATTCATATTCAGACAACTAGATATATATTTCTGTACCTTATCCGTATCACCACTATTTGCCGTTAGCAGCGCCGCCATATATTCAACTGGATAATTTGCTTTCAAATATGCTGTTTGATAAGTTACATATCCATAAGCCATTGAGTGAGATTGATTAAAACAATACTCGGCAAAATTTACCATTTGCTCGAATAGTGATTCAGCAAGTTTTGATTTTATGCCATTCTTAGTTGCACCATTAATAAATATTTCTCGCTGCTTCTGCATTTCGGAAGCTTTCTTTTTCCCCATGGCGCGGCGCAGTAAATCAGCTTGTCCTAAAGAATAACCAGCTAAATCCTGAGCCATCCTCATAATTTGTTCTTGAAAACACAAAGTACCGTATGTTTCTCGTAGGATTGGCTCTAGTAATGGATGTTGATATTCTATTTTTTCTCTACCGTGTTTGCGGTTAATAAATTGCGGAATTAACCCTGCATCTAACGGCCCTGGTCGATACAGTGCCAAAATAGAAGAAATATCCTCTAAACAAGATGGCTTCAAGTCTCGGACTATTTGCCGCATCCCCGAAGATTCAAGCTGAAAAATACCTTCTAATTCACCTGCTTCTAAAATTGCATAAGTCTTTTTAATATCTTTTGGTACTGTGGTTACTTCTTTTTTTGCTAATATTTTTTGAGCTTTCCTTTCATCCAAAGGTAGCTGATCTGGATCAACATCAAATCCTTGTGTTTGCTTAATTAAATCAACTGTTTTCTGGATTAATGTGAGGTTTCTCAAACCTAAGAAATCCATTTTTAATAGTCCCAGTGTTTCCAAATCTTCCATGAAATACTGGGTAATTACAGAACCATCATTATTCTTCTGTAGTGGGACAATTTCATCCAATGGTTCAGAGGAAATAACAACTCCAGCTGCGTGTACTCCAAAAGTTTTGTTTGTCCCTTCAATCCGCAGCGCCATATCAAGCCAATGACGAACATGAGGCTCGTTTTCGTATTTTTCTTTAAACTCTGGTGCTGGTGTATGTTCTGAAACCATTACCGCAAGTTTTGTCGGCTTACCTCGCACGACAGGAATTAATTTTGCCATGCGATCGGCTTCCCCATACGGAATATTTAATACTCTGGCAACATCTTTCAATACAGCTTTAGATGTTAGACGGTTAAAAGTAATAATTTGAGCAACTTTATCTTTGCCATACTTTTCGGTGACATATTGAATTACATCATCTCGTCTTTCAATACAGAAATCAGTATCAATATCTGGCATTGATTTCCGTTCTGGATTCAAAAAGCGCTCGAATAAAAGCCCATGATGTACGGGGTCAATATTAGTAATTTTTAAAGCATAAGCAACCAAAGAACCAGCTGCTGAACCTCTACCCGGCCCAACTGGAATACGATTATCTCTAGCATATTTGATGTAGTCCCACACTACTAAAAAGTAAGTGGAAAAACCCATTTGCTGCATCATTTTTAGTTCATATTCCAACCGTTCTTTGTAGATTGGATCAATTTCTGCATGGGATTTGCGATTGAAGCGTTGTAATAATCCTTCCCAAGTAACTTGCTCTAAATAAGTATCAGCTGTGTGACCTGCTGGTACTTCGTAATTAGGAATACGAGACTCACCCGTAATATGGTAAGGCTCAACTTTTTCGGCAACTTCTAAGGTAGTAGCGATCGCTTGAGTTATTACATCATCTGGTAAATGATCTCGAAATAGCTGACTCATCTCTTCAGCTGATTTGAGATATTCTGTACCGCTATAACGCATCCGCTTGTCTTCAGAAATTAGCTTTCCTGTTTGAATACACAGCAAAGCGTCATGAGCTTCAACGTCGTAACAAGAAATAAAGTGCGAGTCATTTGTCGCAATAATTTTAATATTTAATTCACGGGCAATTTTAACGATTTCAACGTTAACAATGCGATCTTCTTGAGAGCCGTGATCTTGAATTTCTAGATAATAGTCATCACCGAATATTTCTTTATACTCTTTCGCTACCTTGCGAGCAATATCTAATCTGCCTTGAAGAATTGCCTGCGGTACTTCTCCACCCAAACAAGCACTTGTGACTATTAAACCTTCGTGGTATTTAGCAAGTAGTTCTTTATTAATACAAGGACGAGAAAAAATGCCTTTACCTTGAACACCTTTAAGGTGAGAAATAGTTGTTAATTTAACTAAATTTTTATAGCCTTTGGTATTTTTAGCTAAAACAACTTGATGATATTTTGGTACTCGACGGCGCTCTTTATTTTCAATATCGCCGTTCATTACATACATTTCGTTGCCAATAATTGGCTTAATATTTTTACCACGACAAAGTTTAATTAACTCGATCGCACCGTACATGACACCATGATCAGTGAGCGCGATCGCTTTCATGTCCAACTCAATAGCTCGACCTACGAGAGCTGGTAACTGACTAGCACCATCGAGCAGACTGTAATCACTATGAACGTGCAAACCAACGAAGGACATAAGTTGTAACTACAGCAAATAACAGTAAGGCTCCAGATTTAGAGTACCAAATCTGAAGCCTTAATATTTCGTGTTTGTTATAGCACTTAACGCTATCTATATCTCCACCCTATGATTCACAGAGGTTTCAAGCGAGTGATCTGGCTTTTAATTTGGTGCTATTTTATCGAGTGGAACCCCCCTGACGGTTATGATCCTCAGAGCCACTGCGACCTCTTTGATCATCAGTGTCATTGTGATCTCTGCGATCATCAGAGTCATTGCGACCTCGGCGAGCGTCTGCGCCCTTGTTAGTGAGATTACCAGCTACTTGTAAGTGATTTTGTACTATTGGTACAGTTTTAGCAGCAAAGGCTTTCAGATCCGGATCTTGACCGAGTTGTGCCTGACGTTGGTACACTGCGAGACTTTCAAGATGACCATTGACACCCGCTTCGCTGATATATGCTTGGTCGAAACTCGCTCTAGGAAGCTGCATCAGCCTATCCATCGCTGCCCTATACTTGGGACCCATATCTCTAGGTGGAGTGACTCCCTTTTGAGACGCTAACCGCAATAATTCTCTATTTGCCTGCGTGTGTTCTTGAACCATACGCTGTGCGTACTGTTTCACTGCGCTGTTAGTCGCCCGTTGGCTTGCCATTTGACCAAGGCTAACTTCCGCCATTCCCCCTTGGGCTGCGTCAATAATAAACTGCCTGTCTAGAAGGGAGAGCGTTGCTCGATTTGGCAGCACAGGTTGAGTTGGCGGTGTCGGTTGAGTTGGCGGTGTCGGTTGAGTTGGCGGCGCAGGTTGAGTTGGTTGAGCTATAGATGTGTATTCTAGAGAGGCAAATACTCCAGTTACTACAAGCGCAGCAGCTACCATTTTCCCTTTACGCATTAGTTAGTTTCCTTGTTGTGTTAGCTTACTTATTTATTATTCGTTTTACAGTGCAGATAATTTGCTTTCTAGCTAGCTAGATAAAAATACAATTCATTTACACCTACTTTTAATGGTGATCTCCTTTTAATTACTAACCTCTGCCTTGGGGAGAGTTTAATAAATAAAGTTAAATGTGTTATTTAATACTGATAAATTGTGTGCTACTTAGCTTTTATCCTTAATTTAATGATTTGCTGGTAGCCATCAACCAAATAAATGTCTTAACAGATTCAAATTTGACAAATCATATATGATGTACGCGATCGCCGCTTTTTTGAAAGCAAAGGAGTATGATCGCCCCTTCACAACACATTGTTCTCTTTCAGGTGCTAAATGTCGGTAATTTCTAAGTCGTTTGCTCAACCCCTTGACCGCGTGGCGATCGCGCTTATGCTAGGACTGAGTTTGCTGATTGGGCTACTGTTACTACAGCATGATGCCGTTGCGCCACGAGTACGAGATTTTAGCTGGCAAAATAAAAAAGTTGGGGCAGAAGATATTTCCTTTACCTTGAATTTTACCCGTCCGATGAACATCAAAAGCGTAGAGGAGAATTTACAAATTGACCCGCCTCTACCTGGTAAAATTAGTTGGGCAGGACGACGAATGGCTTATACTGTCCTCGCACCCGCTCCTTATGGAAGTGAGTATCAAGTACAGTTAAACGGCGCACGCGATCAGTTTACCCAAGAATCAAGAAGAGTGATTCAGCCGTTTAATGGTAACTTTCGTACCCGCGATCGCGCCTTTGTCTATCTTGGTATTGAAGGAGAAGAGCAAGGACGCTTAGTTCTATACAATCTTACTGAGCAGCAAAAAACTATTCTTACGCCCAAAAACTTAGTTGTAGTAGATTTTAAGTCTTATCCAGCCGGAGAAAAAATTTTATTTTCCGCAGGAGAGCGCAGCAACAATCGCCAAGGCTTACCATCATATAACCTATACACTGTAACAACTGGCAGTGGCCACAATCAAGCAGCAGATAACTTTAGCTCCTTGTTACCTCTTCAAAAAGGAACTGAAGAACCGCTCGGTAAAATTAACTTAGTTTTAGATAGCAAAGACTTTCAGAACCTAAAATTTGACCTCTCACCAGATGGACAGACAATCGTTGTCCAGCGTGTCAGTCAGCGCAATCCTGGTGAATTTGGGCTGTGGATTCTCCGCCCTAACACAGCGCCGCAACCGCTAAAAAGTGAACCAGGGGGTGATTTTATGATTACGCCAGACAGCGCGTCTGTAGCCGTTGCCCAAGGGCAGGGTGTAGCGATTTTGCCTCTGCGACCTGAAGCAACAAAGCCTTTGGATTTTCTACCTCAATTTGGGATGGCGTTGGACTTTGCCCAGAATGGTTCTCAAGCAGCAATGGTGAAATTTAATTCAGATTACACGCGATCGCTTTTTTTAGTAACAAACCAAGGCACTCAAACAGAACTTGTCCGCACAACTGGCTCAATTCTCAGTTGCCAGTTTGCTCCTCTGTCCCAAAAACTCTACTGCTTGCTGACTCAATTATTGGGTGGCGAGGAATATCAAGAACAGCCGTATTTAGCAGAAATTGATCTCAAAACTGGACAACAGAAACCCTTAGTTTTGCTACCCAATCAGCGCAATGTCCAAATGAGCTTATCGCCAGATGGTTTAGGATTGCTGTTCGATCAAGTTGTTACAGGAACTGAACCTAACTCCTCTGAAATTAATGTGCCACGTACAGATGAAGGAGAAGCGATCGCTACCAGTCGCCTTTGGCTACTTCCTCTCATGCCTACATTTGAACAGCAAACTACAGATCAACTAAAACCAGAACAACTGCCTCTACCTGGCTTCCATCCTCGTTGGCTTCCCTAAATAGGCAATTTTCCCAGAGAAGTTGCACGATAACTAATATGAATTTAAGCTTTGCTCCACTATCTTTGGGCTTATTTTAGTGATTTGTGTAACTACAATGTGTGATTAGCGCCACTGACAAGTCACTAGCTCTAAGCGTAGCATCCTCTAAACGAGCATTGCCCCGTCACACCATGAATGAAGCTGAAAACAACCCAAATTCAGATTTTAAATCGGTGAATTCTGTTAATTCCACCGTAGCAGAACAGGTACTATCTTCCTGTATTTTAACTAATCAGACAGTAGCATCCGTAGCTGTGCCAGCGTTTCAAGTTAAACAGGAAGTTATTAATTGTGCTTCTATTGGCAGCGAGTTTAAGGCGAGTCAGAAAGTTTTGGCACTCACGCCTTCCCAAAAGCTAGAATTAGTCAGTCTAATTCAGGTTCTACGTTCTTCAAACACCAACTTAAGTGAGCAGGTAACTCAGTTAGAGCAAGCGTTGAGTGAGTGTCAAGCAGCTTTACAGTCATCCCGAAAGCTAGAGCAAGTCGCCCAATCAAGTCTCACCCAAAAGCAAAAGGAACTTGCAACTGCCCAAGAGCAAGTTAAATGTTTGTCTGAAGAAATGGAGTCTTCTTGTCAAATTGCCCAACGCCAGCAAACTTTAATTGAAACCTTAACCACTGAGTTACAAAGTAGCCAAGAACGATTTGCTCAATTGGAGTGGGAAAATTACCTTACTCAAGCTAACTACACAGAAAAATGTGAGCAGCTGATTCAAACAGACAATACTTGTCGAGAATTACGCACTCGCCTAAACAGACAGCAACACTACACCCTGCAATTAAAAGTTGCCTTGGAAAAGTGTTTAGAGCCTGTATCTAGTGCTTCAGATGACGCTAATAGCGATCGCATTCCAACTGATGCCAACAATGGGCAAACAGGACGCTCAATTCAAATTCAGTCCTTTTTCTGCAATGCAGAGTCTATTCCACCTTGGTCAGCACAACCAGAATTTCTCACCGAAATAGCCACTGGTTGGGTAGAACCTTCAACTGATCTGGATTTTCAAACTCAAAATTATGATCATTCTGCGAGTTCAAACTGGTCAGATGAAGATTTGAACACTTCTCTAGTAGTAGAAACGAATCAGCCAATTACATCACAGACAGCCCCTTTTATTGATTTTATTCAGCAACCTGTAGATATGCCTAGCGATCGCGCTTCATCGTCACAGCCAGATGAACTGCTAGAGATTACTACTGATGCTTTAGAACTTCACTCTTCAATTCAGGACATTAATAAAGCTAAAGAGGCAGAAGAACAAGATTTACTCAATCTGCTTAAAAATATTGCAGAACCAGAACTGCCTATCGAAGCGTACCAAGCTTTTAGTGCTTCAGATCAGCTAGATCAGCCATTAAATCAGTCAAATTTGAGTGATTGCCACTTACTCGATCCTGCGTCTGATACAGTATCAGATCACAAAACTCAAATTCAGTCCAGTCAGCCGCAACAGGAACCCAACTTTTTTACTTCTAATTCCAACTGGCCCTCACCCTTAATTTCCCCATCGCGTACTTCCAAGCGGAAATCGTTAGCGGCAATTGAACTACCAACTTTTACAAGAGGCTAAGGGCGCTTGGACTAGAGCGAGTAGCAAGTATATTTGTATATTCAGCCCCTAATCCCTGCTCCCCTGCTCCCCCACTCCCTCTTCTTGTTAGAAGTTAAAATTCTGGATGCTGAATTTTCGATTCAGAATTTTCGATTCTGAATTCTGTACTTTGGGCTAAGGGCTGATAGGTATTATGTGGGCGACCAAGTCCAACTGAAAGGCTATAACTTTGAGCAAGCAGTTTTAACCACAGCGCGGGGTAACGAGTTTCTAACCAAGGCTGAACTCGGCGCAGAAACCCTGGAAACCAACTGTTTAACAAAGCGCTAAACAAGGCATGAAAGCTGAAGAGAATGTAGTTGCCAACCCAGCGCAGGATATCTGCTGGCCCTGCTAAATCCGAAATCCAAGGTAGCAAGGCTGGGTTTTTTGCTGCTGCTTTCAGCGCTAATCGGTTAAAAGTTAACCAACTAAATCGATCTTTGATGAAATCATCTGCTACAGATGGAGGTGCGTCTGCTAATAACCCAAAAAAGGTATTGAGCATGGCGTTAATTCTTTGGGGTGGTAAGAAGCGCCCAGTTGGAACCATCATCCCCTTGGAAAATAGCCAAGTTACTGAAATATTGCTTTGGTAAGCACGAATTTGGTTTAAGTGCTGGACACCCAAAAGGTCATGCTTTAAAGCGGTATCCAAAAGAATTGTTAACCGACCTAAATTGCGAAGCAGAGAACCAAAGCCAGTAAAGACGAGAGGAGACTGAAGTGAGGCTGCATCGCCAATAGAGATTAGGCGGTCAAAAGCAACTGTGCGATCGCGACTTCCGACACTAAAATGACCTGGAATATAGCCAAACGTTGCCTTTTTCCACACCAACTGATCCATGTCACACCGCCGATACTCCGGCAAAATCGTGAAAAAGTCTTCGTACATTTCTAGCAACGAACCGGGGTTGTCAGGATTTACCTGATGATAATGGAATAAGTAAATTGTCAATTCCTCTCCAGCTCCTGGAAACAACTCCCAGATCAACTGCCGTCCCCGCGAGATATCCCCGTGACTGTTAAGGACATCGCCATACTGAGAATCCCATACCCCCGGTTCAAAGCCACTAGCGATAACTGCTCCTACGGTTGGGCAAACACTATCAAAAGCGCGATCGCCGTTCAATTGCCAAGCGATCGCCGAAGCACTGCCCATTGCATCCACCAGTAAGCGCCCACTCACTTCTTGCTCTGTATTTGTCTGTAATTGCTTGACTTTAACGGTAACTTGTGTGTTGTATATATCTGCTTGGATAAACTCGGTTTCGTCCCAAATTTCGCCGCCAGCCGCTCGGAGCTTTTCGCCACACAATTGCAACAGTTTTTCTGAATCTAACGCCACATTCAACACTGTGGGAGTGTGTAAGATAGCAGCTTTGAGGCGGGGTGGATTATTGCCATCAAAGAATTTATTAAATCCGTCCTTGTATTCCCGCGCGATCATACTTTCACACTCAGCTGACGTAAGCAACCCTAAGTCAATCAAGCTTTGTAACTCTGAACGTGAAATATTCCACTCACGATTCATCCGCGCAAAAGGCAAGCGTTCTAGTAGTAGCACTCGATAGCCCATCTGAGCCATCACCGCCGCATGAATCACCCCTAAAGCTCCACCCACGTAAATAAGGTCATAAAGTGGTGAGTGGTGAGTAGCGAGTGATGAGGAGAGGATTTCTGCCTCCTCTGCTCCTCTGCTCCCTTGCTCCCCTGCCTTCTGATCTCGTATCTGAGAGAAAATAACTTGTTTAGGCTGCTGCGGATTGCGGACACCTTCACGCCACCGTTGCTCCCACCAGTAGACACGCGCTAGATCGTATTCTCCATTGGGCATCTTCTGAAAGTATTTGACAGTGAGCGGGTAATATGGGGCTAAGGCTTCAAAAATAGATTTTTGTGACAAATCAATTGCAGGTGGCTCTGGATAGTGATTAGGAAATTTACTTCTTAGCCCAGCAGTTAGACTTTGGAGAATTGACTTCTCATTTGGTATAGGTTTATCTACCCAGCGAAATACTTTTAAATATGTTGTTCGCTGTACTGACCAAACAAAAACCGAGAGTTCTGCTATCTTCTGTCCAGCCGTTTCTGGAATAGCTGTTACGCTTGTGGCGGAGGTTTGTCCTAATTGTAGGCGCAGTCCTGCGGGTGTAATCACTTTTTTTCCAATTCCTGGCTGCCATTGGTCTTGCAACCAGTGGCGTACAGATGCTATGTCCGGCGTAGGAATTTCTATGTAAAGAAGTTCTCTCATTTTTCGTTCTTCAGCTCCCAGTTAATTAATAACGTAGACAGAGTTGACAAATGCACAGAGTACGTTAAACTTCCCCATACGAGTTTGCTGAGAAATAGTTTAAGAAAGTTTACAAAGTTAGCAAATTTATTAAGACAATTTTTATTTTTGTAAAATCACATCATGAATTATCCCATTCCAGCCAGTCCCCAAGAAATTGTTGCCCTGCGGCAAAAACCAGTCAATGAAGAACTGGTTGCTGCGGCGATCGCCGGTGTCATAAAAATTGTCCGCGCTCAAGGTCAATCCTTAGAACAATTAACCGCTCAGGTACTAGCCGACGACAGCTTGTTAGATTTAGAGCAACGGCGCTGGTTAAGCGAGCTAGTTGCTCAAGCTTGGGAAAGTTTCTCATAAACTGGTAACAACAGCTAATCCTTAATTTTTTGGATCAGCGTTTGCGGGATATCCACTTCTAAGTAATCGTAAATGCGATCGCGGCTTTTTTCACTACTATTAACAATTCGTGTAGTCGGGCTACTAATAGCGGGTTTTGCTATTTGGGTATTTGCTCAAATTGCTGACGAAGTTGTAGAAAAAGAAACTACTACCACTGATACACAAATTTTGCAGGCAATTAGGCGTTTGCATACGCCACTGCTCGATCAAATTATGGTTGGCATCACGTTTCTAGGTCAACCCTCAGTTTTAGTGGTTTTAAGCCTCAGCTTAGGAATTTGGTTACTCTTCCAGCGTCGCCGCTCAGAAGCAACAACATTAGCGATCGCGGCAATAGGAGCAGCTGGCTTAAACTATTGGCTTAAAGAGCTATTTACCCGCGATCGTCCGGCGCTATGGGATCGCGTTGTTGATGTTCGTTACTACAGCTTTCCTAGTGGTCACGCGATGGTGTCGGTAGTTATGTATGGTCTAATTGGCTATCTACTGGCAAAAACCTTCCCGCGCTGGCGAGGATTAATTTTTATCTTGACGGTTTTATTAGTTGTAGCGATCGGTTTTAGTCGGCTTTATCTGGGAGTCCATTGGCCAACTGACATAGCAGCTGGATATGCAGCAGGACTGGTGTGGCTGATTGCCTGTATTTATACTTTAGATTGGCGGAAACGATCAGCTAATAGTCGTTCAAAAGGGAAGTCTAGTCTATCTGATTAAAACCCTTTTACTCTAAATAGTGAAGCTGTACATAAAAGACAACGTTTAAGAGTTGTGTAAAGTGTAACCTCAGCTTTTTCCGCTTCTGTTATTTCATTAGCCGTTTAGTTGCATCGCGTTATACAACTATCTCAGCGTGTGCTGTTAGATTGCCTGTTTCAAAGCAACGATTACGTCTAAGCGCCAAGATTTTGTTACGCCATATTAGCAGTGCTGCAATTCCTGTCCCGCCAGCGTTCATAGGCAATAAATGCTTTAGCGATCGCTTTGTGATCTTTTGCAGTTGGTAGCTTGATCCTTATCCTCACAATCCTGGTACTTAATTGCGTTTATTGAGCATATTGCTATGTTTCTGCTCAAATATCGCTTCCAACTACAGCAGGAATTTGATAGTTCGTATTGAATTAGGTTTTTGATACGGGTTTCAAAAATAACCAACACGCAAAGAAGAATAAAGCTGTAAATAACTGCACTATATCCAAAGCGGATAGATAGCCATCCGACAAGGAGGCAATACTTCTATCAGTAATTCCGAATAGCCAAGATGAAACTCCTAGAAGCCAAATACCGTTTTTGAGGGTGTCTAAAAAGTCAGAAGCGTCTGATGTTTGCTGGTTATTCATTATATTGACCCCTTTTATGTAAGCCTTTCACTATTAAGTAGTTATCCGGGGGCTTAAGAAATTGTGGTAACGCCTTTTACTCCCTCTGTATTACAGGTTAAGAAATATTGCTTTCAATCAACATTATTCTAAAGAAGTATTTAGATGTAGTTGACAAAAAGCACTTCTTATTGACTAAGCTGAATAAGAGTAGATGCTTTACTGGCGGTAATTCTAGAGATATATTTTGATATGCAAAATCAGAGTTTTGACTAAAGAAAACACGCTTAAAGGTGAAATTAATAAATATAAAAATACATCTGAAGATGGATGTATAAAAGAGCATCTTTCAAAAGAGATGAATCGCTAAAATTTCTTGTAACAACTTTTGAGAGCGATTAATTCGGTTAAAGTAAACGAAAAAATACTAATCAGGCAAATACTATTTCTGCCTTTAGATACTGCATACTTGCCTCTGAGGTTTGTTGAATGGAGGTGTAGTCAATAGCTAGTGATACAGACCTATATCAATGTGGCTGTAGGCAATAGACTATAAATAAACAACCAATATAGTAAGACTGGATTAGTGCATTAATGACGGCAGTTGAACTGAACAATCTACCTAAAGCAGATTTGCTGCCCAAAGGCGATCGCCCACGCTTAGGTTTAGTGTGTATTACTTTTTCCAAGGAAGTACGCTTCCGCACGATGACGCGCACCCGTTACTTAAAACTGAGTGAACCTGAACGTGAAATTGCCCTCAAAGAGCTTTATGTAGATAATTTATACCGTCTCAATGCGGCAATTTCTTTTTGTCAGCAGCATAATATTCAACTTTATCGGCTTCCCTCTGGTCTGTTTCCGCTTAGTGATATGGAAGACGGAATCGGCGCGAATATATTAGAGGAGATGAGTGCTGATCTAGCTGTTATTGGACAGCGATCGCAAGAACTGGGGATTAGGCTAGTGCTACACCCAGATCAATTTGTTGTCCTAAGTTCTGATTCGCCTCAAGTAGTAGAAACCAGTATTAAAATTCTGGCACGACACGCAAGGACATTTGACTTACTCGGTTTACCGCGATCGCCTTGGTCATTAATGAATATTCATGGTGGCAAATCCCAACGTCCAGATCAACTGATTAAAGTAGTTGATCAACTACCAGAAGAAATCCGTAATCGCTTAACGTTTGAAAACGATGAATACGCTTATAGTTCAACTGAAATCTTGGAAGTGTGTCAGCGCACAGGCGTACCAATGGTATTCGATGCCCATCATCATGTGTGCCATGAAGGACTTGACAGCTATGAACATGAATCTGTGGCTGAAATATTTTATGCAGCGCGGGAAACGTGGACAAATCCAGAGTGGCAATTAGTTCATATTTCTAATGGGGAAGAAGCTTTCAATGATAGAAAACACAGTGAATTGATCACAATAATGCCTAGTGTTTACCGCGAAGCACCTTGGATTGAAATAGAAGCCAAGGCAAAAGAACAAGCGATCGCATATCTGCAAGCAGAATGGCTGGTGGCTAATTGAAGCGGACAAGGGATGATAATGTGACGCACGATGAACACGAATTACCGCAAATGGTGATTCGTAACATTAAAGCCGAACCGCTACAAGACGGCTATCAACTGATTAGGTTGGAAACAAATCGTGGAAACATTGACTTCCACTATTACTCAGCCCCTGATACTCAGCGCGGTGCTATTTGGGTTGGTGGTGTTGGCGGTGGCTGGGACACGCCAGCTAATGGATTGTACCCTCGGCTTTGTCAGGAGTTAAGCAGCCAAGGAATTGCATCCCTACGGGTACGCTATCGCCAGCCAACTAGCCTTGAGGAATCAGTGCTTGATGTTTGTGCGGGTATGAGCTATCTAGAAAGTAAAGGAATTGAACTTGTCGCTTTAACTGGACACTCATTCGGTGGCGCTGTTGTTATTCAAGCTGCTGCTATCTCTGAAGCTGTCCGCGCCGTTGTCACGCTTGCTACTCAAAGCTACGGTGCGGCAGTTGTTTCGCAGCTACCCCCAGAATGCGAAATCTTGCTGATTCACGGCACAGTTGACTCAATACTCACACCTGCTTGCTCAAAATACGTGTACAAAATCGCCCACCAACCCAAGCGCCTCATTTTGTACGAAGGTGCTGACCATAATCTTGATGAAGTGGCTGAAGAAGTTTACCAGGTAGTCCATAATTATATTTTGGAAAAACTGAAGTAATTTTATTATTAAGCTCTTTTTTTCAGTTATAGAGATTCGTGAAATATAAGTGTTATAAAAATTGCATCATTAATTAGAATTCTCCATAAGCTTAATAAAAGTTGAATGAATGGCGATCGCAATTGATTTTGGTACTAGCAACACTTGTATAGCTCACTGGAACCCCGTTACCCAGCAGCCAGAAACTCTAACTCTACCTGGTTTATCACATCAAATAGCCCAGAATCCTCCTCTAATCCCAAGTCTTGTATACATTGAAGATGCCGCACAAGGGAAAGTGGTAGTAGGGCAAGCTGTACGCGATCGCGGTCTTGATTTGACAAGCGATCCGCGATTTTTCCGCAGCTTCAAGCGCGGAATTGGTGCAGATATTCAAGGTTTTCTCCCAGAACTAGACGGGCAATTGATATCCTTTGAGCAGGTAGGGCAGTGGTTTCTCAATGAGGTGATACAGAAATTAAATGCTGACATTCCTGATATCGGGCAGTCCTTGGTTTTAACTGTACCTGTAGATAGTTTTGAATCTTACCGCCACTGGCTTGGTCAAGTGTGCCAATCTTTGCCAGTAGAACAGGTGCGAATAGTGGATGAACCCACAGCAGCTGCTTTAGGCTATGGAATTGCAGACAAAGAAAATCTTTTAGTTATTGACTTTGGCGGTGGAACACTAGATTTATCTCTTGTGTGCTTGGATCAGAATATCCAAACAGGCAAAAAGCCACTAGGTTTTCTGCTTAAGTGGGGTGAAAAGTCACTAGCTGAAAATTCTCGGCAAAAAGTAAAAATAGCGCGTGTGCTGGCGAAAGCAGGGCAAAATCTGGGCGGTTCTGATATTGACAACTGGTTAGTTGATTACTTTGCCAAAACTCAGGGATTGGCAGTAACTCCTTTAACTACCCGCTTGGCAGAGCGACTGAAAATTCAACTGTCAACACAACCGCAAGCAAGTGAAGTTTACTTCAATGATGAAACCTTTGAAACCTACGAATTGGAATTAGATCGTAATACTTTTGAAAATATCCTCAAAGAACATCAGTTTTTTGAGCTATTAGATGAATCTATGACTCAGTTGTTGCAACAAGCACGGCGACAAGGGTTAGAAGTTGTAGATATTGATGCTGTATTGTTGGTTGGTGGTACAGTACAGATGCCAGCAGTTCAAAATTGGGTACAGCAGTATTTTGAACCAGAGAAAATTCGCTCTAGAAGACCATTTGAAGCGATCGCTCAAGGCGCTCTCCAACTGACTCAAGGCGTTGAAATCAAAGACTTTCTCTATCACAGTTACGGCATCCGTTTCTGGGATCGTCGCCATAACCGCCATAGCTGGCATCCGATAGTTAAAGCTGGTCAGGCTTATCCGATGAGTGAGCCAGTAGAATTAGTTTTGGGTGCTTCCTCTGACAATCAACCGAGTGTTGAATTGATTATCGGAGAGTTGGGAGCGGAGACAGGCGGCACAGAAGTTTTTTTTGAAGGCGATCGCTTAATTACTCGCCGTCTGAATAGCGCTCAAAACCAAGTGCAGCCACTTAATGATCGAGAAGGCGCAAGGACAATTGCTCAGTTGACACCAGCTGGCTATCCAGGTAGCGATCGCATTAAAGTTCTGTTTGAAGTCGATCAAGAGCGCTTTCTGCGGATGACAGTTGAAGACTTGCTGACGAATCAAACTCTGTTGCAAAATCAGCTGGTTGCCCAGTTAAGTTGAATGTTACATATATTTATTGAGGGATACATTTATGCCAGCTATTGAAGTAAAATCTCCGACAATCTTTCAACGAGCGCTGATAATTTTTATTTCGTTGTTGATAGCAACTGTGGCATTAATCGGAGCTAAAACAGTATTTTCAGGAAGTAGTATGACTTTATTTGCCGGAACTCCACCCACTAATATTGGTATCCACTCAGGACAACTAGCGCCTTCCCCAACTACACCTAATTGTGTTAATAGCCAAAGCGAGGAATCTGAACACAAAATTGAGCCTTTTACATACAATTCTTCTTCAGAAAAGGCAATGTCTGACTTGAAAAAAGTTATTGAATCTTTCAAAAGAACTAAAATAATTACTGAAACAAACAACTACTTATATGCAGAATTCACGATTCCAATTGTGGGTTTCGTTGATGACGTAGAATTCTATTTAGACAAAGGTGCAAAAAGAATTCATGTTCGTTCAGCTTCACGGCTAGGAGAGTCTGATTTAGGAGTAAATCGCAGAAGAATAGAAACTATCAGAGCTAAACTGAATGAAGTTAAATCTAGTGCTTCTACTCAAATGAAATAAAATAACTCCCAGTTTATTTCTTCTTTGCCTTAATTGCCCTAGATTCAATAGCAAACTCTGGGATTTCCTCTAGTTCAGTTTCTAAAAGGTTGTACTGTTCACAAACTAAGCTAAGGCGAGTAGAAACAGGGCTTTTAACTTCTTTAACTGAGTGAGTCAAATCGCCTTGAAAAAAAAGTAATGTGTTGACTTGAGGACGAATATAACCAACTTGTCGCTTATGGCAGTGCAGCACTAAATCCCCGCCTTCGAGAACATCTGGCACTTCTACATAAAGGACACTAACCGTATCTGGAGGCTGAATTGTTTTGCAGTAAGAGCGCAAACTACGATCAATATGTTTATCTACGCGAGAACCCGTCTGTAGCAGCAATGGATTAAGATAAAAGGCATTACAGGTAGGCTGTAAAGCAACGCTCAGATAAGGTTTAAAGAAAGGAAAGTGGCGCTCGACTTCACTAATGCCAGAGCGCTGAAATACTAATGAAAAGCCTTTAGTACCAACAAAGTCTCGGTTTAAATTATTGACTGAAAAATAAGAACAAGCTAGGATTTGTTTTTTTAACTTACTTAAATATTTAGGGTCAAAAACATTGTGTGAAGTGCGGTAATAACTCATTAAATTTGTAATTTCTCCTTAGTACCTAGGTGTTGGATAAGCTTTTTAGCACGCCCAGCGATCGCTTCCCAATCTTCGGCTAATACTAATTGTTGCGGAAACAACTCACCAGAAAGTCCAACTGCTACTGCTCCGGCTAAAATAAATTCTCTAGCATTTTCTAATGTTACGCCGCCAGTTGGAATTAACGGAATATGACTCAGTGGTCCTTGTAAACTTTTGATATAACTAACTCCTCCCATTGCTTGAACTGGAAACACTTTTACACAACTGACTCCCATCGCCCATGCAGTAACAATTTCTGTAGGAGAAAGCGCTCCTGGGATAATTGCAACACTCCTTTGTACTGCGGCTTCAATCATTGCGCGATCAACGTGGGGAGTAAACAAAAATTGTGCGCCAACAGCGATCGCGTGTTCCATTTGTTGAAGGGTTAACAGTGTTCCCGTACCAATCGTACAAGCGGGTAATTCTGAACGTAGGTGACTAATTATTTCGGCGGCGCGATCGCTATTCCAGGTAATTTCAATTAGCTGAATTCCTCCCATAGCAACAGCCTTTGCCATTTGGCAGGCTTGTTCCATTTTTGAGGCGCGGATAACTGCGATCGCTTTACCAACACTTGGAGCATATGCACTGTTTCCCTGCAACAGCGTTAACCAAGACTGATCAGACATTTTTTATATTTAACGCACTGGATGAATTAGGTATTGGCAAGCTTATATTTAAGCCTTAAAACAGACTTAATTCAGTCGCCAGAAGGATGGAGTTGAGCAGATATATTCATAGTCTAGTAATAAGACAAAGTAAATGATTAGGAAAATAGCAATATGCCACTTTACAAACTCGAAGATTTTGATCCAGCCTACCAGGAAACTTTAGGGGGCGACGATATCAAGGGCTTGGATTTATATACTCAAGGTGGAGAAAAAATCGGTTCCATCGCTGATGCTTTAGTTGATCCAGAAGGTCGTTTCCGGTATGTAGTAGTTGAAACAGGCTTCGGGGGTATGGGCAAGCAAATATTGTTACCCATTGGGCTTTCCCACATTGATTATAATGCGCGGCGGGTCACAGTTGATGGTTTAAGTAAAACGCAAGTCGAACATTTACCTGAGTACAATAACCGGATGACGGTTGATTACGATTACGAAGAGCAGGTGCGGGGTGTTTATCGCCCTATGACTTCTACAGCAGGCACTTCTATTCAGTCTAATACTGCTGCTTATGATCGTAATACATATAACTATCAACAAGATGCAGCTTTATATGATTTAGATGAGCAAAAGCATCAAGTCATTAAACTTTATGAAGAGCGGTTAATTGCAAATAAAAGCCGTGTTAAAACCGGGGAAGTAGCAGTTGGTAAACATATTGAAACCGAAACAGCGCGAGTTTCAGTTCCAATTGAAAAAGAGCGAGTGATCATTGAAAGAGTAACTCCTACAGATACTGGCAGTGTAGTTTCTCCTGGCGAAGCTAACTTCCAAGAAGGAGAAGTTGCGCGGATAGAAGTATTTGAAGAAACGCCTGACATTCAAAAAGAAGCTTTCGTGCGTGAAGAAGTCAGAGTAAAGAAAGTAGTAGAACAAGACACAGTTGAAGCTCAAGAAACAATTCGGCGTGAAGAATTGGATATCAACACTGATGGAAATCCGCTTATGAATGACGGAAATTCAACCTTAAATGACCGAATTTAGATAATACTAACACTTATCTGCAAGTAATTGGTTAGTGAATACAGGGGGTAATTTTATAAGTTACCCCTAATTAAAATATTTAGGCAAATTAAAATTTTTGTTTGAGAAATGAGTAAATAATTATTTAAACTAAGTTCACTAAAATTGTTAAGCATCGAACACAGTTGATAGCTTTTTATTATAAATGTTAGCAGTGTAAATAATATTAAGGAACAACAATATGGCTCTTTACAAAATTGAAGAATTTTACCCTAATTACCGAGAAGAACTGTTTGACGGCGATGATATCAAAGGACTTGATGTCTATGCTGGAAAAACACGCGAAAAAATTGGCTCTATTGAAACTGCATTAGTTGATGAGGAAGGTCGTTTTCGATATTTTGTTATTGATACTGGCTTTTGGATTTTTGGTAAAAAAGTCCTGCTACCAGTCGGTTATTGCCAAATTGACGATCAAGCGCGGCGGATATATGCAATACGTATTCTGAACAAAAAGCAAGTAGAAGATTTACCGGAGTACCACGAAAATACAAAGGTTAATCATAAATATGAAGAACGGGTGAGGAAGGTTTATCACACTTCATCTACTGCTGTAATGCCTGTTGAGGTATCAGCACCCCTAGAAGCATCAGTACCTTTGAATTTACCTGATCCAGCTTTTCAGTCACGTGCTATTTCCGCTCATGCGAATAATGGTAATTCTGACTCCGATACCTACAACTATCAGCAAGACCCATCTGCATATAACTTAAATACTAGCGATCATCAAACGCTCAACTTGTATGAAGAGCGGTTAGTTGCCAACAAAAAACGCCGCCAGACAGGAGAAGTGGTAGTTGGCAAACACATTGAGACTGAAACAGCACGGGTTTCATTGCCTTTAGAAAAGGAGCGAATCATCATTGAGCGTACTACCCCAACAGGTAGTAGAACGATACCTTCTCCTGGGAAGATTGAGTTTCAAGAAGGAGAAATAGCTCGGATGAAAGTATACGAAGAAATGGCTGATATCCATAAAGAAGCTTTTGTACGTGAAGAAGTCAACATTAGAAAAGAAGTAGAGCGAGATACAGTTGAAGCGCAAGAAACGTTGCGGCGTGAAGAATTAGATATTGATACTAAGGGTAGTTAGGTTGCAGGTAATAAAGTTTGATCATCAACCATAAACTCCCTTTCAAAATTTCTATCTAAGTTTGTAATTAAATTAAGGTAATCACCTGGTTTATCTTTGGTTAAGATAAATAGAAGCAGGACTAATTTTAGTCCTGCTTCTGCTTTTTGCGATTTTCCAAACTCTGCAAACATTAGCCGTTTACTAAATATATTTTTTACTTAAAGTATAAAACTGAAGTTAATTCAGTCGCTAGGAAGATGAAGTAAAAATAATTATTTTCTAAAGTAAAGCTACTATCAAATCCAAACTTTTGAGGATTAATTAAATGGCTCTTCTAAAACTTGAAGATTTCGATCCAAACTACCGCGACACTTTTGAAGGCGGAGACCTCAAAGGTCTTAGCGTCTACGCAGAAGGAGACGAGAAGATTGGCACAGTAAGTGATGTGTTAGTAGATGAACAAGGTAATTTCCGGTATTTTATCGTTGACTTAGGCTTCTGGATTTTTGGCAAAAAAGTCTTGCTACCCGTTGGTCGTAGTCGGATTGATTATGGTGCAGACCGCGTGTATGCAATTGGCATGACTAGAGAGCAAGCAGATCATCTACCTGAGTTCAGCAATCTTGAAAAGATTGATTATGACTATGAAGAGCAGGTAAGGGGTGTATATCGTCCTGCTGCTACTAGATCTACTATGGTAGACACATCAGCATCTTTAGAATCATCAGCACCCTTGGAAGCATCAGCACCTCTAGATACAGCATCTATGGCTGGTATGAGTGCCATGGCAGCTCAACCTGCGGTTACTCCCACTTACAACCGTGATACTTACGACTATCAGCAAGATGCCTCTCTGTACGATTTAGATGAGCAGAATCATCAAACTCTGAAACTGTATCAAGAACGCTTGGTTGCAAACAAACAACGGGTCAAATCAGGGGAAGTAGCGATTGGCAAGCACGTTGAAACCGAAACAGCGACAGTGGCAGTTCCAGTCGAAAAAGAGCGAGTTATAATTGAGCGCGTTACCCCAGCAGATGCTGGCAGAGCAGTTAGACCTGGAGAAGCTACCTTCCGCGAAGGAGAAGTGGCGCACGTAGAAATATACGAAGAGCAGGCTAGCGTTCAAAAAGAAGCCTTTGTGCGTGAAGAAGTTAGAGTCAGCAAAGAAGTAGAGCAGAAAACGGTTGAAACCCAAGAAACACTAAGACGCGAAGAATTGGATGTTAATACAACCGATACTCCAATCGTAGATACTTCTAAGCGCTTACCTAATGACCGCATCTAAGCTACTACATCTAACTCCCACATTTTAGATTGAATTAGTAAGGGTAAGTGGTAAACTGCCCTTACTTGGAAATAGTACAGGTGGGAAAAATTTAAACCTACCTGTACTTTATCAATACTAGAAAAAAGCAATTTAATCAAACCTATAAAAATCTGGGAAAAATGAATAATGAAACGTCTCGCCAACAACTTGAATCTATAAAAGAAACTGCTCAGATTAATCGCTCAGTTGAAAAATTAAGAATTAAACTGAAAAACTTTACTGTAATTGATAGGCAGAGTGAAACAGTAGGCGCAGTACAAGATATAATCTTGGGGACTAATCGCCAGATTAATTTTGTTATATCTCAAAATTATAATGCTCAAAGCTCCCGCCAGTTTTTATTGATTAGTAAGCTTGTCCAAAAAGTTGACCCTTCTAATCGCTCGGTTATTGTAGACATTAGCAAGTCCGAAATTGACGCTCTCCCTGAATACGTAAAACAAGAGACACCAGGCATGGAAACTCCAGAACTTCCAGACAATGCGGAAACGCCTGCCGATGAAGCAGCCGATAAAGATATAACGATAGATAGTGATTTCTATCCTTCAGTAATGCCTGCGGCAAGTGTTGATACTTTCAATCTAGACACACTAGAGATGGGATCAACATCTGATCTCTCATTAGATGAGATAGATATTTCAGAGGAAGATATAACAATAGATAGTGATTTTTATTCTTCAGAAATTCCCCCTAAAACAAACGCTGAAGTCGACATAGACGCTCTTTTTAATCTAGCTAGTGGAGAGACGGTATTAACATCTGATGTTGGATTAGCTGATACGCAACAACGGGATGATTTGATAAATAGTGATACTTCCGAGGTGTTGGAAGAAGAACTGATCCGTTTGCTAGGAGAACGATTGATTGTTGGTCGTAGCAAGCGTAAAGTTGGAGAGGTGATCGTCCGCAAAGAAATTGAAACTCGGATGATCCAAGTTCCAGTGCGCCGGGAAAAACTGATTATTGAACAAGTAAGTCCAGAACATAAGCAACTTGCAGAAATTGACTTAGGAGAAGAGGAAATTTCTGGAGTTGACTTGACGGCGGCGGAAATAAGTGGAAATAAGATGCCTGTAGCAAGAGCGGATAATGAATTAACTGTTACGGGTGAATTTAGCTCACCTAAAATAGCAAGTTTACTATTAAACGCGATCGCGCTTGAACGTCGTCAAGGATGTAAGAAAGTGCGCCTAGAAATAGTTGTTGAAGATGTTGAGCGTCAGAAATCTTATCAAGAATGGGTTGATCGCGCTTCGGGCAACACACCTTCCTCTAATGTATAGAGATTAACGTGATATAAATTATAGGATGGGCAGAAATGCCCATTTTTTTTGTATATTCCAAGCCTATATGAACACAGGGCTTACGCAGATCCTTTAACGGGAAATTGGCATTGCCTACTCTCCTACAAATAGTGTTGTAAGTTTCAATTTGCGTAATTCTTGTCATCAAGTAGTTGCTCGAACATCCGTAAAAGAAAAAAGTCAGGGTAACTCTGGAAAATCCATCAAATTACCCTGACTTTTTAGGTTATAGAAATCTACGCTAATGCAGCTATTTTGACATCGTTATTTGCTAGCACATCTTGTAGTTCCTCAGCGTCTACTGTTTCCTTTTCAACCAACATTTGTGCTAGTTGATCTAGAACGTGACGGTTATTTGTTAACACCTCTTTAGCACGGTGGTAAGCTACATCAACTAACTGATGGACTTCATCATCAATTGTGGCGGCTGTTTCTTCCGAGAAATCGCGCTCTGCGGTGATGTCCCGACCAAGGAACATATTACCTTGCTGACGACCAAGAGCAACTTGACCAAGGCGATCGCTCATTCCAAATCGAGTTACCATTTGACGCGCTACTCTAGCCACCTGTTGCAGGTCATTTGATGCGCCTGTTGTGACTTCTTCTTCACCGAATACCAATTCTTCAGCAATTCGACCACCCAAAGCCACCGCCATCTGATTTTCTAGATAAGAGCGGCTATAAAGACCAGTATCCATCCGATCTTCACTAGGCGTGAACCAAGTTAAACCACCAGCGTTACCACGAGGAATAATGCTAATCTTCTGTACTGGATCATAATCTGGCATTAACGCTCCAACTAAAGCGTGACCTGCTTCGTGATAAGCAACTAAAGTTTTGCGCTTCTCGCTCATCACTCGGTCTTTCTTCTCAGGCCCAGCTAGGACGCGATCAATTGCATCATTGACTTCATCCATCGAAACTTCAGTTAAATTCCGTCGTGCTGCTAGAATTGCTGCTTCATTGAGCAAATTAGACAAGTCTGCGCCTGTAAACCCAGGTGTGCGACGAGCAATTCTATCGAGATCCACATCTTTTGCGAGTGTTTTACCACGCGCATGAACCTTGAGAATCTCGGAACGTCCTGCATAATCAGGTCGATCTACTACAACTTGGCGATCAAATCGACCCGGACGCAGCAACGCCGCATCCAACACATCAGGTCTATTTGTAGCAGCAATAATAATGATACCAGTATTGCCCTCAAAGCCGTCCATCTCGGTCAGCAATTGGTTCAGGGTTTGCTCACGCTCGTCGTTACCGCCGCCTAAGCCAGCGCCTCGCTGACGACCAACAGCGTCAATTTCATCAATAAACACGATGCATGGTGCATTGGACTTTGCTTGCTCGAACAAGTCACGCACACGGGACGCACCCACACCGACGAACATTTCGACAAATTCACTACCAGAAATTGAGAAGAAAGGAACACCAGCTTCGCCAGCTACAGCACGAGCTAATAAGGTTTTACCAGTTCCTGGAGGGCCAACTAGCAGTACACCCTTGGGAATTTTTGCTCCTACTGCTGTAAAGCGATCGGCGTTTTTCAGGAAGTCTACAACTTCGTTCAATTCCAGCTTGGCTTGGTCAATACCTGCGACATCACCAAAAGTTATCTGCGTTTGCGGTTCCATTTGCACTCTGGCTTTAGACTTACCAAAGTTCATCGCTTGGCTACCAGGGCCACTCTGAGCGCGCCGCAGCAAGAAGAATAAGCCAACTAATAGCAGCGCTGGAACAGCTAAACTGCTTAAGGCTTTAAACCAGAAACCTTCATCGGTTTGAGGTAGTACAGCGATCTCAACTTTATTTTTAATTAAGGTGTCGATTAGTTCAGGGTCGTTGGGTAAGTTGACAATCTTCTTCTCACCGTCCATTGGTGTGACTAAAGCTTTAGTCCGATCTGAACTAAGGTTGACTCGCTCAACTCTACCTTTTTGAACTTCTTGAATAAATTGACTGTATTTCCATGTCTCTCTGCTTTGGGGTTGTTTGTCAAAAAATGCTGTTCCTAGCGCAATGACAACAATCGCCAGCAGGGCGTACAGTCCGGCATTTCTCCACCGTTTATTATTCACCGAGGTCAATCCTCCTAAGATTATGTGCGAGGGCGCTTTAATTTAATGTTAACTATTATTAATCTACATTAGAATTCTCGCTGTTGTCAGGCAGAAATAGCCGCCGCAGTTGATTTAAGGCGGTATGGTGGGGATCGTAGGTCAAATCAGTTGTCTTTTCACTTGCTGCTTGCCTCTGAATAACTGTGTGGATAGGCACAACTTCTACTACGCTGTTCGTATAGGCGATCGCCTCAAACACTAACTCTTGCCCCCAGGGTTCCTCTCTAACAGGCTGTTCGTTGCGGTGTAGCCAATTGATTAATTGCGATCGCACTACTCCCGGTAAAATACCCGCTTCTAGTGGGGGTGTCCACCAGCTGCCATTGCGCCACCCCCAAAGATTTCCCGTAGTAGTTTCTAGCCAATTGCCGCTTGCATCTACTAAAATTGCCTCTTGGGCTAATCCCTTTTCGGCGGTAGTTTTTGCTAGCCTTGCACTGAGATAATTGCCCGTTTTGTATGCAGGGAGCGATCGCCTATATTGATTTCCTGTTGTTACACTAGCTGCTATACCATAACATTGCTTTTCTGTCAAATTAGGTGGTAAAAAGCGTCCAGTAATCCACTCGCGCCCATCTGGAAAGATGGTAATTCTAAGTACGGGAAAGTGTGCCAGTAATATTTCGGCTCCCTGGCGTAAGGAGTTGAGGTTGGGTTGCTGCCAGTCAAAAAATTGTAAAGTGGACTGAATGCGATCGCAGTGTCCTATCCAGTTTGTCAAAGGATGATCAAGCGACTGCTGATAAACCCGCAGCGTTGTAAATACCGTTGCGCCATACAGTAACCCTGGATCATCAATCGCTAATTCCAGCGTCTTTCCCTGACTTAAATTGCCGTTGTACCAGAAAATAACAATAACCTCAGTCTTCTTTTGGGGATGTAACTTGGACAATTCCTTGAGGAGTAATAGATACTTTTCCGCCTAAAGCAACAATTCGTCTAATAACTAATTTCTGAGTTGAAGCATCAATTGGATTATTTAAAACCATTGTCCAAGCAGCAATTTGAGCGGATTTACTATTAGGATTTCGTGCTAAAAATTCAGCAGTTCGGCGTGAAATTGCTGCTACTTGCTTACTTTCTTCATCTGAATAAGTGCTAGCCCATTGTGCTGCCATTTCAAATGAATGTTTTGCTGCTTGAGAGTTTCCTAAAAATAATAATTCATCAATTCCTTTATACCGCCAAACATAATAAGACTTATCTGGAACTTTAGGGCTAAGTGATTTTAATCCTTTTTCCATTAATGCTACAGAACGTTCTGGCATTCCAGCATAAAGTGAGGTACTGCTAGAAAGAAATAGATAAGCTTGTAAAAAGTATGGATCGCGATCTAGTATTACTTCAAAGTATTCTGGACTTAGACTATATCCTGTTTTGTTACGAGCTTCATCATCTCCAAAATACTGTAAAAAGTTAATAAATACCCAGTTAGCAAATAAATTATCAAATCCCAAGGGTGGCAGTTGACGTAGGAGATTTAACCGTAGCTTTTCTGATTGTATTTCTCTTGTAAGCGTTTCTAATGAGGTAGTTTTTTGGTTGGATTTAAGTTTATTTAGTTCAGGTATTTGGAGTAAACCAACTCCTATGACACACAATAAAGCTATTAGAGACGCAGTAACTGACTCACGAAAATTTTGACGAGATAAAGCAAACATTTTTAGTTAAAAAAGACTTCTAAGACTGAGTTAAATTATCTTTAGCTTGCGCGTATATTGCCTTTTGCTCTAAGGTTGAGGAACTAAGGCATTCGGCATGAATACGCTCTAGACTCTCGATATACTCTTTATTTTGGCTCAAAATTGGGTTGTTACGACTAGAGGCAATTAAAGTCAGTTGTGCGCGTAGAGGAAGTTTACTAAAAGCTTCTAAACGTTTTTCAATCGAGGACATTTTTCACCTTGGGGATACTATCAAAAATCAGAGTTCAATGCTAGCTTTCCACTAGACGAGCGCAATTAATAGCACTGCAAGAAGTAACTAATCCATCATTTAAGGGTTCCTATACGGCTCCGGTATTTGCAGATCGTGGCATATTTTTTGAGCAAGAAAGTCATTTATCTCTCGGTGACGGGGAACGGCAGAAACCTTTTGAACAGCACGATTGATGTATATAGAATGATTTCCATCTTCACGTAAAAGTTGATAGCTATATGCCTCCAAGTGGCGAATAAGATCGCGCCGCTTCATGAAACTAGACTGAACGATTCGCGAATAACTTCTTTTCCTTGTAACAACTCCTCAGCCAGATCAGGGTTTGCTTCTAGTACAAGAGTGACTGCTTCTTCCAAGTTGGCGCGTGCTTCTTCCAAAGTATCAGCTTGAGTATTAGCGCCGGGTAACTCCTCAACAAAGCCAATGTATCCTTGAGAAACTTTCTGAAAAACAACTGTCAGTTTGATGTTCATATTCCTTTCTTAAACATAATTCTCATATTATTTAATGAACAGCTTGCCTGAACTTAGCAAAACACATAATACAGTCTGCAATAATCAGTTATTGCTACTAGAGTGGACATATTAACTGGAAGATATTAAAGCTGCTTCAGTTGAGCAACACACAAACAATAAACCATATTCCAAACCCTCTACTACTGCATGATAAGAAGCTTCCAAAATATTAGTTGATACAGCTACTGTCGTCCAGCGTTGATGAGCATTTTTCGATTCTACTAAAACACGGGTTTTTGCTGCTGTACCGCTATGTCCATCAAGAATTCGCACTTTGTAATCTGTTAGTTCAAATTCAGCAATTTGGGGATAGAAATTTACTAAAGCCTTTCTTAAAGCTGTATCTAAAGCTGCAACTGGGCCATTACCTTCAGCGGCTTCCAAAATGTCTTGACCATTGACAGCTATTTTAACAGTAGCAAGAGCATTGCTATTATGATTTTCTATTCCTTGCACTAAGTCACAGTGAACTTGAAAACCTTTAATTTCAAATAGCTGCTGTCGCTTTCCTAAAGCTTCACGCATTAGTAAGTCAAAACTTGCTTCAGCTGCTTCAAATTGATAACCTTCACTTTCTAAAGCTTTGAGACGTTGCAAAATTTGACGTGCGGCTGGATTATGTTTATCAAGTTCAATACCAAAAGTACGTGCTTTCGCTAAAACATTGCTAAGTCCAGCTTGATCTGAAATTACAATTCTACGTTGATTACCTATTTTTCCTGGTTCAATATGTTCGTAAGTGAGTGGATTTATTTCAACTGCTGAAACGTGAATACCACCTTTGTGAGCAAACGCAGAACGCCCTACAAAAGCAGCGTGTTCATCAGGAGCAAGATTTACAACTTCGCTAATAAAACGACTTACTTGGGTAATTTGGGTAAGCTGATTGTCTTCTAAACATTTGTAGCCTAACTTCAGTTGCAAATTAGGAATTAAAGAGCAAAGATTGGCATTGCCGCAGCGTTCACCATAACCGTTAATTGTACCTTGAACCATTGTGGCTCCTGCGATGACAGCTGCTAAGGCATTGGCAACGGCTGTATCTGAATCATTATGAGTGTGGATACCTAACTGTGTTTCAGGCGGAGTTGCCTTGATTACATCTCGGACAATAGAACTGATTTCGTGGGGTAAAGTACCGCCGTTGGTGTCGCACAAAACTAGCCATTCTGCACCAGACGCGATCGCAACTTCTAACGTTTTTAGCGCATAATCAGAATTGTGCTTATATCCATCAAACCAGTGTTCAGCATCATAAATTACGCGACGACCTGAAGCTCGCAGATACTCAATCGTGTCGCGGATCATCGCTAGATTTTCTTCTAGACTTGTTTTCAATCCTTCAGTAACATGAAGATCCCAAGACTTACCAAAAATTGTTACCCAGCGAGTGCCAGCAGCGAGAATTGCTTGCAGCATTGGATCTTCTGCTGCTGTAATATTAGGGCGACGAGTAGAGCAAAAAGCAACTACTTGAGCTTGCGTTAGCGGTTCTTCTTTTAACTGCCAGAAAAATTGCACATCTTTAGGATTTGCACCAGGCCATCCACCTTCAATAAACGGAATACCTAGCTGATCCAATTGTCGGGCAATTCGCAATTTATCTTCAGTTGATACCGATAGTCCTTCGCGCTGTGTACCATCCCGTAGGGTGGTGTCATAAATCAAAACCTGGGTTGAGGAAGCGAGAGGCAATTCTTCAGTCATAAGAAAAGATAAAACTGGGGGAGAACTGAAACGCCAAAGAAGACTATTTTAAGGCAATGTAGAAGTATACGATACTAAAATAGATGGGTTTGAGATGGTCAAGGTACTAGCTCAGGGTAAAACTATAACGTGCAATCAAGGGCGCAATCTGCGTGAAGTCTTACTAGAGAATGGCATTGACCTTTACAACGGTGGTTCGACGGTAATTAACTGTCGTGGTATTGGTACTTGTGGTACTTGTGCTGTGGAAATAGTGGGAGAAATATCACAAGCAAATTGGCGCGATCAAACACGAAGATTGCTTCCTCCCCATTCTCCTACAAGAAACTTGCGTTTAGCGTGTCAAACTCAAGTTTTGGGTGATATTAGTGTTACAAAATTTGACGGGTTTTGGGGTCAAGGAAATCGCATTGTTTGGAGCTAGACAAGATTAAATATAAGCTTGCCATGAATGTATCAAGTGACGTTTTAATTATTGGTGGCGGTGTAATGGGACTTGCGATCGCAATTGAACTAAAATTGCGTGGCGCATCTGTTACCGTCCTCAGCCGCGACTTTCACGCCGCCGCAAGTCTAGCAGCAGCTGGGATGTTAGCGCCCCAAGCTGAAGCAATTCCCCCTAGTCCGATGTTGGAATTGTGTTTGCGATCGCGATCACTCTATCCTGAATGGACGCGCAAACTCGAAGAACTTAGCGGTGAACCAACTGGATACTGGCCTTGTGGTATTTTAGCGCCAGTCTATGAAAATCAGGGATCAGGGATCAGGGATCAGGGATCAGAAGAATTTGCGATCACCTCTTCTTCCCATATTTCCTCACTTGATTGCCCTGCTGAGTGGTTAGATAGAGATGCAATAAATCTTTACCAGCCAGGATTGAGTTCAGATGTTGTTGGTGGTTGGTGGTATCCCGAAGATGGACAGGTAGATAATCGCGCTTTATTACGCGCCTTGTGGACAGCAGCTGAATCGCTCGGAATTGATTTACGCGACGGCGTTACAGTAGAGGGAATTCAACAGCAGCAACGGCAGGTAATTGGTGTGCAGACATCGGTTGGCGTAAGCCGTGCCGAACACTATATTTTGGCAACTGGAGCATGGTCAAATGAATTATTACAAATTCCAGTAAGTCCCAGAAAAGGACAAATGCTATCGGTGCGAGTGCCTGATTTTAACAATAGTGTGCCTTTACAACGAGTTTTGTTTGGCTCAGATATTTATATTGTGCCGCGCCGTGATTTTTGTTCCGAGACGCTACGCGAACGCCGCATTATAATTGGAGCCACAAGCGAGGAAGTTGGATTTACCCCTCACAACACTCCGGCTGGCATTCAAGCCTTACTTCAACGCGCCATCCGCCTTTATCCACAATTACAGCATTATCCTATTCACGAGTTCTGGTGGGGTTTCCGCCCTGCTACGCCAGATGAATTACCGATTCTTGGTTCTAGTCCTTGCCAGAATTTAACCCTAGCTACAGGTCATTATCGCAATGGTATTTTACTTGCGCCAATCACAGCCGCTTTGATAGCAGACTTGATCTGGGAGCAAAAATCTGATTCTTTGCTAGATCATTTCCATTACTCTCGGTTTTACCGCAACAAGAGTCAGAATAATTCCCCATCTCCCTTGCTTCCCTGCGCCTCTGCTCAAGAACTCCCTCACCCCTCACCTAAAATGCAAACCCTCATATCCCTAAAACAGTCGCTTGATCGCCCTTTAACTATTGCTGGTAAAACTTTCCAATCTCGTTTAATGACAGGGACTGGCAAGTATCGTACCTTAGAGGAAATGCAGCAAAGCATTACTGCTAGCGGTTGCCAGATTGTCACTGTTGCGGTGCGCCGTGTCCAGACAAATGCACCCGGACATGAAGGTTTAGCTGAAGCTTTGGATTGGACAAAAATTTGGATGTTGCCGAATACAGCTGGCTGTCAAACTGCTGATGAAGCTATCCGTGTGGCGCGTTTAGGACGGGAAATGGCGAAGTTATTAGGGCAAGAAGACAATAATTTTGTCAAGTTAGAAGTAATCCCCGATCTTAAGTACCTGTTACCTGATCCGATTGGCACTTTAGAAGCGGCAGAAAAACTTGTGAAAGAAGGCTTTGCCGTTTTGCCTTATATCAACGCTGATCCAATTTTGGCTAAACGCTTGGAAGATATTGGCTGTGCAACAGTAATGCCTCTAGCTTCGCCGATTGGTTCTGGACAAGGATTGAAAAATGCTGCAAATATTGGGATTATTATTGAAAATGCTGGTATACCAGTTGTAGTGGATGCTGGAATTGGTACGCCGAGTGAGGCGGCGCAGGCGATGGAATTGGGCGCAGATGCGTTGTTGATTAATAGTGCGATCGCTGGTGCTAAAAATCCTGCTGCAATGGCGCGTGCTATGAGTCTAGCGACTGAAGCTGGACATCTCGCCTACCTTGCTGGCCGAATTCCAGTGAAAGCTTACGCAAGTGCTAGTTCTCCCCTAAGTGGCACAATCAGCAGCTAGATTCCTAACACGTAAAGCTAGTATTATTAAGTTTTAGGGGTGCAAATCAACTGATTTAGCCTTCAAGCCCCTGTTTTAATTTTTATTTGTAAAGATTTGTTGCAAAATTAGCTAAGTAGTTGTACTATATTTTTATTGCAGTTATTGAAATTAAGCAAAATAAGGATTTTTTAATGCCCTATACAACTGAAGATGGCGGACTTCTGAATAACTTTGCGAAAGAGCCAAAGGTTTATACCGCAGAACCTCCTAACACAACTGAAAAGCGAAACTATATTTTAGGAGGAGTAGCTGCTGTAGTATTGCTTAGTGGTCTAATATTTGTTGCTTTTTCTGTATCTAGTGTGGGTTGATAACAAAAGATTTTACTTAGCAAACTATCATTATATTTGCATAACCAGGTCTAGAAAACTGTAGCTACCTGGTTTTTTAGTCTTTTCAATACTAATTGTTTTAACCGCAATTTTGGCGAAAAATTTGCAAGGTTTTAGAATGATTAGACTATAACTACTTAACTACATACTAAGAGCAACCTGGACGTTTAGTGTCTTCTGCCAAATAAGTTGCCCAAATCCCCCGTAGTAATTATTCGGGTAATTTGGTACTGTATATCTAATAATAGGCTAATCGCAACCGTAGAAGTGGGTGTTTTTACAGATTTTAGATTACATAATTATCTTGTTATTCAGCACTATTTATCTGATAATTTTCTAACACTTCTGGATTAACGCTAGAAAATAATGATGAGTAGTCAGCCTCAGCTAAACCTCTCTGCACAGCAACTTCAAGAATATTACGCACACCCTCAATACTGCTAATATTTAAGCCAGCTGATTGAGCTTCAGTAATGAACAACTCTGTGTCTTTTAGCAAGTGCTTGGTAGGGAAATTGGGGTTGGAGTAATTGCGATCGCGCATCCGTTGTAACTTTTTATCAAAGGTAGGCGCATAAAGGGCGCTATTCCGCAAAATTTGCATAAATGACTCAACATCAATTCCTTGACGCTGGACAAAGCCAAGACTAAGTGCAAAAGCAGTGCTAAGAGAAGCAATTAGTTGATTTAATGCCAGTTTAACAGCAGCAGCAGCACCGACAGAACCGATGAGCAGAGGTTCAGCACCAAAGTGTTGTAGTAACTCTGACCAACGTTCAAATTGTTCTGGCGTTCCACCTACCATTACAATTAGTTTGCCAGCCTCTGCTTCTGGGATGCTACCTAAGACTGGTGCTTCTAGATAGTCGCCGCCAGCAGCAATTACTTCTTCTGCAATTGCTTTACTTTCAGTAGGAGTGATTGTCCCCATTTGAATAATTGTTCGCCCTGCAAGTTGTTGGCGGGAACTTTCTGATAACAGTACACTACGGATTGCTGCGGCGTTAGTAAGCATTAGAATTACGCAGTCGCAAGCAGCAATAGCCTTGTGAGGATGTTCTGCAATTTCAACTCCAGCAGTTCGGAATGGTGCTAATTTTTCTGGGGTGCGATTATACGCAATAATCTCAATATTGGCATCTAAAAGCCTCTGAGCCATCGGTAATCCCATTAGCCCAGTACCTAGAAATGCTACCTTCATGCTTTTACATCTCCAGCCATAGTCGAGTGTTTAACTAAACTGGAGTCTACTTTGGTTGCGCCCAATTGTTAAGTTCAATTGGGCGGAAATACAGGATTTAATTCTATCTGACTTTGCTTATCCTCTTGTTCCTGTAGCAATAAGCCACCTAAGTGAATAATTGCTAAAATCACTGCCCCAATTGAGAGAACATAGCTATGTAAGGTATATAGATGCTGAACTGTCATCGTATTGACTGCACCGCCACCTGTGATGATATCTCGCACAAAGGAACCAATTACAGGGATAGTTTCGATTGTGCCTAACTCAATTTTGAAACGCCAGTAACCTAGTTGTGTCCAGTCTAGAAGCATAGCTGTCCAACCAAGGGCGATCACACATAAAGTAAATAATATGCCGCTAATCCAGGCTATTAACCAGTTACGATTAAATTTCTCTCCTAGAAACATTACCACGATTTCTATGAGAGAGACACCGATTACGCCATTACCTGCAATATTGTGGATACGCTGTATTAGCCAGCCGTTGGGAATCTCTAATGCGATCGCTTTCAGTGAATTATATGCCCCACCCGCCGTAGGTTCGTAGTAAAAAGCTAGTAGAACGCCTGTAAAAGCTGTTGTCAAACTGAGAGTCAGAATAACTATCGCCAAAATTGTAGCCAGTCGCCGCAGTACGAAAGCATAATGTAGGTCTTTCATGGCGGACTCCTACCTTATTTAGTTAATGAGTATTTATACTCTAACATTTCTTTCTCTGCGTTGGTTGTCAACTTACGATATCAAAAGTCCAATCTGTACAGTAATCTTCAAAATTCCGGCACTGTAGGTAGAAGGTATTTGTCGGCGTGTTTTATGGACTTTGGGGAGATGGCGAAGCATCAGAAGCCTTATTGATTGCTTGATTTCGCGCTAGTACAGTTTTGTAAGCCTGTTGAGGGTGGTTTATTTGTTCAGGGTGTTTGAGTTCCAGCAATGCCTTTGACAACATTGGATTTACATAGTGATTACGGATGCTGTCTGGTTCTCGTCCCAGTAGTTCAGCTAATGTTCGGAGTTGTAAGTAATGTTCGGAGCAAAGTTCTAGAATTACCTGTTCAACAAGTTCTTTATCAGTGCGACCCTTGTCACGAATAGGTGCAGCAATCTTCCGCAGGCGTTCGTAATGTTCGGAGCTTGACTCGTAATGTTCGGAGCTTGGCTCGTAATGTTCGGAGCTTGGCTCGTAATGTTCGGAGGGAAGCAGTGAAAGTAAATCCGATTGACTCTGATTAGGTAGAGCATAGTGCGTTCCACGACCACGACCAGATTGTTCTAACCAGCCATTTTTCACATGACGTTTAAGGCATTCCCCTATATCTCTAGGATGTTCCTGAGTGTAAACCTGAATGTCAGCATTACAAATCTCTCCAAATTGGTGCGCTAGTACCAAGACAGTACGATCTAGCTCTTTGAGTTCACAATAGTTATCCCCCACAATATCCCTTAACTCTTTCTCGATATTTTCGGGAATTAAGCTCACCATTGGTAATGCAACTGATGTCATTTCTAGGTCTAATTTTTCTGACACTAATGGAAACCACTGCTGCTCTATCCAAGCACGGAGAATCTTTTGAAAGCCGGAACCTGCCTTCTCACCCAAACCAAGCATTTGAAACATTTTTTGCAGGTTGGGGTTACGAGGATCGCTAATGCCACCGTCATAAAGTTGCTGAATAGAGATTCTTAAGCGACCAGGATTAGAGAATAAAAAACTATCTGTAAATTTGGTAATTACTATAGGGCAAGTAGACTGATGCTCTGCATGAATAAGGGTATTGACTAGAGCTTCGCGGAGTGCTTCATGTACATGAGTTTCACCCCGCCGCACTGCATCTCTATCAAGTTGAAATGGGACACTTATATCATTGACTAGACGACTGTAAACGCGATAGTAGAAGTTGAAAAGATTCGGCTCCCATTTGCCATCGAGTGTTAACCGATAAGTCCAGCGTATTTCTGGATCTTTAGACAACCGCTCTTGATAATCAAGCTGATAGTGAGGAAGTGCATCTAAAATACTGCGCTCACGACCAAACATGAGCAACCCTGCTATTGTTAAGCCGTCTTTATTTGTATTGCGATCGCGCCGCCAGCCACCCAACTGAATTAGCAAATTCTGATCATCTAATGCCAGCCAGGGGTGATCGGGTTCCCTAGAACTAAATTTTTGGCGAAATGATTTGAGTGCTTCTGAGTCAAGGTCACTAAGATTAAACCCTTGTAAAATCTGAATATCTTGAGGTTCATCATTAGCATCCCGCAACATCTGTCGCACTTCCTCTGAAATGCAGCGATAATCTCCCTCAAAATTGCGTTTGAAAGTGCCAGTCATGGGGTTGTTATTGATGTACACAGGGCGCTGTATTCGTGTAGCTCTGGGTACTTTTATGCTCACTAAATTGTGTGCTTCAACCTTCAAAACTTCCACATCAGAGTTGAAACAAATTGGGGTACTAAGTTTTTGTGAGTTGTTATGATTATTCCAAAAGTTTTTCAATAAGGAATCTGGGTTGCGTACTCCAGAAATAACAAGCCCACCTTTGATCTCGCTGACACCAAGTACAATGTAGCCTCCATCTGTATTAGCAAATGCAGATACTGTCTCCCAAAGCGTATTTGGTAATCCTCCATCAGCGGACTTAAACTCAATATCTTGGTCTTCTCCAAGACTCAGATATTCAAGCAATAATTCCAAATCGATTTTTTATTGGATCGTAGGTGTAAAGGTGTTGTAATACTGATCGCAATCTAGCATTTTAGTCACAGCTTCTGGTTAAATACCGATTTACTGCAATAGGGAAAGTAATCGCGCCTTAATGTTTCCAGAATAAGGGCGATTAACAATTAATGACACTTTTCCAAACTCCATTATTCAGTGCATGACAGCTTCCGGCTTGATCATTATGTATTAAGAGCGCGAACTAAGAAGCGGTGCAAGAAATTCTCGCATATACTGATTTACAAGCTGGGGTTGCTCTTGCTGTACCCAGTGGCTACAGTTTGAGATGTACTTGATCTGAAAGTCTCTGACATACGCTTCTGTGCCGTAGGTTAATTCTTTACCCAGCGCTGTATCATCTTCTCCCCAAATCATTAGGGTTGGCACTTCGAGAATACCCCAGTTATGACTTAAAAGTCCCTGTTGCCAAACATTGCGGTAATAGTTCAGCGTTGCAGTCAAAGCACCGCGTTTAGCAGCCGCATTCTTATAAGCTTCAATATCTGCTTGTGTAAAGGCGCTCTTATTAACAGCCATACCCTTGAAAGCGGTTTCAATTGGCTGGTAGTCTGAAGCTTGCAGGAGTAATTCTGGTAGCAACGGGAGTTGAAAGAAGAAGATATAGGCACTACGTAGCAATTGTTGTAGTGTGCGGAAACCTTCAGCAAATTTAGCCGGATGAGGTAGATTCAATACAATCAGCCGTTCTACCATGTCAGGATGAGCATAGGCAAAACTCCAAGCGATCGCACCTCCCCAATCATGCCCCATTAAGGCACAGCGATCATATCCTAGCCCCTTAATCACTCCTTCGATATCTTTGATAAATTCATCCATTACGTAAGCTGATTGCTTCGATGGTTTATCGCTTTCGTTGTAGCCACGCAAGTCAAGAGCAACGACTTTAAAGTCTTTGGCAAATTCTGGTATTTGATGCCGCCACGAGTACCAAAACTCTGGGAACCCGTGCAGCATTAACATTAACTCACCTTCTCCCTGCGTTACGTAATGCAGCTTAATTCCATTTGTAGTGATATATTCGTGCTGCCAAGTTTCTAATCCAGACATAATTAATACCCCTTAAAAGCAATATTAGCCGTAGCAGATGTTGTAAATATTTAATGCAGAAATGATTTCTAAAACAAAGCACCGCTAGAGAGAGGTAGTAATGTACTTTGATTAACAACTAAAATTATTTACTTAGGTAGATGATATAATTTAGTAAATATTGATACTAATCTTAATATAATTCCACTTAAGCACCATGAAAAAACAAGCACTACAGCACCCTTCAGATTGGGTTGAGCCACTGGCACGATTGGGCTATGCTGCAAAAGGAGTAGTTTACGGCATTGTAGGACTACTGGCAGCACAAGCGGCTGTTAGCGCGGGTGGTAGAACGACAGATACACAAGGCGCTCTCAGTGCAATCGTAACGCAGCCATTTGGCAAAGTTTTACTCAGTTTAGTTGCAATCGGCTTGCTCGGATATGTGGTTTGGCGTTTTGTACAGGCAATTAAAGATCCTGAAAATAAAGGCACTGATGCTAAAGGTTTAGTACAGCGTCTTGGCTATGCTGGTAATGGCTTAATATACGCTAGTTTAGCCTTAAGTGCTGTTAAACTTGTCCTTGGTTCAGGTAGTGGGAGTAATAGTAATTCAACTCAAGATGCAACAGCCCGTTTACTCTCACAACCCTTTGGTCAATGGCTGCTAGGAACAATTGGGGCGTTTATAATTGGTTTAGGTTTCTATCAGTTTTATAAAGCTTTTACTGCTAAATTTCGCAAAGAAATGAATTTAAGTCAGTTGAGTGATACAGAAAAAACCTGGGTAACATTCATTGGTAGATTTGGTTTAGCAGCAAGGGGTGTTGTATTCTGCGTTATCGGCTTTTTTCTAATTCAGGCTGCACGCCATTCTAATGCTAGCGAGGCGCGAGGTTTGGGTGAGGCATTACAAGCGCTAGAACAACAGCCTTATGTGCCTTGGGTTTTAGGTATTGTCGCGGTTGGCTTGGTTGCATACGGGATTTACATGATAATTCAGGCGCGGTATCGTCATCTTGTTACAAAATAAAATAACAAGTTATACTTTTTTGAACTATTGCCAGTATGGTCGACCTTTCCAAAAAATACCAATAATAATACCTACTAATTGAAGTTGATCTAAGCTAATTAAAATAGGCATTAAAGGTAGCAGTGATTTTAAAAGCAGGAAGACGGCTAAACATAGAACTAATGCCCATAAATTAGCGGTGTTAATGATAATTTTTTGAAAAAATCGTTCAAGTAAATAAACAGCCATTGCTCCTACACCAATTGCTGTAACAAATGTCATCAATAAACCCAACGAACCTGTATACAAAAAAGATAGGGTGCGCTCGATTGCAGGAGATTGTGTATATCCTAGTGTTAGTAAGAATTCTAGAACTACAAGAATAATAGTAGTTAGAGCAGAAACTTGAAGTAGCGATCGCCAAGGTAGAAATTTTAAGCGCCGCAGAGGATTTGCCATATTCCACCCAGGTAATAGATTGCTTTAATTCTATGCTGAGTTGTCATCCACCAAAAGATTATTGGCATTGTTAAAAGTTAAGCTTACAATTGCATGATGTCAGTAAGGTAGGCGATCACACTTGCCCAACCAATAGATAGTGAGGATTTGAACCACTAACACTATAAAGGCACAAAAAGGCTAAATATCTTCAACAAGCTTTGCGCGTCTGCATCAGCAGCCAATATCAAATCATGCAGAAGAAACCAATGTAAAAAAATCTGCTGCACTAATTATGGAAACGCCTTGATAATTTCCCAACGGTAGCAAATGGCGTTTATCGCCCGTAACGATGTGAGTTGCACCGCCAACAACTGCACATTCTAAAATCATGTTATCGTCGGGGTCAGTGATGCCCGAATCAAGAGTATTAGTAATTGTGACTAGCTGTGAGTAGTTGAGTACCAAATCAGCAGCTGCCTGAGCATTTGGGAGTGAATACTTAAACTTATCTTCCAGTTTTTCTTGAAATTCAGCAATAATCTCTTGGCAAGTTACCGATTGTACTCTACCCTCCCTTGCAAGTTCTAGACAGCGAGAGGGTTTACCATCCGGGGAGAAAAGGGCAGATAGCAGGATATTAAGCTAATCGGCACTAAAGTTGCATAATAAGAAATGAAGCCATTTAAAAGCAACGATGCCGCCCCCAGCCAAGAACTTTTTAACGTCAGAACAAGGCGAGCAGGTTACAGCAAGCTCTAAAAGAGA
>JAESFL010000316.1_pt1 | contig 39439 bp, 33 predicted proteins | sample 9269401 | NCBI WGS metagenome assembly JAESFL01 (sample SAMN14506025, study PRJNA617098) | algae metagenome | isolation source: Gloeocapsa sp. UFS-A4-WI-NPMV-4B04 and co-occurring heterotrophs from desert... | place: USA: Utah | collected 2006-10-01 | reverse complement strand
GTTTTATCCTGTTCTTTAGTCAGAAACACCCTTAAACGGCTGCCCATATCCCTGTTACCTTGGTAAACACATTATCTGTATTTATTTATCTTTACACAGTTTGGTTTTCTCACCTCGTTCTACTTAGGGTAAAGATCCACACCCGCAAGTGTTGTCATATTATCTTCGTCATCCGTACCAACCCAAAGAGTAATACCGCTACGTTCTCTCACTCGCTCTTCTAAGTCAATAACGAGACTACGCCCGATTCCCTTCCTCCGATACTCGGAACGCACAACTAGGGGATGTAGTTCCCATACGTTCCCGTCGTACTGTCTAATTCCACCAATCCAGCCCAAAACTACACCATTATCATCAACAGCTACTCGGCTAATTCGGTCTGCTGTAAAAGATTCTCTCACCTCTTGCAAGGCGCTATCTATATCAGACCATGCACACCAATGTTTGAAGCTATCAACTAACAAAGCTGCTGTCTGCTGAATCGCTATCTCGTTATCAGGACGCAGATCGATAATTTGCATCTTAGTCTTGAGCGACATAATCAGCACGAAATTGATTTACAACGCGATCAAGTCCGACTGAATGAGAGGCTTTAAAAAGTATACGATCGCCTTTTTCTACAAATTCCTGCAACCGCTTGACTAAATCGGCATGACTAGAAAAGCACTCAACCGCCATACCTTCTGCACCGTTAGCTATTTCTGCTGCATCTGCGCCATCAACTAAAATCAACAGAGCATCCAAATTAAGCTGTTTTGCCGTAATTCCTACTTCTTTGTGAAATTGAGGCGATCGCTCTCCTAATTCCTTCATTGCACCCACAACTGCAATATGTCGCAATCCTGGTGTTTCCGCTAATAAATTTAACGCTGCTGTCATAGCTTCTGGTGCAGCATTGTAACTTTCATCTAAGATTACTAAATCATTGGGTAAATTATACCGTTGTGATCGCCCACCAGGAAGATCGATTTTTAAACCAGCGCTTAGGAGTGACCAATCAATTTGCAGGACTTTTGCCACCGCTAAAGCCGCCAGGAAATTAGAGGCGTTGTGACGACCTGGTAACGGTAAAGGTAGTTGGATTCCGTCTACATATATCTGATTGTCAACTAATTGTCCTTGAATATCGCCGCTTTCTAAGCCATAAGTTAAAGTTTCCCCTTGCCATACTGTCTTTGCTGTAGCAATTAAGCGGGAATTGTCGTAATTGAGAATTGCAACACTATTTGAGGGCATTTGAGCTAATAATTCACATTTTGCCTGCGCGATCGCTTCTTCAGAACCCAATCTGCCAATATGAGCCGTTCCCACATTCGTAATTACACCAACAGTTGGACGCACTAAATCAGTTAAAAGGGCAATTTCTCCCTTGGCGCGCATTGCCATTTCAATTACGGCGTAGTCATGCTCAGGCGATAGTTCCAATAAAGTCTTAGGAACACCAATTTCGTTATTGTAATTTGCCGCAGTTTTCAGCACATTTCCCTTAGTAGCCAAAACTGCGGCGATTAATTCTTTTGTTGTAGTTTTACCCACAGAACCAGTTATGCCAATTACTGGAATATTAAACTGCTCACGCCACCAACTAGCTATTTTTTGATACGCCTGTAAAGTGTCTTGCACCTGTAGTACAGGGAAATCATGATTTGAAAATTGAAAATCGACAATAGCGGCGATCGCTCCCTTCTCTATCGCTACTGACACAAATTCATGTCCATCGAACTTTTCACCGCGTAAAGCGACAAACACTTCTCCTGGTTTAAGGCTGCGGGTATCTGTCGTGATCTGAGTGAAGCGTGATTCTAAGGCGGAGTTGGATAAATTGAGCGGCTTGGCAACTAAAACGTCAGCTAGCTGAGTTAATGTGGAACAAGGCATACTTATAAGCGTAAAATTCCTAATAATTTGTGCCATTATCGCAGGAATCTTGTACCTGTACAGAGCCGCCTGATCTACAGTTTTTTGCAGCAGACAGTACCTAAATTAAACTCAAGTGATAATTTAATTTAATGCGTGCTAATTTGAATGTCTGTAACTTCCTATTAGTATAAGTTTCTCACTTAAAAATTTAAAATCCACAACGCGCTATAAGTAGTGTTCCTCTCTTCCAGCAAAGGCAATTATCTGTCACCAACAAGGATTAGTTGTTTGGCGACCAAGCGTGTCTCAAAAATGTCCCAACCATCAGCGCCGGAATATTGCTTTTCTAGCCTGGACATTTAAAAGAAGGTTGCTATTGGCATCAATGCTAAAATCTTTTCCTAGCGTGAAGCCTTTACCAATCAACTGCTTGTAGCAAAAGATTGTTGTGAAACTTTTAATCTCCTGCATGACATCGGTAGGAATAAGATGTTCTATACTCCAGAACACTGAGTCCTTATCAAACCAGATTAAGCGCTCAAGGCTGACAATCATTAAATGTGCGATCGCTTCAGTCGTAAATTGACTCCGAAAATGGCTGATCAAGTCTTTACCGATTTCCGAGTTACGGGTCATCATTGCCCTAGCCATCTTACCGATTTCTACTTCTAGCTGCCAAAAAGACATACTTTGCATTTTGATTCCTCTTCCAAGGTGATGCTTACACAGAGCTTTACAACTTGTGGTTTGCTAAGTATATCTAAAGAAGGAACTAAATATATCTCAGGGAAGATACTAAATATTTCATATTGGATGTAAATAATTTATAAGCAGAATTAGTATACAGAAATTAAATTTAGTATAGATACTTAAAAGCAGCTCTCACCCTGGGAATAATGGGTAAGAGCCTGCCATAGGATATATGTATAAGTTTTAGCGTTACCCAATGGGTACTCTACTTATAAGCTGTGGGTTTAAGCTCAACAGCCGGATAACTTTAAAATATAAGACAATACCAGTAAGAATTACCTTACTTTAAGTAAAAAATCTTGGTTTAGGAGAATGCTCACTACCCTTTTCAATCGTCTCGATCACTGTTAAACCGAGGTAAGAGCCTGCGGCTAACAGTACCACTGACATTAGATAGGCGTTTACAAGCATCCGAAGTGCGGTTTCAAAACAAATGTAAGTAGTCATTGCTTATTATGCTCAACTTTGGGCTGTGGCTAGTACCTCTTTATTACTTCACACGCTGGCTGTTAATTTCCACCGCAGAATCACTAGCTTTTGCCTCGTAACAATATATTACAACTGTAATTATACGGCTAAAAGTTGATTTACTTCTCAAAATAAAGTCTTTAGCAGTCTAATTTATTTTTATCAAAAAGTTCTTTAGCAAAGGTTTACTTTAATTTAATTTAGTGATAAGATAATCTATTTTTGAAATAACGCAACTCAGCTAACACCTCGAAGTTCTAAATCTGAAAAATTTAACTATGTTATTTAAAGCATATTGTTTCCAATATGAGTAAATTGAGGTATTTCAAGCTTTATTAATTCCTTACCTTAACAAGAAGGCTAGGCAGAAATCCTAGTTAGAAATCATGCGCTTTAAATTGCTATAAAAATTTAGTAAATTATGTTATTTAGTTTTAGCTTCAGTGAGTTAGAAGAATAATTATTTAGTTTGCTACTTTTTAAATGTCTACTAAAAATGCTTGTTTTTGTCTAGAGAACAAGCTTAACAATTTAGCATATTTAAAGGCTAATTACTTCTTACTATAATCTTAAGAACTCATTACTCTACGCATTGCTTTGAGCATTTCTAGCGACTGGATAAATGCGATGCCAACGGAAAGGTATACTCTATGCTCTTCGACCATGCGTTGCGCTTACGCAAAGCGACCATCGCGTCTTTGTTGAAGATTATTGCTTTTGGGTTGATGTAGTAAAGTTAACATTTAACACTCATACATTCCTTCTAACATTAGTCTTTTTGATTAATTATCTTTTGCTTCCTAAGCTTCTAACGTTACGTGAATTTGCAGAATACCTGCACTGCCATCTTTATAGTTTTTATCCTCTAGCTGCTGCTGTTCTCTAATTGAAACAGCACGTGCAAGTAACGTATATTTTCCAGCTACTTGAGGCTTCCATCTGTAGCGCCAAAGTGTCCACTCATGAGGCGATGTAGGAGAATTTTGTTCAGCTACTTCCCAAGTTTGTCCACCGTTGGTACTTACCTGAATTGCTGTAATTGGACTAGACTTATCAAGCGCCACACCAGCAATTAAAATACCGCTTCCCCAACCCGTTTTACCATCTTGGTTCAAAGTAACGTGATTTTGACGGTTCCAAACCCGTGTGTTTTGGACTTGGCGGACTAATGAATGGGTGGGAATTTCAGCAGTATTTGACCAACCTTGTCGTTCCCAAAAACCCCGTTTGCTCTTAGTAATTGCTTCAATACCAACTAACCACTTGGGTTGCTTTTGACCAAAATGTCCAGGAATCAAGATGCGTAATGGATAGCCGTGTGCTTGGGTAAGAGGAGCGCTATTCATCTGGTGTACTAACAAGACTTGAGGACGCATCACTTCTGCTACAGGCAATGTTGTTTCGTATGAATCTGCTCCATGTAAAATAAATTGCACCGCTTCTGGTTTCACGCCAGCTTGCTCTAAAAATGGTAACAATGGCGTACCAGTCCATTGAGCATTGCCGATCAGGTTCCCTCCGGCGGGATTACCGATACACTCCATTGTTAAGTAAATATTTTGTTGAGGCGCTGCCAGAATATCTTTAAAGGTCAATGTGAGGGGTTGAGTAACAGCACCAGTAAATTTTAGTCGCCAGTCCTCAATAGTGAGATTAGGAGGCAAGGCGTAGGACTGCACATAAAACTCACTTAGAGGCGTAATTATGTGATCGGGTAGGCGAGAATCAGGCTGGAATAAATTCAGTGAAAATAATGGTTCGACTTTCTGTGCCAGCAGTTGGCAACCTGGTAGCAAACTAGCGGCAATCAATCCAGTTGAGGTTTGCAGCAGTTGTTTTAAAAGTTGACGACGTTTCACTAAATTACCTTAGCCGTAAGTAAAAAATTAACAGCCAGATTTGTCCTGGCTCCTGTGGATGACGCAAAATTAACAGTACGTTCTTATCTTGATAACGAATAAACCTGACCATCAACCAATAGCCGTGTAATTCCTTTGGCTTGCAAATGAGAACGAGCCTTTTGCAGCATCCTGCTATCAGGAACTTTAATGACGCGATCGCGTTTAGTTGAAAATCGCCTCGCTACACGGTGATTATCAAACACTGGCAGCGTTTTCTGCTGATCTTCTTGAGAAGGAATTTGACCCAAATCGCCAAAATCTCTAAGTGGCCGTGTAATTAACTCTGATGCCCGATCTATTACTAAATAGCAAGTTTTGGGTAGATTTGCTTCAGACAACGGCAAGACTTGAACCAAAATTTCAGATGGTACTCGCCTTTTGATTTTAGGCGTTTCTGCTACATCCTCCTCATCTTCATCTTCCTCATCATCTTCTAAATCCGCCAATTCTTCTGAATCGTCTAGCAAGTCTTCGCCTAGCATTTGAGCTGCTAGAGTGTTAGCTTCTGCATTTGCAGCCTCTTCTAACGAACTGGATATGCTATCTGCTACAGAGATAGGACGATTAATGCGTTTAGGTTGATTGACAGGCTCAACTTCCACGCTAACTTCTTCAATCTCATCGTGATCTAGCTCGTCTATATCTTGATTAGGCGAAGTTGTACTGCTAGCCTCCAGATCGCTAGGAGTATCTAAGAGTTGGAGTTGTTCTGCACTTGCAGGCATTTTTTCCGGTTTGGAGACGGTACGCTGTCTCAACCGTTTAGACACAATAGCTGGAGAAGCCTCCTCTACTACTTTTGTTTCTACTACTAACGCTTCAGCAATCAAGACTTCTGGTTCTGGTTCACTTAGCGCTAGTTCACTAAAGAGTGGTGTTTGCGTAGTCTCTCCAGTTGAGGTTCGCGCCGCCCGCTTTTGTTGAATCAGCGATTCGTACTCCTCCTCTTGGAGTGTACTTTTTAGGAAGCGGCTAATCGTCGAATTACTGACACCATAACGTTCAGCCAGAGTTGAAGTTGTTTCTCCGGTGTGTCGGTATAAGTTAAGTATTTCTTGCTTGTCAGAATCCGATAGTTTTTTTACAGTCATAGCACAGTTTTTTATAAGCCCGTTTCTGCCTACCTTGGTAGGGAGAACGGCTTGATATGTCATATTCTAGAGCAACGCCAACAGTCAACAAGATTTTTTTGAACACTGGTAATATATATTTCAGCGCTCTAGTTCGCTAGGCTTCAATGTAACTTTTAATGTAGTTCAATTACATAAGATACAACGTAGAGTGAAAACTCTACCGTAATTATTTACTAAGGCTAGGAAAAATGTTAGCCTAGTAGCCATTGTAGCGATAATTAACACTAAGAAACTATCAGCAAGGAAGCCGAGCTTTTATACCATAAAAGTTTGAAATGCTAGAAGAAACAGATAAAACTTTGATAATATAAGCTCAGGCATAATAGAAACTTGCCTATAACTCATCTAGATGGTGAAGTTATGTTCTGTCTAGCTCAATAGTTTATTATCCTGCCGTGGCCGAGTGGATGAGGCAACAACCTTCTAAGTTGTACTACGGGGGTTCAAATCCCTCCGGCGGGGCTAAATTTTTTCCGTAATGGTATGGAAATCAACAATATAATTAGTCCAAAGTGAAATCTAACGTGACCAGTCCCTACGGAACAGTGAGTAGTGAGTAGTGGAAAACTGTACCGAAGATAATGGTTTAAAGCACCATTATTTTAGTTATGGAAGAGAAAAAAATTGTGTACAAGAAGCGTAGCCCGATAGACATGGCAGCGTTGCAGGAGGTTTCCGCCCGCATTTAAGCTGAAAAAACGTCTATTACCCAATCACGACGATTTATCTATGGGTCTTGACTACTCACTACCCACTTTTCACTACTCACCGCCCCCAGAGGGCGCTTGACGAGAATTGAACTTATGAAGCGATTGGCATTGTCCCAGACGCAGTTCGGGCTTATCTAGCGGCTGAGAACTACTGTCTCAACTCAACTGCTTAACTGCTGTAGAAATTAGTTTCCAAACGTAGCTGGAAATTTTGATAGATACTGGTACAAGAAGCATTAAGCAGAATAAACGGATGGAAATTCAAGCGACTGATACGCCACTATTGAACGTATCCCCGTCAGTCCGCAGCTTTAATCCACAACTGATGGAAATTACAGCGACTGATACACCAGTTTTAAGCTGGACTGGGGATGGCCTTGCAATTGGTTTTTTTGAATTTGAAGATGCCCCATTGACGGGCGAGTTGACCCAGCTGAATGAAAAATTTGCTGGTATTTTAGATGAATTAATTGTTGAAACGGAATTTAAGGGCTCTGAAGGCAGTAGCGCTGTCACACGAGTTGGCGGCGGTAGCCCAGTCCGCAAAATCTTCTTGGTGGGACTGGGAAAACCAGACACCATAAAACTAGACACCTGGCGACGGGCGGCTGCGGTTGTGGCGCGGCTAGCTAAAAAAGAGAAGTGCAAAACGCTGGGAATTAGCTTGCCGACGTGGAATAATGACCCAGATGCAACAGCAACTGCGATCGCAGAAGGCGCACAGCTGGCTTTATTTCAAGACAATCGGTTTAAATCTGAACCAGAAGATAAAAGCTCTGGTATTGAACAAGTTGAATTACTGGGATTGGGGAATCAAGAGCAAGGAATCGCCAAAGCTAAACAAATCGCTTCTGGTGTAATTTTGGCACGCGAACTCGTCGCTGCCCCGCCGAATTGGGTAACGCCAATTACGATGGCTGAAACTGCAATTGCGATCGCATCTGAACACGGACTGCAACTGAAAATCCTAGAACGCGAAGAATGCGAACAACTAGGCATGGGTGCTTTCTTAGGTGTTGCCCAAGCGTCTGATCTGCCGCCAAAATTTATTCACCTGACCTACACACCAGAAGGTACAGCACGACGTAAGCTAGCAATTATCGGTAAAGGCTTAACCTTCGACTCAGGCGGACTTAATGTTAAAGGCGCTGGCAGTGGCATAGAAACCATGAAAATAGACATGGGTGGTGCAGCAGCAACTTTGGGAGCCGCCAAAGCGATCGCGCAAATTAAGCCAGATGTCGAGGTTCACTTTATCAGTGCTGTAACTGAAAACATGATTAGCGGCCGCGCTATGCACCCGGGTGACATTCTCACAGCTTCTAATGGTAAGACGATTGAAGTTAACAATACCGACGCTGAAGGTCGGTTAACCCTAGCAGATGCCTTAGTATTTGCCGAAAAACTGGGTGTAGATGCGATCGTTGATTTAGCTACTCTTACAGGCGCTTGCGTCATTGCCCTTGGTGACGATATCGCTGGCTTATGGAGTAACGATGATGCCGTCGCTAACCAGTTAGTCCAAGCTGCTGAAAGAGTTGGCGAAAAGATTTGGCGGATGCCGATGGAAGAAAAATACTTTGACGGGCTTAAATCTCCCATCGCCGACATGAAAAACACAGGGCCGCGTCCTGGTGGTTCAATTACAGCTGCACTTTTTCTCAAAGAGTTCGTCAAAGAAACTCCTTGGGCGCACATCGACATTGCTGGTCCAGTTTGGACAGACAAAGAAAATGGCTATAACCCTGCTGGCGCTACGGGTTACGGAGTTCGCACTTTGGTCAACTGGGTAATGAGTGAGATCAGCTAAATAGAAAAACTAGCTGAATCCACAATTATTTTTTGAACCGCAAAGACAGTAAGGCACAAAAGAAGTTTTAATTTATCTTAGTGTCTTGCCGCTTTGCGGTTGGTAGCTAGCTGTAATTACTATCTTTTGGTCTTTGCTGTTCACCTTCGATCGCTTGTTTGATTTGAGGATTAGCAAGCAAGTCTTTAGCCATATCCATAAATTTCAGACTGTCGGGATGGACAGTTGAGCGCTGTAACATTGGTATTGGCTCGGAGTCTGATTGATTCTCGTTAGGTGTCGATGAATGATCTTCTGAGTACATAAATTCTGAGTTGAATTCACCTTAAACAAAATTGTATCTTGTTTAACTATTAAGATTGCAACTGAAATAGTCTAAGTCTGTCTTAGATAGCACGTGATTAAATTTCAAACTCAAATTAGGATGGATGTAAACCTTGCTCTTAAGCCCTCTCTTTACACCGCAAAGTTGCGCTTGTTGAGGCGAAGAGAATAGCGTTTAACTTGTCCTCTATCCTCTAACACAAAAGTTAGCCACGCATCCCTACTTGCGCTCTGGATGTGCTGCTGCTGGTGAGGGCGTACCCAAATCATTAATTGCAGCAATCATTTGGTACAAGCGCCCTAAGTCTCGCTGATTGAAGTAAAAAACGAGGCGGGGTAGTCCAACAGCTGTTTCGTCTTGAGCTTCTTGAGGTAATGCCTGACTTTTCTCTATCCGCCCTTTAACCACAATATCGCTGAAGTTAGTATTCAACTGTTCAACATTGGCATCAGATAAATCAGTTTTCAGGCGAATCACTAACTGATCACCAACGTAACGGCTAGAGTGATAAACCTGGTAAAAACGGGTGATTGCATTGCAAGCGACATCTAGATTATCTGTGATGGTGTAAAGACTAGGATCGTCTGGACTAATTAGGCCTTGTTGTACCAAATGTTTATAAATGTAATCACTCCAATCTTTCCAGTAATCTCCACCAGGGCGATCAATTAAAACTAGAGGTACTGGACCAAACTTACCCGTTTGACTTAATGTCATGCACTCAAAGGCTTCATCTTGCGTTCCAAAACCACCAGGGAATAATGCTACCGCATCACTTTCTCGCAATAGAAACAGCTTGCGAGTGAAGAAATACTTGAAGTTAATCAATTTTGGATCGCCAACAATAAATTGATTTGCCTCTTGCTCAAACGGTAGCTGGATATTCAATCCAAAAGACTGTTCTCGTCCAGCGCCTTCATTACCAGCCTGCATAATACCGCCACCAGCCCCTGTCATCACCATAAATCCCAGCTTGGTTACACAGCGCGCAAAATCAGCCGCCATCAGATATTCTGAAGCTTCTGGAGGCGTGCGAGCTGAACCAAAGATCGTTACTTTACGAACGTGCTGATATTTATAAAATAGTTGGAAGCCTTGTTCCATATCTGCCAAAGATGCTGACAAAATCTTCCAGTCTAAGCGGTCTATTTCACTGCTAGCAAGACGTACAATTGTAGCCATTGCCTGCTGAATTAATCTTTGGTGTTTTAAATCTGGTAGCTGCTCAATTAAGTCAGCGATATCTACTTTGAGAGATTCTATATTATTCAAATTAGGTTCAAATGTCATGAGTGCTGCCGCACATATTATTTAAGCCCTGAAGGAAATTAAATATTCCCCGCAGTAAGTTGAGGTGGACAATATCATTGTATGGGCGCACATCTATATGACCCTACGAGATATGTTGAAATTTATCGCAGTAGGCTGATTACTGCTGATTCTACCTAATTTCTAGATATAGGCACTTTTTTAAGAAGATAGAAAAGCACCTCTAGTTAAATTTTCAAGGTGCTGCTTTTAGATAGTGAATTTCAACTGGAAAAGCTGATTAAGTTAATTCAGTTGGGTTTTTCACAAATATTTAATTTGAGCTATCCCAAATTTAGCTGTTCAAAAATGGTTTACAAATCATTCAGCTTTAAAGATACTTTTCCAAAGTATTAGACAGAGTAGTTTTGGGTACTGCGCCGACAACCATATCAACTCGTTGTCCACCTTTAAAAATCATCAACGTGGGAATGCTGCGGATACCATACTGGCTAGCAACATTAGGGTTTTCATCTGTATTAAGTTTAACTACCTTAACTTGACCGTCGTACTGCTGGGCGATTTCCTCTACAACAGGAGCTACCATCCGACAGGGGCCGCACCAGGGAGCCCAAAAGTCAACCAAAACTGGAACTTCACTGTCAAGTACTTCTTGCTGAAATGTAGAATCTGTAACTTGTGCGGCTGGTGACATTGCCTGGAAATCCTTTGTTGTATTGTTGCTTACTTTGCTGAAAATTCTACCATAGTAAAAACCAGCGTTCCTGCCTTTAAAGAGTCTACATTTAGACAGATTTTAGCTAGCAGTGATGCTGCAATGGCGCTGATAGATATCCTAGATATAAGGAACCGCCCAAACAGTAGTTCGGGCGGAATGTGGTGTGAGGAGTGAACGGAAACATGCGTCTCCGCTTTTTATATTGTAAGCGACCTCTTGAGTTTTTTCAGTGACAACTCAAGGATTGGCAAAAAGAAAAGTAGTTTAAGTAAATCTACTTGCCCATTCCTAAGTGCTGTGCTTTTTGATAAACCTTGCCTTCAGTCAATAATGAGGGAGCAATTACAACTTCAACTTGCTGCATTTCTTTGATGTCCTTGGCTCCCAAAGTTCCCATACTTGTTTTTAACGCTCCCAAAAGGTTATGAGTACCATCATCAAGCAGCGCTGGTCCTCGTATAATTTGCTCACAAGTACCCGTCGTGCCGACCCGAATCCGAGTACCACGAGGTAAAACTGGGCTAGGTGTCGCCATGCCCCAATGATAGCCACGTCCTGGCGCTTCTTCGGCTCTGGCAAACGGTGAACCAATCATCACGCCATCTGCACCACAAGCAATACACTTACAAATATCGCCACCAGTAATTAAACCGCCATCGGCAATAACAGGAACATAGTTACCAGTCTCTTGATAGTAATCATCACGAGCAGCAGCACAATCAGCGATCGCAGTTGCTTGCGGTACACCCACACCCAATACACCCCTAGACGTACAAGCCGCTCCTGGCCCAATTCCTACTAGCACTCCGGCAGCTCCCGCCTTCATTAAATTCAACGTAACTTCGTAAGTCACACAATTGCCTAACACTACTGGAATCGGCATCTCGCGGCAAAATTCAGCCAAATCGAGCGGTGTTATTGAACTTGGCGACAAGTGAGCCGTCGAAACTACTGTTGCTTGGACAAAGAACAAGTCAGCGCCAGCTTTTGCCGCTATTGCACCGTACTTCATTGCTGCTGCTGGAGTGGCGCTAACTGCCGCAATTCCGCCTTGTTGCTTAATTTCGTTAACCCGTTGCTCAATTAATTCTTGTTTAATTGGTTCGGCATACAATTCTTGCATCAGCCCAACAAATTCATCTTTTCCTACCGAACTGATGCGTTCTAAAATCGGAGTTGGATCAGCGTAGCGAGTTTGGATGCCCTCTAAATTAAGTACGCCTAATGCTCCTAACTGCGACAGAAGAACAGCCATCCGCACATCCACTACTCCATCCATTGCACTAGCAATGATTGGAATTTCTCGCTCAATGCCGCCAATGCGCCAACTGGTATCGGCTATGCTGGGATCAAGTGTCCTAGTTCCTGGTACTAGGGCAATCTCATCTATACCGTAAGCTCTGCGAGCTGTCTTACCTCGCCCAATTTGAATATCCACTCTTCTCTACTCGTTCCCAAAGCTATTTAAGCTAGCGTATCAAATTCTAGGGAGGATCTGTCTCACGCTACGACGCACTGATCGCCAAGTGACTTTTAGGGTCAATTCGTTATCCAGTTGTGGCTCAATAATGTGAAGCCTAGAGCAAATCCTTAACTTACAAAAAATAAAACCCAGACAGCTAGCAGCCTGAATTTAAGGAAAGTAAATATGCAAGTCTAACTAATGCCTGCTCATGCTTAGAAATCTTGCTTTGAAAAATTTAAAAACTAGGCTCACTCCTCCAAAGACAATCAGCACATCAAGAAAAAATTGTGGCCACAGAACCTGCGTTGGATTTTCCCAAATAGAGCGAATACTTGTTTGCCAAGGAAATAATGGAGGGTTTATATATTGAGTTTGTACTACAAATGGCAAAACTAAACCTAACTTAACCTCAGCTAACTGGGCTTGACTATAGATTGTTACAGGCAGATAGATAGAAGTAAGAACTAATAGCACACTCGATATGACTATAGCAATGGAAACAAAGTGTTTCATAATCAATTTTTTTAAATGCTTAATCCCAATACTTGTTATTAAAATGATAGGTAATGGGTTTAAAAAAAGCACTCATTCTTAAATAATAATCTCAGAATTAACTGTTAATAAGGTTTGTTTTTTTTACTACATTGAATACGCTATTTATATTGTTTTAAAACAATAAATACATTTTTTTATAACAGCATATAAATATTTAGATTACTTAATTAGTATTTTTACTAATACTAATATTAGTTATCAAGTACATACCATACTTGGTTTACTAATTGCCTCCCAATGGTATTACAGGAAGACACTTAAGTAATGCTACATACTCCTCAAGCAAGAGTTTCTCTGTAATACACGGTACTATGATTGTAAGTACCAACAATACCGCTCATGATCGCACCTAGCTGAAAAAGGTGAGATGAAAAGCGGCTAACATTATCAACCTATTTTTAGATTCGACTAAGCTTTGATCCAAGCGGAGACTTTAGCACTATTAGAATGGCCACGCCTGTGCCAGCATTTGTCTACTTTTGCGGCAACAAAACTAGGGGCGATCGCATCTCGCAATCTCAAAATTCCAGCAAACCAGTCCGAAAGCAAGGATCTGTTAGCACAAACTATAGAAGTATACCAGCTAGAAAATCGCTTATCTAGGGGTTTGTCATTTGAAGGCATCCAAGATATTGGCGATGCTTTAGAACGCGCTGAACGCCAGGGAATTCTTGCAGGAGATGAACTACTGGCGATCGCTACTACTCTAAATGGCACTAGACAACTACGCCGTGTAATTGACAACCAGCCAGATGTTCCGGTACTAACTCAGTTAGTTGCTGAATTAAGAACTTATCCTGAATTAGAGCAAGAAATTCATCGCTGTATTGACGATCGCGGACAAGTAAGCGATCGCGCTAGTGTCACTTTGGCTAATATTCGTAACTCGCTGCGGCAATTACGAAATCAGATAACTCGGATACTCCAAAACATTTTACAGCGACAAGCAAATGCAGTTCAAGAACAGCTAATTACGCAAAGAAGCGATCGCTTTGTTATTCCTGTCAAAGCTCCTCAAAAAGATGCCATTCCGGGAATTGTCCATGATACGTCAAGTAGTGGAGCAACACTTTATGTAGAGCCAAATGCTGTTATTCCTCTAGGAAATCAGCTAAGGCAATTAGTCACAAAAGAGCAAGCAGAGGAAGAGGCAATTCGCCGCAATTTGACTCAGCAAGTAGCCGCAGTCAAACTCGATTTGGAGCATTTATTAGCGATCGCTACAACTTTAGATTTAGCTTGCACCCGCTCTCGCTATAGCTTCTGGCTGGAAGCTAATCCGCCTCGCTACATTGAGCGAACAGACGGCGAAATGATTACCCTACGCAATCTGCGTCATCCTCTCCTCGTATGGCAGCAAAAAAACGAACAAGGTCAGCCTGTAGTCCCAGTTGATCTGATTATTCAACCACAAATTCGGGTAGTGACAATTACTGGACCAAATACTGGAGGTAAAACTGTCACCCTGAAAACATTAGGCTTGGCAGCTTTAATGGCGAAGGTAGGTTTATTTGTTCCGGCTCGTGAACCTGTAGAAATACCTTGGTTTGACTCAGTGCTAGCTGATATTGGCGACGAGCAGTCACTAGAGCAAAGTTTATCAACTTTTTCTGGTCATATTCGCCGGATAAGTCGAATTTTAGCGGAAATGACTGACAATTCCCTCGTTCTACTAGATGAAGTAGGAGCAGGAACAGATCCAGTTGAAGGAAGTGCTTTAGCTCTAGCACTGCTGCAATACTTGGCTGACAATTCCCAATTAAGTATTGCTACAACTCACTTTGGCGAACTCAAAGCGCTGAAATACGAAAACGAGCGGTTTGAGAATGCCTCGGTAGAATTTGACGAGGAAAGCCTATCACCAACTTATCGGCTGCTGTGGGGGATTCCAGGGCGTTCTAATGCCCTAACAATTGCCCGTCGTCTAGGACTAAAACCAGAAGTTATTGACGCAGCTAAAACCAAAGTAGGTGGAGCAACAGACGATGTTAATCAAGTAATTGCAGGGCTAGAAGCACAACGTCGCCGTCAAGAAACTAAAGCATCTGAGGCGCAAGCTCTGTTGCAGCAGGCAGAGCGTTTATATAAAGAAGTGTCGCAAAAAGCAGCAGCTTTGAAAGAACGAGAACAAGGATTGCGACAGCAACAAGAACAAGCAGTACAAAGCGCGATCGCTCAGGCCAAAGGTGAAATTGCTGCTGTAATTCGTCGTTTGCAGCAAGGGCCAGTAACAGCGCAAAATGCCCAACAAGCAACAAATACTCTCCAACAAATTGCCGATCGCTCAATGCCTTCTGCACCACCAAAACTAAAAGTTGGTTTTCATCCCCACGTCGGCGATCGCGTCCGTATACCACGTTTAGGTCAAACGGCTGAGGTATTAAGCAATCCTGATGAAGATGGAGAACTAAGTGTTCGGTTTGGCTTAATGAAAATGACCGTGAACCTGCAAGACATTGAATCACTTGATGGTCAAAAACCGGAAGCAGTAGTCAAACCAAAACCAGCACCTCCTCCACCTGCGCCGCCGCCAGAACCAGCACCTGCGATTCGGACATCTCAAAATACAATTGATTTGCGTGGAAGTCGGGTTTCTGATGCGGAAAGAGTTTTAGATCAAGCGATCGCTGAAGCTCAAGGGCCACTGTGGATTATTCACGGTCATGGTACTGGGAAACTGCGGCAAGGAGTTCATGCCTTTTTGCAGCAACATCCTTCAGTTAACAACTACGAGCCAGCTGATCCGGCTGATGGTGGTACTGGTGTCACAGTTGCTTATGTTAAATAGAGCTTAAGAGTGAGTAGTGAGTAGTGAGTAGCAGGTGTAGCAGTTTCAGGGCTACTACTCTGGGATGGAAAAGAGCTGTAGTGAGTAGCAGGTGTAGCAGCCTAAAGTCTAATCAGAGATTACCTTGCTATAAAAAGCTTATCGATAAAAGGGTTAGCTTGTATACCCGCCCCATGCTTAAAAGCAGGGGCTTGCAACAAGGATGCCTTGTGTTTAACAGAGTGCCTCTCAACACAATTCTTTCTCCTTCTCTATGTCTTTATGCTAGGGCGCTACTACCATTACCTTCAGAGTAGTTTTTACTACTCACTACTCACGTTGTCACTACTTACTACTCACGTTGCGAGCTTCGATGATTTGAGATTTAATCCAAAAACGGTAAGCTGGTAGCTATTGTAAACAAATTCCAACGGTGGAAAGTCTGGTTTCAAAATGAGTAACCATTTAACTGATATCAGTCTGAGCCACTATTGTTAAAGTTATGCACTCTAGCGCCCACTCGCCCATCCCAACTCCCCAGTGGGAGGAGCTTAACCAAACCAAGCCCAACCCAGCCCAGTTAGACAATATTAAAACCCAGTTGGATTTAGTATTGTTAGCGCTAGAAGCTTTGGCAGGTATTGGTTCAGAAGCAATGTTGCAAGCGGCAACTGATTTGAATCTGGAGTCAAAAGTGCCAGATCGCGTGGCATTATGGCGACTTCGGCAGTCAAACCCACTACGCAAAGGTGAAGGAGGGCGAAAAAAGCTGGATGTGGAAGAAGCGCGATCGCTTGTTTTAATTAGCTGCTACCTTGCCAAACAGCACCAAGAACTAATTCGCCGCGCTGTTGCTTTATTAGAACAAGTGGCTCAAAACAACGGCGAACCTCATAAAGCCGCTTTGTTAGGAGATTATATGGATGCCTTCACTAACACTTACCAAGAGCGCATGGAGGAAGACGACCAGATATCGACAGATGTACTGGCTAACTTGGCTTTGAAACTCCTGATTGATTTGCTGTTTTATAGCGGCCCCAGCGGTCGTCGCCGCTTCTGGTTAGCGCTCCTAAACCGCTCAGAAAAGGAGACAGGGACTAGGGAATAAATAATAAATATACTTATCTCCCCTGCTCCCCTGCTCCCCTGCTCCCCTGCTCCCCTGCTCCCCCGCTCCCCCTGCCTTTCCTATGCCCCTGTCAAACTCGGTTCTACGCCGCTACACTCCACCCACTTGTACGCTGGAAATCGTATCTCGTAGCTCACCATTGTCCCGTTGGATGGGGCGCTCAGTGCTAAAGCAGCTACGGTTTGATATCCGGTTTGATGACCCGCGACTGCCAGAAGAACAACGAGTTAACATTCATGGCGATCGCGACCAACTCGAAACCCTCTCGGAAGTAGTCACAGCTTACGTCCAAGATTTACTCAATTCTTCACCTGACAGATTCAATGCTGTTTTTTCAGGAGGAACCACTTTATCTTCAGATAGCGTAGTTCCTGCTACCTCACAAGCAGTAGATTTAAATGTTAATGATTCTCCAACTTTATTACAACAACCATCCTCATTAGATGCTAGTTCTGCCCGTCTTGACGTACAGGAAACTCCCCCTGCGGATTTGACTCCTACCCGTCAGAGAATCTTTTTACAACCAGGCAAAGGACTAACCCATGACTTATTTTTGGGGTCACTGGCTACTGAGGAAACTGGGCCAGTTGTTCATCTAGGGGTGCTACAACTGTTTGACTTAGCAACTGCGCTTGATGAATATGCTACTGATGTAGTTGCCTTACCAATTGCCCCCACTAGGTCGTCAGAGCCTGCCGTACCTGCTTGGGCTGGCATTGCGGCTATGCTTGTGCTAGGGGTAGGTTTAACGACTATGGTACAAATTCTTAATCGCCCAAATTCTACGCAGCAAACAGCTACAACAACTGTTATTCCAGGTTCAAGTAGTAACAATTCAATTGCCCTTCAACCCTCGCCAACACCGCCGCTATCCTCTTTACAAACATTACCCCCAGCACCGCCACCAGGCTCTACTACCATCCCAGTGGTTCCTAATTCCATTCCCCCAATTAGTGTACCTGGGACAAACCCAGCCGTTCCTGGTGAACCAAGGGTGAATGTACCTCAATCAATTCCAATCAAGCCACTTCCGCGTCAAACACAGCAACAAATTGTCATTAACCCATCTCCCAGGCAGAACAGGGTGGCTATTACAGGAGACGCTGCTAAAACAAGCGCTGCGCGATCGCGTCAGCCTACTATAAGTATCTCGCCCAATTCCTCAGCCACTGCGCCTAATGTTATTCTCCCTAACTCAAGTCCTCAAATAAATCCTCGTAACCGTGACTTGGAAGCAGCTTTGTCTTTACCAAATCGTGCTGCTACCCCTCCACTCGCCGGATCAAATAATTCTCCAGCGCAACCAAGCTCTAATTCTGCGGACGCTACGCGATCGCCTAGCACCCCAACGAGTAATCAATCCAGACGCACCGCATCTAACACTATCCCCCAGGTACAACAAGCTAGAGCATACTTTAGTCGTCGCTGGCAGCCACCTGCAAGCTTAAAGGAAACTTTGGAGTATAGCTTAGTTCTAGATGTTGACGGCACTATTCAACGCATCGAACCGCTTGGACAAGCAGCAAGAACTTATATTGATGAAACTGGTATGCCTTTGATTGGTGAATCCTTTGTTTCTCCCAACACAAATGGTCAAACTCCTAGAATTCGAGTAGTTTTTGCCCCCAGTGGCAAAGTTCAAACTTTTTTAGAGGAGGACACAAAATAATTAGCAAAACTTTGGCATTAATGTGTTTTACAAGCGATCGCTGTGATCCGCATTAGTAATTTCTCCGCAAATTTCAACCTGAGAAAGTCCAGTTATTAAACTGGCAATTTTACTGAAGTAACTTAAGTAGCCAACCTATATCATGAACATTAGATTGGCTACCAAAATACTATCAGCGAATCAAAAGGGGAGCTATGCAAGAATCAGGTTCGCAAACACACAGCGCTGCATGGGTTTTTCAAGCTTGGGCTTCTTTTATTATTGCCATTTCTACTACAGGCATTGGTATTAGTTACCTACCTGTAAATAATTGGGTTAAAGCTTTTATGGGCATGGGTTTAGCTTTCTCGGTTGGCTCTACTTTTAGCGTTGCTAAAACAACAAGAGATATTCATGAAGCTAAAAAATTTGCTTATCGGCTGGAGGAAGCAAGAACCGAAAAGTTGCTAAAAGATCACAATCTTCTTAGTTAAAATATCCCCCTGAGTGATTTAAATAAAAAAGGGCTATACTAAGTAGCCCTTTTAAATATTAAGCAAAACCTAAGTTTTTAATAGGAGCTTTTTTGCGGGATAACTGTTTCTTTTTGCGCCGCCGATGAGCAGCAATAATAGCTTCCTCTACCGGATATCCAATCAGGGGGATAACCTGATACTGACGCTCTTCTTCGTGCTTTTTCACATCCGTATAATCAAGCCAATGGATGCAATCAACTGGACAAGTATCAATTGCTTCTTGGATTAATTCTTCTGAATCACCATCTTGGCGAACTACACGCGATCGCCCATAATCTGGTTCGATATAGAAGGTGTTACGAGCGACATGGGCGCAGTGTTTACAACCAATACAGGTTACTTCATCAACATACACACCTTTTTGACGCACTACACCACCCAATTCCGGCTCCAAACCAGAACGTTCAGGCGCATCCCGCAAGATCCCACCCAATTCTGGTTCTAGATGCGTTCGTGCAGCGTCTCCAGTTGAGCCTGGTTCTACTATCTGCTGTATCGGCGGCCCAAAATCAGACATCACGCACTCCAGCGCTGTACTAACAGCCGAATTGAACCGTCTTCATTTTTGTGTTGCTCAGTAACTTGAAATCCTTGCCGAGCAGTTTCGTTGATTACTGTGTGGTAAGCATAACGCTGCGTTACCTGCCTCAAAAACCCGTCAACTGACAAAGGTTGTTGCCAATATTGGAGATCAGCAACCATTTCGTACTCTTCGCCGTTCCAGCTAAAGCCTAGATCGTAACCGTTGTCCTGTTCTATAGTAATTTCGGCATTATGGGTTTGACCCCGATATCCTCGCACTGCTTTCGATCCAGGTTTCCAATCAATTCCTAAATCTGTAAGAGCAGCTTGCAAGGAGGCAAGATTACGGATTTGAGTTTTAATTTGACTAAAGTGTGACATAGTTGTGTGTGTGAATTAAGCTGAACTAAGTAAAAAGTTACCACTCACTAAACGTTGCTTGTGTAGTTGTAACCTTAGATTGCTGTATTACTGTATTAAAAAATTCTGAAGTTTGCTGATGGCTGACTACCTGACCTAGTTGAGCTTCGATTGCTGCGGTTACTTCCGCGCAGGTTGCGCCCACCATTCCCGTCACTTTTTCCTGCACTCGGCCATCTGGATAGATTACAAATTCTAGTGTTTCCATAGTTTTGACTATATTTTTACACTATTTCTACTAGAGATTGCTTGATCCTAGTAGACGCTGATGATTTTTTTACCACGTTGCCAGCTACTTAATAATGTTTCATCTATCGAATTATATATAGGCATAACTTAACAATATTTATTATTGAGTGAACGCTCACACCACTGTAATTGTTAGTTTCGCTTAACTTAACAGTAGCCGTCAAGTGTTCAGAGTTTAAAGTGAGTAGTGAACAGTGAAGAGAAAAGATAGAAAGAAGATGCCCAAAACAAAGAGTGAGTAGTGATAGTGCTGTGTGCCTTCACATACAATGCAAATTTAGAGCAAACCATATCCCTTTCATTGCTTACTACTCACTTTCCACTACTCACTTTCCACTGCTCACTTTCCACTGCTCACTACTCACTACTCACTTCAGTAAAGAAACAGGCAGGGAAGAACTTAGGATAATTAAAGTTCGTTCAATGTGAGTAATAGGCGATGAGTGCACAAGTCAGAGGTAATACCAACTCCTCAGTAGGTTCTTCCAAATATATAGCACCGATGCGCGTGGGGGTATTAGGTTTTGGCGGACTGGGGCAAGCCGCAGCTAGAATGCTTGTTGCTAAACAAGAGATGCTCTGGGTAGCAGCAGCCGATCTTAAGGGTTACGCCTACTCTGGGGAGGGGTTGAACTTAGATACCTGTCTAGCAGCATACCAGTCCCAAGGATCGCTGGGATATTTAGAGCCGGGCGGTATATTAACAAGCCGTAGCATTCAGGAATTAATTGCACAAGCAAGTTCCGTAGATGGTTATTTTCTAGCCTTGCCCAATTTGCCGAACACATTTATCGCCTCCGTAGCCCAGATGTTTATCAAATCGGGTTGGCGGGGTGTGCTAGTGGATGCAATAAAACGCACAAGTGCAGTTGAGCAGCTGCTGGTACTGAAGGAAGAACTAGCTGAGGCAGGAATTACGTATTTAACTGGCTGTGGAGCAACGCCAGGGTTGTTAACAGCAGGGGCAGCTATAGCGGCTCAGAGCTACGCTGAAGTTCATCAAGTCAAAATTACCTTTGGCGTGGGAATTGCCAACTGGGAGGCTTACAGAGCCACTATCAGAGAGGATATTGCTCACTTGCCCGGTTACAGTGTAGAGCGCGCTAGAGCAATGACGGATGCCGAAGTAGAAGCGTTGCTAGATCAGACTAACGGTGTGCTGACGTTGGAGAATATGGAACACGCCGACGATGTAATGTTGGAGCTAGCTGGGATTTGTTCACGCGATTGCGTTACAGTCGGTGGTGTTGTCGATACCCGCAACCCGAAAAAGCCCCTCAGTACCAATGTGCAGGTAACTGGTCGAACTTTTGAAGGAAAAATATCGACTCACACCTTTACTCTCGGCGATGAAACGAGCATGGCAGCAAATGTGTGTGGCCCTGCCTTTGGCTATCTCAAAGCTGGTGTGGCATTACAACGCCGAGGCATTTACGGTTTATTTACCGCCGCAGAAATTATGCCCCAATTTGTGAAGTAAGGGGTCAGGGATTAGGGATCAGGAAATACAAATATATCTCCTCTGCTCCTCCGCTCCCCAACACCTATCACCCATCACCTCATCACCCCATCTCCTCTAATCTCGTCCTCCGCTACCCAGTTGAGTGTTTGACTAACAAACGGTAGACAAGCGCCTTGCAAGCCGCGTTTAATTCGCTCTGGGGTTTCAGCAAAGACAACAAACAAAGGATAGATAGTATTAGCTCCCTCGCTGAACATATGTTGATAGCGGGGGGGCATTAGCCACTCGTAGTCTTTATCTAGCCAAACTTGAGTTTGTCGCCAGCGCCCTAATAAATCGGAAAAATCTTCCTGGGGGCGATGAATAAAGATAAAAATTTCGACTCCAGTTTTAATTTTCCACTCTGGATCACACATCAAAATTGCCACATCACAAGGAAGCCTTGTTGCTTCTGACCTTCCTGTACCGCGTTCTTTATCCGTAGGTGTAGGATGGCGCAGCCGCACAATAGGCAATGGCAGAGTGATCAGACTTTCGTCTGGACGGCGTAGACTGGGAATCATTTCTAGGTATGGTCGATATTGCCTAAGTAAAGCGATCGCAGCGCTACGATTGCTATACTCTGCCAAGCTAGCTTCGTAATCAGATTGTTTATCCGAATTCATTAGCAAATTACATATAATTTTTCAAAATGGTCTAATACCGTTCAATTAAACTAGCGGTACTTGTGAATTTTTATTGTGAATTTGTACTATTAGCCCAACGTTTCAAATACTTTAAACATCGGCAAATACATTGCTAGCAAAATTGTGCCAACCATCCCGCCTAGAACCACAATCATAATTGGTTCAATGATACTGGTAAGCGCTTTCACTGATTGCTCTACTTCATCCTCATAAAAATCAGCAACTTTCATCAACATTTGATCTAATTCACCCGTTTCCTCGCCAATACTAATCATCTGAATTGCCATCATCGGGAAAACATTTTCTTTTTGTAAGGCAATGCTGATCATTCCACCTTGTTGAATGTCTCGCCGCGATGCGTCTACAGCATTAGCAATTACCTGATTTCCTGCTGTATCCCGTACAATTTCTAAAGCAGTAAGAATCGGTACACCTGAACGAGTCAAAGAACCAAAAGTGCGGGTAAAACGAGCCACTGCTGATTTTTGAATTAAGTCACCGAACAAAGGCACTTTGAGGGAAAGACGGTCTATCACTTCTCGACCAGCATCAGTTTTGTAATACTGTCGGTAGGCAATACTACCACCAACAAATAAAACGATGGGAATAAGAATTCTCCAACTTCTTAATACTCCGCTTACCCATAATAAGAACTGTGTCAAGGCAGGCAATTCTGTTCCCAAATCTTGAAAAATTTTGGCAAAAATTGGAATTAGAAAAATAGTCATGCCAAGGAAAATAGCGACGGCTAAAAATCCCACAACCACAGGGTAAGATAATGCCGCTTTAATCTGGTTTTGTAGCCGCGCAACATCTTCTAACAACTTAGACAAGCGATTCATTACTTCGTCTAAGACACCACCAATTTCACCAGCCTCAACCATACTGACGTACAAATCATCAAAGCAATCAGGATGCTTCCGCATTGCTTCTGAAAGATTCACGCCTTGTTGGACATCGGAGCTAATTTCCAATAGAGCTTTTTTTAGTTTGCGGTTGGAAGACTGTTCAGCTAGCACACCCAAACTTCTGACAATCGCTACCCCTGCATTGATTAAAACTGCGAATTGACGCGAAAAAATAGCTTTATCTTTAACCGAGACGCTTGTTAGAGAGGTCTGAATTTCCTCAAAGTTAAATTTGCCCAAGTTAAATTCTTGTGCTGGTTTAATTTCTTGAATGAAAAGACCTCGCTCTCTTAAAGTTGAACGTGCCTCCTTGGGAGAGGCGGCAACAATTTTTTCTTTTTTAGCGTTTCCTTTCGCATCTCGAACACTGGCAACATAGGTAGGCATAGCTCACATTTATCTAGTAGAAGGTGATGAAGTGATGGGGGGAATCGAGTTTTTGCTAGCAACTAAGCACTTAATTTATTCTCCCTATTTCCCCACAAAAGTTGCACTTGTAACGAGGTAATCCTCACTTATCTCTTTACATAAGTGCCAGTGTTGACACCTGCGGCGGCTGGTGGTGTTCCGCCGGCAATAAGGCGCTGTAGTTCATCTACTTTAGATGACTTGGACATCGCGGCTTCCAGAGAAATAGTTCCCGCTTTGTACATATCCGCTAAAACCTTTTCCAAAGTTTGCATCCCCAATTTACCGCCAGTTTGAATTGCTGAGTAAATTTGAGAAGTTTTACCTTCGCGAATTAAGTTAGAAATCGCTGGAGTAATGACCATAATTTCCTGAGCCATAACGCGACCAAACTCATTTGGTTTCGGATTTTTCTTAGGTACAAGAGTTTGGCTAAAAACGGCAATTAAAGAGTTAGAAAGTTGAACTCTTACCTGAGTTTGGCGTTCAGCCGGAAAAACGTCGATCATCCGGTCAACTGTTTGAGACGCTGAACTGGTGTGTAGAGTACCGAATACTAAGTGACCCGTTTCCGCCGCCGAGATTGCTAGAGCAATCGTTTCTAGGTCACGCATTTCTCCTACAAGGATAATATCAGGGTCCTCCCGCAGTGCGCCTTTCAAGGCATTTGCAAAACTTTTAGTGTCCTCGCCCAATTGACGCTGGTGGATCAAGCTTTTGATCGGTTCGTAGACAAATTCAATCGGGTCTTCTACGGTCAAAATGTGTTCAGCGCGTGTGCGATTGATCAGATCGATCATCGCAGCTAAGGTAGTTGTTTTCCCAGAACCTGTCGGTCCAGTCACTAAAATCAATCCTCTGGGCTTTTCTGACATTTCGCGTACTACATTTGGTAGCCCGAGTTGCTCAAAGTTAGGAATCTTAGAACTCAAAGCCCTTAAGCAAGCAGCGTAGGTTCCACGATCTTTGTAGACATTAACGCGGAAGCGAGCCAATCCCTTAACTCCGTAAGAGCAATCTAATTCCCAGTTCTGCTCTAAGGTCTTACGCTGTGTATTGTTGAGCATACTAAAAATCAAGCGCTGACACTGCTCGGCAGATAGTGGTTCTTCACCAATGGGGGTGAGATAACCACTGATCCGGAAATAAGGAGGTAAACCAGCCGATAAGTGCAAATCTGAGCCGCCCATCTCAATTAGCTGCTCCATCAAGTCTTCAATCATGAATTCCATGTTTTTATATCCTGTGAAGTAGTGTTGAATTTAAAAGTTAACAATCAAGAGTAAATGCTGAATTCTGTCTTTTGGCTTGGATTTCTTGTGTTTTAGCCTTCAATCTTGAAAACGAGGTGTCATGCAGTATGGGCATTCTAGCCACTCTAGTTTTAGTTCAGCATTACAACTGCGGCATTCTAGAGAAGTTTTACGTTTTGCTTGCAACTCTGCTTCCAGACCAGAATCAGTGAATGTCACTCGTTCGACTTCTTCTAGGGTTGTGCTACCTTGACGCACTAAGTCAAGGCTGTAAGCCAACAACGTCTTCATTCCTTCTTCGACAGCCACTTCCTTGATGCGTTCGGTAGGTGCGCCTTCCCCGATTAAAGTTTGCAGGCGTTGAGTGATTCGCATTACTTCGTAAACACCGCAACGTCCTTTGTAACCAATGCCATTACATACTGAACAAAGTTGATTACTGGCTCTTGCAGCTGTAATTTCTTCTGGTTGTAGGGCGTTAGCTTTGTATAAAGTGATTTCCACATCTTGGGAACTTGAAAAACCAAATCGAGCCAGTTCCGTAGAAGTGGGGGTATAGGGGATGCGACAAGAGGCGCAAACACGCCTTACTAGGCGCTGGGCGACAACGCCAAGCAATGCACCAGACACCATGAATGGTTCTACGCCCATTTCATCTAAGCGCGCGATCGCACCTGCGGCATCATTAGTATGCAGCGAAGTTAATACCAAGTGTCCCGTTAGCGCTGCCTCAATCGCTGTTTTAGCCGTTTCTTTATCCCGCGTCTCACCTACTAGAATCACATCCGGATCTTGGCGCAAGAAGGAGCGGAGAATCGAGGCAAAATCCATTCCTTTATCCCGAATCACCTGCACCTGAGTAATACCAGGCAACGAGTATTCAATTGGATCTTCGGCTGTACTAATATTCACCCCTGGCAGGTTACGTTCTGCCAAAATTGAGTACAAAGTCGTTGATTTACCAGAACCCGTTGGCCCTGTAACTAAAAGCAGTCCAAACGGACGGCTGGCCATGTCTCTGACAATCTGCAATGTTTCTGGTTCGCCGATTAACTTATCTAAGCCGAGTTGGGTAGACGAGTTGTCCAAAATCCGCATGACGATTTTCTCCCCATAGCGGCTAGGCAACGTACTAACGCGGAAATCTACCTTACGTCCATCAAATACTCGCCGAATCCGACCATCTTGAGGCATTCGCCGTTCCGCAATGTCCAGTTCAGCAATAATTTTGAAACGGGCTGTTACAGCTGGAATAATTTGCTTCGGCAAAGGCTCGAAAGCTTGGCGTAGAATGCCATCTTTGCGAAAACGAATCCGCAAATACTCTTCTTGGGGTTCAATGTGAATATCTGAAACATTTTCTTGTAAACCCTTGACGAGAATTTTATTTACAAGCGCAATTACAGGTGCTGCTTCTGCATTTTGGACAGCAGCACCCAAATCTGCCTCCATCTCATCAGGTGCATCTTTCAAGTCAAAGCCTTCTATGTCTGACTTGACATCAACAGATTTTTGATATTCTATTTGCTTTTGGCGTTCAACTTGTTGATCTAGGTAGGTTGAAAGCAGTTGCTGAAAGTCTTGTGGGGTAACTACGATGCGTTGCAACCCCAAGCCGCGAGGTCGCAAAATTCGATTTAAATTGTCTTGAGCATCTAGATTGTCTGGCTCAACCATTGCCACTAAAACCGAGGGTGGCTGAGTATCGTTTTGCGATAGTGGGATTAAGTTATAACGACGACAAATATCAATAGGAATCAGGCTCTCAATCAGGCTACTAACTTGAGCAAGATCAACTTCGTTAATTTCGGGATCGAGGAATTCAATACCATAGATAATTTTAAGTTCAAAAAGTTGCTGTTTTTTGTAATGCCTGAGCAACTCAGGTGGTAGCTGTCGCCCTGTTAAGGATTCTAAAACTTGAGTTAGGGTTTTTTTAGATTTGCGGCTTTCGCTTAAAGCCTGCTGCATCTGTTCGTTGTTGACGTATCCAGACTCAATTACCTTATTGCCAAAAGGTGAAAAGTCATTTTTAATAATCAGCGCCCGTCGCTGTGATGAGGAGTAAGTCATGAGTGCTGCTAAAAGTTTCTACATCCAGTATTCCCAGAACGCTAGGGCAAAATTGCTATAGAACTAAATAAAATAGCAGCTGGATGAATTAATGAGGATCGGGATATAAAGAGGTAGGGAGAAGACTGAATATTTTATAATCTCTTATTTCATTGCCCCATCTATCATTGACGAAGTTATCACCCCTGGATCTGCGCCAAAATAGGATCTTGGTTTTGCCATCAACTGTCGGATTGGTGCATCCTAGAAGAGATGCCCAAATTAAATAAGTATTCAAGCGCAGTTATCAAGCATCTAGAATTGGTGCATATAATGGTTGACGAGGAAAAGCATAAGAGAGAACACAGCAGAGCCAAAAGGTGACACCGATTAGAGGTACGCCCAATGATGAACGAGGGAACAGCGCAAACGATGAATCTGAACGATAACTCCCAGACAAATGCTCAAATAGTAGATGAAGCAAATCAACCCAATACTGCTGCGGTTGATGAATCCGTTGCAACTGCTCCTTTAGCAGAAGGTGATTACCAAACAGCTTTGTTAGAAATGAGGGCGCAAGTTGAATCGCTAAAAACTCAAGTAGAAGAGCGAACTACACAATATATGCGGATTGCGGCGGATTTTGATAATTTCCGCAAGCGCAGCCAAAAAGAAAAAGAAGACTTAGAACAGCAAGTAAAGCGGACTACGATTACCGAGTTACTGCCGATTGTTGATAATTTTGAGAGAGCGCGATCGCATCTCAAACCGCAAAGCGACGCTGAAATGGCTATCCATAAAAGCTACCAAGGTGTTTACAAGCAATTGGTTGATTGCTTGAAGCGTCTGGGAGTCTCGCCTATGCGTCCTGAAGGTAAAGAGTTTGATCCAAATCTGCACGAAGCAGTCATGCGGCAGCCTACAGATGAACAACCTGAAGGCACAGTATTAGAAGAATTAGTCCGGGGATACTTTCTAGGCGATCGCGTCCTGCGTCACGCTTTAGTTAAAGTTGCAGCAGCTCCTGAATCCGGGACAATTGTAGAGGAAAATCCGCCAAGCGCAGAAACTTAAGAATTTCTGGCTGCCTTCCTTGGTTTTAATCCGATATCTATCGCATCATATCCTTTCACAACTGTAATACCGCGCTAAGTATGGGAAAAGTCATTGGCATCGACTTAGGTACAACCAATAGTTGTGTTGCCATCTTAGAGGGTGGTAAACCGATGGTTATCCCCAATTGCGAAGGCGGGCGGACAACTCCGAGTGTCTTAGGATTCGGTAAGGGAAATCATGTTGTCGGTCAATCAGCGAAGCGACAAGCCGTGACCAATGCCGAAAACACAGTTTACAGTATCAAACGTTTTATTGGTCGTCGCTGGGATGATACTCAAGTAGAATGCGATCGCGTACCTTACGAATGTGTCAAAGGTCGAGATGATACTGTAGATGTCCAAATTCGTGCAGTTACCTACACTCCTCAAGAAATCTCCGCCATGATTCTGCAAAAGCTCAAACAAGATGCAGAGAGCTTTTTGGGTGAAAGCATTGCTCAGGCAGTAATCACAGTGCCAGCGTATTTCACAGATGCACAAAGACAGGCAACCAAAGACGCTGGCACTATTGCCGGACTCGAAGTGCTGCGGATTATCAATGAGCCGACTGCGGCTGCTCTTGCTTACGGGTTGGATAAACAAGACCAAGAGCAGGAAATCCTAGTATTTGACCTGGGAGGCGGGACGTTTGATGTATCTATTTTGCAGCTTGGAGGTGGAGTATTTGAAGTTAAAGCTACTGCTGGTGACAACAACCTTGGTGGCGATGATTTTGATAACTGTGTCCTCCGGTGGATGATTACGCTCTTTCAAGAGCAAGAGAAAATCGACCTTTCTTCAGATACAATGGCTCTCCAGCGTGTGCGAGAAGCAGCTGAAAAAGCAAAAATAGAACTTTCCAGTATGGGTACTACGTCGATCAACTTGCCTTTTATTACGGCTGATCAAACTGGGCCAAAACATCTGGAAATGGAACTTACTAGGGCTAAATTTGAAGAATTGGTGAGTCACTTGTTTGAAAGAACTATTCAACCGATGACTCAAGCTTTGAAAGACTCTGGTTTGAAACCGACGGATATCGACAGAATCATCTTAGTCGGAGGGTCAACCCGAATTCCTGCTGTTCAAAATGCAGTGCAGAAGTTTTTTGGTGGCAAAACTGCGGAGCGCTCAGTAAATCCAGATGAAGCAGTAGCATTAGGAGCCGCTATTCAAGGCGGAGTGCTGGGTGGTGAAGTTGAAAATCTCTTGCTGTTGGATGTGACACCACTATCGCTGGGAATTGAAACTTTAGGAGAAGTATTCACTAAAGTTATTGAGCGCAATACGACGATTCCGACTAGCAAGTCCCAAGAGTTTTCTACGGCAACTGACGGGCAAACTTCTGTAGAAATTCACGTCCTCCAAGGCGAACGAGCCATGTCTAGGGATAACAAAAGTTTGGGTAAATTTCTCTTGGCGGGAATTCCACCAGCCCCGCGTGGTGTACCTCAAATTGAAGTCAGTTTTGAAATTGATGTCAATGGTATTCTCAAGGTGTTAGCTCAAGACAAAGGTACAGGTCGAGAACAAAGTATTCGGATTACAAATACAGGGGGATTGAGTGCGGCAGAAGTGGAACAGATGCGACAAGAAGCAGAAATCTATGCCGAGCAAGACAAAAAGCGGATTGAACTGATTGAATTAAAAAACCAAGCAGATCCTTTGTTTGATAGTTATGAATCCAATTTAAAAGATAATGGAGAATTGATTAGCGATCGCTTCAAAAGTGAATCGAAAGAAAAACTAGAGGAACTCCTTGCCGCGTTCAAAGATCCGACGATGACTGTAGAAGCGGTAAAAGAAAAGCTGGATAATTTTCGACAAGTGCTGTTTGCGATTGGTACAGACCTATACAAGCAAGCTAGTCCTGAAGTCGAGCTATCAGAGAGTTATATTGCCGATGAAACAACATTAGAGGAAGATAACACGGTAACGACCGATTATGAGGCGATCGAATAATAGCTGTACAGCAGAATGCAGAATTGAAATTGTAGAATATAGAAAAATTTGATTAATGTTCATTCTTCATTAATGAAGCTGAAGTCTGACAGATAAAAGTTAATTTTAACCCCTACCCTCGAACCAAGCAGCGCTCTATGGCCCGTGATTACTACGAAATGCTGGGTGTGTCTCGTGATGCAGACAAAGAAGAAATTAAGATTGCATACCGTCGTTTAGCCCGGAAGTATCACCCTGACGTAAACAAAGAACCTGGAGCCGAAGAACGCTTTAAGGAAATTAGCCGCGCTTACGAAGTGCTTTCAGAACCAGAAATCCGCGCTCGTTATGACCGCTTTGGCGAAGCTGGCGTAGCTGCTGGTGCTGGCGCTGGCTTCCAGGATATGGGCGATATGGGCGGTTTTGCCGATATCTTTGAGAGCTTCTTTAGTGGCTTTGCTGGTGGAATGGGAAGCCAAACGCGCTCTAGGCGTAATGGGCCCGTTCGGGGTGATGACCTGCGGCTAGATTTGAAATTAGACTTTCGGGAAGCTGTATTTGGCGGCGAAAAAGAAATCCGCATTTCTCACCTAGAAACTTGTGAAGTTTGTAGCGGTTCTGGTGCAAAGCCAGGAACTCGGCCTCGTACCTGCTCAACTTGCAGTGGTTCCGGTCAAGTGCGCCGCGCCACCCGAACACCTTTTGGGAGTTTTACTCAAGTATCCGCTTGTCCTACTTGTAATGGGACAGGACAGATGATTGAGGACAAGTGTGAGACTTGCGAAGGCAACGGTGTACGTCAAGTAACGAAAAAGCTGAAAATTACTATTCCGGCTGGGGTAGATAACGGTACACGCTTGCGAATTTCTAGCGAAGGAGATGCTGGCCAAAGAAGTGGTCCTTCGGGAGATTTGTATGTTTACTTATTTGTTAATGAAGATGCTGAATTTCAACGGGATGGAATCAATGTCTTGTCGGAAATCAAAATTAGTTACCTACAAGCAATTTTAGGCGATCGCATCGAGGTAAATACTGTCGATGGGCCGGTGGAGCATACAATTCCAGCCGGAACGCAGCCCAATACTGTGATGACTTTAGAAAATCGCGGCGTACCACGTCTAGGGAACCCGGTAAGCAGGGGAGATCACTTACTTACGGTGTTAGTCGAAATTCCGACAAAGCTCACTGGTGAAGAACGCGAATTGCTGGGAAACTTGGCTAAAATTAAGGGTGAACGCACTGGTAAAGGTGGTATAGAAGGATTCTTGGGAAATCTGTTTCACAAATGAGTAACCCGTCTGTATTGACTCCCGATGCCCAACTAGATTTGCGGGGTACTCCCTGTCCAATTAATTTTGTCCGAACTAAACTGCGTCTAGAACAAATGCCACAGGGAGCATTGTTAGAAGTATGGCTAGATCCAGGAGAGCCAATAGATTCGGTTCCTGATAGCTTGACAATGGCAGGGTATAAAGTTGAACAAATTGAGGACTGCGCTGGCTATTTTGCACTTTTAGTCCGACGTTCTGTTGCGACTGCATGAGTTCCGACCAGTCGCAAGAGACACCGCTAGTTGGTACGGTAGTAGCAGTACAGGCGAATTACTATCAAGTGCGGTTAGATACAGCAAGACATGATCCCCCCTTGTCCCCCCTTTCTAAGGGGGGTAAGCAAGCCGCAGGAGGTAACTCCTCTTTGTTTTTGCTGTGTACTCGGCGATCGCGCTTAAAAAAGATTGGGCAACAGGTAATGGTAGGCGATCGCGTTGTAGTTGAAGCTGATTGGGCCGGGGGTAGAGGTGCGATCGCCGATGTACTACCTCGCCAAACCGAGATGGATCGTCCGCCAGTTGCCAATGCCCAGCAAATTCTCTTAGTTTTTGCATTCGTTGAACCAAGTCTCGATCCATTTCAACTGAGTCACTTTTTAGTTAAAGCAGAGTCTACGCAATTAGACGTTCGTTTGTGCTTGAATAAAAGCGATTTATTAACTACTGAACAACTGAATCAGTGGCGCGATCGCCTGAATAACTGGGGCTACCAACCTTTATTTATCAGTGTTCGAGTCGGCATGGGTATCGACGAAATTAGTCGCCAGCTAAACAACAAAATTACAGTGATTGCTGGTCCTTCTGGTGTCGGCAAATCAAGTTTGATTAATCAACTGATCCCGACGGCTAATCTGCGGGTAGGTGCAGTTTCTGGTAAACTCGGTCGGGGTCGCCATACTACCCGTCACGTTGAACTTTTTGAATTGCCTACTGGGGGGCTAATGGCAGATACCCCCGGCTTTAACCAGCCTGATTTAGACTGTAGCCCGGAAGAGTTAGTTTATTATTTCCCAGAGGCACGACAGAGGTTAGCTGTTGCTAGATGTCAGTTTAGCGATTGTATGCACCGAGAGGAGCCGAACTGTGCTGTGCGCGGAGAATGGGAGCGGTACGAGCATTACTTAGGGTTTCTAGAAGATGCGATCGCTCGTCAACAGCACCTGAACCAACAAGCAGATCCCGAATCCAACTTCAAGCTGAAAACCAAAGGTAAAGGTCAAAATCAATACGAACCGAAGTTGGAAACTAAAAAATATCGCCGAACTTCGCGGCGTAGTCAACAACAAGCGCTTCAACAGTTGTATCAAGACGGTGAAGAATCTTGATCGCGTTCTAAAATTAAGAAATATTACTCATAGTTGAGGCTGTCATGGCTCCTAAAGTTGAAATCTACACTTGGAGATATTGCCCGTATTGCATCCGAGCCAAGGAATTACTAAAAAGCAAGGACGTTGATTTCATCGAATACAGCATTGATGGAGATGAGGCTGCACGCTCAAAAATGGCTCAACGCTCAAACGGAAGACGCTCTGTACCGCAGATTTTCATCAACGATCAGCATATTGGTGGCTGTGACGATCTCCACGAACTGGACTGGCAAGGTAAGCTTGATCAGTTCCTGACTTCTACTAACGGAGTGTAACTCCTTGACACTAAAACTAGCTTTTATCATTGATCCCCTCTCTCTGCTTGATCCAGGTCACGATACAAGTGTGGCTTTAATGGAAGCCGCACAAAATCTTGGTCATGAAGTTTGGGTGACGGGGGCTAACTTGTTGAGTGTGGTGGAAGGTAAAGCTTGGGCTGGATTAGAACGACTGGAACTCAAACCCGTGCAGCTAGTAGAGGGGCGATGGGTGGCGGACTCTGTTTGGTATCAGCTAGGCTCACGTACCTTTGCACCTTTAGAGGAGATGGACGCAGTGTTTATGCGGACAGATCCGCCCGTATCAACTCCTTATCTTTATGCAACCTACATTTTGGACTACATCGACTCAAATAAAACCCTGGTAGTCAACAATCCCCAAGGGCTGAGGGCGGCAAATGAGAAAATGTATGCCCTGCAATTTACAAAAGTAGTTCCAGAAACGATTGTCACAGCAGATAAACAAGTTATCCGCCAATTTGTTGAATCAAAAGGGGCAGCTATTTTAAAGCCATTAGGCAATAAAGCTGGGGAAGGAATTTTATATCTAGAACCAAGCGATCGCAATTTCAACTCCATAGTCGAACTTAGTACACTTCAAGGGCGTGTGCCGATTATGGTTCAGACGTACTTACCAGCCGCTAAGGAGGGAGATAAGCGAATTATCCTACTAGATGGTGAACCGATTGGTGCTGTTAATCGAGTTTCTACAGGTAGTGAATTTCGTAATAACATGGCAGCTGGCGGTACGGTAGCTAAAACTGAAATTACTCCCCAAGAACAGATAATTTGTGCCGAAGTAGCTCAAAAACTCCAAAAAGACGGCTTATATTTTGTAGGTATTGACGTTATTGGCGGCTACCTGACCGAAATCAACGTTACCAGTCCTACTGGAATTCGGGAAATAGATCGCCTAGAAGATACGCGATTGGGCGAACAGGTAATTGAATGGGTGGAAAAGAAGAGATAGGGAGCAGGGGAGATGGGGAGCATTCTTAGCAGGGGAACGGAGGAGCAGGGGAGATGAGGAGATGGGGATTTATATTTATATTCCCGCCTCTAGCCTCTAGCCTAAGCGCCTCTCAATCAACGCTGGGGCCGCCGCCGTTGCAGAAAATCAGGAATATCTAAGCCTCCTGGCTTGTCTTTGGGTTCAAACGCGGGTGGGGGAGGCGGTAGCGGTTCGCTGGGTTGAGGTTTAGTTACTGTTCGTGTAGGGGGCGGTGGAGGGGGTGGGGTTTCGCCTGTAAATCCTGTCGCAATGACGGTAATTCTGATCTCACCTTGGAGCCGCTCATCAATCACTGCACCAAAAATAATATTGGCGTTGGGATCAACTACTTCATAGATTGTTTCTGCTGCTGTATTCACTTCATGCAGAGTAAGATCGTGGCCACCAGTGATATTAAAAACAACGCCTCTAGCTCCTTCAATTGAAGACTCTAGTAAAGGTGAAGAAATAGCGGCGATCGCGGCTTCTCTGGCGCGGGATTTGCCAGAACCAATGCCGATCCCCATTAACGCTGATCCAGCATCTGCCATAATCGCTCGGACATCAGCAAAGTCAACGTTCACCAAACCTGGGATCGTAATAATATCGGAAATGCCTTGCACGCCTTGACGCAAAATGTCGTCTGCAACTCTAAAAGCTTCTTGCACTGGCGTTTGTTCAGAAATCACCGCCAGTAGTTTATCGTTTGGGATCACAATCAGGGTATCTACTCGGCTTTGCAGTCCTTCAATCCCTTGATCTGCTTGACTGGTGCGCCGTCGTCCCTCAAAGATAAATGGACGAGTCACCACACCAACTGTTAAAGCGCCCATTTCTTTAGCTATTTCTGCCACAATTGGTGCTGCGCCAGTGCCTGTGCCACCTCCCATGCCAGCAGTAATAAAAACGAGATCCGCATTGTCTAAAGCTGCGGCAATTTCGTCACGTGATTCCTCAGCTGCTTTTTGACCAATAGCAGGATTTCCGCCTGCTCCCAGTCCTCGCGTTAGCTTTTGACCAATTTGTAACCGCTTTAAGGCAGATGTATGAGTTAAAGCTTGGGCATCGGTGTTAATTGACCAAAATTCAACACCAGTTACATCACTTGCGATCATTCGGTTAACGGCATTACCACCACCACCGCCGACACCAATTACTTTAATGTTGGCAACTCGGCCCGGAACAATGTCGTCCATGCGGTTATATTCTTCGGGAATTCCTTTAGAATCGTAATTCTGCCCGAAATGAAGTCCAGAGTTATTAAAAGGATTATTTGAATTTACTGTTATTGAAAGCCCTTGCTGCCCTGGAGATTGGGAGTTATTATCGCCAAGCCTTGATTTATTAATAAATGTCATTGGTAATCAGGAAGGATATATAAACGACTTTTTTATGGGGGATTCGGCTAAGAGTCTACTATAGTTTGTCGCTCTCAAGGTTCGCCTTTTACGAGAGCGTTACCTTAGTAGTCACCAATAGAATCAACAAATCTTTGCTGACGTTTCTCAAGCAATACGAGACAACTTATTGCCAACAACTGCTTTAAGGACATTCCACAGCCAAAATCGTTCCGTAGTTGCACAAATTTTTTGCTAATGATGTGGTTAACCAATTTCACTATTTAGAATTTTTATCAACTACAGAGGCATTGAGCTTCGAGTACCGATTGGATAGATTGCGATCGCGCTTTAAGCGCTGCGATCGCAATCTCAATAGTGGTAGTTTAAACGGACTTTACTTTTCCAGTTTTTACCTTAAAGAGCGGATAAACTCTCGAATCACGTCCGTTTTAGTTCGTTTAGACTTCTTGCAGTATTGAGCCAGTATGTTCATCTCTGCTTCTGGAAGCCTTATACTTAGGTGACTTTCTGACATTGATGCTGCAATATGCGCTACTACAAGAACTTACGCTAGCTTTCTTTTGTCTCCAAGAGTAATTCTACTGAAAATTTTGCTTCAGCTTTTTACCTCAGCAAAAAAAATCAGTGAATATTCGGTGGTACAAACTCCAGACTTATAGTATACTTAAATATCATTTTTGTCATTACCATAAATAATAATTAATAAGCTTGAAGTTTGACTTGGAAACCTCAAGGTGATTTATAAACTACCTCCAGCAACTTCAGAAAACTTTTAGCAAAACTTAAAAGGCTTACAACCCTGAGGTTAAGGCAACTTGAATAGGTAGCTTTAGTTGTGAAAATTAGCGGCGGATAGCGATGGGAATTAATAGCGGCACACTACGCCAATAGTCAAAACAATTTACCAGTTGCTTAAAAATGAGCTTTTTGAGCAACAATTTTGTAAATATGACATTAAAGTTGAGCTTATTACGTATCAGGCTTAACCGTTTCTTTGACCTATTTCATTTGTACTGAAGGATTTTCAGGATTTTTGAGATCAATGTAGGCAATTTGACTAGAATTTACCTGTGTGGGAAGTCGTCGCATTTGATCGAGGACTTTGAGTTGAGTAGTCAACTGAGAACTGTAAGGGCCAAGGTGTACAAGTCCTAAGTCAGTTGTCAAGATTATATTGGCTGAATCTTGGCAATCAATTTCACTTACTTTAACGGGGCTACGACTCACTGCTTGATAAAGTTGAGGCCAGTAAGAGCGATACTGGTCTAGGGGACCAATTATTTTAAGATTGGGTAATTTCAGCCTACCGTCTTGAGGTGCATAACTTTGAATTGGAATCAATACACCAGTTGCATCTAGCAATCCCAGTAATGGTTTTGAAGTTGGGGTGGAACTATTTTGGGTAAACTTGGTTAGGGCTAACGCCACTGGTACTCGTTCCTTAACTTGAACAATTATTTCGGGAGGAAAAAGCTGGCGGGTGACAGTTACATCAGCAATAGTAGGCTGTGATTCTATAGCACGTGCGATCGCATCCGGTTGAATTCGCAGCAATGACTGAGGATAGGAAATTGGTATAAATGACTTAATTGCCTGCTTAGAAAGCAATTGATTCCCCTCAATTATAACTTGGTTGGATTCGCGCAACACCCAAATTGGTCGAGTTATTGCCCAGACTAAACCACCAGCCAAACCTATGACAGCTAAGGTTCGCCAAATAGCCTGAAACATTTTAATGCGTCTTTTTGTACGCAACATTTTACGTCGTTGGGTCAACTTTGACCGAGAAACTGATCCAATGCTGGACATCCTAACTCATTAGTAGCAGTAATATAAAGTAGTTAGCTTTCTTACTTCAATTTACATTGTTTTTTAAGATACATAATTACTATCATATATTTTGTTCAAATTTCAAATATATGATTAAGATAATATGGTTATATTTTTTAATTTTAATTATTAATTTAGTGTTAATTATTTATTTGAGAATACTTTATTTAAACGTTTCAAAACCAGGTAAAAAATGTATTTAATAGTAATTAAAGTAACTTGCTTTTCAATATAATAATATAAAATTTAATAGTATAAGATATCAAATAATTTTACTAAGAATCAGACAAATAATAAGCGTTTTAGGTTTTGTAAAATTATAAAATAATAGGACTATTGATCTATAAAAATAACCTATAAAAATGTAAAATACATAGCTAAAAATTGCCTAGTAATATATTACTTTACAAAATTTTTAGAAAATAACTATTACTGAAAAAAATGTAAGCGAAACAATAATATAAAATTGACTATAAATATCTTCTACAAATGTAGACGTTAATCATTGACGCAGGTAAGGAAAATAAAGATGGCTAACATTATCAAACAGCCATGCGATGAAGGAGTTATTCGTTCTACACCATGCAATAATGCCTGCGCTAAAAATGTTAGACCTTGGGTACTAGCGGCGACAATCTTAGGCTCAAGCATGGCTATGATTGATGGCACTGTTGTGAATGTGGCGCTGCCAACGTTGCAAAAAACGCTTTCGGCAACGGTTATTGATGTGCAGTGGATTGTGGAATCGTATGCCTTATTTCTCGCTGCCTTAATTCTAGTAGGCGGCTCGTTGGGCGATCGCTTTGGACGGCGGCGGATCTTTACCTATGGTGTTGCCTTATTTGCCCTTGCCTCTATCTGGTGCGGTCTATCACCAAATGTAAATCAATTGATTATCGCCCGCGCAGTTCAAGGAATCGGCGGCGCATTGCTAGTTCCTGGTAGTTTAGCAATTATCAGCGCCTCGTTTAGCGGGGAACAGCGAGGACGAGCGATCGGTACTTGGTCAGGCTTTACAGCAATTACCTCGGCATTAGGTCCCGTTTTGGGTGGCTGGCTAGTTGAAAATGCGTCTTGGCGCTGGATCTTTTTTCTGAATGTTCCACTAGCAGTAATCGTACTTGGTATTTTATTCTGGCGTGTCCCAGAAAGCCGCGACCGCGAAAATTCAGGCAAGCTTGACTGGTGGGGAGCGTTACTGGCAACTTTAGGTTTAGGGGCGATCGTCTACGGACTGATCGAATCGTCTAACTTGGGATTAACTCATCCTTTGGTAATTAGCAACCTTGTACTTAGCGCACTAATTTTGAGTGCGTTTATTTTTGTAGAAGCTAATACCCGCAAGCCAATGATGCCGCTAACTTTGTTTCGATCGCGTACTTTTAGCGGCGCAAACTTACTAACGCTGCTGTTGTACTCAGCGTTGGGTGGGATGTTTTTCTTTTTCCCGTTTAATTTGATTCAGGTACAGGGGTACTCGGCGACGGCTGCTGGCGCTGCGTTCCTACCTTTTATTTTGATTATGTTTGTGCTTTCGCGGTGGTCTGGAGGATTGGTGAGTCGCTATGGGGCAAAATTACCATTAACACTTGGCCCAGTTATTGCCGCGATTGGGTTTGGCTTATTTGCTGTTCCCTCAATTGGCGGTAGTTACTGGACAACCTTTTTTCCGGCAATTGTAGTGCTGGGTGTCGGAATGGCGACGACAGTTGCGCCGTTGACGACAACGGTAATGGGTGCGGTTAAAGTGAGTCAAGCGGGAATTGCATCGGGGATTAATAACGCTGTTTCGCGCACAGCTGGATTGCTGGCGATCGCTTTATTTAGTATCGTTGCCCTAAATACCTTCAATCGCAGCCTCGATCAGCGCATAGCAAACCTAGAAATACCACTGCAAGTGCTAAAACTGCTTAACAAAGAGCGGACTAAACTAGCTGGTGCAGAAGTTCCGGCTGGAGTTAGTACCGAAGTAAGTGAAATACTAAAAAGTGCGATCGCACACTCATTTTTAGACAGTTTTCGGTTAATTATATTTATTGCTGTTGGATTGGCATTGTTGAGCGCGATCGTTGCTTTTTTAACTATTAAAAAGCGTCCCATAACATAGCGCGATTACAAGCTACAGCAGTTCTCAGTTGGGTGAAACATAGCAACAGCAATGGGTAAACCAGCCAATAATATCTTGAGGAGTCACCGCAGCGAGAGCATCTGTGATTGCCTGGTCTAACTGTGTATAAGTTCTT
>JAESFL010000315.1_pt1 | contig 39524 bp, 35 predicted proteins | sample 9269401 | NCBI WGS metagenome assembly JAESFL01 (sample SAMN14506025, study PRJNA617098) | algae metagenome | isolation source: Gloeocapsa sp. UFS-A4-WI-NPMV-4B04 and co-occurring heterotrophs from desert... | place: USA: Utah | collected 2006-10-01 | reverse complement strand
TGAGGCTTTTTTCCAAATACTCTGCTGTCTCGGTTATCTCCAGTTTTAGTCGTCTTGCCATTGGGGGTAGCTCCCTTGCTGTTCTCCCCCCTATTCTGCTCCTTTTCATTTCACATTGGTATTAGCTTACTTCTTTCGATAAGGAAGGGGTAAGCTAAGAATACTTTTAGTTAATAATCCGTTATTTGAGAATTTGCTTACAGCTATCACAAGCAGCGTTTATTGTGCTAGGACTACCCTTGACTGAAGTGCCCCTAGATTGACTGCTCTTCCTGACTGTACCCCAATTGCAGCAGCGATGTCTGCTGGCAAGGCTTGACCGCCACCTATTGCAGGGCTACCTTGTTTGAGGCGGTAATCACCGTTTGTCTCGTCAACAAAGAACGGATTTGTTGCACTATTGCCTCCAAAAAGTCCATGCTGCTCAAAGCCAGTGGCTGACTTAAAAGCGCTAAGGGAGGAATAGTTTAGTGAGCAATTGCTTCGTCCTAAAGACCATTTAATTAAATCTTTGCTCGAAGACGTATCATAGTAGGCGTTGTAGTCAATATCAGCGATCATTGATGCCGACGATTGGAAGGTACTACAGTCTGAGGCTTGGAGGAGCGAACTGCCTGTTGCATTCGACAGAATATTATTTTTGAAAACATTACTGTGTGTGACCCACGTAATCCCAGCAGCGATTTCTTTAGGATCAGTGTTTTTGCGTCGCGAGTCTTTAGCAATAATTTGATAGCGATTCATTGACATTGTATTGTTGTACACCCGAGCCCTAGAAGAATCAGCAATCATAACACCCACATGATTGTGATGTATAACATTGTTAGCAATAATCGCTTTATGTGAAAGCTCAAAAAAAACACCCATCGATTCATTAGAACGAACGGTATTATTTACAACCGTAGCATTGGTAGAAGATGCGTCAAGCCACATCCCAGTACCGAAGTTGGATTCAACCAAGTTACGCCGCCAGACCACACCATCGCTAAAGATCACTTTAATTCCAGCTGCGCTCCATGTTTTGGAGAAACGCTCGATACCGTTGTAACTGAGCGTGTTGTCTTCCAACAGCATATTGTGTGCCCAGGTACCCCGAATGCCATGCATACCGTTATAGCTAAAGATATTGCCGCGCACAGTAGCATCAGTGGCTAAATACTGGAAATGAACTCCTCGTATTCCATTCCACACAAAGGTATTATTTTCTAGAGTTACATCAGATGTCTTAAGCAGCCCGATGCCATTTTCGGCGTAGTGTGCAAACCCCAACCCGCGTACTACTGTGTTTGATGGGTCAAAAGTACGGGTTTTTACTATATCAAAGGCCTCTTCCAGTGCTGTGGCTTCCACTGTCTTACCTGCTGGATTATCCCCAATATGCAACTGTTTATTGGCATAGTCGACGTAAAAGGTTCCAGGTACAACAGCCGCTTTGCTTGCCACTTGCTTGAGCGAAACACCGTCGATAAAGGTCATATCTCGATAGCCAGCCATCGGGTAATTTGGGTCAATATATTCACTGCCCACATTCGGAGCAAAGGCATAATTCCAGCCATCTTTACGCCAAGTAGAACCGTCAGCAACCCAACCAGTGACCTCGATACTACCTTTGAGCATCGGTTTTTCATGTGGGTATGCTTGCAACGTCAGTTTTTTTGTAATATCAGTCTCAACGTTGCGGTAAGTGCCACCGCGAAAAACAATTGTTGACCCAGCAGGCGCAGATTGGACTGCTTTGGCAACTGACATGGGTGAGTTGGGGCTGTTGCCAGTATTTGTATCTTTGCCATCAGGAGCTACATAGTACGCTCCTGCGGGAATCGGATAATTAGTATTTTTAATGTCATCTAAAGTAGCAGTACCACTGCCGGCGGCAACAGCTACACCCGGGGCCGCTAAAACGAGTGCTAGTAAAGCCTTAGTGAACAAAAGCCCCTTGAGTTGTTGGCAGTTGATGTTGCGATTCATTGTTAATCTCCGTGATGTAATCCAAGTGCTAAAAAAGCTGTGTTGTAAATAGATTGTTGTCTTAAGTGTTGTCGTCAGATGCACGACGATTTAGTGAGCTTTGAGTACTGATGCACTCAATGTTCAATCGATACATAAAACTGGGGATGCTCTTTAAACACTTACTAGCTCAATTGAGGCTGGTAGTGTCGGCAGTAGCGTGAAATCAAACCCGCTCTTTGCCTTAGTTGTGTCGATTATAGCTGCCGCCTTAGCGGCTGATCTCCAGTAGAACTACCACTTTTTCGCGTAATTACCCCGCACGTCTTCTCAGTGCTTCTGCGGTATTTTGCAGTTTATATTACTCATTGCACTGATACCTACTGAGACTACGCCTCACTGTTGCGGTTTTCGTTCTGCACAACGTGATATCGCAGGTTGTGTTGGAGTGCTGTTTCAGCTTCTACGTAGGTACTTGCTAGTAGATAGTAGTTCTTCTCGCCTTGAGTTTAATCTTTGAAATAACCGCCAGGTTTCTCCAGCACATCTGGCAACTGGGCTATGAGTTCGACTTCGGGGCTAAGTTCTCACCCTTCTCAGCTTTGGTTACTTACTTCCAACCTATTCATCTAGCTAGATTTTCTCTCAATCTGAAGCACTTTTATGACTTCGTACCACTTATTAATTCCTATTTTTAAAAGTTAGAAGGCTGTGATTTGCATCAATTTCATACATACGATAATTTAAGCAATTTCTATAAAAAATTGCTCCGTGACTATGAGCAAATGTAAATTATCGCTCAAGCATAGTTAGATCTTAGTTTTAGGAAACAGAAGTAAAAAAAATTAGGCATATGTGATAAATTCTCAAATGTTACATTTTTACTTTTATATAACTTATAGTTAGGTTTATCCCTATTTTATTGAAAATACTTATTAGACCTCCTCTGAAAATAGAAGACTAACTCTGTAATAGGATGGCAGCAATAGAAACCAATGGAGCTTGATACCCCAAGCACTCGACTTAATGTTGCAATTTTTTGAGCAACTGCTGTTCGGTACGTTGTGCAGCATCACTGGTGCGATAGTCGCGATAGGGCTGTTGCTGCCGCAGGATATGATAAACGGCAATTAGGATGCTAGGAAAGCGCCTCATATCGATACCGACTTCGGCAAGCAGCAACTATGCGCTTCGTTGTGCCCTAGGTGCGTGCTTCTTGCTGCGGTTGCCCGTTCGCGTCCACACTTAAGCAACAGACTACGACCATCTTTTTGTGAACATTGGTTCCAGTACACTCTTGATGCGTCACTTGCATTGGGCTTACCTCAGTTGGAATTGCACTGGCTCACCCGCCATGACGTTAATCGATTCTACGCGTGCGTACTGTCTCGCTTTAGACGAAATGCACAGATGGTTGTCCCAAGGGCGGGTGCGGTCAGTAAAAGTGCTCAGGCTAGTTGGCACTACTTGCAATTCGACCTCTGAACCAGTTGCTGTGACCTTACCACTTTCAACCGAGGTTGTGAGTAATCGCTCATGATGTCTCTTGCATAAGTGCTTTGTAGGTCATGTTGAGTCAAGTTAAACATCTCTTAGATTCTTCACAAAGTGAATAATGAAAACATAATTTTTTGATTTTTACAAGAAGTTTAATATATTCCTAGTTAAGCTTATTTGACCTAGGTGGAGCGGAAACACACTGTTTTTAAAAATTAGTTAGCTAGGCTTTATAGTATAACTACTTTAAATATCCCATGAATAGAGTTAATTGTACTCTAATTTAGAAAAACCCTAATTTTAATATTAATAATATAAGATTACTTGTGGCAATCTGAGCCAATGTTAAAGTTTATAGCTTGGGACTAGAATTAAAAGAGGTGCGATCGCGTTTTATGGCAAATTATGTTTTTATTTTGCATTAAGTCCCTAAGAACGAATTAATAATAATTGCTACTGCTACTGCTCGTGAGCTATAGCATTTTAGAAAGTCTCGGCTAGAAAGTTAAGCAAAAAAAAGGCTCACAGGGATTCATCCTGCAAGCACAAAGTTTTAATTAACACGCTGTACGGTTTACTATCGTCGGTCTGGTTAAAGTGTTTCTTGTATATAAACACTATTATGTTTTAAGCAGTATTGAATCTACATGGCTCAAGCTAGGTTCGACAATTTGGTTTGAAATATACTAGCAGAGAGTCCGTTGGTTTAATACTGTGTTGCCTGGAGTGCTCCCAAGTCTACTTTTACTCCCGAAGGTAACCCAAGGGCATTAGCAACCTCTGGTGGTAGAGCTTCACCACGACCGATCGCTGGGCTACCTGACTTGAGATGGAAATCCTCGTTGGTTTCATCCACGAAAAATGGATTAGTTGCAACGTTGTCAATCGCTAGGGAATTTGCTTCGTAACCGGTTGCTGACTGGAAGGCGGCAAGAGTACGATAAAGTACTGCACATTGGTCTGGAGTTCCCAATGACCAACGGATGACATTTCTTGGCTTAGTAGATAACGTGCGGTAGTAAGCATTGTAGTTAGAAGCCGCAATCATCAAATCTGAGCGCTCATCAGTATTGCAGTTTGAAGCATCGAAAAGTTTACCTTCATTGCCATTTGAGAAAATGTTATTTTTGACGACATGGTCGCGGGCTATCCACGTAATTCCAGCCGCGATTTCTTCAGGATTCGTGTTGTTACGTGCTGTATCCTTGACTACCAAGTTCACATTGTTTTTTGAAAGTGTGTTGTTGTAAACGCGAGCACTAGAAGAGTTCGACAACAAAATACCTACATGGTTGTTGTATGCTACATTGCCAGCCATGAGTGCCTTATGGGAAATTTCAAACATAACACCCATATTTTCGTTATAACGAATGGTATTATTTACAACGGTAGCGTTGGTAGAAGATACGTCAAGCCACATCCCAGTACCGAAGTTGGATTCAACCAAGTTACGCCGCCAGACCACACCATTAGTGTTGATAACTTTAATTCCAGCTGCTGTATATGGTTTGGAGAAGCGCTCGATATTGTTGTAACTGAGCGTGTTGTCTTCCAACAGCATATTATGTGCCCAGCTACCCCGAATGCCATGCATACCGTTATAGCTAAAAATATTGCCGCGCACAGTAGCATCACTGGACTGCTGGAAATGAACTCCTCGTACTCCATTCCACACAAAGGTATTATTTTCTAGAGTTACATCAGATGTCTTAAGCAGCCCGATGCCATTTTCGGCGTAGTGTGCAAACCCCAACCCGCGCACTACTGTGTTTGATGGGTCAAAAGTACGGGTTTCTATCATATCAAAGGCCTCTTCCAGTGCTGTGGCTTCCACTGTCTTACCTGCTGGATTATCCCCAATATGCAACTGTTTATTGGCATAGTCGACGTAAAAGGTTCCAGGTACAACAGCCGCTTTGCTTGCCACTTGCTTGAGCGAAACACCGTCGATAAAGGTCATATCTCGATAGCCAGCCATCGGGTAATTTGGGTCAATATATTCACTGCCCACATTCGGAGCAAAGGCATAATTCCAGCCATCTTTACGCCAAGTAGAACCGTCAGCAACCCAACCAGTGACCTCGATACTACCTTTGAGCATCGGTTTTTCATGTGGGTATGCTTGCAACGTCAGTTTTTTTGTAATATCAGTCTCAACGTTGCGGTAAGTGCCACCGCGAAAAACAATTGTTGACCCAGCAGGCGCAGATTGGACTGCTTTGGCAACTGACATGGGTGAGTTGGGGCTGTTGCCAGTATTTGTATCTTTGCCATCAGGAGCTACATAGTACGCTCCTGCGGGAATCGGATAATTAGTATTTTTAATGTCATCTAAAGTAGCAGTACCACTGCCGGCGGCAACAGCTACACCCGGGGCCGCTAAAACGAGTGCTAGTAAAGCCTTAGTGAACAAAAGCCCCTTGAGTTGTTGGCAGTTGATGTTGCGATTCATTGTTAATCTCCGTGATGTAATCCAAGTGCTAAAAAAGCTGTGTTGTAAATAGATTGTTGTCTTAAGTGTTGTCGTCAGATGCACGACGATTTAGTGAGCTTTGAGTACTGATGCACTCAATGTTCAATCGATACATAAAACTGGGGATGCTCTTTAAACACTTACTAGCTCAATTGAGGCTGGTAGTGTCGGCAGTAGCGTGAAATCAAACCCGCTCTTTGCCTTAGTTGTGTCGATTATAGCTGCCGCCTTAGCGGCTGATCTCCAGTAGAACTACCACTTTTTCGCGTAATTACCCCGCACGTCTTCTCAGTGCTTCTGCGGCGTTTTGCAGTTTATATTACTCATTGCACTGATACCTACTGAGACTACGCCTCACTGTTACGGTTTTCGTTCTGCACAACGTGATGTCGCAGGCTGTGTTACAGTGCTGTTTCGGCTTCTACGTAGGTACTTGCTAGCAGATAGTAGTTCTTCTTGCCTTGAGTTTGACTTGGAGGTTAAGTTCTCACCTATCTCAGCAGCACGAATGTATGCAGAGGTAGACTAAGCTATCACGGATGTTGCAGCAGTAATGACTCTGGATATTATCGGCTGGTTTACCACTGCTGTTGCTATATTTCACCCAATTGAGAACTGCTGTAAATTTAAGCTATCAATTCTGTAACGAGATTTTATAAAGTCACGGTTTAGCTTTTAAAATTTAGGGTCGGACAATTGTGACTTGATGAGACTATACATATATTCATTGCCCAATTTTATAAATAAATATAAAAAATTATCAGATTTATTAACATTGGTAGTTGAAAGCAAAAACGAATGATAATTATTAGCACTTATTTTTCGTTTTTTATTAATTATTACTACCTTTAGCTTCTAACGCAGTACAATAATGACTTATATAAAAGAATATTTAGATAGTGTTTACAACTAATTTTTATTAGCACATATATAGCTATAGCGAAAAGAGAGTAAATATTTATCTCTGAATTTACTAATAATTATTTTTGCTTAGAGAGTTAGAAAAGTGGTGAAAGACCTACTTAAGTAAACCTTTGGAAAAAATTATAGTGTATTTGGAATAGATGATATTACGCTTTTATATGAGGTAACTCTAATAAAAATGAGTAGATCAGCATTACACTAATCTACCCATTATTGAATTAAGTTGCACTTCGGAAACGTCGCTTACGCCTTCTGGCGATCGCTTTGCGCTTACGTTTCTCAATAGGAGTTTCAAAGTGACGCTGGCGTTTTATGTCTGGAAAAATCCCAGCTTTGGATACTTGACGTTTAAATCTACGCAGTGCTGACTCAATACCTTCATTTTCACCTACAACCACTTGAGTCATCCTGTCTCCTTATAAAATTGCATTATTTCACTTTAGGAACGATCGCTTATAAGTGAATGGAACAATGAACCGAGGTAAATCCAAAAGTTAGGGTATAGTAATGTAACTTCCTCACCTAACACACATCTTATTACCGTACAACTCACGTAGCTATAAAGTATAGTTCGTTTTAAAGTATTGTTCACTTATAGAAAGAAAACAATGACTATCTTAGATTAATCAAATCTATTGTTTCTAAAAGTGTTCTTTAATAGATTGAATACCTTAGCTTCGCAGCTTAGTAGCGCCGAGAATATCCCTGGTTATTGTTGTTTCCCCAGTTTCCACTATCAGAGCGGCTTCTCTCTTCGCGAGGCTTTGCTTTATTCACTTTCAGGGCGCGACCCATCCAATTAAACCCGTCAAGGGCATCTATAGCAGCAGTTTCAGCAGCTTCTGTTTCCATTTCCACAAAACCAAAGCCTCTTGGACGACCACTTTCACGATCAGTAGGCAGTTGAACGCGCTTTACAGTTCCATATTCGGCAAACACACCCGTGAGGTCGTCTTGCGTGACCTCAAATGATAGATTGCCTACGTATATTGACATTGAGCCTCTCCCGAATTACATCGTCTAGAGATATTTTATTCGGAAAAGCGCCTGTAGCTATTAAAAACAAACACTAACCGCCGAATTTACTTCTCTATTAATATCATAACACAGGAAATGTCTGGGCAAACAAAAATTTGATTCATCTAAATAAATTATTGTCAATTAGTGTATAGGAGGATTTTTTATGGGTAAAAATTTAATTCGTGTAATTCATTCAATTATTTCAGGTGATGCTTTGATTGAAACGGTACTTAATTATTATTCTATTGGTACGTCCCGCAGTTGCTAGATATATAAGCGAGGTCTTAATGATACCTATTTAGTAACAACTGAGCAAGAAAAATATATTCTGCGGGTTTATCGCTGTGGGTGGAGAACGAAGGAAGAAATTGATTTTGAACTAGAACTGCTGGCATTTCTGCATGAACAAAGGTATTCGCCAACTTGATGCAGCTGAAATTGCATCAATTCCGATATTTGTCAAAGTCGCCCATATTTGGGTGATGGGAATCAGTACAAGTGTAGTAGGAGATATTTTGCCTTATGGGTGGTTTACTGACGAGCTTGATACACGCTTGGAAACATTGAGGAGTCTTGATAATTATAATAATGGTAATAAGTACCAAAATAGAGTTATGAGTTGCTGAATGTAGTCAAGCTCTGAATTAAAAAGTTGACAGTTGACAGTTGACAGTTGACAGTTGACAGTTATTCGTGAGGTTTTTGGACAAGGGGATTTTTATTCCCCACCCTCAAACAATCCACCAAAAATGGTGGGGGATTTTTATTCCCGATCTGCGGGACAATTGTCAATTGTCAATTGTCCACTGTTAAATGAGGAATTGCAATTTTTAAATATAGTAGTCAGGAATTACACTATGAATACACAGCTAACAAATTTACCAATTCCTTCGCACTTTGAACCCCAAAAAGTAGGAGAAGTCTGGCGCGTACCTTATCAAGAAAGAGCAGTCCAGGCGAGAGATTGGGCAAATAAGCACGATATCAAGCCATCGGGTGTTGATAAAAACCGTGTTTGTCTACTACTAATTGATGTCCAAAACACATTCTGCATTCCCGAATTTGAATTATTCGTAGGTGGATCTGGTAGTGGTGCAGTGGATGACAACAGGCGGCTGTGTGAGTTTATCTACCGCAATTTGGGTGTGATTAGCGCGATCGCACCCACAATGGATACCCACACTGCAATGCAGATTTTCCATCCCCTATTTTGGATTAATAAAGCAGGCGTTCATCCTACGCCAGCTACTACGATCACTTTGGCAGACATTCAACAAGGGGTTTGGAAAGTTAACCCATCTGTTGCTGATAGCATTGCCGCAGGGGATTACCAATCACTGCAAACACACGCTCTACATTATGCTACTTCTCTAAGTCATTATGGTAAGTATCCGTTAACAGTATGGCCTTATCATGCAATGTTAGGTGGTATTGGTCATGCTTTGGTTTCAGCTATAGAGGAAGCAGTATTTTTTCATGCGATCGCTCGTAACAGCCAAACTCAATTTGAAATTAAAGGCAATAATCCTTTAACTGAAAACTACTCTGTATTACGTCCAGAAGTCCTAGAAGGTGCTGATAAACGACCAATTGCCCAGAAAAACACTCGCTTGATTGAGCAGCTATTAGAATTTGATATATTAATAATTGCTGGACAAGCTAAAAGTCACTGTGTTGCCTGGACGGTTGATGATTTATTAACTGAAATTCAGGTGAGAAATCCCGAACTTACCAAGAAAGTATATCTGCTAGAAGATTGCTCTTCTCCTGTTGTCGTTCCCAATGTTGTAGACTACACACAGCAAGCTAATAGCGCCTTTGAGCGTTTTGCAGCAGCAGGAATGCACCTTGTAAAATCTACTCAGCCGATTAGCAGTTGGCCCGACATTATGCTTTAAAAGTACATTTTTGCTTTATGAAATAATATTTCTGTTGTTTGTCAAATGAGAATACATTAATAATATTAACCAAACAACACTAAAGCAGTTGCTAGTTTAATTTGATATATCCCCAACAATTACTAAGTAACATTTATCTTAAGCGGGCAGCGAGAATCGAACTCGCATTATTAGCTTGGAAGGCTAAAGTTTTACCACTAAACTATGCCCGCACAACAACTTAGCTGATTGTAAGTTGGTATTAAACTACTATAGCATAGTTTTCTTTTAATTAAAGCTTCTAAGGCAAACTTGGGAGAATATTAGTTAATCTCTAGGTTGACGGAAAAAGTTAAAACTGTTTCATCGACTCCTCGCAGTTGCAGTGGAGTACATTTAATAATTTCATCTTCTTCAAGGTAATCTGCTACAGTTGCAGAAACAAGGATCTGCGAGGGTGCGGCGGCTTGTTGGAGTCGGGCAGCAATATTTACACTAGGGCCAATTGCTGTGTAGTCAGCACGTTCGGCACTGCCAAACATTCCTACTACTGCTGTACCTTGATGAATGCCACATCGGAATTGAACAGGAGTATGGAAGTTTTTGGGAGGAATCCTTCCCCCCAAAACACTTCCGCTGCTATTATTTTTCATTAGTCCATGATCAAACCAGCGCTGGTTAAGCAATGAAAGTGAGTGGTGCATAGATTTTGCCGTTGCGATCGCCCGTTTTGCTTGTTCGTTGGGCGAGACTTCTTCCGGCGCACCAAAAATAGCTAAAATTGCATCTCCCATAAATTTATCTACAGTACCACCGTTATCAAACACAACTTTAGTCATTGTTTCTAAATATTCGTTTAATAACTCTGCTACTCGGCGCGATCGCAAGGTATTTGCCAAAGCTGTAAAACCAACAATATCACTAAACAAAATTGTAATTAAACGCGGTTCTGGACGCAGATCCAACATTAATTCACGCCTTGCTGCCTTCAGAACCATCGCTGGAGGTAAAAAACGCTTCAGCACTGACTGAGTTAAATAAGTATTCAATTCCACAACCCGTCGTTCATTTTCCTTCAAAGCTAATAAATTTCGGACTTCAGCCAAAAGTTCCCGATTATTAAACGGTTTAGCAAGATAAGCATCCGCCCCACCTTCTGTCCCGGAAATCCGGGTTTCTTCATCAGTTTTCGCTGTCAGAAGAATAATTGGGATTCCCTTTAAATTCTCTTGTTTACGAATTGAACAAATCATTTCCAAACCTGATACTTGGGGCATCATCAAGTCGGTGACAATCAGATCGGGACAATGAATTTGAGCTAGACGCAAACCTTCTACGCCGTTATGTGCCGTTTGAACTTGATAGCCGCCTTCAGAATGCAGAATCTTGGAGACATAAGCACGGAGATCAGGGTTGTCGTCCACCACCAAAATTGTCGGACTAGAAGTAGAGACAGCAGTTTCTTCTTTAGCCTCTTGCAAAACCTCAATGTCTGCTAATTCTACAGCAGCGTTACGGACTTCTACTTGTGTAGGTACTTCTAAAACAGAGTCAAGGGGAAGGTGAGTTGTCCCAGTTTGCAGCCAAACTGTAAAAGTGCTGCCTTCGCCATAAACCGACTCTAGGGAAATTTGACCTTTATGAAGTTCAATTAATTCTTTGACCAGAGCTAAACCTAAACCAGTGCCTTCGGATGAACGGTTAGTTGATACATCTGCTTGGTGGAAGCGCTCAAATAGTCGGGGTATCTGCTCTTTGGGAATGCCAAGACCTGTGTCTTTGACCTGTAATAAACAATGATTACCTGCTGTTTCTAGGCTGACGGTAATACTGCCACCAGCAGGAGTAAACTTCATTGCATTAGATAAAAGATTGTAGAGTACCTTGTCAAACTTTTCTGGATCGAGGTATAAAGGCGGACAGTGGTTAAATTTAGTAACTAGCTGTATTCCTTTCTTGTCACAGTATGGGCGAAAAGCCTCCACAATTTGGCTAACAAAGGCAACTATTTCACAAGGGCGGAAACTAGGTTGCATCCGGTCTGCATCAAGTCGCTGGAGGTCGAGGAGTTGATTTACTAATCGTAGTAAACGGCGGGAGTTACGCAAGGCGATCGCCGCTTGTTCTAGGGGTAAATCTTGTTGTTGTTCTATGGCAGACTCTAGTGGCCCCAACATCAAAGTTAGGGGAGTGCGGAACTCATGGGAGATATTTTGGAAGAACTGAGTTTTCTGGCGATCTAATTCCAGCAAGCGCTCGGCTAGGGAGCGAGTTTTTTGGTAGAGTCGAGATTGCTGTACAGCGATCGCGGCTTGGGCTGCTACTGCTTGAGCTAATTCAACTTCTGTTGCTTGCCAGCGACGCGGCTGATGAATTTGGCGGAGTGTAATGCTGCCGATACTCTTGCCATCTATAACTAACGGTACTACCAAAAGTGCTAAAGCGGGCGATCGCAGTGGTAAATCTAGCCCCTTCATTTCTGGTTGCTGGCTAAGATCATTAATTATGACTGGCTGTTGCGTCTTCAGCATTTGCTGTAGTACAGGGTTTCCAGCAATCGGAGAACGTGACTGCGGCAGATGAGGAGTTTTTCCAGGATTTTCGTCTTTGTCATATAACCCGACACACTGGACAAACTCGTCCTCTTCTGTCCATAGTGAAATAGCACAGCCGTCTACGAATAAAGCTTGTCCTAGTTGTTGGGTAATGGCAGCAAAAATATCTTGAGGATCGAGGCTAGAACGAATAGCCGTAGTAATCTTATTAATTAGCGCTTCACGTTGAGCAAGAGCCGAAATACGATCATAAGCACGTGCTTGAGCAAGAGCGATCGCCGCTTCGTTCGCTACCATAACTACAAGTTGCACTTCGTCATCTTGCCACAGACGCCGCTGGTAGCACTGGTGCAGCGCCAGCACTGCTATAAGTTCCTGTTGGTAAATTAGTGGTACAACTAGGCTAGAGCAGATATTCGCTGCCTGGTAAGCTGAAGCAATTTGGCTAAAGCAAGTATTATCCTGGATACGCTGATCGATTGTGACATCATTAATTACCTGCACTTCTCTTGTTTCCCACACTGTCTGAATTAGAACAGAGGAGTTAAGAGTATCTTTAAGCGACTCTGACACCTGAATATTTCTGGAATCTTCCTGTATCTTTATTTTCCGCCGTTGCTGCTGATAAATGAATGATTCATCAACTATGGAGTTATCTTGAAAGGGGCGCAGAATACAACAGCTTGCCTCTAACATTTGACCGACAGTATCTACAATTGTCTGGAGAATTTGGCGATAGTCGAGGGCGTTGCGAATCGTATTTGTAACAGTATTGAGTAATGATTCTCGCTTGAGTATGCGGCGCAATTCCTGTGTACGAAACTTCAGAACCTTGTGGGTATCCAAGGCTTGTTCCACTATCGCTTTGAGTTCTTCAGGGTTCCAAGGTTTGGTTACACATTTGAAAACTTTACCAATGTTGAGCGCTTCTATTAGTTCTTTTTCATTTGTGTAACTGGTTAGAATGATTTGCAGAATATCGGGATACTTAGCTGCCGTTAAACTTAAAAACTGAGATCCACTCAGCAAAGGCATTTGTTGATCTGCAATTAATATTGCTACATCGCCTTCACTCGCCAGAATATCTAGAGCTTTTTTTTCTGAACCTGCTTTTAGCACCTTATAGTCTTGCTCCAAGGTACTGTAAAGCATCTCAAGACTATCGAATTTATGAGCGATGACTACAATTTTTGGCTTACTGTTAAGTTGAATTTCATGCAACACAATTAGATCTGCAAAGGCAGTTAAATAAACATAATGGCAACTACAAACAAAGGAAGCTGCGGATAGCCCCTAATCAGATCTTAGAACTTATTAAGTTCCAGAGTTGGATCGATAATCAGGATGTAATCAGCATCAATTAGGAAATACTTTTGGCGATCGCACTGAATATTTTTGCATCAATTGGGAAATTTCTGGATTGTACAACCGGAGATAGTTCCAATAATTGCCAAAAACCTGTCTGACATAACCTTTGGTTTCATCAAACGGAATTGCTTCTACAAATTCATCTGCATTGTTGATACCTAGTTGATTCACCCATTTTGAGACATTTCCAGGTCCAGCATTGTAACTCGCAACAGCTAACAGAGAATTATTATTATATTCCTGGTGGGTGTAATCCAGAAACCATGTACCTAATTTAATATTATCGTTAGGATTTTCCGCGTTGTATTCTTTAATATTACTTTTTTGAGCTATCCATTTAGCTGTACCAGGCATTACTTGCATTAATCCGGTAGCACCAGCAACAGAGCGGATTTTTGGTTCAAATCGCGATTCTTGGCGAATTAAGGCTGTTACCAGTAAAGGATTAAGCCTGCGCTCTTGTGACCATGTTTCAATCTCTGCTAAATAAGGAAACGGATAACGAGCTTGCCAGTATGCTAATTGTTGACTAAGCGCTTGGTATTCAGCTTGCTCTTGAGGAGTTTCTCTGTCTTCTAGAGTGGAAATTTGGGAAATTCCTAGTAAGTTTTCGCCGTTTGTTATCCGCATCAATCCATCGGTAAATTGTTCTGCTACCGTTGGCTGGATATCATTTTGGAATTCTGCTTGCCACAGCGTCCAAGCGTCTGATTGACCTAACAGATACAATTCTTTCAATGTGGCAGAACCAGCAGGTAAAAGCGATCGCGTTGGCGGTACTACTTGGGGAGTTAGCTGACGCACGGTGTCAAAATTTCCTACGTCTAAACCTAGCGCTGCTGCTGACCGCCAAGCATAATAAGACTGGGGAAACTGACTCAGCACATACTCAAAGGCTGCTTTAGCATCGTTTTTGCGTCCCAACTTGATCGCCCATTTGCCTACCCAAAAGCCCGCCCTGGGAGCCAAAATACTTTTGGGGTTGCGAGTAGGAAGCGGCTGCGCCCAAAGCCAAGCTCCCCGATAATCTTTAACTGCGGCTCGTTGTTGTGCTATTTTCCAGCGGTATTCCGCCGCCGCATCAGAATCACCATACTTAGTTAGCAGCCATTGACGAGTTTGGGCTGCTGATTTTTTACTTTGGAGGGTGTCAAGAATTTGGGCTTTTTCTACTAGGGCTTCACCTGCTTGCTGCGGAAACGAACTAATTACTCGATCTAGATATATCAAAGCATCTGCTGTTTCTGCCATTTGTGCCAGATGCAAAAGTGCAGTACCACTTTCTTTGGCATTAGGAAAGTTACGGAGTAGCTGTTGATAAGCAGCGATCGCTTCTGTCTTTTGAGCGCTTAGTTGCAAGCCCCGACCGATCCGATAATTGTTAACAGGTGTCCCAGGTGTTTGAGCATACGCAGCAGCAGCTTTTTTGTATAAATGATTTTTCCAATAGCCAAAAGCGATCGCTTCCCAGTCTTGCGGTTGCAATTGAGCCGCATATTTGTTTACTAGCTGGTCTAAAACTACAGTATCGGTTTCATAATCATGTTTCGCCAACAGCAATAGTAACTGTGGCTGATTAGGATTTTGCTTTAACAACAAGCGGGCTATTTCTAGGGTGCGAGGATGAGAGGGAAATCGGGCGATCACACTCTGCCAATATTGCGGATTATTCCGCCCTAGTACAAACATCGCTTCGGCTGCTACAGGATTATCTCCATAGAGTTTTAGTAAATTCTGCCAAGTTGCTTCAGCTTTTGGATCGCCTGTTAGTTCGTAAGCTTGGGCGCGTTTTAGGGTAATAGGTGCTGCTAAAATAGGATAACTTTGTGCTAACCCTTCAAGCCAATTAAGGGCAATTTTGCCTTGCTGTTGATTAATTGCGTCACTTGCCAAGAGGTAACGAGCGCGAGCGCGATCTAGGGAGCGAGGTAGTTGGGCGATCGCTTGCAATTGTAACGCTCGTTTTGCTGGCGGAACTGACACGAGTTGCAGAACGGCTGATTTGGGGTTTTCTGATAGCACCTGTTCTTGAGACTGACTCCAGTTTCCTTGTAGCCAGTTACTATTTGTGACTACCAGTGTTGTCCCAATCAGCAGGACACACAGCCCCGCAGCACCAGCAGCCAGAGGAACTTGATTTTTCCATCGCTGCAACATAAATATTCGCGCCTAAATGGGTAATAATTTCCTGAAACTCTAGCATTATTAACCCTTAATTTTCAGGATATACAAATTTAAGTTTTTGTTTGTACAGCCAAGCTGTTTTGAAAATAAAAGTGCCGTTTGATCTTTTCATCGCTCGTACACTCTTACTGACCACAAATTTTTTGCAGGGTAGTAACAAAGTCTGGATAAGAAACGGCTGCTGCTTCCGCACCGTGAATCGTTGTTGTATTAGTAGCGTTGAGAGCCGCGATCGCTAAACTCATAGTAATCCGGTGATCTGCGTGACTATCGACATTAGTACCAGTCAGGGGAGTACCACCAGTAATTTCCAAACCATCAGGTAATTCCGTTACCTTGGCTCCCAACTGGTTTAGCTGAGTTGCCATTACGGTAATGCGATCGCTTTCTTTGACTCGCAATTCAGCTGCATCCCGAATTATTGTTGTTCCTTGAGCAAAAACACCTGCTACCGCTAAAATCGGAATTTCATCAATTAACCGCGGAATCAAGTCTCCAGCAATTGTGCATCCTTTTAAAGAACTGGAACGCACTCGTAAATCAGCAACTGGTTCACCAGCAACAACGCGCTCATTTTCTAGCTTAATATCTGCTTCCATCATTGCTAAGGCTTCCAATATCCCTGTGCGAGTCGGATTAACACCTACATTTTCAATTACCAACTCAGAACCCGGTACAATCGCTCCAGCGACTAGCCAGAAGGCAGCTGAACTAATATCACCTGGAACTACTACTGTTTGTCCATGCAACTTGGCTGGACCAGTGACGGTGACACTATTGGTTTCAGGATCAACGCTAAGTTCTGCGCCAAACGCTTGCAGCATTCGTTCGCTGTGATCGCGAGAAAGGGCTGGTTCAGTTACCGTCGTTTGTCCTTCTGCCATTAACCCGGCTAACAGGATACAGGATTTGACTTGTGCTGATGCAATTGGGGAGTGGTAGTGAATCGGGCGCAGATTTTGCCCTTTAATTGCTAGTGGCGCAAACGAGTTATTTTGTCGTCCCCAAATTTTTGCTCCCATTTGTTGCAAAGGATGAACGACACGAGACATCGGACGCGATCGCAAGGAATTATCACCCGTAACGACAAACAACCGCTCTGAATGCGCTGCTAATAGCCCTAGCATCAAACGTAACGTTGTGCCAGAGTTGCCCGCATTCAATATATCAACTGGCTCTTGTAGCTGCCCTAGCCCAATACCTTGAACCCGCACCATTTCTGTATTTAACTGGGAAATATCTGCTCCCATAGCGCGAAAACAGCTAGCGGTACTGCGGGGATCTTCGCCTAGAAGTAACCCATTGATTTGAGTTTCGCCAAGTGCGATCGCCCCCAACATCAAAGCCCTGTGGGAGATAGATTTATCACCTGGAACTGTAATCCGACCATGTAAAGATAATCCAGATGCAGGTTTTTTGATCATCAAATCCTGCTGATTTTCAGTAGTTTCTAAAGTAACAAAGGAATCCGACATTGGGATTATAAAGCTAGGTAGTTTGTGTGCGTTAGATCCTACCTTTTTCTTGCCCCACACGCTTAATACTTAAGTTTTAGCTATTGGCTAGTGCTAGAAAAATGTGTTGATTGTTCCGAACGTGATATATCTTAGTGTATATACCGTAGATTCACTTAATTGATTTATTTAGCACTGTTAAGCTATGCAATCTTTCAGTAAATTTCCCATTGAAACAAACTAAAGCTAGAGTTAACTTCTTTATGTTGGCTTGTGTTATCTATTTAAGTTAAATTAAACGATTAATTTTCTCAATAATTGGAAATAAATCTAACTAAAATTTGCGCCTATTTGCTGTCAAACTTGCACAATTTACACAACTCATCATACACTTTTCTATTGCACACTCGCTTTTGGTTGGTATTTCTTTCATTCAAAAAATTGTGAGTGTTCAGTTATCTAAAACTCCTCAGTGTTTAATTCTAACTTTTTATGCTGACACATCACTGTATACCTGTATGTCTTTCATTGATTTCTACCGACCTACCGATTTGGTCTGTAGTAGAAACTGCTGCAACCCTGTATCAAAAAGACACTGAGCGATTCCATTTATTGATAGCAGAACCACCAACCCAGAATCAGCAACCTCCCGACGAAGACTCTAATCCGGTTCCTGCTGCCAAGCCGCGGCTTTTATGGCTGAATATCTCGCCTTATCGAGTAACCATGACAATGCAAGGCAACGGTCAGGTAAATTATCGTCACTATTGGGAACAAGGTGTTTACGGACTTAGCCGTTATTGGTTACGAAATCAGTCTTTAGAGAGTAGCGAACAAATGTGCTTTCGTAATTTTACCCGCAGCTTAAGACTAACGGGTCGCACTTTGCCAGAGCATTTGCGACTGGAATATGAATTGTGGTCAGAAAAAATCCAACTGGGAAGCTATGTTTTAACCCTGGATCTCCAGCATTAACAACTTTTGAAGTTATTTTTGTAACATTGCTTAAGCCATTGTACTTGGAAAATGCCTGGGTAGGGCATTGCATCTTTAGGCAAAAAAAGTGTCTATTGATATTGCTCCCTAAAATTGACCGCTAATGAGAAAAATCTCTGTACTACTGTTGGGCATTAGCTTAACGATAGCTAGCTGTAGTGCTCCTCAGAACAATCAAGCAGCAGATCCTAGTCCTACAATAGCTACAACCGTTGAAGCTGGACAGAACACACAGACTAAGCCTTTAGTGGTGACAACAGTTGCCCCGATTACTAATATAGTCAGTAACATTGCTGGCGATCGCGTCCAGGTACAGGGTATTGTTCCCGAAGGTACAGACTCCCATACCTTTGAACCTAGACCCTCAGATGCTGAATTAATCAGTAAAGCCGATCTAATTCTTGTCAATGGCTTAGAGTTGGAAGCACCCACGCTCAAGTTAGCGAAATCCTCCAAACCCGAAGATGCCGAAATTTACGAACTTGGCAGCAACACAGTTACCAAAGAGCAGTGGGTTTTCGATGCCAGTTTTCCCAAAGAAGGAGGTAAGCCGAATCCTCACCTCTGGGTAAATACCAAGTATGCTGAAGCCTACGCGAGACTAGCAGCCAAGCAGTTAACTGAGCTAGACCCTGCGGGAGCAGATTATTATGCTACCAACTTGAAGAACTACCTCGAACGTCTGACGGAACTAGACAAGGTGACTCGTGCTGTTGTAGCCACAATTCCGCCACAAAATCGCCAGCTTTTGACGTATCACGACTCTTGGGCGTACTGGGCAAAAGATTATGGTTTTGATGTGATTGGCGCTATTCAGCCAGCAGATTTCAACGAGCCTTCTGCTCAAGATGTAGCGACACTAATTGATCAAATTCGGGAAACTAAAGTCCCGGCGATCTTTGGCTCGGAGGTGTTTCCTAGTAAAGTAGAAGAGCAAATCGCCCGTGAAGCAAAAGTAAAAACAGCTAATACCAGCGACGATGACTTGCCGGGTGAAGGTTCAGCCAATGCAATGGAAAATACTAATCCGCAGCATACTTACATTGGGATGATGGCAGAGAATCTGCGAATTCTGGCGGAAAATTTAGGTGGAAATCCTGATTTGGTTAATAGTCTTAACACTGCAAATGTGGTTGGGCCAACTGCTACTGCTACTGCTCCATCAACCAAGTAGTATCAGGATAACTTAATGCAACCAATACTCGAAGTTAGAAACCTGGCTTGTGGCTATCAAACACATCCAGTGTTTACACGAGTCGATTTGACTCTTTATCCTGGTCAACTCTCTGGGTTAGTAGGGCCATCAGGTAGCGGTAAAAGTACTTTAATTAAAGCAATTTTAGGGTTAGTTAATCCTTGGGCTGGAGAAGTTTGGTTTCGCGGAAAGCGGTTAAAGCCGGGAACAGCACCGCCAAAAGTCGGCTATGTGCCGCAGGTAGAAACAGTAGATTGGAACTTTCCTGTCACAGCTGAAGAAGTGGTGATGATGGGGCGTTATCAACAACAAAAAATTTGGCAAAGTTGGCCGTCGAAGCGCGATCGCATTGCTGCCAGAGAACTGCTTAGTCGTGTTGGGGTAGAACATATTGCTCGTCAGCCAATTGGTGAACTATCAGGTGGCCAACAGCAACGGGTTTTCCTTGCCCGTGCCTTGGTAGGAGAACCAGAAATCGTCCTTTTAGATGAACCTACGAGCAGTTCAGATTTGCACGTTCAGCATGAACTTTTGCACTTGTTAGCTGAACTCAACCAACAAGGTTTGACAATTTTACTTTCTACCCACGACCTCAACTCAGTAGCAACTCACTTGCCTTGGGTAGTTTGTTTCAATCATGGCTTAATTTGCCAAGGTCAACCGATTGATATTTTCACTCCTCCTAACCTTGAGCGGACTTTTGGTGCAGAAATGGTAGTTTTTCATCAAGAAGATCGAATTTTAATTGCCAGTGGTGGCACTTCTTTGCGCCATCGAATGCAGGATAATTTACCGGAAGTTTTACGCCAAACTAAGTCAAAATCTGCTTAAGTTGATGTTTTTGGGGCAGTATCAAGGAGTTATGAAGTTATAATGGCTGATCCTAGCTTCTTCCCCTCACCCCTAACTGCACGCTCGTCGCCTTAACGGGATGAGATGAGAGATTGGGGGAGGAATCCTTCCCCCCCCCAACTCTCTCAGATTACGTCCGGAATAATTCGCACCGTTCCTCTCTCGACAACCTCGGTATGGCGCTGCCTCCCCTAGATGGGTGTTACAAGTTTCCTTCTCTGTTTCCTTTGACATCCTCCCTGGTCTAAAGACACAGGGATTCCTAAGACTCACTGGCTGTGGTTTCTGCTTCCTTCCCTTTCGGGTTTCACGCAACCGCCCTTTAGACTCATGCCCAGCAGGTCTTACGTTCGCTCCACAGACTGCAACTGCGAGTCCCGCAGCCAGAACATTTTTACTTGCGTTGATATCACGGTCATGGTTAATCCCACATTTAGGACAATCCCACTCCCTTACATTCAACGGCATTTTATCTACTATATGCCCACAATTCCCGCAGCGTTTAGAGGTTGGAAACCATCGGTCAATTTTTATCAGTTTACGTCCGTACCAGTCACATTTGTAAGCAAGCTGGCGGACAAGTTCTCCCCAACTAGCATCACTAATGCTCTGCGCCAGTTTATGGTTTTTCACCATATTTTTGATAGCCAAGTCTTCAACTACTATCGTTTGGTTTTCACGCACCAGTTGAGTAGTTAGCTTATGCAAAAAGTCTTTTCTACTATCAGTTATTTGTCCATGTACCTTAACTACCTTGACTCGCCCTTTGTCTCTGTTATTCGATCCTTTCTGTTTGCGAGACAAAGATTTTTGGACTCTTCTTAGCTTAGAGTGCAGTTGCTTAAAGTGTCTAGGATTAGCGATTTTGTCTCCATTGCTCGTCGCAATCAAGCTAGTTATCCCTACGTCTAAACCGATAGATTTATCAGATTTCGGCAGTGATTCGATAACTGTATCAACCAACAGAGAAACGTGAAAACGCCCAGAAGCATCCAGCTTGACTGTAACAGTAGATGGTTCACATCCTTTGGGCAACTGCCTACTCCAACGAATAGGCAATGCTTCAGTACACTTGGCGAGCGTTACTTGTCAATCCTTCCACTTAAAAGCAGACTTGGTAAACTCTGCACTACCACCGTTATGCTTCTTTTTGAAGTTGGGATATTTAGCGTGTCCTGCCCAAAAGTTGGCAAACGCTTTTTGCAAGTGTCTAAGTCCCTGCTGCAAAGGTACGCAGCTAACCTCGCCCAGAAATTGCAAGTCTTCCTGCTTTTTCCAGTTGGTCAGCATGGCAGAAGTATCGACGTAATCAATTCTTTCTTGGCGTTCGTACCAAGCCTCCGTTCTTGCCGCCAGCGCTCGGTTGTAAACCAAACGCGCACACCCCATTGTCCTTCGCAAGAGAGACTCTTGTTCGGGGGTTGGGTAAACGCGGTAACGGTAAGCTTTTTGCATACCTTTATATCACGTATTCTGGAAAGCTCAGTGACATCGAGCCACATCGCTTTCCGCTCCTATCCCTCCCTGCCCTAAAACGGCTTTCTTTTCTCGGAGAATCCCGATGAACTTTTTACTCGCACCCTTTGGCTACGAATTTTTCACCCGTGCCATGCTAGTTGGTATGATGGCAGGTCTGTTATGCGGCGTTATGGGAGTTTATATTACAACTCGCCGGATGAGCTACATTGCTCACGGTTTATCCCATGCCATCTTGGGGGGAGCCGTGCTGAGTTACGTGCTGGGCTTAAATTTCTACGTCGGCTCTGGAATTTGGGGATTTGGCTCTGCTTTGTTGATTCAGTACCTGACAGGGCGCAAAGTATACTCTGATGCAGCAATTGGGATTGTCACTACCGCTAGTTTTGCTTTAGGGGTAGCTGTGATCAGTACCTATCGAAAATTTAGCCAAAATTTTGAAGCGGCGCTGTTTGGCAATGTTCTAGGTGTTGCTCCGAGTGATTTATGGATTGTTACGGGGGTAACAATTGTTTTACTTAGCTTGGTTTTCTTTTTTTATCGCCCATTGCTGTTTTGGTGTTTTGATCGAGATGTTGCCCAGGTTCATGGTGTACCCGTCTTAGCGATGGATACTTTGTTTGCTTTGATGCTGGCAACTTTACTTGTCGCAACTTTAAATGTATTGGGTGTAACACTAATTATTTCGGCAGTTGTGATTCCGGCTTCGATCGCGCGACTTTTGAGTAACAACTTTGGCTACATGATGATTATTTCAGGGGTTATAGGAGCCGCGATCGCCTTTTTTGGAATCTACATCAGCTACTACTTCGATGTCGCCTCTGGAGCAAGTGTTGTGCTGCTTTCAACGCTAATCTTTGGCTGTGTGTTACTTTGGACTCGTTTTCAACGTAGGCACAAACGGCATATTCCGTCTTTACATTAGGAGTGAGTAGTGAGTAGTGAAGAGTGGGAAGAGGAATTTATTTTATTTGTACTCAGTGTGCGATCGCTTAACCAAAATAAAAGTGAGTAGTGAGGAGTGGGGAGAGGAATTTATTTTATTTGTACTCAGTGTGCGATCGCTTAACCAAAATAAAAACGATATGTCACCTAGCGTGCTGTGATACGCTATCCCAAATGAGCAGTGCCAGAGGTATTGAGGATGAATAAACTGCGGGTAGGGTTGCTGTTTGGCGGGTGTTCAGGAGAGCATGAAGTTTCGATTAATTCAGCACGAGCGATCGCAAATGCTTTAAGCGCTAGCCACAACGCTGACAAATATGAAATTCTGCCTTTTTACATTCAAAAAGATGGGCATTGGCTAGCTGGGCAAGTACCACAACAAGTTCTAGAATCTGGTATACCACTACTGACACAATCAACTACCAACATTGCCTCAATAAACCAGCCGGAGGCGTTAACAAACAGAAATCAAATCAGTTGCTGGCAATCTCCCTCCCAAGTAATGGAAGTTTTTGGGAGGAATCCTTCCCCCCAAAACACTTCCGCTGACGTTGATGTCTGGTTTCCAATTCTGCATGGGCCTAATGGTGAAGATGGCACAGTACAAGGGTTGCTGAAATTAATGCAAGTTCCCTTTGTGGGATCTAGCGTTTTAGGCTCGGCAATGGGGATGGATAAAATTGCCATGAAAATGGCTTTTGCTGCTGTTGGATTAAAGCAAGTAAAATACCTAGCACTCAACCGTTCACAGGTGTGGTCTAATCCTTGTATTTATCCTAAGCTGTGTGACCAAATCGAGGAAACTCTAGGCTATCCGTGTTTTGTCAAGCCTGCTAATTTAGGCTCATCAGTAGGTATTGCTAAAGTGCGATCGCGTAGTGAGCTAGAAATTGCCCTAGATCATGCTGCCAGTTTAGATCGACGGTTGATTGTAGAAGCATCTGTTGTCGCACGAGAGCTAGAGTGTGCAGTTTTAGGTAATGATCACCCCAAAGCTTCTGTTGTAGGAGAAATTACTTATCAAAGTGATTTCTATGACTATGAAACTAAGTACAGCGCAGGTAAAGCAGATTTATTCATTCCTGCACCAGTGGATAAGGCGATCGCATTACTAATTCAAGAAATGGCTCTCCAAGCTTTTGGCGCGGTTGACGCTGCTGGTTTAGCGCGAGTAGACTTTTTCTATGTTGAAGCTACTGGAGAAGTTCTGATTAACGAAATTAATACGTTACCGGGCTTTACAGCAACGAGTATGTATCCGCAATTATGGGCAGCCAGTGGTATTTCCTTTCCCGAATTGGTAGATCAACTGATTCAACTTGCTTTAGAACGAAATGGCAATTGAAGTAGAAAATCCCTCTCTTGGCTCTTGGCTTTCAACTATTGAATTCTAGACTGGTAGCAGATAGCTTGATTGCAATTAACGATTATAAAGGTGTACGCTTCCAGAGCGGCTATGGAAAATAATCAGAGTACACAGCAAGATTCGTCTCAGTTAGACTCCTCAAAGGAGCGCTTAAATCATCGAAAAAGCGTAGGAGCAGCTAATTTAAAATCCCTACTGAATTTAATCAAGCGATCGCCTTGGCTGATTTGGAGTGGACTATGGATATTGCTACTTGTCACCTCTGTCATTGCTATTCTTAGCCTGACTCATCCTCTCGGAGTGGAACAGGAACCGGAATCAAAACCCGTAGCGGTTGAAAAACCAACTGAACCGCCCTTACAAACGGGTAAACCTACTGAATCCTTACAGACGGGTAGACCTATATTATGGTTAGTGGGTGCTGCTGCAATTACTGTTGCTGTTGGTTCCCTGCTAATTTTAAAACGGCTGAACAGTTCAGTTGACGCTCTCCAACTGAGTAACACTGCTAAAAGAGGGCCAACACGCCGTCAGCAGCGAAAAATACTGCTCCAAGAAAATTTATTGCATCAGGCTCCCTCGGAGCCAGTGGCAGATGAAATAAAGCCTGTAGGAACAATCCCACCAGTAGCAGCAACTGACTTGCTGCATTCAAGCGCACCATCACTGGTAGTAGCAGATAATGTCTCCTTGGATGCCAATGTTCGTGGTAATAACTCATTAAATAGCCAAACAGAAGTACCAGAAGTACCACTAAGGGACAGCCACGCGCTCAATTCTGATGAAAAAATGTTTGCAGAGCCAGACGATCGCATCTCGACTCCAGACAACAATTTAAATGCTCAATTAGAACCTGTTGTCACAGTGCTACCACCAGAAGAAAGTGACTTGCTTGATTCAGCAGATAAATCGCTAGCAGAACTAATGGATATTCGCAAACATCGATCTTTGTCTTCAATTTTGCACGACCCTTAAATTAGGGCAATGAGGGAATTATTGGTAATCTCTATCCCTGATGTTGAAGTAGCGATCGCCAGTCTTGAATCGTCTTTTCTGTCCATAACCAAGTTTTACTCAGTTTATCTGGTTGGAAATTAACCCGATCGTCGGTTAACACCTGTTGGCGAAGCTTAATTGCTTCACGTAACAACTTTGCTTGTTTATCAGTGGGTTGAGTTTCAGCCGATTTAGTCAGCACTAGAGCTAATCCAGCATAAGCGTTGAGTTGATCTCGCTTGGCGACAACTGGAGTAGATGCAGTTTTCTTAGCTTCCTGTTCTTCACTTAAGTACAACGCTTGAAACCACGTTTGGTTTGCTTTATTTAATTCTCCTTGGCTATAGTAAACAAAGCCTAAAGCGCTATAGTACCTGGGGGAATTTGGCTTGTGTTTAACAGCAGTTTCCCAGTAACGGCGAACATCATCAAAACTGTAGTTCTTGTCTCCAGTCTTAATTAATTGCCATCCTAAACGTCCCCGCAGAAAGTTGATTTCACTCGTTTGAGCTTGTGCATCAGAAACGGCATTAAGTGCTGTTTTGGCACTTGTCAGCGCTCCTCGGTTCAGTAGTTCTTCAATAGCGAGACTACCAGCACTCAAGTTACCTTTGCCGAAGTGTTGAATAGCGATCGCCTGAAGCTTTGGGGTACTAGCTGTCTTCAAGTTGTCATTAACGGCTTGAGATGCAGGTATAGGGGGAGAAACTTGTTGTAGCTGGCGTTGGAACCCCCAGAAACCAAATAGAGCGATCGCGGTGACTCCCACTGCCTGTAAAATAGGTAAAATTCTCTGTACCTTCTGAGGATTAGAAAAAGCCGATTTAGGCGATCGCTCTATTGAGGTATTAGTAGTAGCTGGAGTAGATTCTGCTGATGTTGCACGGTCATTTGACTTGTTGCGTTTGTCAGCGTAGGGTGGGATCTCAGATGGCATAGATTGAGGATCGCTTGCATCAACTTCTGGTAGCTGATCGAAACCGAAGTCTGAAATAAGCGGTGATTCTGCGGTAGTAGAAGGTTCTTTAGCGATTTGGTGAAATAAATCCGAAACTAAAGCCGAGTCTTCCTCATAACCAGGCTCGTCTTGCTCCCATTCGTCTTCGTCCACAAAATCCATTTCTACTTGATCCTTATGTTGCTCCCATTCGTCGTCTAAAAAGTCTAGTTCTGTCGCTGCTATCAAGTCATCTGTGCTGTCTTCAAGATGTGATTGCGTTTTGCTATTACTAAAATTATCTGTTAGGGATACTTTACCAAGTTCTGCTTGTAACCTTGTAGCTTCTTGTTTTAAGACGAGACGATCTTGAGAATTGGGAATTGCGATCGCCATTAATACTTTCACTATGCCTTGCTGCAATCCTGTAGTTGGCATTTCTCCGGGTTGGTGGCGAGAAAACTCTATAGCTGAATCAGTGGCTAGGAAGCACGATCCTGTGTGCATAATTTCCCAAGGTAGACGAGCTAAAACGAGTTCATTTACCTCTAAGCAAAGTCGCAATACTTTATTCTCTTTTTGGGCAATTGCTTGAGCCGTTATCCAACTATCATTTAGCGGGCCATGAAACAAGGCATTGTAAAGTTGCTGACCCAGATTTATTATTTTGCTTTGTAGGGGTGCAAAAGGATCTGAACCAGAATTTTCTGCAATTAATTTCTCATCGCTCTGTAACATAGCGTTCAAGGCTTCGATAACTAGCTGTTCATACTGAGTTAACCAATCCCTTAACGGCAATATTACCAGTGCTTCTGCTAATGGCACTTTGAGCGCAACTTGTTTTGTCTGCACCAGATACTGATCTTGTCCTACTGGAGTTATAGAGATGTGAAATTCTTGCGTCACAACTTTTCTTAATCGTGTCCCCAATATAATTTTCGGTTTTTGGCTTAAAAATTAATAAATTTGCTTCTTTTAGCTTAGATGTATCTACCGCGTGAAAGTTTCTGCTTGTTAGCGATTATTAATAAGCGATGCGCTCAATATGTATAATTTATTGCAGATTCATCTATTACCAGCTTTCAAGGATTTTGAAATCGGTTAATTATTCACATTTGCGTTTTTTCGGTAAGAAGGGCTTAATTTACTTAGAATTAGAGACACTCGGTAACTTCGCAAATCAATTGAGATAACTCAATAGTGAACGTAGTCCAGCCATTACTACTTTCAACATGAATTGTTCCTTGCAGTCTTCCGATCAACTTTTGTACTAAAGCTAGTCCTAAACCAGTACCGCCTTGTTTCCAGCGATCAGCTTTAGGGACACGATAGAATTTATCGAAGATGCGTGGTAATTGATCTAGCGGAATTTCGGCTTGATTACTGATGGTAAAAATAGTGGAGTAATTAGGAAAATTCTTTCCCTCGCTCCTATGTTGAGCAACACTTAAGACAATTTGACCCCCATCGGGAGTGTATTTACAAGCATTATTAAGAAGTTCTGCTAAGATTCGTTCTAAACTAGCACGGTCTGTAACTATCGGTTGCGCGTCAGGGGACAGATTAAATTTTATAATTTGCTGGCGTTGCTGGCTACGGACTCTAAACGACTCCACTATTTTAGTCAACCAATCTTGGAGCTTCACAGAATCATTCAGCAACATAGGGTAAGACGCAGCCTCCAGTCGTTGCAAGTCCAATAACCCATTGATCATCTCAGTTTCGCGAACGCACTCATTTTGTAAGATATCCAAATAGCGCTGACTACGTTCGGCTGTAGGAGATAGTTTTAACATTTGAATCGCCATTTTCATATTAGCTATTGGAGTTCGCAATTCGTGAGAAACTGTGCTGAGAAAGTCATCTTTAAGCTCATTAAGTTTTTCTAATTCTGCTATCAAACGCTCTTGCTGAATTTGCTTTATTCGGATTTCTTCGGCTTGCTTGCGTTCAATAATATCTCGAAAAGCTAAAACTGCCCCAGTAATATTACCGTTATTATCTTTAATCGGTGCAGCACTATCATCAATTGGTATTTCTACGTTGTTTTTGGAAGTAAGAATTGTTTGTTCTGGTAAACTAACAATTACACCTTTTTCAAGGGCTTGGATAATAGGACTTCCAATTTTGTTTCGAGTTTCTTCATGAGTAATATTGAATATTTCTGTTGCATCTTTTCCAAATGCTTCTTCTTGGTTCCAGCCGGTTAATGTCTCGGCGACTGGATTCATAAATGTGACTTTACCAGTGCGATCGCTAACAATTACAGCATCGCCAATACTTTTGAGGACGGTAGCAAGCCATTGTTGATTTTGTTGCAGTTTCCTCTCTGTTCTGTGTCTATCGAGGGTAATTTCAATAATTGTTTTTAATTCTTTTTCTTTAAAAGGTTTAATTATATAGCCATAGGGATTTGTTGCTTTTACTCGTTCTAATGTACTGTCATCTGCATTAGCGGTTAGATAAATTATCGGAATCTGAAAATTGTTATGAATTTCTTGAGCAGCTTCTACACCATCTATATTTCCTTTTAACCGGATATCCATTAATACTAAATCTGGCTTAGTTTCTGCTACCTTTTTAATTGCTTCTTCACCACTAGAAGTAATAGCAGCTATATCATATCCAAACTTTATCAATCTATTTTTTATATCTTTCGCAACAATAATTTCATCTTCAACAATTAAAATACTTGCACCAATCATTTCTTTACCTAGTTTATAAATTATTTATTAAAAACTGAATTATGAATTGAGTACCAATATCTCTATTAATTTCAATAGTTCCTCCTAACTGACTTGTTAAGGCGGTAACTAATTGTAAGCCGAGGGAATCTGTATTATTAATATCTAAATCTGGTGGTAATCCGATACCGTTATCACTGATGTTAAGCTGTAAGTGATTGTCAGGTTTTACATGAAAGCTAATGGATATTTCTCCTGAGTTACCTGGAATAAAAGCATACTTGAGCGAGTTAGAAATAAGCTCATTGATAATTAATCCACAAGGAATTGCTGTATCAATATTTAGTTTAATGTCGTCAATATTTAATTTGAGAGCGATCGCATCACTATCTCTTTCGTATGAAGTTAATAAATTAGTTGCTAGGTTCTCAATATATTCAGCAAAGTCAATCTGGGCTAAATCTTGCGATTGATACAGTTGTTCATGAATCAAAGCTATTGAGTCAATGCGGTTTTGGCAGACTTTCAATATCTCTAGTGTTTGGTAGTTCTTAACATAGTCAGACTGAAGATTGAGCAAACTGGAAATAATCTGCAAATTGTTTTTGACACGGGGATGAACTTCTTTCAATAGCACTTCTTTTTCTACTAGCGATGCTTTGATTTGTTCCGCCGCCTGTTTGCTAGCGGTAATATCCATAGTTATCCCAACCATCCGCACCGTATTACCAGCTTCATCGTAAAAGCATTGCCCCTTTGCCATCAGCCAACGGATGCTACCATCAGGACAGAGAAGGCGAAATTCCTTGTCGTAGCCCACCTTTTCCTTAAAAGTACAGCTTAAGCCTTGGGTAATAGATTCGCGGTCTTCTGGGTAAACGCAGTTCAAGAAAGCTTGATAGCTTCCCAGATAGCCACTAGGATTAAGATCAGATAGCAGTTGAGAATTATTAGACCAATTAACTTTGTCGGCTAAAATATCCCATTCCCAGGTACTCATCTGAGCCGCTTCTAAGGCTAACCTCAGTCGCTCCTCGCTTGCTGCTAAATCTGCATTAGCTTGTTTTAGCGCTGCTTCTGCTTGCTTGCGCTCAGAGATGTCTTTGATTATCCCCATTAAACGAATGGGCTTATCTTTTATATCGTGGTAGACACTTCCTCGCACCCAAATCCAATGGATGCTTTGATCAGGCCAGATGATTCTACATTCAAAATTCCATTTTTCATGTGTTGCCAGAGTTCGTTTAAACTTCAACTCGACGTACTCACGATCATCAGGATGAACGTGCTGCAAGAATATCTCAAAATTCCAATCAGCAACAGGCGATTCATACCCAAATATTTGGTCATGTTTTAACGAGCGATGTGCGGTGTAGGGTTCGGTCAAAAACACATCCCAATCCCCTATTTTAGAGGAATTCAGCACAAATTTCAGACGTGCTTCGCTCTCCCGCAGCGCATCTTCTGTCAGCTTACGCTCAGTCATGTCACGCACTACTTTCGTGAAACCGCGCAGGTTTCCTGCCTCATCTCGTAATGCGGTTAAGACACCACTTGCCCAGAAAGTTGTCCCATCTTTACAAAGATGCCAGCGCTCATCATCAGCTCGTCCAACTGCCTCGGCGGTGATCATTTCTTGCTTATGCTGACTGTTTCGGACATCTTCAGGCGTAAAAAGGCAAGAGCCATGCTCACCAATAATTTCTGCTTCTTGGTAGCCAAAAATGCGTTCTCCGCCTTCATTCCAGCTAACAACATTTCCGTTGGGAGCTAGCATGAAAATTGCATAGTCTTTTACGTCTTCAACTAACAAGCGGAAGCGTTCTTCGCTTTGGCGTAGAGTTGCTTGATGGTGTAGTGCCTCCTGTTTGCATAGTTCGGCGTGATGTTTAGCAGAGTTTAGTGATGCTACTACCTTACTTACCAATAATCCCTCTAGCACGAACAGCACCAGACTTAAGATTTTGCTAAAACTGTCAACTGTGAATGAATTGAACGGATATATAAAGAAGTAGTCATTGCCTATAGTGGCTAAAGCAGTAGCCAAAAACCCCGATCGCATACCCCCATACCTAGCGCTCACCAGTATCGCTGCAAAAAATAGTAGAAAAGAGCTTTCCTCTTGCTCGATCGCTAAAGATAGCAGCAAATTTACCAACAAGGCGATCGCCACAGTAAAAACAGCAATACTGTAACGCCGCAGGGAGAAACGTTTTTTAGATAAGCCACTCAGATAACTCATTTTTAAATTTTGAAATCTAAAACTGCTAGCATCAGATTTGCTGTAGGTCTTTTTGGATATTTACTGTCTACTAAAGCGCGATCGCGCTATTATTTGCAATTAAGTCTAAGTTTTTAAACTTGATGATTTGGTACTTTAACTAAACATATCTAAATCAGCTGATTATTGTCAGCGTAGATATCCTGATGTAAGCTAGGTTGCAATAATAAATCTTGTTAAATTTTTAAGTGTTTTTACACTTGCCTAAAACATATAAATATGATATATACTTTTTATTCGCTGCCGATAAGAAAATGTATTTTACGCGAATTTACTGAAGCTAATAGTTATAAAAAATGCAGCTTTGGAAATCAATTTTCCCAGTACGCTCTGAATCCTGGCACTTAGTCACAGTCGCTGATAAATTCCTTCCAAAAGTTGAAAAGATGCAGCTTAATACTTAATTTTCCCTAGCTAAATTAAGATTAGCTAGGGGTTTGTTAATTTTTACCGCCGATAGTTACACAAAAACTGGCGATCGCTGTTTTCTTGAAGACAATTATCTACTTTTCCCTAATAGAGAATCAGCGTAGTGTGCCAACAAATCAGCAGGATCATCATAAATCGCCTTAGCTCCCGCTAAGTCCGGATCATTAAAGCCACCGCACCGCACTGCAATAACACCAACTCCAGCAGCATTCGCAGATTGAATATCGTAGGGTGTATCACCAAGCATCAAAACTTCGCTAGGCTGCATCTCTAATTTCTTCAACGCTGCTTCTACGATATCTGGTGCTGGTTTAGAAGCTTCGGCATCGCTTGATGATGTTACCTGATCAATTAAGTCGTCAACAATAGCAGATTTGAGCAAAACTTCTAATTCTTGACTTGTAGCCGAACTAGCAATAATCAGCTTTAATCCCTCATCTTTCATTCGCTGGATTAATTGCCGAGCGCCTTTAGTTGGTGAAACTGTTGGGCCATAGCGGTTGATCATCAGTTCTTTACGTCGCTCAGAAATAGCTTTGCCATCACCTTCCTCTTTGTTCAATTCTGGTGTCACTTGTGGCATAAGTTGATCGCCACCCATCCCAATAAGTGGGCGTACTTTGTCAAATGACACCTCGTAGCCATAAGCTGCATAAGCATCAACCCAGGCTTGAGCGTGAGCATCATTGCTTAAGACAAGCGTGCCATCAACATCTAAAATTACTCCTTGCACCACTCTGGAAATCTCCTGTTAGCAGTAGTTGAAATTGTTACTTTAACGTTTCAACTTAGCTACCAACTTTACCTCTAGGCATAATCTATGGGGAAAACTATCGAAAGCTTACAGTATTTTCTATGTTCAATTCTGGACTTTAGATATATTGTTTTTAAGTGAGAGAGGATTTAAACAATGGATCGATCTGTAATTAAGTTTTCTTCTGAAGACTGCGGCATCTGCCACAAAATGTCTTTCTATGACCAAAAGGTGAGCGAAGAACTGGGTTTGCAATTTATTGATGTCAAAATGCAGGACACAGCAACTTACCGCAAGTATCGCAAAATTCTTTTAACTCAGTATCCCGATAAAGCAGAAATGGGATGGCCTACTTATCTCATCTGTGACTCTCCAGAAGGAGAATTTCAGATATTAGGCGAGGTGAAAGGCGGACATCCCAAAGGTGAATTTAGAAGTCGGCTGCAAGCTGTTCTCAATTCATCTGCTCAGGCTAATCAGAACTAATCACCTCAAACGATTTTACTTCTAGGACAGGACCAATCATGGCAAATGTCATGACATCTTCTCGCACCTGTCCTTGAACTTTTACTTTTTGTCCTGATTTAAGTAAGTCCTTGGCAGCTCCTTTATGAACTTCGTAGGTAACGCCATCATCTGTAACTAATGCCCATGTACCAGCGCCCATATGGTTGCGCTCAATTGTGCCTGTGAGGGTAATACTCATGCAGTTTGTTCTCCTTTCGTTGCTAAGGCAGCGAGTTCATAACATAGTAGGGCGTTTGCAATTAGGAATATCTGCGCTAGAATACCTGATCCCAGTCCCCAAACCGTAGGCGACACTAAGGCACTTACTACTAAACAGCTGGCAACGCCTAGACAAGAACCGATCGCAAACCATTTCCAGCTACGATGTCCCAGTAGCAAAGCTATTAACCCCAATGGAATCAGTACACTGGCAAACAACGGATTCAATGCGTGACTACCTGCGATCGCATTCCCCAATTCTGGAATTGAACTACCCAACACTCGGAAAGGCCACTGCGGTAGATCAAAAATATAAAATCCCCGCAGGAAAAATAATCCAGAACTTCCAGCAACTAAACCATTAAATAAAGACCAACTCCAGGTAAATGGAAAGTAAACTCGCAAAACCCAAGCCAGCAAATAAGAACCGAGTACCATCGCCATCTTGGGTAACAGCGCTATTGCACCGCCATCAATCCAAAAACGCGGATTGAGATAGCCGTTGTCTCGTAGCCACCGAAAGAAATCTTTAAAACTGATTTGCCCGTGCATCGCCAGTTTAACTGCCGCACCTGCATCGATCTGTCCCGCACCAAAGTAGTTAAGTGCATCATCCTGAATCACCAGTGATGACTGTTTAAGGACACTAAGGACTTGATCTGGTTCTTCCACACCTGCTGCTTTCACCAAAGCCGCTACACCAGCAACGTGAGGCGCTGCCATGCTTGTCCCTTGGAAGCTGACAAACACAGGTTCGGCAGTGTCAGGCTGAATAGTCTCTTGCAGAATGCCACCAGCACCTCTTCCAGCGCCACCAGGGGCGGAAATATCTACGCCAGCGCCAAAATTAGAATAGGGCGCTTTTTCTCCCGTTGCATCAAGCGCAGCAACGCCGATTACATGAGGAAAACGTGCTGGATAAGAAGCAGCATTTTGATTCACATTGCCAGCTGCTGCGACTACAACCACGCCTTTTTGATAGGCATAATCAACCGCTTCTTTCAGCAGTTGGCTTTCACCGCCACCACCCAAACTCAAGTTAATTACATCTGCGTTGTTGTCTGCGGCAAACTTAATCGCTTCGGCAATATCAGCAACCGTACCGCCGCCAAAGGAACTTAATACTTTCAATGGCATCAAGCTTGCTTCATAAGCAATTCCAGCAACGCCATAATTGTTATTAGTAGATTGCGCGATCGTCCCCGCAACGTGCGTACCGTGTCCACTATCATCTTCGGCTGCTACTTGGTCATTTACAAAGTCATAGCCGGGGACAAATTTTGTATCTTTCAAGTCTGGAACAATGCTAATTCCCGTATCAATTACGGCAACTGTTACGCCACTACCTTTAGTTTCATCCCATGCGGATTCCACTTTGATCGAGCGTAAATTCCACTGCTTGCTATAGTCGGGATCGTTCGGAACTTCAAAGGCGCTGTATCTATAATTTGGTTCAATGAATTCTGTAGACTTGGCTAGCTGAGACTTTTTAAGTGCTGCTAATGTCTTTCTATCACCCTTGACAATATACACATGATCGGATTTAGAAAATTCACTGTTAAGTCGAGGTGTAACGTTGTATTGTTGCGCGATCGCCTGAACTTGTGCTGAAATCTGGGAAGCTGGCACATTTTCGCGGAAGTCCAGCACAATTGACTCAAAATCGCCTTTACTTGCCAGCCCTTTAAAGTTAAACAGAGCAAAGCTTAACCCAATTAAAAACAAACACAGTAAAAAAAGCCTTCTCATTTATCCACCGCTTACTGCTGTTCGCCAGTTTAATGATTAAAATAACTTATCCGCTTTGCTAGCTGTGTTGATGTTGCAAGATAGTTACACTTAGCCGCAATCGAAGTCAAAAGTGAGTCGAAAAAACACCTTTGATGTTTTGTACTACGTCATAACGCCAGCAGGTAGTCCTAAACAGGTAAGGATGCATTGTAGTGAGGGATGAAGTACCAGATTGCTCGAATGTGACTGTGTAATTTCTGGGAAAACGACAAGGTTTTGCGCACTAGTCGCGAAATTGTGTGACGTAGCGTGCAGTTGAATCATTCAATCCGATTGGTCAGACCGATGTAGTTGCCGACCGACCGCTGCGCCGGGTCTGCTCGGTAGAATTGCCGCGTAAGCTGCCCAAAAGTCGGTGTAGGACACTGCACCTTGTCGATAGACTAGGGGGTACGAGCAACTTATTATTTAAACTTGCCCAGCGTGGATGTGGATATCTGTCGCTAGGGTCGAATAGTCGTAGGAGCGAGAGTGCAACAAGTTTAGACAGGTGTGTGCTCCGGGTAATCGTGAAGTGATAGCATAGGCAGCCTTGTATTGGTTGAGCTATGAGCGCGCATTGAGGCGCGAGCAGAGTGTGAAGGCTGTCTACTTTTCTAGAGTCTTTACCGAAAAAATGTGTTTAAAGCCCCGTCCGCCATTCTCCTGGAGTAGAACTCCAGGAGCGTGTGGCGGCTCCGCCTTGTAGGACGGCTGTTTTATTGTATTTTGATTAATCTTATACCAAACGTGGTATTATAAGATACTAAATGGAAAGATGCTTGTTTTTGAGTTCAAAGCTTATGGAAAGTTAGCCCAAGTGATGGCAGTAGATGACGCAATTCGGACCGCAAAGTTTATTCGCAATAGCTGGATTAGGCTATGGATAGACGTTAAAGGCACAGGTAAAAACGATTTGCAGAAATACTGTGCGGGGAAGAGCGGCTAATTTCCCGTTTGCTAATGAACTTAATTCAATGGCTCGTCAAGCCAGTGCCGAAAGAGCATGGTCGTCTATCTCTCGTTTTTATGAAAACTGCAAAAAATCCCCCCGCGCAGAGCGCACCCCCTTAATAAGGGGGGTAGGGGGGATGGTTTTCCCCAGTTCCAGTCTGGTTGTCGCTCGGTTGAGTACAAAACGTCAGGATGGAAGCTTGCAGATAATCGAAAATCCATAACCTTCACCGACAAAAAAGGTATTGGTCGTTTAAAACTCAAAGGTACTCGTGATTTGCACTTCTACTAAATTAACCAAATTAAACGGGTGAGATTAGTAAAACGTGCTGATGGTGTGTATGTTCAGTTTTGTATTGACGTAGACCGTTGCGAGAATATAGAACCAACTGGCAACACGGTGGGGTTAGATGTTGGGTTGAAGGAATACTATGCCGACTCCGACGGAGGAATAGTCGAAAACCCAAAGTTTCTTCGCATTGGTGAAAAAATTCTCAAACGTTCTCAACGTTGTGTCTCTAGAAGACTAAAAGGTTCAAAAAATAGGGGCAAAGCTAGACAGATTTTAGGAAAACGCCACCTCAAAATAAGTAGGCAATCGTATTGCACCATGCTGTGAAATTAGCACGGTGCGTAGTTCAGTCTAATAACTTGATAGCCTACGAAGATTTGAGAATTAAAAATATGGTGAAAAATCATTGTTTAGGCTTCGGCTTGAGCGCGGTTCCTGAGCCTGCCGAAGGGCAGTCGAACGCTAAGTCTATTAATGACGCATCTTGGTATCAGTTTCGTGTCTGGATTGAATATTTTGGAAAAGTATTTAAGCGAGTCACGGTTGCGGTTAACCCGCAATATACAAGCCAGGAATGCTCTAGTTGCGGTGAAGTTGTTAAGAAAACACTATCCACTCGAACCCATGTTTGTAAGTGTGGCTGTGTGATGGATCGTGATGAAAACGCCTCTAGAAATATCCTCGGTCGAGGATTGGGTACGGTAGGGCATATCGGAACCTCTACGCTAGACGTAGGCAACGCTTGCGGAGATGAAACCTCTACTCTTGTTGGTGAAAACCTGCATGAGCAAGTTATGTCTTAGATTCAAGAATCCCCGCATAGGTTACGCCGGGGAGGGCCAAACAGTTTATTGTTAATCAGCGCCCCTTTTTTATCCATTTTTGCAAGGGGTCTGCGGCTTGAACCAATGAGCCTAGCTTGCGAATCATCATGATTGTCGCCCTTCAAAGTCGCAGACTCTCTAGGAAACTGGATTGTGAACCTCCACATTTATGATCTCTGCGTAAGTCCTGTATTCGTCTTTAATTATGAGTTCGTAGACACGCCCTACAATAATCCTCGATAGCGGATAAACACTAAAATCACTGTCCATGATCCTAAAGCGACTTTGATCGCCACCAGAAAGTTGAGGATGGGAACAATCCCGCCGCTGATCAGTTCGCCTAACTCGCCATGGGGTAATTCAATGCCGACTAGAGTGATCGCCGCTAGCACAATAAATACCAGAACTGAAACCTTTTCCCAAAAAGCGGCGCGCCAACGCCTGTAAATTGACTCCATCCACTCTGAAGAAGAGGTGATCGCGATTAGTCCGATTGCGGTTCCGCCTGCGACTCCTGCTGCAAACCCACCCCCCGGACTGAGATGCCCCCGAATTGCAAGTTCAATCCCAACGAGCGCGGCAATGTCGCGCCTAATTGTGCCAGTACAACGGAGGTTTGATCGGTGAACTGATAGATAGTATTGGCAGGTCGCTCGTTCGCTAGCAGAAATTGAGCGCCCATAATAGTGATCGTAAACACGATAACTTCAAAGATCGTGTCATACAGCCGATTTCTAAAAATGATGCCCGACACCGCATTGGGTACACCGCTATCCTGCACAACGGCTTCTACGATCGACAGATCAGGAACCTCTGCGATCGGGTTAGGTACGATCAGGAATTTGATGAACAAGGCGATGCCTGCTGCAATGTAGAGCCATTTCATTTAATGCTTTTCCCCTGAATCTGGTACTGGGATATATGTCAAGTGGGTGGCGGGTGATGTCAGTTCGGTTTGCAGGATGTTGTAGAGGCGGCGGATACGGATTGCCGTGTGATAGGGTTGCGGTTCGGACTTTTGTGCGGCATCTTGAATGTCCAGTTGCGATCGCTCTATACAGGTAGCATGAACTTCTTTTTCCATCAATGCTTGATCTAAGGACTGTGGATCAGGGTACGGGAGCAGTTCTAGCCGGAGATAATATTTGCTGGCAATTGTTCGCAAGTTAGCGATCAGTTGGGTGAAAGGATGTGAATCGTTAGTCTGACTCAATTCATCTTTGAGGACACCAATCCGCATCACCAGCGATGAACGCACCGCCACCGCGTAGAGCGTGATTGCCAGCATGGTTCCCACCAATGCCTCGGTTAATGCCACATCTGCCGCTCCTAAAACGGCATAAACAAGAGCTGCGATCGCTCCCAAAATGCCGCGCATCACTAGAGCATTGTAGGGGTTAACCTGGACGGTGAGCATCACCGCCGCTAAAGGCAGCAGAGCGACGATCGCATAGATGTAGCTATCGTCCATCATTTCCTCCACTGGAACAGTATGCCAGCACGTACCCCAGCACCGTATTCCAGATTGCTAGGGAAATCAGTGCCAGGACGAGAAATGACTATTGACTGGGAATCTTTAAAAGCAGTCCGAAGATGATGCTCATTGAACCGAGGGTGTCGGCAACTGAAAGACTGTGCAGTTTGAACAAAAGTGATCGCTGACCAAGTAGGGGAAAGGTTCCCCAAAACCAGAAGACAATTCCCACGCTGATGCAGATATAGCTGAGGATGTTAATCATTGTTCATTCGTCCGTTTAATTATATGTGCTAGCAACATTAATCCGGCTTCTCCCACACTCAGAATGATCACCCCAACAACTCCAATCATCCAATCGCCGCGCAGAACAGAGACAACCAAAATCATCACAGATGTTTTGCTGGCAATACTGGAAAATGCCAATATTTTCTGCCAGATATCATCATCCTGCCAAACCTCATAGATGGGAATGAGCAACGCCAGAATCATCGCAATTAGGATCACATTCATCGTCTCCCCCGCGTCACCAGATGAACTTCGTACCAGCCATCTTCGTGGTACTTCATGACAATGGTTTTGGGTGTAAATGTGATTACAAAGATATCTAGGAAGATTAGTCCCGGCGATCGCCTCGGTTTGACCCGTTCCATGACGATTTCTTCGTGCGTATGGGGACGGAATATCAGTTCAAATGCTTCTAGATATGCCTGGGGAATCGCCACAACGGTTTTCCACAGCACCCGCAGCCAGTCTTTTAAAGCACCTGGAACACTACGACCGCGCGGCAACAGCAGAGCGACACAAATACCGATGATGATATTTGCCACGCTTAGATTAGCAGTGAGCAAAAACCAGATGACCAGTCGCAGGATGAGATTGAGATATCCGCTCATGCCAGCACCATCCAGAAGAGTAGAATCAACATCAAACTCATTACGCCAATCAGGTGATCAAATTGCTCCAATAGACGTGGCAGTTTGACAGTGGTTTGTCGAAAAATCAAAAAATATGCCAGCCAACCCAGGGCGATCGTTGCCAGGGGTTTGATAATATTCTCGAAACTGTATGCTTCGTAATACGCTATATTTGCCAGAAATAGCCCACCGATGAGCAGGGCGATCGCTGCCCAAAAACCAGGCTGAATCTGGGAGCATCTCAGTTTTGTAATAAGTATTAATACTTAAAGTATTTAAGGGACTAGGGAACTAGAATCGAAGCAAAAATGTAGGATGAGTAAAAATAGACATGATGTACAGGACATGACTCCAGAG